>Ga0315281_10002055_pt1 | contig 29957 bp, 26 predicted proteins | sample YL17G07_0_MG_FD_204540 | JGI IMG/M metagenome (GOLD analysis project Ga0315281, IMG submission 204540) | Sediment microbial communities from Yellowstone Lake, YNP, Wyoming, USA - YL17G07_0 | ecosystem: Environmental > Aquatic > Freshwater > Lake > Sediment | place: USA: Wyoming | collected...
ACCGGACGCAAGGCCTCATCGGAAAGCTTCTCCACGCCGTCGGCCGCTATCACCAGGACGGTGGGGAAGATACCCTTCGAGATGCTCGGTCCTCCGGTGCCTACGTCTTCCTGGGCCGCGTCGTACAAAGCTTCTGCTGCAAGCCTTATCGCGTCGTCCTTCTGGAGGTCCGGTCTCCACCCCTTCTTCAGTGTCCCCTTGGCCGGCCGTCCCCCTGAGCCAGTGGACTCGAAGCTCTGCTCTTCCCAGCGGCCCCCGGTCGCGTCGTAGCGGAAGAGCCGTCCCTCCTCCCGTCGCGGATCGTAGCCACCGAACAGGGGAACCACGACAAGACCTTGGAAGGCCATCGGGAGGTTCTCGCGGATGAACTGAGCCAATCGGTTCGACTTCCCTTCGAGGGAGAGACGTTCGCCGGTGATCTTCTCGTAGTGCTCCAGCTCCAAACGGAAGAGGCGAACCATCTCGACCGCCTGCCCCGCAGCGCCCGAGATCGCTATCGCAGACAAGTCATCGGCCTCGAACACCTTCTCCATCCGGTCGTCGGCGATGGTGTAGCCCTCGGTCGCCCTACGGTCACCCGCCATAACGATCCCGCCAGGGAACTTAAGTCCGAGAACGGTCGTTCCGTGCGTGATACCGATGTCGCCTTGCGTGTGGCCGGGCATCTGAGGCAGCGCTTCAGGTCGCGTCGCGCGGATGAAGTCGATGAAGCTCGGATTGATGCCGAACTCGCTGGGCCGGGCGCTCATTCCCCACCCTTCTGCACGTAGCTCTTGATGAACTCCTCAGCGTTCTCCTCAAGAACCTCGTCGATTTCGTCGAGGATGTCGTCCATCTCACTCTTGAGCTCCTCGGTCTTGGATGACGCCCGCTCTTGCGAACCGTCTCCACCGCCAGCCGAGTCCCCGCCGCCTTTCTTCTGAACCTTCTTCTGTTCGGGCACCGCAACTCCTTCCGACCGGTACCGATTGTAAAGGGTGGGGCGCTCTATCCCTGTAGGAGGCGAACCAGGGCAGCCGGATCGGTGGCCAGTGACAGCAGCTCCCCCACCTGGTCGCGGGTTCCCTTGAGGGGCTCTCGCATCGGGATCCGCTGCAGCATCTCGACTCCCGTATCGATGATCAAGGAGTCCCAGGAGGCCGCAGCGATGGCCTCTGGGAACCGGCCCAGAACGGTCCCCCGGAAGTACGCCCTTGTGTCGTCGGGTGGCTCGTGCATCGCCCGATCTACCTCGGCGTCCGTCACCAGTCGCTCCATCTGTCCGCCGTCCTCGAGGCGGTAGTAGAGACCCTTGTCGCGACGGATATCGTGATACTGGAGGTCGATCATCTTCAGCTTGTGATCGCCCCAGTTCAGGCCGTCGCGTTCTCGGTAGCCCTGCATGAGGCAGTACTTCGCCACCCAGTCCACCTGGCGGCGCAGGGTCATCGGATCGTCCTCCAGGGCGGTAAGCGTTGCCTCCCAGCGTTGAAGGATGTCTCGGTTGGATGGATCGTCCTCGTGATCTTCCGACCATTTCGCCGCTCTCGTTAGGTATTCCCACTGAAGCTCGATGGCCGAGAGCATCCGCCCGTCGTCGAGCCGTACCAGCGTACGGCACCGGATGTCGCGCGAGACGGCGTGTAATGCCTTCACGGGATTCGCGAGAGCGAGGTCCGGCAAGAAGTCGTCCTCGATCATCTTCAGCACCAGTGCGGTGGTGCCTACCTTCAGGAAGCTGGAAACCTCACTCATGTTCGCGTCTCCCACGATCACGTGGAGGCGGCGATACTTCGCGGGATCGGCGTGCGGTTCATCACGGGTGTTGATGATCGGCCGTTTAAGAGTCGTCTCCAGTCCGACTTCTGCTTCGAAGAAGTCGGCGCGCTGGGTCAATTGAAAGACCACGTCGCTGTCCTTCTCCGGTTCGCCTTCAACGCCGAGCTTGCCGGCTCCTGTGAATACCTGGCGCGATACGAAGAACGGCGTCAGGTCCCGGACGAGGTTCGAAAAGGGAGTTTCGCGCGATACCAAGTAGTTCTCGTGCGTGCCGTAGGAGTTTCCCTTGCCGTCGCTGTTGTTCTTGTAGATAGCCAGACGTTGCCCTTGCGGCAGGAACCGCTCCGTCTCACGCAATGAGCGCTCAAGTATCCGCTCCCCCGCTTTGTCGTGGATAACCAGGTCGCGGGCGTTCGAGCACTCGGGGGTCGAGTACTCAGGGTGCGCGTGGTCGACGTAGTAGCGCGCACCGTTGGGCAGCGACACGTTCGCGAGACCGCCGTCTTCTTCAGCGCCGCCCCTGGCCGGGACCGCCTCGAAACCTCGTGCATCCCGCATCGGAGACTCCTGCTCGTAGTCCCAGCGGATCTTCCGCAGGGCCCCGGCGTAGGACCCGATGAGCAGCGATGAGGACGTCACCGGATCGAAATCCGAGGTTCCGGGCGACGAGATCCCGTACTCGGTTTCGATGCCCATCACCTTCGGGATGGCCAACCCGATCCCCTAGAGGTACTGACCGGCGTTGACGCGTTCGACCTGACGGCCTTCGCCTCCGCCTTCGCCCACCAAGGTCCGCACGTAGACGATCCGCTCCCCCTTCTTGCCGGAGATGCGAGCCCAGTCGTCAGGGTTCGTGGTGTTCGGAAGATCTTCATTCTCCTGGAACTCGTCACGAGTGGCGCGGAAGAGGTCTTCGGTCTTGATCCCTTTGACCCCGTGCTTCAGGAATCGCTTGATCGCTTCCTTCTTGGCTCGGGACACGATGTTCTCGATCATGGCTCCAGAGTTGAAGTCCTTGAAGTAAAGGACCTCCTTGTCCCCCGAGGCGTATGTGACTTCCAAGAAGCGGTTCTCGTCGTTGTCGGCAAACATGGTCTCGGTCGTCTTCTGGATCATCTTCTTGAGTGACGCATTGATATCGCCACCAGCTTTGGCGATCTCGTCTGGGTGGATCGGAACCTGCGTGGTCAGATACTTCGCCATGATGCTGGCCGCCTGCTTCACGGTTGGACGCTCGATCTTGATCTTCACGTCGAGCCGTCCCGGTCGCAGTATCGCGGGGTCGATGAGGTCTTCTCGGTTAGAGGCGCCGATCACGACCACATTGCGCAGGCTCTCGACACCGTCGATCTCGGCAAGCAGCTGCGGAACGATCGTCGACTCCACGTCGGAAGATATGCCGGTCCCGCGGGTCCTGAATAGTGATTCCATCTCGTCGAAGAACACGATGACAGGAAGACCTTCTTCAGACTTCTCCCGCGCGCGCTGGAAGATGACGCGGATCTGCCGCTCCGTCTCCCCCACGTACTTGTTCAAGAGCTCCGGTCCCTTGATGTTGAGGAAGTACGAGTAGGCGTCCTCGCGACCCGTGCGCTCGTTGACCTGGTCTGCAAGCGACTTAGCGACCGCCTTCGCGATGAGGGTTTTGCCGCATCCCGGAGGTCCATAGAGCAGTACGCCTTTGGGGGGTCGCAACTGGTGCTCCGCGTAGAGCTCTGCGTAGAGATACGGCAGCTCAACGGCATCTCGGATCTGCTCGATCTGGTCCTCGAGGCCCCCGATATCGTCGTAGGACACGTTAGGTATCTCTTCGAGAACCAGCTGATCGACCAGTTCCTTGGGGAGCTTCTCCAGCGCCACTCCCGACTTCGCGTCGTACAGAAGTGGATCGCCGGCGTGGATCTTCACGTCACGCAGTCCGGCGCCCAGGGTGGCCACCATCTCGTCGTCACCGCGACCCACAACGATCACGCGCTCCGCGTCCAGCGATTGCTTGACGGTGACGACGTCGCCCTGTCTGTCCTCAGATAGCACCTGGACGACATTGAGGCCCTCGTTGAGTATCAGTTCCGCGCCCTGGCGAAGGTTCTTCGCCTCGATCTCAGGTGCGAGGTTCACGCGCATCTTGCGCCCTGCGGTGAATACGTCGACGCTGCCGTCTTCGTTGGTGCCGAGATAGACGCCGAATGTGGCGGGGGGTCGGCTGAGCTCCTCCACCTCTTTGCGAAGGGACTCGATCTTGTCTCGCTCAACCGTGATGGCAGCAACAAGCTTCTCGTTCTGCGCAAGTGCTCGCGCCACCTGGGAGCGGCTTTCGCCCAGTTGTTCCTCGAGGATCGTGACTTGGCGCGGGGCGTTCGACAAACGCCTGCGCAGAAGCGCGGCCTCTTCTTCCAGGAAGCGGAGTTGGGTCTGGAGGTCGTGGATCTGCTTCTCGTAGTCCTCCAACTTCCCATCGTCGGCGCCCATGCTCACTCCCTCAGCTGTCTCTGAGCCAAGTATAGGTTTCGGGCTTCCCTAGCCTTCGTCTGACCCTTCGGGGGGTCGAACAGAGGTCTTTCGCCCGGTGATGATGAACCCCGTGTGCGCGACCATTCGGTGGTCAGGCCGTACGCTGCGCCGGGTGACGTGCCAGGAACGAACCAACGCCTCCACGCTGAGGATCTGCTGATACCCATGGGTCTCCAGGTCCAGCACGAATGTCTGCATCTGGCCGGTGGTGGGGACATAGCCTGCCACCACTCCCCCCGGGTCCAGAACCGCATCCAACGAATCCAGAGTTTGCCACGGCTCGGGCATGTCCAGCACGACTCGGTCGAATCGCTCACCCGAGCTGGCGACCTCCTGCAGCGCTCCGGAGCGAAGTTCGAGCCACGATGGAAGCTCTCCGAAGAACGTTTCGATGTTCGCCCTTGCCTTGGCCTGGAACTCCTCGCGCATCTCGTACGACACGACCGCACCTTCCGGGCCGGTTGCGCGGCAGAGGGCCATGCAGAGGGAGCCCGAACCAGTTCCGGCTTCGAGAACCCTCGCTCCCGGGTAGATGTCGCAGTGCATCAGCATGACGGCGACGTCCTTCGGATAGATGACCTGCGCCCCTCGCGGCATCTTGAGGGCGAAATCTGCCAGGCGTGGCCGGAAGCATGTCAGAGAGCGCCCGTTGCGCGAGATCGCGACGCTTCCTTCCGGGAACCCGATGATGTCGTCGTGGGCAACGACTCCCCCGTGATGGTGGAAGGAAGCCCCTACCCTAAGGGTCACCAGGAACGTCCGGCCCTTCTCATCGACGAGAAGGGCTCGTTCCCCTGGTTCGAATGGGCCGGCCATGAAGAACAGGCTACCGGCTCGGACTCCCGCGTAACCGGGGGGACCTTACGGCAGCGGGTTGGTTCCGAGGGTGGCCGTCTTGGTTTCTCTTCCGTTGGCTGTCTCGACGACGATATCAACCTGATCCCCGGGTTGGCGCTCATGGATCAGGTCACCCAGTTGGTCGTTGCTGGTGACGGTCGTACCGTCGAACTGGGTGATCACATCCCCGGTCTTGATACCGGCATCATCCGCTGGCCCACCGCTCGGCACGTCTACGACGTAGGCCCCCTGCTTGACCGGCAGATCGAACTGGAAGGCCAAGCTCTCGCTGACCGTCTCGGTGACAACGCCGAGATAGGCAACCGGGGCGTTCGGATTCGCAACAGCCTTCTGGATGGTCGTCTTGGCCGCATCTATCGCTATCGAGAAGCCGATATTCTGAGCCTGACCCGCGCCCGCTGTGTTGATACCCACCACTTGGCCTGCGAGGTTCACGAGCGGTCCGCCGGAATTCCCTGGATTGATCGCCGCATCGGTCTGTATGACGTTGCTGTACGTTCTGGAGCCTCCGGGGGTGGCGCCACCCGGCTGATAGTTGGGATCCTGGGCCTGGATCACGCGCCCCATCGCTGAAACGATCCCGGACGTCACTGTGGGCCCGCCCTTAAGCGCAAGCGCGTAGCCAAGGGCTACGACCTCCTGACCCAACTCGAGGTCGGAGGAGTTGCCGAGGGGGACGGTGGGCAAGCCGTGCCCGTCTACCTGCAAGACGGCAAGGTCGGCGGTCGAGTCTCCCCCGATAACCCTTGCCTCGAAACGCTGGCTGTTGGGCGCCGGTGTGACAACGGTGATCTTCTGGGCACCCTCGACGACGTGGTAGTTGGTAACGATCACACCGTCGGAACGGATGATGAAACCCGTGCCAACCCCCCGCCCGGTTTGAGAACCGAAGGGAGACAGGGTGAGAGTGTCGGTGGTCACATTCACGACGGCGGGTCTGACACGATCCACGACTTGAACGATCGGGTCGCGCGCGGCGTCGAGCGGGGCAAGGGTCGCCCGGGGTCCAACCGAAGGAGGATCGCTCGCCGTGGGTTGCGTCGATTTCGTGCACCCGGCTCCCAGGAGCGATACGACGAGCAGGAGCGGCAGGATATTCTTGGTGAGGCTGTTCTTCATCGGGCTTCCCTTTCCTCCCCATATTCAACACGCTTGTCTTGCGGGCGACCTCCCGAATTCATGCGTTTTGTGTTGCACTCATCGGATCGACAACTTCGGCAGGAAGCGGGCGCAGTCGAACGGTCCCGAGATGCGGAACGTGGATCCCGGCGAAGCCGGACATCGGCAGACGGTTCGCCTCGAGCAGCGCCGCAGCAAGTGGTGCCTCGTGCGACACACCAAGGACCACCCCCTCTTCATGAGCGGCAGCGGCCTCGGCAGCCCATGCCATGACGCGAGCGCCGACCGTCCCAAGGGGATCCTCTGGACAGAGGGAGCCCGGGTCGTCGGCGTAGAGACGGAAGACCTCCGGCGCCTCCTCTCGGACGGTCAGCCACGGCTTTCCCTGCCAGCGGGTCCAGAACGACCATTCCACGAGGCGATCGTCCGTGAGCACTGCAAGACCGTGAGGGGCAGCTAGCGCGGAGGCGGTATCCTGGGCGCGGTCGAGGGGGCTCGCATAGACGGCCACCACGTGCGAGTCTGTGAGCCTTCGAGCTAGCATCCCGGCCGCATCCGACCCACGCCGCGAAAGATGGAATCCAGGCGATCGCGCGTAGATAACGTTGTCGGGGTTCTCCACTTCGCCATGACGGATACCTAGAACCCTGGAAGGCAAGGCTATCCGATCGGCCCTATGAGCTTCCCGACGCCCACCAGGATCGCCGGCATCAGGAAGAGCGCCGCAACGAATACGTAGAGCCGCCGGTTGGTCTCGACCACCCAGTCGTCGAGGCCGATGATCCCGTTGACGATGGGCTTGTAGAAGAAAGCCAGGTAGACGATGGTGATGAACGCCACGGCTATCGCCTCCGCAAGCACGATCTGTACGGCCATGGGCTTGCCCGTGATCATCGCCGCCACCAGGGTGTCGGCAAGCGTGGTTATGTTCGCACCGGCGATGTATGGGATCGCCTCGCGCCGCTTCACGTATCCCTTTGCCGCAAGAGGAACCAATACGGTCAGAGCTACCGCCACCGACAGCGTGAGCAACGCGGCGAGGCAGCCGAGGCCGAACATCGGCCACGGCTTCTTCAGCCACAGATGCTTGGATCCCGCATGTCGCTCGGGATCGATCTCTGGCAGGACTCGATCGAGCAGCTTGAACGAGACGAGTATCACGGCTAGGCCGATGGGGAAGAGAACCGGCGCGGGCACAGCACCGGATAGAACATCGACAATGGGACCCCAGACGGCCTTGATGATGCTGGTAAGTTCGCCGGAAGCCTGCCAGTTGATCCTCTTGAGCATCCCTTCTCTCAAGATGAGATACCCAAGAAGCATCCCGGGGACGTAGACGATGGCCGTCATCGACAGGGCTAGGACCCCCATGCCGATCGTCCTCTGTCGATCTTTGTTGCGTATCGAGTACAGGAAGCCCACGAGCAGAACGATGAACGAGGCACCCAGTCGCGAGCCAGACAGCATGGTGAATGTCTGCAGTGGCGTCAGAACTCCCTCGGAGAAGAACGTCAAAGCAACGGCGGCCACCGGGGAGCCAGCCAGAACGATGTACGCGCCGAACCATCCGAACCCGAGGGTCATCACCGCGTTGTCGATCAGCCCGGTTTCTTTGAGACGGGCGCCTATCGGTGCGGCGCTGGCTTTCATCAGCTGGATCGCCAGGATGAACAGGAATATCGCGGCCACGAAATGAAGGATCTTGGATGCCGCGGCCTTCCACCCGTGAGGCCGAGGAGGCTGATGCGCGCGCGCGGCATCGGTTGGGATCAGCTTGATGTCGGTGGTGTCCGCTCCCTCCACGCCGCGCGAGGGATTCTGCGGTTCGCCACCGGTTTGGTTTTCGGTCAAAGAGAACTCCCGGCAGGGTCCGGGGAAGGATACCCAGGGACCCAGGGTGCGGCAAGGACGTCGGAGAGCGCATTGGGTGGGTGGACTCAGGCTTCCTTTGGGACCCGCTTTGGGTCTATCATCTGCGCACAGCAGTCTAGGCTCAGGAGGTTCTGATGCAGAAGCGTCGCGGTTTCGTGCTAGCAGTTCTCGTTCTGGCGGTGGCCCTTGTGGCTGCAGCTTGCTCGAAGTCGACCACTACCGATACGGGAGCATCTCCTGGAGCCTCGATGGGTGGAAACGACCTCCTGGCCCAGGTGATGGCCAGTGGCCAGCTCGTGGTCGGTACCGACCCGAAGTACCCGCCGCAGTCGCTACTGGTCAACGGGCAGTGGGAGGGCTTCGACATCGACGTGGCCAACGAGATCGCCACGCGGATGGGGCTTACAACCAAGTTCACCACGCCTAGCTGGAACCAGGTGGTCAGCGGCAACTGGCAAGGACGGATGGATGTCTCGGTGGGTTCGGTGACCATCACGGCGGACCGAGCGAAGGTGCTCACTTTCACATCGCCGTATTACTACACCCCGGCTGGTGTGGCCGTGTACGACACGAACACCAGCATCAAGAGCCCGGCGGATCTAGCCGGCAAGGTAGTCGGGGTATGCGGAGGCTGCAGCTACGAGGAGTACCTGAAGGGCACGCTGAACATCCCGGACTACCCGGTCGATTTCCAGATCACGGGCGCCCAGATCAAGACCTACGGCACCGACAGCGTTGCTATCCAGGACCTTGCCAAAGGCGACTGTCTCGTGCTGTGCGCGGTGTTCTCCGCGGTGCCAACGTTGCAGAACGCCGCGGACAAGGGCCAGCCGATCAAGTTGCTCGGAGATCCCCTCTACTTCGAGCCGCTCGCCGTAGCCGTGGACAAGGAGTCACAAGTCGACTCCACGTCACTCGGGGCCAAGATCACCGAGATTGTCGACGCCATGCACGCAGATGGCACCCTCAGTCAGCTGTCCTGCAAGTGGTACAAGACGGACCTGACCGTGCCCGATCCTGCCAGCGCCATGGATTGCTCGACGATAAGCCCTGCCGCCTAGCGGATGACCGAGGAAACGACGCGAACGCTCGAGGACGAGGCGAACGCCCGACGACGGGCGTTCGCCATGGCTGCTGCGAAGCAGCAGCGCACCTTCCGGATCAAGGTTGCCATCGTCTGGGTCTGCATCTTCAGCCTGCTGGCGGTGTTCCTGGGATTCGCGAAGTTCGATTGGGGATGGATGCGGGAGAACGCCGCGACCATCCTCAAAGGAGCATGGGTCACTCTCTTCGCGTCGTTCTGCTCGATCATCCTCGCGATTGTGCTGGCGATCCTCGGATCGCTCGCGCGGCTGTCCAAGAACTCGATCGCCTACGGCATCTCGGGCTTCTACACCTCGTTCTTCCGGGGCACTCCGCTCATCGTGCAGATATTCCTCTGGTACAACGCGATCCCTCAGGTGATGGGGAATGTCGTGCTTCGCCTGCACCTGCCCGGCGGTCTCTATCGAGCCTCCGTCCTGGCGCCGATCCTGGCCGGCATCCTCGCGCTGGGGTTCAACTACGGTGCCTACATGACGGAGATCTTCCGCGCGGGCATCATGGCAGTCGGGCCTGGGCAGACCGAGGCGGCCGAAGCTCTGGGAATGACCTATCGGCAGCGGATGCGCAGAGTGGTTCTACCGCAGGCATTCAAGATCATCGTCCCTCCCACCGCGAACGAGTTCATCGCGATGATGAAGGACACCGCCCTGATCGGCCTCCTGGGCAGCACCTTGTTCTGGTACGACCCCTTCACCTATGGCCTCAACCTCGGGACCCTCGCTTCCAGGTACACCGAGGGCCTGCTGGTTGCAGCCAGCGTCTACTGGGCTCTCACCGCGATCCTCACCTTCTTCCAGACCAAGCTCGAGCGCCGTCTCGCGAAGAGCTCCGCACGCGATCAGGTGGACACCGGAGCGAGCACCAGCCGCGCCAGCCGTTGGTTCTCGGGCGGTGCAGGTGGTGGCTCCGGCGGTGGTGCCATGATGGTCCAGCTCCCGAAGGTGGATGACAAGTGAGCCCCGGCGCGCCCGTCATCAAGATCGAGGGCCTACACAAGTACTTCGGGCCCCTCGAGGTCATCAAGGGTGTCGATCTCGAGATCCGCGAGGGTGAGGTACTCGTGATCTTCGGTAGATCCGGCTCGGGCAAGTCCACGATGCTCCGCTGCATCAACTTCCTGGAGGAACCCACGGACGGCACGATCGAGGTCGGTGGCATCCGCCTGTCGGGCGGACACCGCACTCGTCGCAAGAGGGAGCAGATCCGCCAGTTGCGGATCCAGGCGGGCATGGTGTTCCAGGAGTTCAACCTCTTCCCGAACATGACGGCGCTCGAGAACGTCATGGAGGGGCCCGTGACGGTCAAAGGCATACCAAGGGTGCAGGCAGAGGCTCTCGCTCGCGAGCAGCTTGCCAAGGTCGGGCTGGCCGACAAGGCCGAACAGCACCCGATCCGCCTGTCCGGTGGTCAGAAGCAGCGGGTGGCTATCGCGCGGGCCCTCGCGATGGAGCCGAAGGTGATGCTCTTCGACGAGCCGACATCCGCACTGGACCCCGAGCTCATCGGCGAGGTGCTTCAGGTCATGAAGGCGCTTGCCCATTCGGGGATGACGATGATCGTGGTGACTCATGAGATGGGGTTCGCGAGGGAGGTAGCCGACAGGATGCTGTTCTTCCACGAAGGCGTGATCCTGGAAGAAGGACCACCCGATGAGCTCATCTCCAACCCGCAGCACGAGCAGACCCGCAAGTTCCTGTCCGCGGTTCTCTAGGGGACGGGCGCAGCAACCTCCGGACGCGGAAGCAGTCCCGCTTCCTCGATCACCCGAACTATCCCCTCTTCGAAGTTGATACCCATCACGTGCACACCGGCGATGCCCGGCATCTCCTTCAACTCATGGATCAATTCCACCGACAGCCGGACGGCCTCGTCGGCCTGCTTCTCCTTCGGCGTGCCGTCCAATCTGTCCAAGATGACTTCCGGTATGTCGGTGCCGGGGACACGCTCGGCGATGTAGTGGGCCGCGCGCGCCGATTTCGGGATGCAGACGCCACCCAAGATGAACGCCTTCTCGTGCAGTCCCATGTCCACTACGGCCTGCATGAACTCTCGCATCCGCTCGGTGTTGAAGACCATCTGAGTTTGGATGAACTCAGCCCCAGCCTCGACCTTCTTCCCTAGCCGGATCGCTCTGTATTCGTATGGAGGGGCGAACGGGTTCTCCACAGCCCCGAGGAAGAAGGACGGCGACCCTGTCAGTTTGCGGCCCGAGAGATAGGTTCCGTCATCCCGCATGATCCGCGCGATCTTGAGTAGGTGGATGGAGTCCAGATCGTAGCTCGGGTTCGCTTCAGGATGATCGCCGGCGCCGACGTCATCGCCCGTCAGGGCAAGGACGTTGCGAGCCCCCAGGGCGCACGCGCCGAGGATGTCCGCCTGCAGGGCGAGGCGGTTCCGATCCCGACACACGAACTGGACGATGGGCTCGAAACCCGCATCGACCAAGAGGTGCGCGGCCGCGACCTGGGAGATGTGTGGGTGGGCCGCACTGTTGTCGGTGACATTGACACCGTCGACGTGACCGCGCAGTAGCTCGGCCGCCTCAAGCACGGATCGAGGGTCGGCGGAGTCGGTCGTGGCCAGTTCGGCCGTAACGGCGAACTCGCCCGATCGAAGCACTCCCTCGAGATGACTGCGGACCATGGCGCTAGCTTACTCGGAGGCGCCGTGGCCATTCCTGTGCCACCCGGCCGGCGTCTGCGTGGCACGACCCGAGGCGAGGTTCTCCCACGATCCGGTTCCTTCGAGGCGCCAGTCGAGGGGCGGGTTGAGGTGGTCCGTGTCCTCCATGTGGTCACGCCAAAGAGGGAGCTTCCGGGAGCGTTGCCAAGCGAGGTTCCAGATACACGGTTTGTCGGGCAGGACTTCGCAGTTCCCATTGGCCAACACCCCCCCACATGGACCGTTGCGGAGGTTCTTCGGGCACCGCATCGGGCAGGTAAGTCCGGTCGAATGCAGGATGCACTGGCCGCACATCCTGCAGTCGAAGAGCACTTCCTTGGCGGCCTTCTCCATGACGAGGAGGGGTTTCCAGAGGCCTTTGGGCTTCGCGGGCTGACCCATGTCCCAGGTTCTAGCAGACGAGGCGCCCGACGGAACACTCGGTTCGACTTGCTGGCGGATCTCCCCGTCCTTCAAGGACACGGCTCCCAATGTGCTCTCCTCCTGCCCATACGAGTTGGCCAAAGAACGACCCTAATTCTATCTGAGATGTAGAAATTAGGTCAACGATTCGCCACGGGCTGGTCGATTCGAGGGCCTTCTAGGCGGGCAGGACGCCGGCTACGTCGACAAGGGCCTTCTTCAGACCCAGCTGCCTGTCGCTCACACCGAGGGCGCGACCGACCATCTGCGACAGGTAGAGGATCGGCATGTCCACCCAAGTAGCGTCCTTGTTCTTGATCTCCACCTGTCGACTGTCGAGGTTCATCTGGCAGAGCGGGCAGGCGCAAACGACGGCCTCAGCCCCGCGCTCGCGGGCGTTCGTGATGATCGCCCTAACGAGCCTGTCGATGACGTCCTGCCTGGCGAGCGCCAGGCTGGCACCACAGCAGTCCGTCTTCGCATCCCAATCGACCGGCGTGCAGCCGATGGCCTTGACGACGGCGTCCATATGTTCGGGGTATTCGGGATCTTCGGCCAGCGTGACCTTGGGAGGGCGGGTGAGCAGGCATCCGTAGTAGGAGGCAACCCTGAGCCCGGCGAAGGGCCTCACGACCTTCGCCTTGAGCGTCTCGAGACCGACCGCGTCGTGGTAGATGTCGACGAGGTTGAGAACCTCCACCCCGCCTGCGTATGGGCGCCCCACGACCTCCGCGATGTCGGCGGCCATGGCCTCGTCTTCGGCCTCGTGGTTGGCCGTCTGGAAGCGGCTGTAGCAGGCGGCGCAGGGCGCGGCGACCGCGTCGAGCTTCATGTCCTGCTTGACCTTGACGAGTTCGTTGGTCGGCAGAGCGACCGCCAGCAGGCGGCTCACCGAGTGGCCGGCGCTGTTGCCGCAGCATTGCCAGTCCGGGATCTCCTCGAGGTCGACATCCAGCTTGGCCATCGTGCCCACGAACGAGGTGTCGAGTTCCTTGGCCGTGCTGTGAAGGGAGCACCCGGGGTAGTAGGCGAGCTTGTTCACGGCGCGGACTCCCGAGTCCCACCCGCGGCGGAGGCACCGCTCGCGCCCGGCGTTTTGCCCGCCGCCGCGGCCTTGGCATCGGCGCGCCTGCCGACCTCGATGTTCTCCGCGAGCCAGGCCATTCGCTTCATCTGCCTGCGGTCCCCGAAGCTGGGCAGCAGCCTGATCTTGTTCCTCGCCATCATCTTCGGACCGAGTCGGACGTAGCCGAGCGCGGTCTTCGGCCTCTTGAGCATGTCGCGAACGATGAGTTCCAGCTCGTAGAGACGGCCCCACCGTTTGAAAGACCGGAAGTTGATGTCCAGGATGCTCGCGAACGGCGCATCCTTGGGAACCCGGTCGTCGTGGTGGGCGATGATCCTCAGCTCGTCCATCACCCCGGCCACATCGATGCCCTGCGGGCAGCGCGTGCTGCAGGTCTGACAGCCGGTGCAGAGCCATATGAACCCGCTGCCGACCGACATGGCTTCGTCGCCCAGCTGAACCGCGCGCATCACCTGTGCGGGATGGACGTCCGCGTACGACGCCACCGGACAGCCGGTCGAGCACTTCTTGCATTGATAGCAGAGATAGGGGTTCACGCCCGATCCCGAGCGGATCCTTGCGGCGAGTGCGCCCGTCAGGGTGTCCGTCACGTCCTGCTCCCCTGTCTCACTTCTCTCACTCCGAACATCAGCTAACCGCCGGACGTGGCATGAGGCCTGCCGCCTCCACGATCTCGGGCACCGCCGCCTCCCACTCGATGGCCATGATGTGCGCACCGGAGACACCTTCGATTTCGGCCAGTTCCTTGATCATCTCGACGGCGAGCTCCTTGCCCTCGGCCTGCTGCGGCTCCCCCTTATCCTTGGCCGCTATGCGGTCGACGATCTCCTGCGGCACATCCATTCCCGGCACGTTCTTCTTCATGTAGCTGGCCATCCCGGCGCTCTTGATCGGGATGATGCCGGCGAGGATCTTGATCTCCTGGTGGATGCCGAGAGCACGGACCTGCTCCATCCACTGCTTGAACTTGGGGATGTTGAAGATCCCCTGGGTCTGCACGAAGTCGGCGCCGGCCACCACCTTCTTCTTCAGGCGCATGGCTCGGAACTCGAACGGATCGCCGAACGGGTTCTCGGCGCAGCCGATGTAGAGGGCGGGGGCGACATCCATCTCCTCGCCGCACTGGAACCGCTTCTCGTCGCGCATGTCCTTGTACATCCGGATGAGGCTGATCGAATCGAGGTCATGCACTCCCTTGGCCTGCGGATGGTTCCCGAAACCGATGTGATCGCCGGTCAGGCAGAGGACGTTCCTCACTCCGAGGGCTGACGCGCCCAGGATGTCGGCCTGCATCGCGAGCCGGTTGCGATCGCGACAGGTCATCTGCATGACAGCCTCAACACCGTTCTGCTGCGCGATATAGGCGGCCGCCATCGAACTGATGCGGACGACGGCGGTCTGGTTGTCGGTGACGTTCACGGCATCGACGCAGCCGGCGAGCGTCTTGGCCTTCTTCTCGACGACGCCACCGTCGGCGCTCTTCGGGGGGCCGCATTCGCCGGTTACGCCGAACTTGCCCGCCGATAGGACCTTCTCGAGGTTGCTGCCCGCTTTCAGAGTGACGACATCGCTCATGCCGGCTTCGCCTCCTCCTTGACCATCTTGCGCGGGCCGCCCGAGCTGCTCTTGCTCCAGTTCTTGGGCGCCCGGTTCGCCAGCATGAGGTCTTCCCGACCCTGTGCTTTGAGGCGCTCCCAGATCAGGGCCCAGGCGCACTCCGTCTCCTCACCTTCGGGGCCGACAACTTCGCAGAGGCCCGCGTGAGAGCCGCCGCAGGGGCCGTTCATGAGGCTCTTGGAGCAGCGCACGACAGGGCAGATGCCCGCGGTCTCTCCGATGACGCACTCTCCACAGGCGACGCAGCGCTCGAGCCATACCGCGTGCTCCTGCGGCATCCCGAGCATGTTGGTGTTGACGGCCGGCATGACCTGCTTGGGAGCGAACTTCTCGGCCATGCTCTGGATGCCGATCCCACAGCCCATGCTGAGGACCAAGGGGAACTCGTTCACCTTGTCGGCCACCATGTCGAGGTACTCCCACTCGCACTGGCGGATGGCTGCCGTGTGTTCCACGTCGAGCTCGCGACCCTCTTCCTTCGCCTTGATGCGGATCTCGGACGCGAGTATCTCGGCCTCCTTCTCGCCACCGGTTAGGCAGATGGCGACGCAGGTGTCGCAGCCGGCCACCAGCACCTTGTCGTGACCCTCGGTCATCGCGTAGATCTCGTCGAAGGGCTTGCGCTCCGCTGTGATCATGTCTTCAGTCCTTCCTCAATGATCGCGGTGATCTCGGCCCCCGCGACCTCAGCCGCGGAATCATCCGGCAGGGCGGCGTCACCCATACGTGCGCGCACGGCCTCGGCCGGGTCGAAACCCTCGCGGGGTCGCACGGGATTCGGGCCGAGCTTCCGGATGCGCTCAGTGAATCCGCGCGCCGTCTCCGCGAACCTCGCGCCCATGGCCGATGACATGTTGAACATCTCGACGCGTTTCGGGTCTATGCCGAGTTCTTCGAGCAGCGTCTTCACGTGTCCGATGCGCTTGCGCGCCCAGAGATTGCCCTTGAGGTAGTGGCACTCCCCCTCGAGGCAGCCCGCGGCGTAGACGCCGTCGGCGCCGGCCTCGAACGCTTTGAGCAGGTGGATCACTTCAAGCTTCCCTGTGCACGGCAGCTTGATCATCCGCACGTTCGTCGGGTACTGCAGGCGCATGCTGCCGGCCAGGTCGGCGGCCGCGTAGGCGCAGTAGTGACAGGCGAAGACGATGATCTCCGGCTCGAAGCCCTCGTTGGCCGGCATCGCCTCGACGACGGCCACGTCGGCCGCAAGCTGCTGTTCCACGGTCATCGTGGCTGCTTCTTGCGCATCGTTCGTCATCTCACACCTGCTCCCCGATGAGGGCTTCTTCCTTCGCAAAGACCTGTGCATCCGTGTAGTGATGCAGTTCGATCGCCTTGACGGGGCATTCGCTGACACAGATGCCGCAGCCCTGACAGGCCGCCGCCTCGATCTTGGCCTTCTTGGTGTCGGACTCGATGCTCGGTACCCCGTAAGGGCAGATACGCACGCAGGTGAGGCAGGCAGCGCACTTGTCTTGGTCTACCTCCGCCACCACGCCGCCCGCCTTCAGCGCAGGCTTGGCGAGGATCGCCGCGGCCCGCCCGGCGGCGGCGTAGGCCTGAGAGATCGTTTCCTCGATGCCCTTGGGGTAGTGGGCCGAGCCGCACAGGAATATCCCCTCGCTGGCAAAGTCGACCGGGCGCAGTTTCACGTGCGCCTCGAGGTAGAACCCATCGGCAGTCAGCGGCACCTTGAGCATCTTGGAGAGGTCCTCGTTGCCCTCGTTGGGAACGGCGGGGGTGGCCAGCACGAGCAGGTCGAGAGGCATCTCGATCCGCTTGTTGAGGTACGGGTCTTTGAAATCGACTTGGACGGAGCCGTTGGCGGTAACCAGCGGACGCTCCTGGTTGTCGTAGCGCGTGAAGACGACGCCCAGCTCGCGGGCGCGCGTGTAGTACTCCTCGGTGAGACCCGCGGTGCGGATCTCCTTGAACCAAATGTAGACGGGTCGGTCGGGCTCCTGCTCCTTGAGCCGGATCGCGTTCTTGATGCTCTGGGCACAGCAGGTGCGCGAGCAGTACCCCTTGTTCTCGTCGAGCGAACCGGCACAGAGCATGAACCCGACCGAATCGGCATCCTTCACCGCCGGGTCGTCTTCGGCCAGAAGCTTCTCGAGGTCCATCCCCGTAACGACCTTCTGACTGGAACCCAGGCCGAACACCTCGGGGCGATCTTCCTTCGCCCCGGTTGCGATGATCACGACCCCGTGTTCGATCGGCGTGCGAGCCCCGTCTCGGCCCTCGATCACGCTCGCGAAGTTGCCGATGAAGCCGTGGAAGTCGGTCAGGTTGGCGCCCATGTGGACCTTGACCTTGGGGTTCGCGAGGACGCGGCGCTCGAGCGCGGCGACGAACTCGGCCGGGTCGCTTCCCTTGATGGTGCGATCGATCTCGAGGACGCGTCCGCCGAGCTTCTCCGAGCGTTCGACCAGATGAACCTCGTAGCCCATATCCCCCAGAGCCGCGGCCGCCGTCATGCCGGCGATGCCCCCGCCGATGACCGCTGCGGCGTGAGTGAGCGGAACGTCGATCTTGTACAGAGGCTCGAGTTCGCGGGCACGCGCGACGCTCATGCGGATCAGATCCTTCGCCTTCTGGGTCGCCCCTTCGGGTTCGTCTCGGTGTACCCACGAGGCCTGGTCGCGGATGTTGGCCATCTCGAACAGGAACGGGTTGAGGCCGGCCTCCCGCAGGGTGTCCTGGAAGATCGGCTCGTGGGTGCGCGGCGTACAACTGGCGACCACGACTCGGTTCAGGTCGTGCTCTCCCACCAGTTCCTTGATCCGAGCGAGCGAGTCGGACGAACAGGTGTAGATGGTGTCGTTCGAACAGACGACACCGGGAAGCGAATTGGCGTATTCTGCGGCGCCCTTCACGTCGATCACGCTGGCGATGTTGGAGCCGCAGTGGCAGACGAAGACGCCCACGCGCGCTTCCTCGCCTACTACGTCTTTCTCGACCGGATAGACCTTTTCGGCGGTGAGCGTTCCGCGAGAGTATGCGAGGCTTACCATCACCTGCGCGGCGGCGGCCGAGGCCTGGGCGACCGAATCGGGGATGTCCTTGGGCTCGCTGAAGGGGCCCGCTACGAAGACGCCGGGGCGTGAGGTGTCGAGCGGCCTGTATTCCTCGAGCTGGCAGAAGCCGTGACGATTGAGCGCGATGCCCAGGGAACCTGCGGCGTCCTGGGTCCGGCGTGAGGGCTCCAGTCCGACCGACAACACGACCATGTCGTAGCGGTCGGTGTGCAGTTGGCCGGCCTCGTCTTCCCAGGTGATCAAGGCGTCACCGGTCGCGGGGTCTTCCTTGATGTCGGAGGGCCGGGAACGTATGTATACGACGCCCATGTCGAGAGCGCGCTGGTAGAAGCCGTCGAAACCCTTGCCCATGGCGCGCATGTCCATGAGGAACACCGTCGGTTTGCAGTCGGGTTCGTGATCGATCGTGAGCATCGCTTGCTTGTTTGCGAACATGCAGCAGACGCTCGAGCAGTAGTCGTGGTCCTGGTCTCGCGAGCCGACACACTGGATGAACGCGACCTTCTTGGGATGACGGCCGTCCGAGGGCCTCTTCACCTCGCCTTGATTGGGGCCTGACGCCGACAGCATGCGCTCGTACTCGAGGGCCGAAAGGATGTTGGGGTAACGGCCGTAGCCGTACTCGCCGTGCGAGCCGAGCGGCGTCGGGTCGAACCCTGAGGCGAGCACGACTGCCCCGACGCTGACATCGACCTCGGTGTCCTCTTCGTCGTGGAGGAACGCCCCCGGCCCGCAGGCGTGAACACACTCGTAGCATTCGGAACAGATCGCGCAGTTGAGGCATCGCTTGGCCTCAGCGACAGCCTGCTCCATGCTGAATCCGGTGCTGACCTCGTCCCACGTACGCATCCGCGTGGCGCCGGCTATGTGTGGCATGACTTCGCGTGGCGTTACTTCGAGCGTGGCGAGTATGTCCTCGCCCGGCCGGGCCTCGGGCTTGCGCTTGTCCATCACGGCCACCAGATGTTCGCCCCGGAGGTAGTTGTGGATAGAGCGAGCGGCACGCCTGCCTGCGGCCACGGCCTCGATCGCCGTCCAGGGGCCCGTGGCGGCCGCATCACCGCCGGCGAATACGCCTTCACGCCCCGTCGCATGCGTCTCCTTGTCGAAGACTATCTGGTTGCGCTCTACATGGACGCCTTCGAGCCCCTGCATGAAATCGGCGACCAGTCCCTGACCGGTGGCGAACACGACCGTGTCGCAATCCAGCTCGCTCTGGGTGTTCTGGACAGGCACGGGCGGCCTCCATCCGCGCGCGTCCGGCTCGCCCAACACGCAAGCCGAGAACTCGACGCCGGTGACACGGCCATCGGAGTCGGTCTTGACGGCCGTCGGCATGCGAGACGTGATGAGGGAGATGCCCTCGTCTGAGCCCTCTTCCCTCTCCTCGTCCGAGCCGGGCACCGACTCGTCGTCTTCGATGCAGACCAGGGTGACTTCGTCGGCGCCGAGACGCAGCACGGCGCGGCCGGCATCGAAGGCGACGTCGCCGCCGCCGATCACCACGACCTTCTTGCCAATCTCTATGGGCCTCTCGAGGGTGATGTCCCGCAGCAGGTCGACGGCGGTGAAGACGCCCTTCGCGTCGTTGCCGGGGATCGGCAAAGGCCGGCCGCCCTGCAACCCGACACCTAGGAAGACCGCCTGATATCCATCGGCCAGCAGCGAGTCGACCGTGAAGTCCTTGCCGGCGGCCTGGTTGACCCGCAACTCGACGCCCAACCCCAGTACGCGGTCGATGTCCTGTTGAAGGGCCGCCTTCGGCAGGCGGTACTCAGGGATACCGAAGCGGAGCATGCCGCCCGCTTCCGGTTTGGCCTCGAAGACGGTGGTCTTGTAGCCGAGCAGCGCGAGATCGCGGGCGGCGGTAAGGCCCGAGGGGCCGGCTCCGATGATCGCGACCTTCTCATCGAACTTGATCTCCGCACGCTCGGGTGGCGGCAGATTCTCGTTGGCCCAGTCGGCGACGAATCGCTTCAGCGAACGGATGGCGATGGGCGCTTCGACGTCTCCGCGGGAACATGCCTCCTCGCAGCTCGCCGTGCACACCCGTCCGCACGTCGAAACGAATGGGTTGGGCTCTGCGGCAACCTTGTAGGCCTCTTTGAAGCGCCCAGCAGCCACCAGGGCGACATAGCCCTGAGCTGAGGTGGCTGCCGGACAGGCGAGCTTGCATGGCGACTGGCCCAACTTCGTAACCGCGTAGGTGTTCGGTATCGCCTGCGGGTAGAGCTTGTAGGTCGCCTTCCGCCCCGCCATCCCCATGTTGTAGGAGTCGGGTACGACGACCGGGCAAACCTCCGCGCACGCGCCGCAGCTCGTGCACTTCGCCGGGTCCACGTAGCGGGCGTCGTGGGTTACCTTCGCAGTGAAGTTGCCGGGCTCGCCTTCAAGAGCGGCGAGCTCGGAGTTGGTCATGATCTCGATGTTCAGGTGACGCCCGGCCTCGACCAGCTTGGGGGCGATGGTGCACATCGCGCAGTCGTTGGTCGGGAATGTCTTGTCCAGCTGAGCCATATGGCCACCGAGGGCCGGCTGCTTCTCGACGAGATAGACCTTGTAGCCACCTTCGGCCAGGTCCAGGGAGCACTGCATGCCCGCGACGCCCCCGCCCAGAACCAGCGCAGCCCCGACGGACCGTTCGGGAGCAGCCGAAGACATACTCGCTCCTATCGCCCTCTCTCGATGTGCGTTAGCGAGGCGTTTGAACGCCGCCTCAGTACCTGGGAGAACGGTACCCCACGGCTGTCGAGACCGTGTCGCCAGAGGTCCTTGGTTTGGCGGGTCCTCCGCCTAGGATCCCGAAAGCTCCTCGGAGGAGTAGACGATCTGACCCCCGACGATGGTCATGACGACATGGGCCTCACCCAGGCGCGCGACGTCCGGGTCGAACAGGTCTCTATCGAGGACCACGAGGTCGGCGAACTTACCTGCCTCGATGGATCCCGTGACGTCGTCCAGGTGGTTCACGTAGGCGGAGCCCAGCGTGAAAGCCTCGATAGCGCTCTCCAACGGAACGCGCTCGTCGGGGAGCCAGGGATCGGGGTCGCCGTCCGCCTCTGAGCGGTTCACTGCGACATCCATCTCGAGCAACGGGTCGGGACTGGACACCGACCAATCGCTGCCGAACGCCAGTCGGGCACCCGAGCGTCGCAGGCTCTCGAACGGATACTGCCAGGCGGACCGTTCGGGCCCGAGGAAGGGCATGGTCAGGTCCACCATCTGGGGGTCGAGGGTCGCCCACAAAGGTTGGCAATTCGCAACGACATCCAGGGCCGCGAACCGCGGCAGGTCGTCGGGATGGATCACCTGAACGTGAGCGATGTGATGCCGGTTGTCGTTCGGGCCGTTCGCTCGCCGGGCCACTCCGAGCGCATCCAATGCCTCCCGGATCGCCCTGTCTCCGATCGCGTGGAAATGCACTTGGAAACCCTCTGCGTCCAACCGCGAGACGTACCCCTTCAGCGCCTCGGGGTCCACGAAGCTCAGCCCGCGGTTGTCTTTGTCGTGGCCGCAACCCGCTACCCCGCAGGGGTCCAGGTAGGGCTCGATCATCCCCCCCGTCCCGTTCTCCAGCACCCCGTCCTGCATGATCTTCACGCTGGTGGCGTTGAAGTTGCCGGCCAGGCCTTGGGATCGAGCCTCGATCAGATCGTCTATCTGCTCCTCCCCCCTGTGCGAATCCCACCAGAGCGCTCCAACAACCCGCGCCGTCAGGTCGCCACTCTTGGCGGCCTCGGTGTAGATCTCCTGCGTGTTGCCCCACTGTTCAGACCCGACGATAGCGTCTTGCCAGGCTGTGACGCCGAGTGAGTGGAGGTACCGCTGTCCCTCGAGAAGCCCTCGCTCAAGATCGCTCCTTTCGAACACCGGCATCAATCGCACGACCAGATCCATGGCGCCCTCGTGGAGAGTGCCGGTCGGTTCCCCAGAGGAGTCTCGCTCGATGCGACCGTCCACCGGGTCGGGAGTGTTGCGGTCTATGCCGGCCAATCGCAGTGCATTCGAGTTGACCCACGCGCCATGACCGTCGCGATTGGTCAGGAACATGGGCCTTTCGGGAACGACAGTGTCGGCGTCCTGCTTGGTGGGCGTCCCTCCGGGGAAGACGGGCATGTACCACCCGCCACCGCGGATCCATTCGACCTCCGGATGAGCCGTTGAATACGCGGCGATCGTTGCCAGATACGCCTCTCGATCGTCCAGGTCTGTGAGATCACAGAGGGATCTCTCCAGGCCTCCGGCAGGAGGGTGCGCGTGCGAGTCCTGGAACCCGGGAAGGAGCATCCCGCCCGAGAGCTGCAACTCGCGGGTCTTGGTGCCTGCAAGGGCCCGGACATCCGCATCGCTTCCAACCGCGATGATCCGGCCGCCCTTGACGGCGACGGCCGCGGCTTTCGGCTGCGCAGGGTTCACGGTGTGTACGGTTCCGCCAGTGAGGATGAGGTCCGCGGGGTTTTCGCTCACAGCAGCCGACTCCAAGGGATAGCGTTGCGGGCATGGTACAGCTTGGACCCGCGCTGATGCCGGGCTAGCCCTCCCGGCTGATACGCTCTCCGGGCACCGGCGACCGCTCACACGGAGGAAGAATGGCGAACCATCTCGAGGTTAGGCACGAACGTCTGTACGTGAAGGTGCCCGGCGGCGACAAACTGCGCAAGACGGCCGACGGCCGCCTGCGTCGTCTGGTCGCCGATGGTTGGCGTGAAGTGGACCGGAGGCAAGACACCGACTACGTGCAAGTTCGGCTCGAGCGCTCGGGACATCGTCCTCCGATGATGCTGATCCCGGCGGCCGTGCCGCTGCAGACACGTGCGCGCCGCGACAACTTCGGCGGCGGGGGTGGCGGTGGCGGTCGCGGCGGACCGGGCGGACCTCGTGGCCCTCGCGATGGGGCGCCTCCGGTCGCGTCACCCGCCCCGGCGCCTGCCCCAGCACCAAGCTCCCCCGAGGCGCCCCCGGCCCTCTGACGGCGACCGCTCCTCTAGCCTTTCGACCGCTCGATCCGTCCCTGCTTTACGCGCTGCTGAGCCGTTAGGACAACCTTCCTCAGCCGTACATGATTGGGAGTCACCTCGACGCATTCGTTCTCCCGGATGAACTCCAGGGCCTGCTCCAGGGATAGATTCACCTTGGGGATGAGGCGGACGGTCTCCTCCGATACCGACTCCCGCATGTTCGTGAGCTTCTTCTCTTTGGTCGGATTGACATCCATGTCGGCGGCCCGTGCGTTCTCTCCCACGATCATCCCTTCGTACACGTCTTCGGTCGGGCCGACGAACATCGCTCCGCGCTCCTGAAGATTCAGTAGGGCGAACGTCGTGGTCACTCCCTGCCTGTCGGCGACCAGGGACCCCGTGGGACGGGTGCGCAGTTCGCCATGCCACGGCTCGAAACCCTCGAACACGTGATGCAGCTGGCCAGTGCCCCGCGTTTCGGTCAGGAACTCAGTTCGGAACCCGATGAGACCACGCGCGGGCACGATGTATTCCATGCGGATCCAACCGGTGCCGTGGTTGACCATCTGCTCCAACCGCCCCTTCCGCATCGACAGCAGCTGGCTGACAACCCCCAGGTAGTCCTCAGGCGCATCTATCGCGACCCGCTCCACTGGCTCGTGGATCTTCCCGTTGAGGGTCCTGGTGACCACCTGCGGCTTGCCGACCGTTAGCTCGAAGCCTTCGCGGCGCATCATCTCAACGAGCACCGCCAGCTGTAGCTCTCCGCGGCCCTGCACCTCCCAGGCGTCCGGACGATCGGTGTCGAGGACCCGGATCGCCACGTTGCCGACGATCTCCTGATCGAGGCGCGCTTTCACGAGCCTTGCTGTGACCTTGGCACCATCGGTTCCTGCGAGCGGCGATGTGTTGATCCCGATGGTCATGGAAAGGCTGGGCTCATCCACGCGGGTTACGGGAAGCGGGCGCGGGTCGGAGATGTCGGCAAGGGTTTCCCCGATCGTGATCTCCGGTATTCCCGCGATGGCGATGATCTCGCCAGGTCCTGCTTGGGCCGCGTCTATCCGGTCGAGTTCTTCCGTTACGTAGAGCTCGGATATCTTCGCTTGCTCGACCGTTCCGTCCACTCTGCACCATGCCACCAGCTGACCCTTCTTGATCGTCCCGTGCCTGACCCGGCACATGGCCAGGCGGCCCACGTAGGGAGAAGCGTCGAGGTTCGTGACCAGGGCTTGGAGAGGATGGTCGTCATCGTATGCGGGCGCCGGTATGTACTCGACGAGAGCCTTGAACAGCGGTTCAAGGTCCTGGCCGGGGGACTCCGGGTCGAGGGTGGCCTGGCCCGCTCTGGCGTTGCAGTAGAGGATGGGGAACTCGATCTGGTGCTCACCGGCGTCCAGATCCAGGAACAGCTCGTAGACCTCGTCCACGACCTCCTTCACCCGGGCATCTGGCCTGTCGATCTTGTTGATGACCAAGATCACCGGAAGTTCCGCCTCGAGGGTCTTGCGAAGCACGAATCGCGTCTGAGGCAGAGGGCCTTCGCTGGCGTCCACCAGAAGTAGGACCCCGTCCACCATGGTCAGGCCGCGTTCGACCTCGCCCCCGAAGTCCGCATGACCGGGGGTGTCCACGATGTTGATCTTCACTCCCGCGTGTCGCACGGCGGTGTTCTTCGCGAGGATGGTTATGCCCTTCTCGCGCTCCAGATCCATGGAGTCCATGACCCGTTCATTTACGTCCTGGTTGTCTCGAAAGGCCCCGGATTGCCACAACATGGCGTCCACGAGCGTGGTCTTCCCGTGGTCCACGTGGGCCACGATGGCGACGTTGCGAAGATCGTCTCTGTTGGGCATGGTTGATCGCTCCGGAAGAGGGGTACGCGCACAAGTGTACCGGTCGGTATTGCCATCGGCTCGACGACTCCCGTAGCGTTGGCTGCGCCGACGAAGGAGAGTTGATGGAACCGTCGAGACGCTTCACAGGCAAGAACGTGGTTGTGACGGGGGCTTCCAGCGGCATAGGTCGCGCCGTGGCCCTGGCTTTCGTCGCTGAAGGCGCGTGGGTGTTGGGGACCGGCCGTGACGACGCTCGCTTGGAGGAGACCAAGAGGATGGCGTCTCGACCCGAGATGATCGAGACCACTTCGGCAGATCTCACGACACCCGATGAGTGCAGACGTGTCGTCGAGGAGGCCATCGGAGCCACTGGGCGACTCCATGTTCTGGCAAACTGCGCCGGCATCGCACTCGAGGGAACTGCCCTCGAGGTGACCGAGGAGGATTGGGGCCGCACCTTCGCCCTCAACCTGAACGCGCCTCTATGGTCGAGCCAGGTCGCCGCACGCCACATGATCGAGCAGGGAGGGGGCGCGATCATCAACATAACGTCGGTCGATGCGTTCGCTGTCGAGTCCCCGCAGGCCCACTACAACGCTTCCAAGGCTGCCCTCCAGATGCTTACCCGTTCGATGGCCCACGAACTGGCGCATCTGGGAGTACGGGTGAATGCGGTTGCGCCCGGACAGACGGTCACTCCGATGGTTCAACCTGATCTTGATAGCCCCGGCTTCAGCGAAGCGTATCTTCGGAAGGTACCGATGAGACGATACGCGCTGGCGGATGAGCAAGCCAGGGTCGTGCTGTTCCTGGCCTCGGACGATGCAAGCTATGTGACTGGCGAGACCATAGTGGTGGATGGCGGCGAAACCCTCGGCTCATGGTACGACCCCAGCGATGAGCCGCCCGTACCCGCGTAGACCTCTGCCCTACTCAGGATCTTCCGCCAGCGGGTTCGAGTCGAACCCCGATTTCCGGTGGCCGCTTCCGTCACAGAAGGGCTTCGTTGTCGAGTGGCCGCAACGACAGAGCCAGACGTCCGCGCCAAGCGTGATCGGGTACTGCTTCCCCTGCGAGTCGATGATCTTCGCTGGACCGCTCACGTGATACGAGCTGTTTCTGTCTACCTGTATGACTACTTCATCACCCATCGTGGTACTCCTCTCCGACGGCGCTCGCGATCCGTGCCGCCTCGATAGTGTGGTTGTTCAGGATCGGCAGAGCCGCAAGGGTCATGCCAGCGATGCAGACCCCTGTCAGAAGGAAAGGGAAGCGCAGTCCGAACGCCCGAGCGAGGATCCCGCCCAGGAGGGCACCCACGGGGAGCGATCCCATCCCGATGAACCTGAAGTCGGCGCTCACGCGACCGAGCAGGGCGTCCGGGATGATCTCCTGGCGGAGCGAGATGGTGACGATGTTCCAGACGATGCCGCCGACGCCGTCCAACATCAGTGCCGCCGCGGCGAGGATCGCGGAGGAAGTGATCCCCAAGGTCAGTGCGCTGATAGCGCCGGCCACCATGCAGGCGATCAGAGTGGGCCCAGGGCCGAAGCGAGCGCTGACCTTCCGAGCGATGAAGCTGCCTCCAAGACTGCCGATCGCGTAGACCGCAAGCAGCACGCCGTACACGCTCGGTTGCAGCTGGAGGATCTCCAGCGCATAGAGGACGAATACGGCGAAGTACGCGGTCTGCAGGAGGTTCCATACACCCAGAATCACCGCTAGGCTCCTCAGGAGCCGGTTAGCCCACAGCCATCGAAACCCTTCTGCGATCTCCGTCCACATGGAGGATGTGCCCGAGTTCTTGGCGCCCTTCGCGCGGAACGATCCCCTCATGGACAGAACCAGCACTGCAGAGAGCGCGAACGACGCGGCATCCAGGAAGAAGGGCGATGTGACCATCACGGCGAACATGAGGCTCCCCAAGGGGGGGCCGACGAACTCGCGGCTGACGATCTGCACCCCCTGCAGCCGACTATTGGCTTCTTCGAGTTGGCGCTTCTTGACGACCGACGGCATGATCGCGAGCGAGGCGTTGTCGAATAGCGTCTCACCAGTACCGATGGCGAAGGCCACGGCCACGAGCAGGGGGATCCGCGCGAAGTGGGTAACCACCGCAAGGCCCAGACCGAGCATGACGACGGCACGGAACGCGTCCACCCGCCACATCGTCCGCCGACGATCCAGTCTGTCGATAAGGGCGCCGCTCACCACCGAGAACAACAGCCACGGCAGTCCTCCAGCCATGGCGATCAGAGAAACGGTCACCGGATCGCGGGTGAAGGAAGCGGCGAGGAGTGGCAACACCGCGATGCGCACCCCGTCTCCGAGCGATGAGATACCGCCAGCCATCCAGAGCTTGCGGTAGTTGGACCCAAGCGGGTCACGCTTGCTCATGTCCAAGGCACTCTAGCGGCTTGGAAGAGTGACCTTCTGCAGGTCGAACGTCGTTCTCGGGAGCGAGGGGACTCGGCAGCCTTGCATCCCGGATGTGGCTCGTGCCCGATGCCCGCTCGACGGGGCACGGGACTTCCTACGGGCCCTTGTGGCTTGGCACGCCACGGCGCATGATGCCGTCCAGTGATTCCGACGACGACGCAAGTCCCGCCACACGACGTTCGAAGCACCCATCGCGTTCCGGCGATCCAGGGACTCCGAGCAGTTGCAGTGATCCTCGTGGTCGCCTTCCACGCGGGAGTTCCCGGCGTGTCGGGCGGGTTCATCGGAGTCGATGTGTTCTTCGTGATCTCGGGATTCGTCATCACCGGGATGCTGAGACGAGAGCACACCAAGACGGGGCGGATCGGGTTCGCAGACTTCTACGCGCGCCGGGCCAGGCGCCTGCTTCCCGCTTTGGCGCTATTGACAACGGTCGTGGCCGTCGCGACCGTCTTCCTGGAGCCGTCCCTCACGGTTCAGAAGGCGACAGCCAAGACTGGGCTGGGCGCCACCGCCTTCGTCGCCAACGCGGTCGTCTACGGTCAGCCCCACGGCTACTTCGGTGCCGAGGCTGCGTTGAACCCCCTCATCCATACATGGACCCTCTCGGTGGAAGAGCAGTTCTACCTGGTCTTCCCGGCCCTCCTCGCACTTGGCTGGGCGCGAGCGCGGCGCGGCGCTGACCCTTGCGGTCGTCGGGACGCTCTCCTTCGCTCTGTCGACTCTGCTGTCCTTCGAACTCCTCTCTCCAGGACTCGACGCATCTGACAGTTCGTGCGAGTACTCTTCTGGCCCCCAGGTTCGCCGATGCTCTCCGACAAGCGTTGGCACAGCTCGCGGATCCGGCGGCATCCCCGCCCGCGTGAGCACCGGCGGCGGTGTTCGGTGCTGTCGGAGGGGGGACTTCGGCCGCCACACCCTGGCAAGGACCACCAGGTTGCTCGGTCATCTGAAGCATGCTCTGCAACGACTCGCACGATGGGATACTTGGCGCGATGTCCGACCTACCCGACCCCTCCAAGGAGAACCTGTCAGACCCGACACCAATGGACCGGGAGGGTGCGAGGCGGGGTCGCCGCCTGGTCCGATACGTGACCGAGCCGCAAAGCATCACGTCTTCGGTGCCGGCCATGATCACGATGAAGATGCTTGTGGTCGCCCTCGGCCTCGTATCGAGCGTCGTCGTTGCCAGGGCTCTCGGACCCACCAACAAGGGTATCTACAACCTCGTGTTGGCCGTGTCGGCGCTGTTCGCAACCATCTTCAACCTCGGGGTGATGAACGGCAACTTCTTCTACGTTGCGCGCAGGGAGATGCGGCTAGCGACGGCCTACACGAGCACGCTGGTCGTCGTGGTCATCTCGAGCGCGCTGGTCGCTCCCCTCATCGTTGTGTTCGGTTCCGGGATGCTCCATCGCTGGTTCGGGTCGATCCCGGAGCAATGGCTGCTTGTAAGCCTGCTCATCCTCGGTCCACTCACCATCCATTCCATCATGACCCAGTCGGCTCTCCTGAGCATCAACCGTGCGGTCGCGACCTACGCGCTGCCGCTGCTGGGACTTGCCATCACCGCCACTGGGGCGACCTTGGTCCTCCTCGTCATGGACCTGGGACTTGCGGGCATGATATGGGTGTCGGTTGTCGGGCTTCTTCTGACTCAGGTTGCTGCCGTCCTGATCCTCCGCCGCGGAGGCCCGCTCATCGAGCGACCGAGGCCCGCCGAACTCTTCAAGGCTGTTCGTTGGGGCTTTCCCCTCTGGGCTGCAACATTGCTGAGCGTCCTGCTGCAGCGGTTCGACCAACTGCTGGTCGTCCATCGATCAGGGCCTTCGGATCTCGGACAGTACGCGCTCGCTGTCGCTATCGGCGAAGTCCTGTGGTCCATCGACGTCCCGATCACCACGGCGGTGCGCTTCCGGATCGCCTCGGGCTCCGGGGACGACAGCGCCGATCTCATCGCGCGTCTGGCCAGACTCGTCATCATCACCATGTCCGTCCTGTGTCTGGGTCTGGCTGTCTTCGCCCACTGGCTGATCCCGTTCCTGTACTCGGAAGCCTTCGGGCCCGCCGTCCCGGCCTTGATCGCCTACCTACCCGCCGTTCTCTTCCTGTCGGTCGCGCGCATAGTCGGTGAAGACCTCGGCTATCAACGGGCGCGAACGGACCTAGTTCTGCTGAACAACGGTGTCGCTCTCGTCGTCAACGTCGTACTCCTGCTGGTCCTTCTGCCTCCGTTCGGGATCGTGGGCGCCTCTCTGGCCTCCGTGGGCGCCTACTTCGTCCTGTTCCTTATGACGGTGATCTTCCACACTCGCCTCGCGGGGAGCCGTATGCGGGACATCCTGGTCCCTCGGGCAGCCGACTTCCGCGTCCTCTTCGGTCTTTGTCGGGGCTACATCTCCAGCTTCGCTGCGCGCCGGCACGGGGTTCGCTAGACTGCTCCACGTGCCCCCGTCCGACGTGCCGCTCGTTTCCGTGGTCATGCCCGCGTACAACTCCCGGTACACGATCGAGGAGTCCATCCGAAGCGCGCTCGAACAATCACATCCCGCCGTTGAAGTCATCGTGGTGGACGACGGATCCGAGGACGGAACTGCCGGGTTGGTGAGGAGCACCTTCGGCGAGAGGATCCGGCTCATCGAGGCACCGCATACCGGCCGTGCCGCCGCGAGGA
>Ga0315281_10002057_pt1 | contig 29930 bp, 27 predicted proteins | sample YL17G07_0_MG_FD_204540 | JGI IMG/M metagenome (GOLD analysis project Ga0315281, IMG submission 204540) | Sediment microbial communities from Yellowstone Lake, YNP, Wyoming, USA - YL17G07_0 | ecosystem: Environmental > Aquatic > Freshwater > Lake > Sediment | place: USA: Wyoming | collected...
CGGCCATGTCTATCTCCCCCGATCCGCTGTTCAGGCCGTTTTCGATCAACGATCTGAGACTGCCCAACCGCATCGTGATGGCGCCGATGACCCGAAGTTTCTCGCCCGACGGCGTGCCGGGAGCGGATGTCGCCGCCTATTATCGCCGCCGTGCCGAAAATCACGTCGGGCTGATTATCACCGAGGGCGCCGTCATCAATCATCCGGCCTCGACCAATGATCCCCGCGTGCCCCATTTTTACGGCGAAGCCGCGTTGGCCGGCTGGGCGCTGGTGGCCGCCGAGGTCCACGCGGCGGGAGGACGGATCATGCCGCAAATCTGGCATGTGGGTACGGTCAGAAGGATCGGCGACAAGCCGAACCCGGAAGCCCCGCCGATCGGACCGTCGGGCCTGTTCAAGCCAGGGGTCAAAGTAGTCGAGCCGATGAGCGAGGCCGAAATCGAGTCGGTGATCGCGGCCTACGGCGACGCGGCGGCCGATGCCAGGCGTCTGGGCTTCGATGGCGTCGAGATTCACGGTGCGCACGGCTACCTGATCGATCAGTTCTTTTGGGAAGGCACCAACCAGCGCAACGACCGCTATGGCGGAGACATGATCGCGCGCACCCGCTTTGCCGCGGAAGTCATCAAGGCCTGTCGCAGCAAGACCGGACCCGACTTCCCCATCGTGTTTCGGTTCTCGCAATGGAAGCAGCAGGAATACAAGGCGCGCCTGGCCGGCACGCCCGAGTTGCTGGGCAAATTTTTGGCGCCACTGGCCGACGCGGGCGCCGACATATTCCATTGCTCCACGCGGCGTTTCTGGGAACCGGAGTTCGAAGGTTCGCTGCTCAACCTCGCCGGATGGACCAAAAAGCTGATCGGCAAACCGGTGATCACGGTCGGTTCGGTGAGCCTCGACACCGATATGTTCGCCGCGTTTCGCGGCCAGGGAGCGGCGATCACGAGCATCGACAAACTGATCGAGATGATCGCGCGTGACGAAGCGGATCTGGTCGCCGTGGGACGGGCGTTGTTGGTTGATCCCGCATGGGCGGTCAAGGTGCGCGGCAACCGGATGCAGGAACTGCTGCCGTTTACCGCGGAGGCGCTGCGGTTTCTCTCCTGAGGCGGCGCAGCCCGGCGCCATCGCGGCGCGTCGCGATGCGACCGGGAATTGCAGCGGCGCGGAACACCTCAGCGGATGTGTTTTCGCCGCTGTGTCTCGGCCACGAATTCTTCCAGATCGGGATCCAGCGCGTTGCGCGAGGAGACGATGCCGATCGGCTTGCCGTTCTCGATCACGGGCACATGGCGAAAGCCGTTCTCGTGCATCATCAGCAGCGCGAACCCGAATGTCTTGTCCGGATCCACGGTTTGCGGCGAGGTGGTCATTACATCGGACAGCAGTGTCGCCTGCGTGTCGCGCCCCCGCGCGATGACCCGAATTACGGCGTCGCGCTCGGTAAAGATCCCGACCAGGCGCTCGCCCTCGACTACCATTACCGCGCCGACGTTTTTCTTCGCCATCAGCTTGGCGGCTTCGCTGACGGTGGTCTCCGGGGGAGCGGTGACGAGTTTTTTCTTCTCCATCACGCTACGAATCCGTTGACTGAACATGGTGGTCTCCTCCTCTTGCGTTGAAAGGTGCTCGCGGCCCGGCCTTGGCCGGTGGGCGTCTCGCCGCAACAGGCGAACGCATCCCGCCTGTGTTCGTCTGTTTGCTTGTGACCTCCCCGGCGCCGATGCTACCGGTATCTCGGTATGGTCAATTGACCTAGGTCAAATGCCGGCGACGCTCCGCTCGAGGAGCTAGCCGAGGGCGGATGACGGTCGGGACGTCGGCTTTCGGTGCCATGCTGCCGCTTCAGGCGCCTTTTTCTTGCACCGGTTTGAGCGTGCCCATGCTTTTGGCGACGAGATTGCCGGTCTCGTCGCGCACCTCGGCCTCGCAGAACAGCGTCGACTTGCCGCCGCCGATTACCTTGCCTTCGGCGGTGAGTTCGCGGCCCACGCCGGGTCGGATGAACTTGGCATTCATCTCTATCGTCAGCATGCCGCCTGGCGCGCCCTGCAGATGCAGCCTTGCGGCCAGACTCATGGCGCTGTCGAGCAGGGTCATGATCACCCCGCCGTGGGCCGCATTCCAGCTGTTGCGGAATGCCGGTTTGAGTCGCAGCGCGAGCAAAGCGCGCCCGTCGCCGTTCTGGACGCGCTCGATGCCGAGGTGATCGATGAACGGAAGCGGCGTCCCGTACTCTTTGCTCAGGCTCAATTTTATCCGTGCGGGAGCGTTCGCTTTGCGGCGCATTATCGGCACGAGTCCTCTAGCAGCCGGCGCCGGGGGCGCGCGCGGGCGGTGCTCAAATGACGCTCGCGCCGCCGTCGACGGCGACGATCTGGCCGGTGATGTGGGCGCAGGCATCGGAGGCAAACAGCGCCGCCAGGCCCTTCAGATCCTCCTCGCCGCCCAAGCGGGCGAGCGGCGTCTGCGCGATCGCGGCTTCGCCGATCTGCCCGAGGATGAACTTGGTCATTTTCGAGGGGAAGAATCCCGGCGCGATGGCATTCACTGTGATGTTGTACTGTCCCCATTCGGCGGCGAGTGCGCGCGTCATGTTGACCACAGCGCCCTTGCTGGTGTTGTACGCAAGAGATTTCTGCATGCGCGCGTCGTTGCCGAGCAATCCGGCGATGGAGGCGATGTTAACGATGCGGCCGTAGCGCCGAGGGATCATCGACAGCCTGCCCACGAGTTGCGTGGTCAGGAACAGGCCGGTGACATTGAGGTCCATGACCTTTTGCCACGCCTCCAGCGGATGTTCCTCCGCTGGTGCGCCCCAGGTGGTGCCGGCGTTGTTGATGAGCACGTCGACCTGCCCGTAGTGCTTCATGATCTGCTCGATCGCCGGCTGGATGCTCGCGGCCTTGCCATGGTCGCAGGGCAGGGTGAACACCTGGAAATGCATGCGTTCCAGATGCTCCTTCGCCTGTGCCAGTTCATCCGCCTTGCGCGCGGTGAGCGCGAGCATTGCGCCCATCTCGCCCAGCGCTTCGGCAATTTGCAGCCCCAGGCCGCGCGAGCCGCCGGTGACCAGCGCGACTTTGCCGGTCAGGTCCATCAGTTTCTTGACGCTCATCGGGAAACACTCCTTGGTGCAAATGGATTTGATCTTGAAATGAGGGGACCAGGTCGGGGAAGGAACGGTTCTGCCCCTCCCTGCGTGATCGCAAACGCGGCGCGATACACCGCTTATGCAGGCGTAAGACTCCAGCGTCTGGCGCGCTCGGTCAGTGCATCCACGTATTCAGGCCAGTCGTGCAATGTCGCGGGATCGAAGTCCGCGCCGTTGGGCCACACCAAAGTGTGAACCTCGGAATCGATCTTGACTGCGTTGAACAACGCCAGGTCCCGCAGCGGCGCGTAAAGCTCTCCGGAAAGAACCGGCAAGAAATTTACCGTTCGCTCGGTGCCGTCGTCGAAAGCAATGCGAAGCGTGTGAGCGCCAACGGTGGCGAACGACACAATGCGATAGATCGGATGGTTCATCGCTTGTTCCTCAGGACAACGGTTTGATCGCGAACGGTTTGTGGCCATTTTGCAGACGCATCCAATCTTCCTGCAGTTCAGCCTGATGCAGTTCCGCCCAAGCCTCGACCAGGCGTTGCTGGCGCGTGGGCAGCCGCCCCGCTATCAATGCTATCGGGTCCAAACCGAATATCGCGACGTCATCTTGATAGTATGCATGAAAGTGGGGCACATGATGCGGTCCGCCGATCTCGGAATACATCCGAATGATGATGCCGAAAAAGCGGCACAGTTCAGGCATGCGAAAAGCTTACGCTACAGCGGCCCGCGACGCAACGCTGAGCGACTAAGTGGTGACAGGAAACCGGCCCGCCTCGACCTGTCCCTCCTGCTGTGCGAATACCCCAATAGGCTCCGGGAGCGCACCTGTTCCAAGAGCAATGCCAGCTTGCGGTGCTTGTTCACGACTCCCGGCCAATTGGAGACGGTCGCGGGACGGTGCCGGGCCGGTGTGTCCTGCCGACTGATATCTCAACGTCCTCTTGCTTACGTTGGATGTGATAGCCTGAATCATAGGGAGGTATTGTTTATGGCAGGTCTGGAAGCACACTATTCGGCCCGCGACATCGAGGTGCGAATCCTGGCTGCCGTTCGCGCTGCCGGATTGAATCCCGAGCAAGGCCTGTCGCCCGAGGAGTTGGGGGCGCTTGACCACTTCCACACGGGCGGACTCCGCGCTTCCCGCGAGTTGATGCAGCTGGCGCGGATTCGTGCCGAGGATCGCGTCCTCGATATTGGAGCCGGGCTGGCCGGTCCCGCCCGGATGCTCGCTTCCGTGCTCGGATGCCGCGTTGACTGTGTCGAATTGTCGTCCGATTTCTGCGCCGGTGCGGTACTGCTGAATCGTCTGACGGGCCTTGACGACCGAATCGAAGTACACCGGGGCAGCGCTCTCGACATGCCCTTCGCCGGCGACTCGTTTGATGTCGTCTGGATGCAAAATGTCGGAATGAACATCGCGGACAAGCAGAAGCTCTACGGGGAGATCTACCGGGTACTCAAGCCGGGGGGGCGGTTCGCCTTCCAGGAGATGGCCGCCGGGGAAGTGGCAACGTCCTATTTTCCGCTTCCGTGGGCCACCGATCCTGCCGACAGCTTCCTTGTCTCTGCCGAAGAGATGCGATCGGTTCTCGGCGAACGTGGATTCATCTCTGAACTCTTCGAGGATACCAGCGACGCTCATTTGAGCGGGACTGCCGCAAACGCCACGCCCGCCGCGCCGGGACAGCTGGGCTTGGCGGTGTACGTCGACAATCTAGCGCAAAAGGCCGGGAACGCGCGGCGCAGTCTTCAGGAGGGCCAGGTCCGGCTTGTCAGAGGCGTCTTCCGGGTGAACTGAGCTGCCTCAATCCGCAGCGTGCGAAACGCTGTTGTAGGTCCATATGCAAAGCGTTCCATAAGGGTCAGCTGCTTACACTGAGACTTACGGATGACAAATATTCGACAAACATAACGCCGTATTGCCGTGCCGGCGCGATCGCCTAAAACCACTCGTCGCGCATTTCCAGACAAGTTGGGTCAAGGCTGCGCAGGAGTTCGTTCTGCGCCGCCGTCTTCGGCAGTTCGTAGCGGAAGAAATACCGGCAGGCCTGCAGCTTGCCTTGATAGAACGCTTTGTCGCCGGCCTGCGCGTTCGCGAGCGAGCGTTGGGCGAGCACGCCCTGGCGCAGCCAGATCCAGGCAATCACTACGTGCCCCAGCATTTCCAGATATACCGAGGCGTTGGCGAGCATCAGATTGACGTCGCGTTCGGACAACAACCGGCGCGTGGTCGCGGCGGCGTCCTGCCCGGCGGCCTGCAGCGCCTTCGCGCATTGCTGCAGTAGTTGCGATTCGCCTGCCATTGCCGCGGCCGTTGCTTCACTTATCTTCGCGAGCAGCAGTTCGAACGCACGGCCCTGCTCCATGCCGACCTTGCGTCCGAGCAGGTCCATCGCCTGGATCCCGTGCGTACCCTCGTGGATCGGGTTGAGCCGGTTGTCGCGGTAGAACTGCTCGACCTTATAGTCGCGCGTGTAGCCGTAGCCGCCGTGCACCTGGATGGCTAGGCTGTTTGCCTCCAGGCACCATTGCGACGGCCAGCTCTTCGCGATCGGCGTGAGTATGTCGAGCAGCAGGCCGGCTTCCTTGCGCGCGTTTTCGCTCTCGCCGGTTTTCTGTTCGTCCACCAGGCGCGCGCAGTACAGGCACAGCGCCAATCCACCCTCGGTGTAGGATTTCTGCGCCAGCAGCATGCGGCGCACGTCGGCGTGCTCGATGATGGGCAGCTGTGGCGAGGCCGGGTCCTTTGCGGCAGGGTGCCGCCCCTGTGGCCGGCTGCGCGCGTAGTCGAGGGCATGCAGGTAGCCGGTGTAGCCCAGCAATACCGCGCCCATGCCGACGCCGATCCTGGCTTCGTTCATCATATGAAACATGTAGGCGAGGCCCCGATTGGGTTCACCTACCAGATAACCCACGGCGCCGGCGCCGCCGCCCGGTCTCCATTTGCCTTCGCCGAAGTTGAGCAGCGTGTTGACGGTGCCGCGGTAGCCCATTTTGTGATTCAGACCCGCCAGCACCACGTCGTTGCGTTCACCCAGCGAACCGTCGGCGTCGACCAGCTTCCTCGGCACGATAAACAGCGATATTCCCTTCACCCCGGGCGGCCCGCCGGGGATTTTCGCGAGCACGAGGTGGACGATGTTCTCGGACAGATCGTGTTCGCCGGCGGAGATCCACATCTTGTTGCCGAACAGCCGGTAGTGGCCGTCCGGCTGAGGTTCGGCGCGGGTCTTGATGTCGGCGAGCGAAGAGCCGGCCTGTGGTTCCGACAGGCACATGGTGCCGAAAAACCGTCCTTCCATCATCGGCCGGACGTAGGTGTCGATCTGCTGTTTGGAGCCGTGGGCGAGCAGCAGGTTGGCGTTGGCTATGGTGAGGAAAGGGTAGCCGGCAGTAGCGACGTTAGCGCCCTTGAACCAGGCGAAGCAGGCCGCGTTGACCACCGCCGGCAACTGCATGCCGCCAAGATCGTAATCCTGCCCGGCGGCCATCAGGCCGGCCTGGCAGAAGGCATCGAGCGCCTGTTTCATCTCCGGGATGATGTGCACCCGCTCGCCATCGAAATGGGGCTCGTTCTGGTCGCTCTTCCGGTAATGCGGCTCGAACAGCTCGGTCGCCATGCGCTCACAGGTGTCGAGCGCTGCGTCGAAAGTCTCGCGCGAGTGGTCGGCGTAGCGAGGCCGGCTGGTCAGGGTGCCGACCTCCAGCAATTCGTACAGAATGAACTCGAGGTCGCGGCGGGAGAGGATCTTGGATTGCATGGGAGGCGGATCGGCCGGGCGGCGCGGCGCTATTCGATGATCGCGACTACTTCGCCCTCACCCACCACCTCACCCTCTTTGAAGTAGATCTCGATCACGGTGCCCGCGCGCGGGGCGGTCACCGGGATTTCCATTTTCATCGACTCGAGGATGAGCACGGTGTCATCCTGCGCCAGCCTGGTGCCGGCAGCGGCCTCGATCTTCCACACCTTGCCTGCGATGTCGCTGATTACATTCGTGCGCGCCATGTCCGCCCTTTTGCAAAGCTTTGCTTAAGCGACCTCGAACAATCCGGCCGCGCCCTGGCCGCCGCCTATGCACATGGTGACGACGACGTATTTGGCGCCACGGCGCTTGCCTTCGATCAGCGCGTGGCCGGTGAGGCGCGCGCCGGACATGCCGTAGGGGTGGCCTACCGCAATGGCGCCGCCATTGACGTTCAGCCGGTCATCGGGGAGGCCGAGTTTGTCGCGGCAGTAGATTACCTGCACCGCGAAGGCCTCGTTCAGTTCCCACAGGCCGATGTCTTCCAGTTTGACGCCGGTGCGCTTCAGCAGCTTCGGGATCGCAAATACCGGGCCGATGCCCATTTCATCGGGTTCGCAACCGGCGACGGCAAAGCCGCGGAATATGCCCAGCGGCTGCAGGCCTTTCTTCTCTGCAATCTTCGCGTTCATTACCACCACGGCTGAAGCGCCGTCGGAGAACTGGCTGGCATTGCCCGCGGAGATTACGCCGTCCGGGAACACCGGTTTGATCTTGGATACGCCCGCGTAGGTGGTATCGGCGCGGATGCCTTCATCCTTGGTCAGGGTCACTTCCTTCGTCATCAGCATGCCGCTGTCTTTGTCGGCGACGCCCATGGTGGTGGTGAAAGGCACGAGTTCGTCCGCGAACTTGCCTTCGGCTTGCGCCTTGGCCGCGCGCTGCTGGCTGCGCGCGCCGTATTCGTCCTGTTTTTCGCGCGGGATCTTGTAGCGCTTGGCCACCTGCTCGGCCGTTTGCAGCATGGTCCAGTAGATTTCCGGTTTGTTCTGTTTCAGCCACACCTCGTTGATCATGTGCCGGTTGGACTCATTCTGCACGCAGGAAATCGCCTCAAGCCCGCCGGCAACGAAAATGTCGGCCTCGCCGGCGATGACACGCTGCGCCGCCATGGCGATGGTCTGCAGGCCGGAGGAGCAGAAACGATTCACGGTGGCGCCCGCGGTGGTCACCGGGCAGCCGGCGCGCAGCGCGATCTGCCGCGCGATATTGGCGCCGGTCGCGCCCTCGGGTGTGGCGCAGCCCATGAGCACATCTTCGACCTCGGCCGCGTCGATCTTGGCGCGCTCGATGGCGTGCTTGACCACGTGCCCGCCCATGGTAGCGCCGTGGGTCATGTTGAGGGCGCCGCGCCAGGATTTGGCGAGGCCGGTGCGTGCGGTGGAAACGATAACTGCGTCGGTCATGTTGATCTCCTGAAATTGCTCTTACCGCGTTTCAATTAAATGTCTTGCCTTCGGCCGCGAGTTTCGCCAGCAGCGGCGCGGGTTTCCAGAATTCGCCGTGGCGGCCCTTGGCGTATTTTTCCATCGCCGCGACCACGTTCATCAGGCCGACGGTGTCGGCATAAAGCATCGGGCCGCCGCGATGCAGCGGGAAGCCGTAGCCGGTGAGATACACCATGTCGATATCGGAAGCGCGCTGCGCGATGCCTTCTTCGAGGATGTAGGCGGCCTCGTTGACCATCGCGTATACCAGGCGCTCGACGATTTCCTGATCGCTGACCTTGCGCCGCTCGACGCCGATGTCCTTGGAGTGCTTGACGATCATGTCGTTCACGAGGTGCGACGGATAGGGCTTGCGGTCGCCCGGTTTGTAATCGTACCAGCCGGCGCTCGTTTTCTGACCGTAGCGGCCCAGTTCGCACAGCAGGTCGGCGGTCTTGGAATATTTCATGTCGGGGCGCTCGGCGTAGCGGCGCTTGCGGATGGCCCAGCCGATGTCGTTGCCGGCCATGTCACCCATGCGGAACGGCCCCATGGCGAAACCGAATTTCTCGATCGCCTTGTCCACCTGCTCCGGCAGGCAGCCCGCTTCGAGCAGGAAACCCGCCTGGCGCGAGTACTGCTCGATCATGCGGTTGCCGATAAAACCGTCGCACACGCCCGAGATCACGCCGGTTTTCTTGATTTTCTTCGATAGCGCCATGGTGGTGGCGAGCACGTCCTTGGCCGTTTTCGCTCCGCGCACGATTTCGAGCAGCTTCATCACGTTGGCCGGGCTGAAGAAATGAGTGCCGATCACGTCCTGCGGCCGCTTGGTGAATGCGGCGATCTTGTTCACGTCCAGGGTCGAGGTGTTGGAGGCGAGGATCGCACCGGGCTTCATCACTTCGTCCAGCTTCTTGAACACGTTCTCCTTCACTCCCATTTCCTCGAACACCGCCTCGATCACGATGTCGGCGTCCTTGAGGTCGTCGTAGGACAGGGTGCCCTTGATCAGGCCGATGCGCTCGTCGAACTTCTGCTGCGTCAGCTTGCCCTTCTTCATGGTGTTTTCGTAGTTCTTGCGTACCGTGGCGAGGCCCTTGTCCAGCGCCTCCTGCTTCATCTCCAGCACCGTCACCGGAATGCCCGCGTTGGCGAAGTTCATGGCGATGCCGCCGCCCATGGTGCCGGCGCCGATGATCGCCGCCGACTTGATCGGCCGCTTGGGCGTGTCCTCCGGCACGTCGGGAATCTTGGACGCCGCGCGCTCGCCGAAAAAGAAATGGCGCAGCGCCTTGCTCTCCGTGGTCTGCATCAGGGCGAGGAATTTCTCCCGCTCCACTTTCAGGCCGTCCTCGAATTTCATGCTTACCGCGGCGGCGACGCAGTCGACGCATTTCAGCGGCGCCGGGAAATTCTTCGCCATCGCGCCGACGGTATTGCGCGCGAACTGGAAGAAGGCCTCGTGGTTGGGGTAATCGACCTTGATATCGCGCACTTTGGGCAAAGGCCTGACAGCGGCGACTTTGTGGGCAAAGGCGATCGCGCCGGTCATCAGATCGCCTTCGATCATCTGGTCGAACAGTTTAGTGCCGGCGAGCTTTTCCGACGCCACCGGGTTGCCTGAAACGATCATGTTGAGCGCCGTTTCCACGCCGACCACTCGAGGCAGGCGCTGGGTGCCGCCGGCGCCGGGCAGCAGGCCGAGTTTCACTTCGGGCAGCGCGATCTGCGCGCCCGGCGATGCGACGCGGTAATGGCAGCCGAGCGCGAGTTCGAGTCCGCCGCCCATGGCGACTGAATGCACCGCCGCGACCACCGGCTTGTCGGCCGCTTCAATGGCCGCGATGACCGTGTGCAGGTTTGGTTCCGCGCTGCTCTTGGCGGTGTTGAATTCCCTGATGTCGGCGCCGCCGGAGAAGGCCTTGCCGGCGCCGGTGATCACGATGGCCTTGACCGCGTTGTCGGCCATGCCCTTCTTCAGGCCGTCGAAAATGCCCGTGCGGGTAGCATGGCCGAGGCCGTTGACCGGCGGGTTGTTCAGGGTGATGACGGCGACGCCGCCCTTGACTTCATAACTAGCGCTCATGGAAACCCCCCAACGAAGATATATGGCAATAGACGCAAAGGAAAAGCATGTTTGTGTTGATTCGGACCGCTGTTTCGCCCTGGCAAGACGCGCCGCAGCCTGATGACGGGAAGGGGTTGGCCTGGATTCCTGGTGGTCAAAATTTGAACTCTAGACCTCCAGCCACTCCTTGCGGATTGTACTATCTTCCCGTAGTTCCTGCGGCGTGCCCTCGAACACGATGTGGCCGTGCCCCATGACATACAGGCGCTGCGAAATGTTGAGCGCGATCGCGAGTTTCTGCTCCACCAGCAGGATCGATACGCCGCGGTTTTTGATTTCATTGAACAGCTCGGCCACCAGCTCCACGATTTTGGGCGCCAGGCCTTCGGTGGGCTCGTCGATCATGATCAGGTCAGGGTCCCCCATCAGGGTGCGGCACAGGGTCAGCATCTGTTGTTCGCCGCCGGATATCATGCCGGCTTCGACCTTGGCGCGTTCCTGCAGGCGCGGAAACAGACGGTACATGTCGTCGATGCTCCAGCGCGCGGCCTTGTCGGGTTTCGCGCCTTTCATGCCGAGGAGCAGGTTCTGTTCTACGGTCAGGGTGGGAAAGATGTCGCGGTTCTCGGGCACGTAGCCCAGGCCACGGTGTGCGATCTGGTAGGCCTTGAGTCCCAGCATCTCTTCGCGCTTGAACAGCACCGAACCCTCGGCGTCGACCTGGCCCATGACCGCCTTGATGGTGGTGGAGCGGCCGACGCCGTTTCTGCCGAGCAGGCTGACGATTTCGCCCCGCTCGACGTGCAGGTGCACGCCGTGCAGGATGTGGCTCTTGCCGTAGTAGGCGTGCAGGTCCTTGACTTCGAGCATCTCAGTCCGCCTCCGCGCCGCTGTCTTGTGTTGTCGGTAGCCATTGTCGGCGTCCGGCGGCAATCGCGGCCGGACGCATCCCCGCATCGCGTGACCCCTGCTCCCTGCTCACGCCGCCGCCTCCGTGCCGAGGTAGGCTTCCTGCACCGCCTTGTTGCCGCGGATATTTTCCGGCACGTCGCTGGCGATGATTTCACCGTACACCAGCACCGATATCCGGTCGGCAAGATTGAACACTACACCCATGTCGTGCTCGACCATGATCAGGGTCTTGTTCTGGCTCACCTTGCGGATCAGCTCGACCGCGTCGGCGGTCTCGGAACGGCTCATGCCGGCGGTCGGTTCGTCGAGCAGGATCACCTCGGCGCCTCCGGCGATGGTGACGCCGATTTCCAGCGCGCGTTGCTCGGCATAGGAGAGCACGCCCGCCAGCGTGTCCCGGCGCCGCTTCAGCCCGATCGATTCCATCACTTCCTCGGCGCGCAGGTTGGCGTCCTTCAGGCCACCCAGGCGGTGCCAGAACGAATACTTGTAGCCCAGCGACCAGAGCACGGCGCAGCGGATGTTCTCGAACACCGACATGCGCTGGAAAATGTTGGTGACCTGAAAGCTGCGCGACAGGCCCATGCGGTTGATCTGGAACGGCGCCAGGTTGATGATGCTCTCGCCGTTGAGAAGGATATCCCCGCCCGACACCGGGTAACGCCCACTGATCAGGTTGAATAAGGTTGATTTGCCCGCGCCGTTTGGCCCGATGATGGCGTGGCGTTCGCCGCGGGGGACGGCAAGATCGACGCCGCGGATGATCGCGGTGTTGCCGAAGTTCTTCGTCACCGCCTTGAGTTCTATCGCCGTGCTCATGCCGCTTGCTTCTGTAACACTTGAACGATGTCGCCCCAGACGCGGCTTACAGCGGTCCAGGCAAGACGTGAAATGATGAAGCCGCCGACGAGCAGGCCCGCGGCGATGGCCCAGGGTGTGACGTCGGTCACCTTGAACGCGAAGCCAAACAGCGTCATTTCGGGCGCGGTTTCCGCCTCAAGCGAATAGTGATAGGTAATTTCAACCAGGCTAATCAATCCGATGAGCAGCACCAGGCCGGTGACGACGGTGGCGGCATAGGGCAGCCACAGGCGGCGCATCAGCCGCGCCTTGAATACCGGCAGGTGCATCACGATCAGGCTGGCGAAGCCGCCGGGGGCGTACAGCACTATCAGGAGAAACATCAGTCCGAGATAGAACGCCCAGGCTTTGGTCACGGCACCTACCGCGGTGACCATGGTGAAGAACACGATACTGCCAATCACGGGGCCGAAGAAGAATCCGGCGCCGCCGATGAAAGTTGCCATCAGCACACCCGCCGAGCGCAGGGCGCCCACATTATCGGCGGTGACGATTTCGTAATTGATGCAATTCAGTCCGCCGGCGATGCCGGCGAAAAAGCTGGATATCACCAGCGTCAGAAAGCGCACCCTGTGCGTGTCGTAGCCGACAAATTCGGCGCGCTCCGGATTGTCGCGCACGGCGTTGGCCATGCGCCCGAGCGGGGTCTGGGTCCAGGCGAACATGGCCGCCATGCAGATGAGCGCCCAGGCCACGATCAGGTAGTACACCTGGATCGAGGGGCCGTAGGTGATGCCGAGGAAAGGCTGGCCGATGACGCGGTTGGTGGTAATGCCGCCCTCGCCGCCAAAAAACCCCGGGAACATGAGCGAGCACGCGGCCACCATTTCGCCTATGCCCAGAGAAATCATGGCGAAGGTCGTGCCGGATTTCTTGGTCGTGACATAGCCGAAAATGACGCCGAAGACTATGCCTGCCGCGCCTCCTATCAGCGGCACCAGCGTCACCGGGAAATCGAACGCCCCTTTGCTGATCAGGTTGAGCGCGTGCACGGTGAAATACGCTCCCAGACCCGAGTACACCGCGTGGCCGAAGGAGAGCATGCCGCCCTGCCCGAGCAGCATGTTGTAGGACAGGGCGAAGATGATGCCGATGCCGATTTGGCTCAACAGCGTCAGCGTGAAGCCCGCGGTCAGGATCAGTGGCAGCACGATCATCAGCAGCGCAGTGCCTCCCCAGACGATCCAGCGGCCGAGGTTGAGCGGACTGTATTTCAGCGCTGCCATGCGCCCCTAGCCTTCCCGCGTACCCATGAGGCCCTTGGGCCGGAAAATCAGCATCAGCACCATCAGCAGGTAGGGCAGCACCGGCGCAGTCTGCGAGATGGTGAGATCCCATACCGCCGCCAGCGGCGTCTGCGGGCCGACCGTAATTCCGAGCCGGGCGAACAGATCGACGAAGGAGTAGTCCAGCGCGACCGAAAATGTCTGCAGCACGCCGATTAAAAGCGAAGCGAGGAAAGCCCCGGCGAGCGAACCCATCCCGCCCACCACCACCACCACGAATACGATGGGGCCGACCGCCGCGGCCATGTTCGGTTCGGTGATGAAGGCGTTGCCGCCGATTACGCCGGCCAGCCCGGCGAGGGCCGAGCCGCCGCCGAACACCAGCATGAACACGCGCGGCACATTGTGGCCGAGCGATTCCACCGTCTGTGGATGGGTGAGCGCGGCCTGGATCACCAGACCGATGCGGCTGCGTGTCAGCGTGACGTAGATGCCGACCAGCATGCTCACCGACACCGCCATCATGAATACGCGGTACATCGGGTAATCGGTCGAAAACAGGGTAAACGCCGCACCGTCGAGCAAAGGCGGAATTTTGTATGGAACCGATGCGCGCCCCCAGATCAAATGCACCGATTCTTCGATCAGGTAGGCGAGGCCGAAGGTGAACAGCAGCTCGGCCACGTGCCCGTACTTGTGCACGGTGCGCAGGCCATAGCGCTCGACCGCCATGCCCACCGCGCCCACCAACAAGGGTGCGAGCGCGAGCGCCGGCCAGAAGCCGATGTAGGTGCTGATCTGATAGGCAAAGTAGGCGCCGATCATATAGAAGCTCGCATGCGCGAAATTAAGCACTCCCATCATGCTGAAAATGATGGTGAGGCCGGACGAAAGCATGAACAGCAGCAGCCCGTAGGAAATGCCGTTCAACATCGAAATCAGGAAGAATTCCATGGCGCGGGATTCAGGGACTTTGGTTCAGGCAAGGCCAAGCACACAAACAACGGCCGGGCGGTTGCGCCCGGCCGCTGGTCTGGCTAAAGAAAAAGATCAAACCCGCTCAGGGGCGCTTCATCTGGCACGACGTCGGTTGCGCGGTGACGTAGGCCTCGATCCGGGTGTCGGTCTTGAAGCCATAGCCGCTTCCCTCGACGTCGTACTTGACTTCCTTGTCCTTGCCCTTGAACTTGGCCGTCTCCGGGTTTTTCGGGTCGTGGTAGGCCTTGGCGACGGTCGAAATGTACAGCGGCTGGATCAACTGGTGGTCGGTGGCGCGCATTTCGACTTCGCCGGTGTCGGCCTGCCACTTCATGCCTTCGAGCTTGAGCGCGATGGCTTTGGGATCGGCCGACTTGGCCTGTTTGATCGCGTCGGCCAGCATGTACATCTGGTTGTTGACGCGCAGGTAATAGTAGGTCACGTACTCGGGCGGGCCGCCGTATTTCTTGTTGAACGCGTTGGCGAATTTTTCGGTCTTGTTCGGCACGATGTTCATGTGCCATTCGGTGATCTGCTTCACCTTGCCTTCGCCCGCGTCGCCCATCGCCGGCAGCGCGCCCAGGCCGCCGCCGTAGTAGGTGTAGAAGGGCGTCTCCAGGCCGGCGTCTTTCGCCGCCTTGATCAGCAGTGTAATGTCATTGCCCCAGTTGCCGGTAATGACCACGTCGGCCTTCGAAGCCTTGATCTTGGCGACGTAGGGCGCGAAGTCCTTCACCTGTCCGATAGGATGCAGGTCGTCGCCGACGATCTTGATGTCCGGGCGCTTCCTCGCGAGGTCCGCTTTCGCGGCCCGGGTGACGGCGTGCCCGAACGAATAGTTCTGATTGATCAGGTAGACGCTCTTGATCTTGGTATCCTTGGCCATGTAGGTGGTCATGGCTTCCATTTTCATGTCGCTGTTGGCGTCGAAGCGGAAGTGCCAGAAGCTGCACTTCGAGTTGGTGAAGTCCGGATCCACGGCAGCGTAATTCAGATACAGGATGGATTGATTCGGGTTGCGTTCGTTATGCTTGTTCACCGCGTCGATCAGGGCGCCGGCGACCGCGGAACTATTACCCTGCGTAATAATGCGAATGCCGCTGTCGATCACTTTCTTCAGCACGTCCAGGCTTGGCTGCGGGCTGCCCTTGCCGTCGAACGGTACCATCTCCAGCTTGGGGCCGCCGGTCAAATTGCGCTTGTTGATGTCATCGGCAAGGAACTGGAACTGCTTCAGTCCGTTTTCGCCGACATTGGCGAATGGGCCCGACAGCGGGTCTATGTACGCGATCTTGACCGTTTGCGCGTAAGCCGAGCCCGCTAACAGGGCCGAAACCAAAAACAGTGCCCGGGGGGCGCGTTTGAAATGATACATACACTCTCCTTTGGTGGAGCCCCCGCGACGGAGGCGCTGGTTAGTTGCTGCCGGATCCTGTGCTGTCCGCCTGCCATGCGCAGCCGCATGCGCCACGACCGCGGATGCAATGGGTGACTCGCAAGTGTTGTCCTGCAGATTACAGCATGTTTTGACCTAGATCAAACATCATCCGGGTCGGTGAAGCCGTGAGCGTTTTCGCAGGCGCTTTGACTTGCCCGCCGATAGGGGGCGTGGCAGTATGGGAGAAAATTCGACAACAACGCTCCAGTCGCTGCTGCGGGAGCGACGCTACCTGCCAGAGGAGCCCATGGATCCCAAGTCGGTTTACCTTTCCCGGCCGTGGTTGAAATTCTACGACCCCGGGGTCCCGGCCGAGCTCGAAGTGCCGCTGAAATCGGTGCCGCAGGCCTTTGACGAAGCGATTGCCAGGTTTGGTGCCAAGGCCGCGATGGTGTTCTACGGGCGCGAAATCAGTTTCCGCGAATTGGGTGAACACACCGCACGCCTCGCCGGCGCTTTGGCCGGATTCGGGTTGAAGAAAGGTGATCGCGTCGCCCTGTATCTGCTCAACAGCCCGCAGTTCGTCATCGCCTACTTCGCGGCGCTCAAGCTAGGCTGCACCGTCACCCCCATCAGCCCGGTCTATACCAGCCACGAAGTCCGATTCCAGCTGGAAAACAGCGGCGCGCGCGTTGTGATCTGCCAGGACATCCTGTTCGAAAAGGTGGAAAAATCGGGCGCGGCGCTCGACCACATCGTCGTTACCGGCGTAAGCGAATACCTGCCGGCGCTGAAGAAATTTCTCGGCAAGACCTTCCTCGGAAAGATTTTCGGCGACATCAAGATTGGCGCGCCGCACATCCCGAAGCGCGCCAACGTGCATCAGTTCCAGGACCTGCTCGCCCGGGCTCCGGCGGGCCTGCCCGCGGTCGCCATCGACCCGAAAACCGATATCGCCGCCCTGCCTTATACCGGCGGTACCACCGGGAACCCGAAGGGCGTGATGCTGACCCATTACAGCCTGATTGCGGCGCAGGTGTCGGGTCAGGCGGCCTTCCCCGGGTTCGAGGAAGGCAAGGAGGTGATCATCGCCTTCCTGCCGTTCTTCCATATTTACGGGCAGGTGGTGCTGATGCTGAACGGCCTGATACAGGGCCAGACCCTGATTCTGTTTACCACGCCCGACACCGAGGGCATCCTCGAGGCGATGGAAAAATACAAGGCCACAGTGTTCTATGGCGTGCCGACGCTGTATGAGTATCTCAAGGACCACAAAGACACCAACAAGGTCAACTGGAAGCGGCTGAAAATGGTGCTCTCCGGCGCCGATACCCTGCACGAATCGACGATGAAGGACTGGGCGAAGCGCACCGGATCGTCGATCACCGAGGGCTACGGCCTGTCCGAGACCTGCGCCGCGAGCCACGTCAACCCGCGCCAGCGCCCCAAGCCTGGTTCTTTCGGCCTGCCGATCCCGAACATGATGGCGGCGGTGATCGAGCCGGAGGGAAGCGCCTTCGTCGTGCCGGGGGAAACCGGCGAGCTGATCCTCAAGGGACCCAACGTCATGCTCGGCTACTGGAACAAACCGGAGGAATCGAACAAAGTGTTCCTCGAAATCGACGGCGAGCGCTGGATGCGTACCGGCGACATCGTGCGCATGGATGAAGAGGGTTATTTCCACTTCTTCGACCGCAGCAAGGACCTGATCAAGTACAAGGGCTACTCGGTATTCGCCAAAGACATCGAGGACGTCCTCTACGCGCACGAGAAGATCAAGGCCGCCGGCGTGATCGGCGTGCCGGACCCCGCGGTCGGCCAGAAGATCAAGGCCATCGTGGTGCTGCAGGCGGAAGCACGCGGCAAACTGTCGGAAGAGGACGTCCTCGCCTACTGCAGGGAAAACCTCGCCGGCTACAAGGTGCCGCACATCATCGAGTTCCGCGGCGAATTGCCCAAGACCGATGTGGGCAAGGTGTCGCGGCGCGAGCTGCGCGACGAACATGCAGCTTGAGCGCGGGTCCGCGTGAGCACACCGTTCTTCCGCGTCGACAACCTGACCAAGCGCTTCGGCGGGCTGGTCGCGGTCAACAACGTTTCGTTCGAACTGCGCCGCGACGAGATCGTCGGCATCATCGGCCCCAATGGCGCGGGCAAGACGACGCTGTTGCGCCTGATCACCAAGATACTCAAGCCCGATTCGGGCAGCATCGTCTTCAACGGCGAGGACATTAGCGGTCTCAAACCCTGGGACGTGGTCAATCGCGGCATTGCCGGCACGTTTCAGAACACGCGCCCGTTCCGTCATCTGCCGATCATCGCCAACGTGATGGTGCCCTGCCTCAACCCGCGCTCGCAGCACCGCGGCGAATGGGTGAAGCGCATCGAGGCGAAGGCCATGGACGCGCTCGAATTCGTCGGCATCTCCGACCTGGCGCTGGAGCCGGCCTCGGCCCTGTCCCAGGGAGACCTGAAGCGCCTCGAGGTGGCGCGCGCGATTGCCTCCGAGCCCGAGCTGCTGCTCCTGGACGAGCCGCTCGGCGGATTGAGTCCGGCCGAATCGGAGCTGCTGGTCAAGTCGATCCGGCGCTTGCACAAGGGCGGCCGCTTCGGGCGGCTGCACTCGGAAGGTCCGGCGGTGCTCATGATCGAACACAAGCTGAAAGAGTTGATGTCCATCGCCGATCGCGTCATCGTCATCGATTACGGCGAGAAAATCGCCGACGGGCCGCCGGCTGAAGTGGTGAAGGACCCGCGCGTGATCGAGGCGTATCTCGGGACCGAACATGCCGCTGCTTGAGGTATCGAATCTGTCGGTGCGCTACGACAAGGCGCAACTGCTCAATGCGGTTTCGCTCAGCGTCAATGACGGCGAACTGGTGGGCGTGGTCGGCCCCAACGGCGCCGGCAAGTCGACCATGCTGCGCGCCATCTCCGGCCTGGTGCAGTGGGAAGCGCAGACCAAGCGCGGCACCACCGGCGACATCCGGGTCGAAGGTTCGATCGTATTCAACGGCGAGCCCATCACGGCATTGCCGGCGCACGAGATTCGGCAGCGCGGGCTGGTGCTGTGCCCGGAGCGGCGACGGCCGTTCAGGGAACTGACGGTGCTGGAAAACCTGCTCGCCGGCGGCTATCTCGCCCGGAGCAGGGCGGAACAGGACCAGAACCTGCAGCGCTGCTACCAGCTGTTCCCGCGGCTGAAGGAACGGCGCGACCAGGTAGCGGGTACCCTCTCCGGTGGCGAACAGCAGATGCTCGCCACGGCGCGCGCCCTCATGTTCAAGGCCAAACTGCTGTGCATAGACGAACCATCGCTGGGCCTGGCGCCGAAAATCCGCCAGGAGTTGTTCGCCGCCATCCGCAGCATTCACCAAAGCGGCATTCCTGTGCTGTTGGTGGAGCAGGAAGTGAGTACGGTGTTTCAGATGGCCGACCGCAATTACGTACTGTCGCAGGGCAGGATTATCGCCGAGGGCTCGGGCAAACAACTGATGGCGGACGAATCGCTGCGCGCGGGTTATCTTGGTCTGTAGTATGCGCCGGCGATCCTTTGTCAACCCCACGCCGTATTTGGTGTTAACCAGAACCGTGATTTCCGTACGGATGCGCTTTTCATCCGTACGGAAATCACGGTTGGCGCGCGGCGCGCGCAATGGCCGCGAGTCGCCATAGGCGGACGCAGTGGAATGCTTCGTGCTGAAGTGACAGAACTTGCGCGGACGGCGGCCCGTCCGCGCGGATCACCGATCGCGCGCGGATGAAAAGCGCATCCGCACGCAATCGGCGATCTTGTACAAAGTCCTCGCCCCTGCTTAATTTAGCGCTAGCGCAATTCGGCGCTGCATAAACGGCACTGGTGCCGCGTGAACACGTTCCGGTTCTTGCAGCGCGGGCATACCCGCTCGATCTTGTCGCGTATCCAGGGCGTGAGTCCCTGCGGCATGAATAGCAGGACGACCAGGATGATGACTGCAAGCAGCAGCAGCCGGATTTCCTTGAATAGATCGAAATTGGCCAGGATTTCGGTCAGCGGGTAGAGCAAGAACACGGCGATCACCGGACCATAGATGGTCGCCGCTCCGCCAAAGATGCCCCAGATCACCGCCTGGAACGACAGAGCCGTTTCCAGCGAAGATGGACCGGCGACCCGCAGGAAATGCGCGAACAGCGCGCCGGAGACACCGGCAAACAATCCAGACAGAGCGAATGCCAGCAGCTTGTAGCGCGTGGTATTGATACCCGAGGCACGGCAGGCCACTTCGTCCTCTCGTATGGCGTGGAAGATCAGCCCGGTGTTCGAGTCGCCGATTTTCCACATGCCGAAGCACAGCACCAGCATCAGCACCACCGCCACGTAATAATTGCCCACTGTTCCGACGACCACTCGCTTCAGCCCGGAGACGCCCAGCTCGCCGCCCGAAAAATCCGGAAATGCGAACAGCAGGCCGGTCAGAATCAGCGGAAACGCCAGCGTCGCAAGCGAAAGATAGGAACCGCGCAGCCGCAGGCAAGGAATGCCGATCAGGAAACCCGCCGCCATGGCTGCTACGGCGCCAATCGGCACGGTGACCCAGGGTAACCAGCCCAGATGGTGCGACAGCAGCGCAGAGGTGTAGGCGCCGATGCCGAAGAACAGGGCGTGGCCGAAATTCACCTGCCCGGTGAAGCCCGCGAGCAGGTCCCAACTCGCCGCGAAAATCGCGAAAATCGCCGTCATGGTGATGATACGCAGTATGTAGGGATCGTCGTATGCGAGCGGCAGCAACAGCAGTACCAGGACCGCGGCAAATACGAAGCTGCGGCTCGGCAGCACAAGCACCTCGTGCCGCAGCTGCGCCCACAACCACTGCGGCCACGCCAGAAGCGCTTTCATCGCTCCTCCTCGAACACCACGCCGTACAGGCCCTCGGGCCGGATCAACAACACCAGGATCATGATCGACAGCGCCACTGCGCCCTTGAGGTAGGAGCCCGAGGGCACCGCGAACACGGTGATCGCCTCGACATAACCGATGATAAAGGCGCCGATCACGCTACCCTTCAGGCTCCCCAGGCCGCCCAGCACGACGATGGCGAGCATGGTCACCAGCGGCGCCAGCCACATCAGCGGATCGACTACGAACACCGGCGCCACCACCACGCCGGCGATGGCGGCCAAGGCCACGGAGATGCCCACGGTGTACATGGCGACCCGACTGACGTTTATTCCCATGAGATTGGCGATTTCCTGGTCGTTGGCGGCGGCGCGTATCGCCAGGCCGAGCCGCGTGCGGTTGAGCAGGTACCAGGTCGCGACCAGCGTGATCGCCACCACGACCAGGACGATCAGGCGCTGATACGACACGCGCACACCGATGATTGAGACCACGCCTTCGACCGCATTGGGAATCCCGCGGAAGCTGCCGCCGAACGCGACCAGCAGGCTTTCCTGGAAGATCAGCGCCAGCGCAATGGTGGCGATCAGCACCGCCGACTCGTGCTGACGCACCGGCTCGATCACCAGCTTGTAGCAGATGAGGGACAAGGCGACAACCGCGGCGACAGCCAGCGGAATGGCGAGCAGCAGCGGCATCCCGCCTATGACCAGCAAGCCGTAGAGCGCGTACGCGGCAAGCATGTAGAAGGCGGTATGCGCGATGTTGACGATGCGGGCTACGCCGAATATCAGTGAAAAACCCAAAGCGAGCAGCGCGTACACGCCGCTATTGATCAGCCCGCTGATTAAGATGTCCTGAAACATGTTTGCGTGTCCCCTCCCCCCTGGAGCGAGGGGAGAGCGCACGGCCGGATTGCGGGTTCTAGTGCGGCGGCAGCTTGAACGGCTTCATGCCCTTGGTTTGGGGCGGCCAGAACGGCACCTTCTCACCGTTTATCCATTCCACCGCGATACCCGAGGTTTTGCCGACCTCCCATACCAGATCATGGCGCTTGTCGTAGGTCGCAACCGCGCCGGTCCCTACGAACTCACTCTTCTCAATGTACGGCACCAGTTTGTCGGCATCCACACTGCCGACTTTCTCGATCGCGTCCTTGAGGGCATAGAGGACGTCGTAGGTCGCCGCGGTGTATGTGGGTGACTTGTTGAATCGCGCCTTGAACGCCTTGACGAACGGAATCGTCTTTGGCGTCGTTTCGACTTCGGCGTAGGTATCCAGGGTGGAGACGTAATTGCCCTTGCCCGCCGTCGCCTGCCAGAATCCGTCCTTTTGCGCCTCCACGTTGATGCCCCATGCGACTGCGGGCAGTTGCAACTCGCCCATCTGCCGTCCGAGCACGATGCCCGCCGGCCCGGAAATGATGGTGAACACAATGTCCGCATTGGCGCGCTTGATCGCCGAAAGCTCGGCGGTCACGTCGGTCGCTATTGGCGATGGCTGCCACAGCCCGACCACCTCCATTTTCATCTTCGGCAGATTTTCCTGCACCGCTTTGGTTATCGCCTCGGTCCAGACCGCCTTTTCGGCCACGATCGCGACCTTGGGCACCTCCTTCTTGAGATCCGTGCGAATTTGCGCGGCGATCGACCCGAGGACCGCGAACAGTGTGCGCGCGAGGTCCGGGGACTTGGTTGGCGAGGCACGGAACCAGTACTTGTAGCGTTCGTAGTTCTGCTCCACGTTCATGCCCAGCTTGGCGTCGGCCGCACCCACGCCCATGAACAGCTTCTTCGCGTCCATCGCGACTTCCTGCATCGCGATCACCGCCTCGGAGCGGAAACCGCCGACAAGGAAATCGGCCTTGTCGCGGGTGATGGCGCGCTCTATGGCGTTGGTGGCGTCTGGCACGCTCTGGATCTCGTTAGTGTCGATCTTGACGATTTCGACCTGGCGCTTCTTGCCGCCCACCGAGACGCCCCCGGCCTTGTTGATTTCGTCGCGTGCCATTTCGGCGCCAGCCCAGTGGTTCTCGCCCTGAACGAAGGCCATGGGGCCGAGGATGGCAATCTTGATGTTCTGTGACCACGCGCCCGAGTTGAATCCCAGCGCAAACGTGGCAACAGCGGTAAGCAGCAGCTTGCGAGACATTTATGACCTCCGTGTCAAAAGGAATGATGGTTGCCGGCGCCATCCCTTCGCTCGGCTTAGTTCTAGCTTATGGTTGTATGCTGCCATTTCCGGCGCCGGCTGTCCAGAAGCGGCGCTAAAGGAACGGCAACGGACGAAGACGCCGTCAGCGCGCGGGGCACCGGCAGGCGGCTACGCGTCGCAATTTCGGTGGCGTCGTTTTCCCGGCCTTGATTGACACCGATTCTGCGGCGGGGTAACTTCACCGTCCACCGAGAATTTCTGTCTCTACCGGAGAAAACCATGCTGCGCGGCCTGATCCAGGATGTTCCACTGCTCATCTCTTCGCTCATTGTCCACGCCAGCCGGCACCACGGCGACACGCAGATCGTGTCGCGCACGGTCGAAGGCCCGGCCGCCGACGGCAGCGGCGCCCTGCACCGCTACACCTATCGCGACGCGCACAAGCGCGCGCGCCAAGTGGCGCAGGCACTTGCGCGGCTGGGTGTCAGGGAGGGCGACCGCGTCGGCACGCTCGCCTGGAACGGCTACCGCCATTTCGAGGCTTTCTACGGCATATCGGGCATGGGAGCGGTGATGCATACCGTCAATCCGCGTCTGTTTCCGGAACAGCTGGTCTACATCGTCAACCATGCCGAAGACGGCTACATGCTGTTCGACCTCACCTTCGCCCCGCTGGTGGAGAAACTCGCACCCGCATGCAAGGGCGTGAAGGGCTGGATCGCAATGACCGACCGGGCGCACATGCCGAAGGTCAACCTTCCCAATCTGCTTTGTTACGAGGAGTTGGTCGCAGCCGAGAACGGCGATTACGAATGGCCGCAACTGGACGAGCACACCGCCTCGTCCCTGTGCTACACCTCGGGCACCACCGGCAACCCGAAGGGGGTGTTGTATTCGCACCGTTCGACGGTGATCCACGCGTTCGCGGCGGCGCTGCCCGACGCGCTCAACATTTCCTCGCGCGACGTCATGCTGCCGGTGGTGCCGATGTTTCACGCCAACGCCTGGAGCCTCCCCTATGGCTGCGCCATGGTCGGCGCCAAGCTGGTGTTCCCCGGCGCCGCGTTGGACGGCAAGAGCCTGTACGAACTGTTCGAGGGCGAGCGGGTGACGGTGTCGGCGGGCGTGCCCACGGTCTGGCTGGCGCTGCTGATGCACATGGGCCAGAACAAACTCAAATTCAGCACCATGAACCGGACGGTGATCGGCGGCTCCGCCTGTCCGCCGGCAATGATCAAGAGTTTCCAGGAGGAATACGGCGTCCAGGTGCTGCATGCCTGGGGCATGACCGAGATGAGCCCGCTCGGCACGGTGTCGACACTCAAGGCGAAGCAACTGAGCCTGTCGAAGGAGCAGAAACTCGCGATTCAATCCAAGCAGGGCCACAACATTTTCGGCGCGGACATGAAGATCGTCGACGGTGACGGCAAAGAGCTGCCCTGGGACGGCAAGGTGTTCGGTGACCTGCTGGTGCGCGGCCCGTGGATCACCAGCAGCTATTTCAAGGGTGAGGGCGGCGACCCCTTGCGCGTGGACGACAAAGGCCAGGGCTGGTTCCCGACCGGCGACGTGGCCACTATCGATGCCGACGGCTTCATGCAGATCACCGACCGTTCCAAGGACGTGATCAAGACCGGCGGCGAATGGATCAGCACCATCGAGCTGGAAAACATCGCCGTCGGCCATCCCGCGGTGGCGGAGGCGGCGGTGATCGGCTGCTATCACCCGAAATGGGACGAGCGGCCGTTGCTGATCGTGGTGAAAAAGACCGGGGCCGAAGTCACGCGCGAGGAACTGCTCAAATTCTACGAGGGCAAGGTCGCCAAGTGGTGGATGCCCGATGATGCGGTGTTCGTCGACCAATTGCCGCACACGGCAACAGGCAAGCTGCTGAAGACCAAGCTGCGCGAAGACTTCAAGGCGCACAAGCTGCCGACCGCGTAAGTCGAGAGAGTTCTGCCGCGAAGGACAGGCACGTCCTTCCTTTCCGTCGCGGTTGCCCTTGTTGTTTTTTCTGCGAGACCGAATGAACCACATCCACACCGAAACCAAAGACGGCGTTGCGCGCATCGAGATCGACCGCCCGGACAAAAAGAACGCACTGACCGCGGCCATGTACCAGGCGATGGCCGACGCGATCAATGCGGCGGAAGCCGAGAGCAAGGTGCGCGCGGTGCTGATCCACGGCAAATCCGACCTGTTCACCGCGGGTAACGACCTGCAGGATTTTCTCGATAATCCGCCGCGGGACGACAACCGTCCGGTGTTCCAGTTCCTGTACGGCATCAGCCAGGCGCAAAAACCCATCGTCGCCGCGGTGGCGGGTCCGGCGGTGGGCATAGGTACGACCATGCTGTTGCACTGCGACCTGGTGTACGCCGCGCCCAACACGCGCCTGCAATTGCCGTTCGTCAATCTGGGCCTGGTCCCGGAGGCCGCGTCCAGCCTGCTGCTGCCGGCGCTCGTCGGCTATCAGCGCGCCGCCGAACTGCTGCTGCTGGGCGAACCGTTCAGCGCGCAGAAAGCGCAGGAGATCGGCCTCGTGACGGAAGTAATCCCCGAGGACCAGCTGTTCGGCTTCGCGCTGGCGCAGGCGAAAAAACTCGCCAGCAGGCCCGCCGCATCGGTGCGCCTTACCAAACGGCTGATGAAGCAGGGCCAGGCGGCGGCGGTGATGCAGCAGATCAAGATCGAGTCCGGCCATTTCGGCGAGCGCCTCGCTTCGCCCGAGGCGAAGGAAGCCTTTAGCGCGTTTCTCGAAAAGCGCAAGCCGGATTTTTCGAAGTTCGACTGAAACCGGGGCGGTAGCAGAGTGACGGCCGGCAATTGCGCGAAGGGATAGACCGCATCGGTTTCCTCGCTCGCAAACTGGGGACATACCAAGGTTTCTATTGGGTCGGACTGGAGCGCGGCAACGGCCGAAAGGCTGTCCGGGAAATGCGCGTGTTGTTGCGGCGCGCTATGCAAATAGGCTTGAAACCCGCGTCCCTATTGGCTTTTCCGCATTGGCTCTCGGGGATTAGCCATTTTTCCGGGAGAGAAAAGAATGGGAAACCGTGGTCTGTCCCCCTTGGAAAAAAGCGCATCAGCACGCATAATAAACTTATGCGTCAAATCGGCAATAAAACCCAAAGCCAGCCCGGGCTCCTCCCCAGTGAGGATTCCTTGCGCTTGGCCGGGATTCACCAAAGCACTGGCCACGCACTGGCCGCGCTGGCAACCACGGGGGTGGCAAAAGGCATTTACCGGTTCGCTACGCATGCCGAAATGAATCGCCACTGCGAAGACGCGCTTGCGCGGGCAATTGCGGCCAACATTCGGGAACGCACCGTCCAAGGCGGGCGACGCTGATGGATGGCCCCGAGCAAGAAAACGCTCGGCCTGCGAGTATCGATGACCTGAAGGTACTTCTGCGCGCCCTGAACCAGCATGGCGTCGACTACCTGCTCATCGGCGGTTACGCCCTTTACGCGCTGGGCTACCAGCGTGGGACTACCGATATCGATGTCATGCTGCGGCCCACGCGCGAACAAGGGGAGCGCGTCAAACAGGCGCTCTTGCTCCTGCCGGACAAGGTGTCTCAGGAACTGATGCCAGAGTGGTTTACCGAAGGCGAAACCATTAGAGTAGCGGATGCCTTTGTAGTCGATCTGATGTTCACCGCCTGCGGAGAAACTTACGAATCGCTGCTGCCTTACGCGGTAAGCATCGACTTTGACGGCGTCACGGTTCGAACGTTGAATCTCGAAGGCTTGCTCAAGACCAAACAGACGTCCCGCGACAAAGACAAGCTCGACCGCGCCGTTCTCGAACGAGCGCTTGAAGAGTCAAATAAGCGCTGAAGGTGTGCGGCGCCGCGCGTTACCGTCTGCCGTCAGTGACATGTTATCGGAGCCAGCCTTGACCGCCATTCACCACGACTACGCCAGCGTCAACGGCGTGCGCCTGCACTACGCTCACGCGGGCGCGGGGCCGCTGGTCCTGTTCCTGCACGGTTTTCCCGAATTCTGGTACTGCTGGAAAAAGCAGCTGGAGGATCTCGGCCGCGATCATCTGGCGGTGGCGCCGGACCTGCGCGGTTTCAACCTGTCGGACCGCCCCGCCGACCCGAAGCAGTACAAGGCGCGCGTTGTGGTCGAGGACGTGCGTCAGCTGGCCGAAAAGCTGGGGCGCGGAAAATTCGTGCTGGTGGCGCACGACTGGGGCGGGGCGGTTGCTTGGGCTTACGCCATGGCGCATCCGCAGACCCTGAGCAAACTCGTCATCGTCAATTCGCCACACCCGGTGACGTTCGCGCGCGAACTGACGCACGACAAGGCGCAGCAGGATGCGAGCCAGTACATGAACCTGTTCCGGACCGACAAGGCCGAGCGCGTGCTGTCGGAGAACAATTACGAACGCCTGGCGAAGATGACCCTGGAAGCCTGGGGCAAGGGCATGGTCGACCCGGCCGAGAAGGCGGCCTATCTGGACGCGTGGGCGCAGCCGGGCGCGCTCACGGGCGGCCTGAACTACTATCGCGCATCGCCGCTATACCCGCCGATCGGAGACGATCCCGGCGCGAAAGCGGTGCAACTCGATCCTGCCGACTTCATGGTGCGCGTGCCGACGCTGGTCGTGTGGGGCATGCGCGATCAGGCGCTGCTGCCGGGCAATCTGGACGGATTGCAGGTGTGCGTCCCCGATCTTCGCATCGAGCGTCTGCCGCAGGCCTCGCACTGGGTCATGCACGAAGAGCCCGAGCTGCTGAACCGGCTGATCCGCGAATTCATCGGCTCCTGAATGACGCCATCGCGCATGGAGATCGTTGTCGACTTCGCCGATTGCGATCCGGCCAGGATCGTCTTTTACCCGCGCTATTTCGAATGGTTCGACCGCGCCACCGAAAGAATGTTCCGCTCCCGCGGCATGCCATGGGCGCAACTGTTCCCGCAATACCGAATGGCGGGGGTGGCCCTGGTCGACGCCAGCGCCAGCTTTCGCGGCCCGTCGCGATTCGGCGACCAGATCACGCTGGAGAGCTGGGTCGGTGAATGGCGCAGCAAGGTGTTCGTGGTCGAGCACCGGATACACAACAAAGGTAATATCGTCGTCGAGGGGCGCGAAGTGCGGGTATGGGGCCTGCGCGATCCGAATGATCCGGAAGGGCTGAAAGCGGGCGTCATTCCAGCGGAGATCATCGCCCGCTTTGAGGACTGAAGCAAGGCCGGTTACGCAGATGAACGCCGCCGCACAGGAGATGAGCAATGGAAAATGTCTGGACCGCAAGAATTCCGCGTATCAACGAACCGGCGCCTGATTTTTCCGCGCGCACGACGCACGGCCCCCGATCGCTGCAGGATTACCGGGGGAAATGGCTGATCCTATTCTCCCACCCGGCGGATTTCACGCCGGTGTGCACCACCGAATTCCTGGCATTCGCGGCGGCGCACCGGCGGTTCCAGAAACTCGGCTGCGAGCTGCTGGGACTGTCGATCGACAGCACCTATTCCCACCTCGCCTGGGTTCGCAACATCAAGGAAAAATTCGGCGTCGACATCCCTTTCCCCATCATCGACGATCTGTCGATGCGGATCGCGCACGACTACGGCATGATCCAGCCCGGGGCGAGCGATACCTCGACCGTGCGCGCCACCTTCTTCATCGATCCGGAAGGCAAAGTGCGGGCGATGGTCTATTACCCGATGACCAATGGCCGCTCGATCGAGGAGTTTCTGCGGCTGCTCGAGGCTTTGCAAACGAGCGACCGGCACGGCGTGGCGACGCCGGAGGGCTGGTGCCCCGGCGACAAGGTGATGGTGCCGCCCCCCGCGACCGCCAGGGATGCGGAAGCCAGGGCGCACGCCGGCTACGAATACACCGACTGGTATTTCTCCAAGACGGATCTTGCCAAAGCAGCGCCGAAGAAGAAAAAGCGCAGCTCGCGCTAGCAACCGCCTGTGCTCACACGTTGCGCGCTCTCGCGCGCGAACCCTGTTTTTGGTACGGATGAAAAGCGCATCCGCACCAAAAACACGGTTTTGGATAAAAGCGACAACGGATTGGGCTTGCTTTTATACAAGTGCGGACGATCTTTCCTCCATGCAGCAGCCCGGGCTTGTTTGCGAGGTGCAGGACCCGGCTCGCCCGCCTCAGGACATGTGCAGCGCGCGCAATTCGGCGTTGGCGTAGCGCAGGCGGATCGAAAGCACCCTGGCGACGCTCAGCACCAGGCCGATCGCCAGCTTCTTGTGCTCTTCGGCCAGGGTATCGAAGCGACTGCGCGAGAGCACGAACAGGTCGGTGTCGGTAAACGCAAGCGCATCGGCTGAACGCGGCGCCGGGTCGAGGAAAGCCATTTCGCCGAAAAAGTCGCTGCGGCCAAATGTGGCCAGGTGATGGCCCTGTTTGTCGCTCAGGGGCAGCACGATGCGAACCGCCCCGCGCCGGATCAGGAACATTTCGTCCCCGGCGTCGCCTTGCGCGAAAATCTTTTCCCCCGCTTTGTAGGAGCGTTTTTCCATGCACGCCTCGAGGGCGGCCAGGGTGGATTCCTTGCGGCCGAGAAAGACGTCGATCTCGCGCAGTTCGAGCGGTTTTTCCAGCAGGCGCTCCAGATGCTCTTCCTCGATGATGCGTTCTTCGACCCACTCCAGCGCTTCGTCCAGTTCGCTGAAGGTCTGGATGCGCCGCTCAGCCTTCACCAGGCCGACCTGGTCGAAGTACTCGCGCATGTCCTGGCCGCTGGGAACATTTGCCGGAAGGTGGCTGAAGATCAGGAACGCGCCGCGTTCGGCGAGCGTGCTTTCTATCTGTTCGATCATGTGCACCGCGGTGAGATCCACCGATTGCACCCGCCGCATGTCGAGGATGATATAGGAGCGCGTCTTGAGTTCGGGTTCGAGGATCGTGTACAGCTGGTCGGTGGTGCCGAAGAACAGGCTTCCCTGCAGCTCGAAGATCGCCGTGTGGTCGCCGCGTCGCTCCAGAATCGCCATCTCGTTCGGCAGGCGCACGCGCTTGGAAAACATCTGATTGCCATACGCCTTGTTGCGTACGATCGATCCGCGGATCTGCTCGCGGATGAACAGCATTACCGCGAGGGCGATACCGGCGCCCGAAGCCGCGATCAGGCTCACGGTGAGGGCGACC
>Ga0315281_10002058_pt1 | contig 29930 bp, 27 predicted proteins | sample YL17G07_0_MG_FD_204540 | JGI IMG/M metagenome (GOLD analysis project Ga0315281, IMG submission 204540) | Sediment microbial communities from Yellowstone Lake, YNP, Wyoming, USA - YL17G07_0 | ecosystem: Environmental > Aquatic > Freshwater > Lake > Sediment | place: USA: Wyoming | collected...
TCAAATACTCTTGGGTTTCACTGGTGGTCTTGCCCCAGATGGGGGCAGCATCGATAATTTCGTACTTGCCGTCTTTGATGAAGAGGTAGGAAGGTTTTGCCGCCTTACCCTCAACAATTATGAGCTCGAAGCCTGCCCATTTCATCCAGGCGCCGAAATCGCCGCCACCGACGCTGCGAGTATAGGTGTTGGTGATGGGGCTCTTAGTGACAGAGATCCATTTGGAGAAGGCCTGCGCGCTGGTACCGGCCAGCGGCCCTACTGTGAGAAAGAGCTTGTTCTCTGGGCCCAGAGGATCGATATTAGGCTTAACCTCATCGTAAAGATACCTGGCACAGAAGCCGCGCGCCCCGACAAAGTCATTTTGTATCTTTTTGGGGATGTCCTCTTCTTTTGTGATGCCCTTGGAAAGATTGACCCGTAGCAGTCTGCGCATCCTTCCTCCTTTACTTGGTACCCTCTGGGAAGTGTAGCTCATCGGATGGGGATCTGTCCGTGTGCGAGAATTATGCAACATCACCAGCCCTCTGTCAACGCATCTTTGTTTTGAGTAGGGGGTTTCTCTGACTACCTACACCTACAGGCATTGCATCCATTGACCTACAGCCCTATAATGGCCGCTGGGAGGACGTACAAGATGAACGCCGCAAAAATTCACCTGCCGCAGCTTGCCTGGTACGGCAATACCGAGCTTGAGATAGAATTCCCGTCATCATGGGACGTCTCCGTTTGCTATATGAAGGGACACCGGCGCCGGGCGCTGAGCGAGAAAGGCTTCCGCGAGGCATTCGCCAACCCTATAGGCACGAAGCCGATAAGGCAACTTGCCCGGGGCAAAAAGGAGATCGCCATCCTTTTCGACGATATGTCGAGGCCCACTAGAGTAGCCGAAGTCGTCCCCTATGTGCTTGAGGAGCTAAAAGCGGCCGGAGTAAAGGATCGGAGTATAAGGTTCATCGCCGCAGTAGGAGCACACGGTGCGCTCACCCGCCTGGATTTCGTCAAGAAGCTGGGTGAAGAAGCACTCAGCAGGTTTCCGGTCTACAACCATAATCCTTATGAGAATTGCACCTATTTAGGGGAGACGAGCCATGGCACCCCGGTCGCTGTCAATGCAGAGGTAATGGGCTGTGACCTTAAAATAGGCATCGGCTGTCTAATTCCACATCCTCTCACCGGCTTCGGAGGCGGGAGCAAAATTATCCTCCCCGGCGTGGCCTCTATTGATACTATGGCTGCTCACCACCGCGATTTGATAATGAAGCTTCTCACCCAGGGCACGGACCCTGGGATAGGCGTTGCCACATTCGAGAGCAATGTGATGCGTCGTGATATAGACGAGGCGGCCAGAATGGCAGGGCTCGATGTCAAGATTGACACTGTTTTGAACGGACGGGGGCAAACCACAGCTATCTTTGTGGGCGACCCCATCGCTGCTTATGCCGAGGGAGTGAAGCTTGCTAGAAAGGTCTACGCCACGGAGCCTGCGGAGACGCCCGATATCGTCGTCCTGAACACCTATTGCAAAGCCAACGAGGCTGTCCTGGCAATCCCTTTGCTGGGGGGCTTGCTTCGGGGAAACCAGGGCGATCTGGTGCTTATTGCCAATGCACCAGAGGGCCAGGTGCCTCATTATCTGGTCAGGAGCTTCGGGAAAAATCTGGGGGGCAGGCTCTGGAGTCGCCCCACCGGCCCGCTCCAGGATATTAACAGGTTTATCGTGCTCACACCTTACATAGACATAGCAGGCGCCGACTGGCTGGCTGCTCCCGAATACATAGTTTGGGCCAGGACATGGCCTGAGGTGCTGGAAAAGCTCACCGAAGCTTATGGCAAGAAAGCCAGAGTGGCAGTGGTGCCCGATGCCACTATGCAGTATTTCACGGAATAGGTTGTTTCTCCCATCTTTAGCAGCTAATATGACTCGAAGTTGTGATAACCTCGAATTATACTTGTTTCTCTAAATCTTTTCTGGCTTCCTCATCGCGCCCCAGCATGGATAGTGCGATCCCGCGGTTGAGATAAGCTTTAGCGTATTTAGGATTGAGACGGATCGCTTTGCTGTAGTTCAGGATAGCGCCCTCGAGCTTACCCTGCTCATGTAGTGCCCAGCCGATGCTGTGATAGATATCAGCGATGAGCCCAGAATTTCCCCATAAGACCCTTTCGGGGTTATCGAGGTGGTCCTTGAAGTCGAACCCGAAGGGGAAGATGGTATCTATGTCTATTGTGATATTCCCTCTGACGAAGGTGGAAAAAACGTGCGATAGTCTACCGTGGGCTTCTTCGAGATAGACCGCTTTCATATCGAGACCGCATCTTTGTGCCACCACGTTGTAGAGAACAGTCAGTCCCAGGCAGTTTCCTACCCTTTCCTCATTGGGGTCTAGTTGCGAATCTAAAACATCTTGCAGCCTGAAATTGCCCTGATACTGATACCTGTTCGGTTTCCCAGCCCACAACCAGTCGAAAAGGTTCTCTGCTTTTTTCAGCTTACTCCCGGTGGTGATTTCAGGTGCTACCTGCTGATGGAGCGTATTTAATTTGGCCAGATAGTTATCTAGGTCCTTACTGTTTTTGACCCCTGATGCTATCAGCGCGCCCCAGGCCAGGTCTGGCTGAACGGCACTGAAGAGCTCTTTCTCCAAGCTATTCAATTTAAGTCTCACGCCTTCAGTGTAACACAGGCGCGGCGGCATCGAAAGTAGGGGGCGTCCGGACTTCCTCCTAACTCTAACTCTCTCCCACCAGGGGAGCTTTGCTCCTTAAGTGGCTCCTGCTCCAAAAGTCGGTTAGTTGCTCCAAAAGTATTTTTTAAAGTGAAACAATAAAAACATCTCACTTACTCTGCTTTTTTAACAATTCACTTATCACATCTTTGTTGGGAACTTCCTCGAACTCCTCCCCAATGAGTTTCTTCAATTCTTCAAGCTTGACTTCTATCCAGAACTTGGTTTCCGTGAGTTGCTTTTCAAACTTGTATTGGCTGAAGGCATTTGAGTATACCGCCAAACCGCACAGGATAAGAAAACAGACTGCTGTAGCCAACGTCCAGTGCTGGAAGACACCTGTTATGCCAACTACTCCGATAATCACTGTGGCAACTAATATCTTGCTACGCCACAAATCATCTAGGGACTCTTTGAGCGAGAATACACCATTGACAAACAGCGTGACCACTATGCCAACTATAAAAGCGATGATGCAGAGCATTGGAATCATAGCTCACCCCCTATGGAAGTTTTCGAGAAATGTTTCTCTGACGCTGTTTGCCTTTTAGATAGCGTCTCTTCGGAGGTATGCGTTTACGTGTTAAAAGCTGGTCGAGAGCGTCAGTAACTAGTTTTTCAAAATGGGTATGCCTATCGCCAGCCTTCCACTTCTCTACAGTGACATGGGCAATATTTAGTGCATCCGCTATAGAAGCAAGTGTCCAGCCCTTTTTCTCAAGTTCATCTATACGAGCCCGTACATCGTTCATTTGAGCCATATTATACCATACATTGTAGAGTGTTGTCAATAGAAATTGGGAGGAAAATGGTAGTAACATTAGCCCCAAAACACTTGACAAATACATACGCTGTATGGTATAATAGCTACATAATAAAGAAATAAGCAAGGAGGTACTACGATGGGGATATGGCAAGAAAGAGGACTGGCGATAGCAAACAGCAACACGGTCAGAAAGAACAAGCTGGGCTGGCAAGTCCCGTCCCAATCGGGCAACGGAGCGTATGTTGTGAGCCTCGACCACGGCGAGCCGTTCTGCACGTGTGAATACTTTGAGGCTGAACACAGGAAATGCCAGCACATCTATGCGATTGAGTTCATTGTTCAGAGAGAGACTAAGCCTGATGGCACAGTTACAGAAACTAGAACAATGAGGATAACCTACACTCAAGAGTGGGCTGCTTACAACGCTGCACAGACTCACGAGCAGGAAAAGTTTGTCATGCTGCTTAGAGACCTCTGCAACGGAATCCCACAGCCTGAATACAGATTTGGTAGACCTAGACTGCCACTCTCCGATGTCGTTTTCAGCGCAGTCTACAAGGTCTACAGCACTATGTCCAGCAGACGCTTCATGACTGCCCTTAGAGAAGCAGAAGCCGATGGGCTGGTTTCCAAGTCTCCGTCTCTCACCAGTGGCTTCCGTTCTTTGGAGAATCCCGAATTGACTCCGCTTCTCAAAGCACTCATTGAGCAGAGCGCAAGCCCACTGAAAGCGGTAGAGACTAACTTCGCTGTTGACTCCTCTGGCTTCGCAACAACGACTTACAACAGGTGGTTTGACCATAAGTGGGGCAAGGTGCGGAGCGAGGCAAAGTGGGTTAAAGCCCATTTGATGTGCGGAGTCAAAACCCATGTCGTGACTAGCGTGGAAGCTACGGCATTTGAGTCTGCCGATGCTCCCCAATTCGCTCCGTTGGTAAATGCAACCGCTAAGACATTCAACATCAACGAAGTGTCGGCGGATAAGGCTTACTCCAGTCGTAAGAATCTTCATGCCGTGGAAGCTGTCGGCGGAGTCGCCTATATTCCCTTCAAGAATAGGACTAATGGGATTGGGAGTAAGCAGGATGGCTTTGATAGCCTGTGGAACCGCATGTGGTACTTCTACAAGTTCAATCAGGATGCTTTCTTGCAGCATTACCACAAGAGGTCTAACGCTGAAAGCACCCTCAGCATGATTAAGGTCAAGTTTGGGGCTTCGGTTCGGGCAAAAACCCCTATCGCTCAAGTGAACGAGGTCTTGTGCAAGATTCTGTGTCATAATATCTGTGTCCTGATTCAAAGTATTTATGAACTAGGGCTTGAGCCTACATTCTGGACTTCCGAGGAGAAAGAGCCAATAAGCACTAAAGCCCTTGACTATACGCCTTATTGTAATTAAGGTCACAACCGCACCTTATCAGGATAACTTAACAGACTCGCCATTGTTAGGTTTGTCTAAAGGCAATACCTTGTCTGCCTTTATGCACTTCACTGCGTAATTTATGGCGTTGGTCAGTCTGCTGTCATGCCGTATTACACTGTAGAACTCTATCTTCAGCTTACCTGCTTCGGAGAAGTCTAGGGCAACATCGTATTTCAGGTTAGGTCGGGCTGTGATTATTAGCTCTCGTTTGGTTTCTATGCCGTCTGCCTTAAGTGCGTTCCTTAGCCACATCTCGAAGTCGTCTCGGTAGCTCATCCTTCCCCTCCTTTTGCGTTAATATATATATCTTGTTCAACTATGCTTTAATATCTCGATTAATCTCTCATCTAAGTCTTGCGTATTCTCTCTTACATATGTCTTGATTTTATCCAAGTCCGAGGTTTCAACCTCACAAGCACTACCATTTTGGGGGATAACGAGCATCTGTATACGTTCGCCAACCCAAGGTTCTATCTTGTGAGTTTCCAATATCGTGACTACTGCAAGTCTTTTTAGGCTCGTTTGGCTGAACGTACTCATTTCCATCTCTACCTTTTTCTTCAGGTGGTTACCTATTGTTGAAAGCCCAGCAATCCACATTGATTCAGGGTAGGGATTGGGAATAAATCCGAGGGAGGCTGCTGAATGAGAAAAATACCCTATGTGAGGATTGCCGTCTTTGTCATAACCACCAAAGATAAAATACATATAATGCTTGTATTCCATTGTCAACTTTAAAAGTGGCTCAGGAAGCAGCCAGTTCAGAAAACCATTAGCCAACTCGGCACAATTCTTTGCTATTTCAGTGATGCCCATATTGTTCAATTTGTGTTCTGATATTATACGCCCCAATTCTTCTCGCAGTTGTTCGGCAAGACCAACATTGTTGCTAATGACAGCCAAGCCTATAGGATGCGATAACTTCCATAATTCCTGAAGATTCCATAATTTCTGGAGGTTGTCATGGCGATAAACCTCTTCAGTCCCTACCCTTGCTTCACTCCATACCCCGTCTGTAGCCATAACAATGGCATCCTTCCCTTTTAGCACAACAGCTATACTCATAATAGATGATTCCCTCCTGCTAACTATTTGAGTCAAAGGATAAGACCTTGCAGATAAGAAATCAACATTTCCCTTCATTTGTATGTTATATCTATTAAAAGGAAGCCTTGGGGGGGAGTTAAGCATCTAATCGCCCTCCCCCAATTGAACCGACTTCTGGAGCAGAAGGGGTACTTGCTCCAAAAGTAGCCCTGAAATTCGACTTTCGGAGCAAAGCTCACCAGGGGAAAGAGGATTTGAGGGTTTTAGGTGACAATCCTTTAGAAAAGGGGATTGGGTGAGGAGACCTCGCCCCTACGATTGTACACAGACGCTATGCCAATACTCATGTAATATTTAGTTCCACGAAATTACATCTAGCCTCGTTTTAGGGTATTGAACCCCCTGATATAATAGTGTGACTGAGGATTTTGGTTTGATTAATATTGGCAAAAGTATTGAGGCATATCTGCCCCCTGAAATCCTGGCACTGGTAAAAGCCGCTGGGCAGATCGCTGTGTCCAAAGGGCAAAGGGCGTACCTTGTCGGCGGGGTAGTGCGCGACCTTTTTTTGAAGTGTCGCAATACGGACCTCGATCTGGTTGTAGAAGGGGATGCTCCTTCACTGGCTCGCCAGCTTGCCAAAGGCAGGGGTGGGAAATTAGTGACTCACCCTCGTTTCGGCACTGCCACCTTTAGGCAGGGAGCGTTTAGCCTTGACCTGGTGACTGCAAGGTCGGAAACCTACGCTGAGCCCGGCGCATTGCCCACAGTGAAGCCAGGGAATATTCAGGACGACTTGTTCAGGCGCGATTTCTCTATTAACGCTATGGCTGCCAGTATTGACCCTGCCCGGTTCGGCGATTTGGTTGATCCCTATGGTGGGAAGAGCGACCTCGATCGTCATCTTGTCAGGGTGTTACATCAGAGGAGTTTTAAAGACGACCCCACCCGTGTCTGGCGTGCTCTCAGGTACGAGCAGCGCCTTGGTTTCAGGCTGGAGTTTGACACTGCGGGCCTGCTGCGCCGCGATGCAGCCATGATGGAAAGGATTAGCGGAGACCGGCTGCGCCATGAGCTGGAACGCATTCTGGAAGAGGATTACCCCGAAAAGGTCTTCTATCGGGCTGAGAGGCTGGGTGTACTCAGGCAGTTCAACCCGGCGCTCGAGGGCAATGGCTGGCTGGGGGAGCACTTCGACATGGCTCGCGAGGCTAGCGGCAGCTCTAAGCCTGATATAAACCTTTATCTGGCGCTGCTGGTCTGGCGGATTAACGATGATGCCCTTAAAGCTTTCACAGAGCGTTTAAAGTTTGGAGGGGAGGCAGCGCGGGTGCTGCGAGATATCCCCGGGTTAAAACAAGCTCTACCCGCCCTGACATCGTCAGAGCTTACTCCAAGCAGTGTCTATCATATACTTGAGCGTCATCGTTCTGAGACGATGCTGGCTGCGGCTCTGGTTACGGATTCTGCGCTGGTCAGGCAGAGGCTTGAGCTTTATCTCTCCACCCTGAGGTTTGTGGAGACATCACTCAGCGGCAATGATTTGAAGAAGATGGGCGTGGCTGAGGGCAAGAGGATGGGGGCGCTGCTCAAAGCGCTTAAGGAAGCAAGGCTGGATGGGAAGGTGACAACCCGAGAGGGGGAGAGGAAACTGGTGCGCAGGTGGCTTAATAAAGAGAAACGCTGAATACTTAGTATGGAAGAGATTTGTAGTGTTTGCGGCAAACCTTTAGATGAAATATATGCTGTCAGTTGCATTGGCTGCGGCGGGAAGATACATTTCCCGGCGGCGGATACCTCGGAAAACAATTGTGGCTCTATAGTGACTCAGTGGAATATCTGTGGGCTGGCTTTCGTGTGTAAACGTTGTTTGAATGAGCAGCCTTTGGGAAGCATGAAGACTTCTTGTTAGACTTACATTGCACTTGGCTTTAGTTCGCTTTGGCTTTCATCACCTGGCTTTTTCTGTATCTCAGCATGAGCACAATCATGGATAAGGACTGCACCATGCCTGCCGCGTTGCCGACTGTAAATACGATGTCGTGTCTCCATACGCTGTAGATGAGGTAGCAGAGCAGGGCTATTGCCAGAATGAACCACGAGGGCAAAGCCAGGCCGCTGACATCGTGACTCTTGAGTATTTTAATAATCTGCGGTATGTAGAAAATCTGGGTCAAGGCAAAACCCGCCCAGCCAACTATTTCCATCTCTTGCTCCTTCCTTTTCGCTGAGGCTGCCAGTCCGAAGCCATGCGCTCCAGAAGAGCAGCTACATGCTTTGTGCCCAGTATGAAATCGGCTAGCCTGATATTCTCGTCGGGAGCATGTGCTCTGGAGCCCAGATAGTCCACTCCGATGCCGGCGGTGGGTAGACCGAGCGTATCGGTAAAATAGTACATGGGGCCGCTGCCCGCCATAGCAGGCATTATCACAGGCTCGGCTCCGAAAACCTCTTTGCCTGTGGACGCGACAATTTTAACGAAGGGGGAGTCCAGCGCGGTCCGGGCCGGATTTTCCCCTTCTGTCGTGGGAGCGATGGCGATGTCAGAGAAACCGTGGCTGTCGAGGTGCTTTCTCAGCTTGGAAAGGATTTCTTCGGGACGCTGGTTGGGGACGAGGCGAAAATCGAGCTTGGCTCGAGCAACGCAGGGGAGAACTGTTTTGGAACCGGGTCCCGCATAGCCGGAGTCGAGACCGCAAATGTTGCAGATGGGTTCAAGGATATGGCGAGACTTATAATCGAATCCGGTAACACCTTTGACAAACTCCTTTAACCCCAGGCTTTGTTTTGTTTCCTCGTCATCCGGTGGGATGGCTTTGATGGCCTTTATTTCCTGTCTGGTCGGTGCTTTGACATTATCATAGAAGCCTTCGATTTGGATGTTCTCGTCCATGTCTTTGATGGAGGCCAGAGCCCATACCAGACGCCAGGCCGGGTTGGGCACCACCGTGCCCATCGAGGAGTGGACGTCCTGTGAGGCACCGTGCGCCTCGAGTTGCACGTAAAGGATGCCCTTGAGGCCGAGCATGATGATGGGCTGGTCTTTCCAGTTGACCCCTCCGCACTCCCAGATACAGGCGTCGGCTTTGAGGAGGCGGCGATTGCGCTTAACAAAAGCGCCCAGGTTGGGACTTCCGATCTCCTCCTCACCTTCGATGAGGAACTTCACAGAGATGGGAAGCTTGCCCCTTGTCTTCCGAAAGGCTCTGAGAGCGAGGAGACGGGCAACGGTGTTGCCTTTGTTGTCTGAGACTCCCCTCCCGAACAGCTTGCCTTCGCGTTGCACAGGCTCGAATGGGGGCGAAGTCCACAGCTCAAGAGGTTCCGGAGGCTGGACATCGTAGTGATCATAGAAAAGGATGGTGGTTGGCGATTCGCCAGCGATTTCGCCGTAGACTACGGGATATTTGCCTTGGGGGACGGGAAGAATCCGGGCGCTTATCCCGTAGTCACTCATCATCTGTGCCAGAAGCTGGGCCATCTCCGGCATACCCACTCCCTGGGCGCTGATGCTGGGCTGGTGGCAAAGCCGCATCAGGTCTGCAACCCCGTCTTGCCAGTGGTCGTCTATATAATCGTAAATCTGCTTCATATAAGCCTCTCCGAAAAGCTATTTGGGAAGACGTGCGGACTGGCCTTTGCGATGACCCTTGGGCTCTCCCTTGAGCCACTGGGTGACCGCCTCAGGCAGGTCGCGCGATGAGCCCTTGACCATAGTACACTGGGGTATGGAATCGAAGAAAGCCGACTTATAGCCCTTGGTCTGCAGCCGCCTGTCGAGGATGACCACGGCACCGCGGTCGGTCTTGCTGCGGATGAGGCGGCCGAAGCCCTGTTTGAAGCGAATGGTGGCCATGGGGATGGCATACTGGTTGAAGGGGTCATCGAACAGCTCGGAGCGAGCGGAAAATATCGGTTCCGTGGGCACGCTGAAGGGCAGCCGAGCGATGACCAGGACGCTGAGCGCCTCTCCCACGACATCAATGCCCTCCCATAAGCTGGCGGTGCCCAGAAGCACGGTCTGGGGATTAGACTTGAAAGCAGCTAGAAGCTGTTTGGGCGAGCCGTCTACACCCTGAGCAAGGACCAGGATACCTTCTGCCTCCAGAGGAGCCTGGATGGCAGTTTGGGTATTTCTCAGCGCGGAATGCGAAGTGAATAAGACCAGTGTGCGCCCCTTGCAGGCGCGGCAGAGGTCGATAAGCGTTTTCTCCACTGCTTTTTGATAGCCCGGGCTTCCGGGCTCGGGAATATCGTTGGGCAGGTAAATCATAGCTGCGTTGGGGTAGTCGAAAGGAGCGCCCAGAAGGAGCTCGCCGGTATATTCCAGCCCCAGCCTGCTTTTGATGTACTCGAAGGTGCCTTCTGTGCTCAGCGTAGCGCCGGTAAGGATGACGCTGTCCTTGGAGGTAAATAGCGATTTCTCTAGGAGACTGGCCACGCTGAGCGGAGCGGTGTGCATGCCCACCGAGTTGTTCTGCATGTTGGTAGTGAGCCAGTAGATATTGTCGGGGCTGGGATGGGAGACCAGGGAGTCCAGCTTTTGGTGCAGCTCTTTGTTGCGGAAAAGCAGGGATGCTATCTCCAGCATAAGGTAATCGTAGCCGGACACCTTGTTCTCTGCCAGGTCTTCCATGCCTGTGTAGAGATGGTCCAAATCATCGGCAATGGTGCTGAGCACCAGGCCCAGGTCTTCCCAGGCAATCTCAACTCTGGACCATCCCGGCTGCGTTCGCTTGGAGTATGTTAAAAGCAGGTTGCGGTCATATTCGCCCTGGTCAGAGGCGTGGCCCTCAATGAAATCGCGGAGGCTGTCGAAGAATTTAGAGACGCCGGCACGCGCCTTGTCTACGTTTTCGCTGAGCGATTCGGCGAGCTGTTTCACTTGCCTTTGTCTGGATAAGGCTACAGTGCTGCCCCGGAAGCAGTCATTTAGCCAAGCGAGGAGCCCTGTGCTTCGCTGTTCTCCTATCTCTTGTCTGAACAGGTTAAGGTGGTTGGACAGGTCCCATTGGGTTATCTGATACCCCAGTTGTCTGGTTGCCTCTTCTTCAAGGTGATGCGCCTCGTCAACGACGAGGTGGTTATAGGGGGGCAGGACCTTGTTGTCTGCAACCATGTCGGACAGAAGCAGGGCGTGATTGACCACAATGAGATGGGCGCTTTCGGCAGCCTGGCGCGCACGGTAGAGGTAACATGTGCCGCGCTGGTAATGTGCGCATTGGCTCTCCAGTCGCTCGTCAAATTCGGTGCAGAGCTTATTCCAGGTAGAGAACTCGCTGCCGCCCAGGTTGAGTTCAGCGCGGTCTCCGTTCTTGGTTGAGAGCAGCCAGACCCTTATGCGGGCAAGAAGTTTGGCTTCGTCGAGAGAGAGCCTATCGCCTGTCCTCAAGGACTCATATCTCTTCAAACAGAGGTAATTAGCTCTGCCCTTGACCTGAACTGCTCTGAGGTCCTTAATTATAGTCTCCTGTTCCTTATCGAGCGCGCGCAGCAAATCGGGGATGTCCTTGCCGATGAGCTGCTCCTGCAGGTTTATGGTGTTGGTGGAGATGACGACGGGCAGGCTGTTCTGCGAGGCGAAGAATATGGAAGGCAAAAGGTAGGCAACAGACTTGCCGGTGCCGGTGCCCGCTTCGACGATGAGGTGTTCGCTGTTGTTGAGCGCCTGCGCCACGGCCTGGGTCATGCGAATTTGCTCGGGGCGGTGCTCATAGCCGGGGAAGACTTTGGCCAGGGGACCATCAGCCCCAAGGATTTGGGAGAGATTATCTGCGTCCAGGGGGATTTTTTCAGCGCGAGGGGTTAGCGGCTGCTTCGCCTTTGCTTCCCAGAGAGGCTTTTTATCTTCGCTTTTGCCAGCTTTGGGGCTGCGGGGCTCGGAGAACGCTGTCTTGGTCTTGGATCTGAGAATCTCTCTGAAGAATGGGCCGAGTGCCCAATCCGATTTTTCAGCCAGGCGGACTAGCTCTTCAATTGTGGCGATATCGAGATGGTAAGCACGGTCTAAGAGGGCAACAAATAGCTCCTTGGTTGCTATAGCGTCGGGCATGGCCCGGTGCTGTGGCGTGGCGAGGCCGAGATGTTTCGTCAGTGAGGCAAGGCTGTAATCAGATAATTGAAAAAGAAGAATAGTCGCTAGTTCGTGGGTATCATATGTGGCGTTGGCCAGATTGATACCTTTCCGGGCCAGGAAGCTTAGGTCGAAGGCGATATTGTGCCCCACTATCGGGTCGTTACCCAGGAATGAGACAAGTCCGCTGGATATATCTGAAAATGGTGGGGTGGAACCTAACTCATCCTGGGTGATGTGGCAAAGGAGTTGAATGCGGTAGGGTAATGGGCGCTGTGGATTGACCAGGGAGTGAAAGGTATCGATGACCTCCTCACCCTGAAACTTTAGGGCGCCAATCTCGATGATTTCATCGGTATCGGGGTTCAATCCTGTGGTTTCCAGGTCCAGGGAGACATAGGTCTGGTCCATGAGGGAATTATAACATTATAGAGGAGGACATTCCTAGACACGGGGCGAAAATAGAATTTCGGGGAGTGGCTGAAAAGGGGGAGTTGTTTTGCCTGTTGTGCAAGAAGTAAATTACGAAATTACCAGGTGCTCCGAAGCTACTTGGTTTTGGAGTAAACAGGGATGCTGAGAATATATGCTGGATAGTGCGTTCACAAATGTAATGACTTCTTAATCTTTCCCACTTCCATTTTATGACTTCTTTATGTTTTTCTCGCTACCATTATTCTTGTCACTTCCGTATGTAACCTTTTCAGGGTACGATGGAGAAGTCTTAAAATGGCAGACGGAGGTTAAAAATGGCGGTGAAAGGAGCTACCGCAAAAAAGAAGATTGCTAAGGAGGATCGCTACCTCTGCGAGTCCTGCGGGCTGGTAGTATCGGTAGATGAGGTTTGTGGTTGTGTGGATGTTTGTGATATTATGTGTTGCGGTCAGCCCATGAAGAGAAAGGAGGTCAAAGCCAAGGCAACAAAAAAGTAATGGGTACAGGTTGTGACCAACGTTATGCGTGTTATCCAAGCTCCTTGATTTTGGAATGAGCGTTCTATTAAAAACATATTAGGAGGGAGAAGACCATGGCAGTAAAGAAGACATCTGTGGTAAAAGCATCAGCAAAATTATTGGACAAGTTGAACGATGCCATCGCCAGAGAAATCCAGGTGTCAATCCAGTACATGTGGCAACATGTCCAGTGGGGTGGAGTGAAAGGGTTCGCGGTGCAGAGCGAGCTCAAGTCCATCGCGATAGCAGAGATGAAGCATGCAGAATCTATAGCAGAGAGGCTATATTACCTGGGCGGGATACCGACTACGAAGCCAACCCCTATCTTTGTGGGAACAACCCTTAAGCAAATGATAGAGCAGGATGTTAAGGATGAAGAAAACGCTATAAAGCTCTATACGCAGATTGTGGAGATTGCCCGCAAAGAAGGCGATGAAACAACAAATCGGCTGTTCCGTGAAATACTGCAGCAGGAAGAGGACCATCACGATACCTTCACGACCTTGCTTGAGGACCTGTAGGGCTTATTCAGTAAAAGTAAGCCATAAATGACTGCATTATCATAAGGCAGTAATATCGGAGTCAGCTAACCAAGCGAGAAAAGAACCCGTATTCTGTAGTTGACGGTGACGAGCTAATCCACACGTCTAAGCAATATGCTTATCGTGTGGATATCTCTATGTGCATAGCTTGGTGCGTGGCTTCATTTAGAAAAAGAAGGGCGTTAGCGCCAGTTTGCTAAAAGGGGCAGGATCCAGCCGAAGATGCCTGCGAAGCTTAGATTTATTACCAAGAAGAGCCAGCCCCACTTTTTGTATTTGATGGTGAGGAACAGGGCTGGCAGCATCAGCAGCGCTGTCATACCAATGATAGCTACAGTAAAGATGGAATTTGAACTGCCCAGCCCAGAGCCTGGGAAAGCATGGATAGCCATATTGTAAAGGGCGCCGGCAATAGCCCCGACTGCGCACCAGGCCGGTGGCAAGCCAACTACAAAGGATAGCATAACCAATGTCGGGGGTATCCCCCGGGGCAACCGCTTAGCCAGGCGATTATATAGATCTCGGTTGGTGAAAAATATGTATATCAATGCCCCCAGGAAGACCGAGCCCATGATCAATCCACAGATAAGACCGGCGAGGACGTCCATTAACATTGTCTATCACCTCTAGCGGCTGGAGGTGCTGCGTTTACGGTGTGAACAAGATAAGCCTCCAGCCCTTCTTTTTTCAGGCGGCTCAAAATAGCTTTTCCAAGAGATTTGTCGGGCGCAAGAGCGAACAGTGTGGGGCCAGAGCCTGCGAGGTGCACGCTTCTGGCTCCCGCCTTTAGTAAACTGGAACGATAATTGGGGAGACCGGGAAAGAAATCGAAAGCGACCTGCTCGAATACATTGAACAGGAATGAGTCGTCTACATTCCCTCCATGATTTAGGTGGGTAAATAATTTCTGGGTATGTTGAGCGGATGTGTAATGGGAGGGGTTCAACCGCGAGTAGAGCTGCGCTGTCTTACTGGGTACAGGTTCGATTGCTGGTTTGAGCAGCACCAGCCAGAGTTCAGGGGGAGGAGGCAGTGGTGTTATCTCCTCGCCGCGTCCTTTTGCCAGTGCTGCGCCTCCGTAGAGGAAAAAGGCCACATCTGAGCCCAGCTTTGATGCAAGCTCTACCAATCTTTCAAGTGGAAGATGCAATTCCCAGAGCCGGTTTAGTCCAACCAGGGTAGCGGCGGCGTCGGTCGCGCCTGAGCCCAGTCCAGCCGCTATGGGAATCCTCTTGGTAAGGTGGATTACTGCTCCTTTCGTGCAGCCGGTGGTTTCTTGTAGTAGCTTGGCTGCTTTCAGCACCAGGTTATCAGGTGATTGAAGGGTAGGGACATCGCAGCGAAAATCGAGCCTTTCAACTGGCTCGAAGGTGAGTGTGTCTGCCAGGCTGACGGTCTGGAGGACGCTGGCGACCTCGTGGTAGCCAGCGGGTCGCCTGGCCAGGACCTCGAGGGTCAGATTTATCTTGGCATATGCTTTGAGAGTCAAACTCATTGCTTTTTAGGCGTCTAAAGACGCTTTTCAACCCCCTCTGACTCCCCCAGTCTTGGGGGAGAAGTAATATTTGGGGGATACCCCCAAACCCCAGCAAAGGGGCTTTGCCCCTCTGCACTCCCCAAGCTTAACCCCTATTGGCGAGTGTTCGATGTAACCTAGCCCATTCTTCCAGAGATAGGGTCTCGGGGCGGCGCTGCGGCGTTATGCCCGCTTGCTCCAGTAATTCTACAACTTCTGCTGATGTAAGTTGCAGCCCTAAGGCGAGGGAGTTTCGTATTTGCTTGCGCGGGGCGCTGAACCCTGCCTTGACTATCTCGAAGAACCCTTCGATGTCTGCTACATCGACCGCTGGATTTGGGTAGACATCTATACGTACGATGGCAGAATCGACCTTGGGCTGGGGATAAAAGCTCTGTGCGGGTACATAGTCCACGACGGTAGGCTTGCCGTAAAGCTGGACACTGATGCCGAGGATGCTCATATCGCCGGGAGCAGCCGCTATGCTCTGCCCTACCTCTTTCTGCACCATGACTACCATGAGGCTGGGCTTAAGCGATGCCTCGAGGAAATGGCGTAGTATCGGGGCGGCAATATAGTAAGGCAGGTTAGCGACAACCTTGTAATTACTCTGGCTCTCTAATAACTCTCGCGGGTCTAGCTGTAATACATCGGTGTTCAGGACGGTTAACCGGGGAAACTTAGAAAGATTTTTTTTAAGAGACGAAGCGAGTTTGGAGTCAACCTCGATGGCGATTACCTTTCCCGCCTTTTTCAGCAGCTCCTCGGTCAATATCCCCAATCCCGGGCCTATCTCTATTACTGTGTCGGAGGGCACGAGCTCCGCAGCGGAAATTATCTTGCCCAGCACGCTGCGGTCGACCAGGAAGTGCTGCCCCAGCCCCTTCTTTGCCCTTGCCCCGAGGCGGTGCAACTGGATTTTGGCCTCAACAATAGGCGATTCTGTTCTCAATCTCCTAACTCCAGCATGAAAGCCTTAGAGAAAGCTTTGGGAACAGCCGACCGTAGTATGCAGCCGACTGTTCCCAAATTAGCTTAGATTCCCAAATAGCTAGAGCCCCCTGCGCTTATTTGCTTTTCCTGGCGCTTTTCTTTTTGGGTTTTGAGTCCTTCAGGCCAAAGACCTTGATGGCGTTCTCACGCATTATCATTCTCTTGGCCTCGTCGCTCAGCGGCAGCTCCATGAACTGCTTCTTGAACGCTGTAAGGCCCATATTGTTGGTGCCGAAGAGGACCTTCTCCTGGCCCGCCCAGAATGACATGAAGGTGAACAGGTCGGGATGCATTTTAGACAGGAGCTTGGGCATCCATGCTGAGCAATCGCAGTAAACGTTGGGGTGCTTCCAGGCCATGGCAACCAGCTCGTTGCCCCAGGGCCAGCCGGTGTGGGAGCCGACGATGGTGAGACCGGGGAAGTCTAATGCCACCTCATCCAGGTATATGGGACGCCCGGGCCAGGTAGGAAAAAGCTCAGCCGCATGCCCCGTCTGCATCCCCACAGGTATGCCCAGCTCGCTGCACTTGGCGTAACAGGGATAGAGCCTCCTGTCGTTGAGGGGCACGCCGAAGGTCAGGGAGTGGAAATAGCAATACTTTGCGCCGTATTCCTTGACTCCCCTTTCCATCTCCTCCAGGCTCTCCTCGATGCGATAGGGATTATAGCCGACAACGGGTATCAAGCGGTCGGGGTAATCTTTTATGTGCTCGTAGACCTCGTCGATGGTGTAGTTCCAGATGAGCTTCTTGTCCCAGTTAGACCACATCCTGATGGCAGGGATGAATATCTTATCATATCCCTCTGCATCCATCATAGCCACGAATTCCTTGGTGGTAGGGATGGGGACAGGTAAGCGCGGGGCCGGTTTCTTCATAGTATCGGTGAGGATATTTTTAGGGAACTCGGAGCCTGGCCCGGTATGCGACCTCATCATGGTGGCGGCCAGGATTTGGAACTCCCTGCCATCCCAGGCATGAGCATTCCAGAACGGGTAGTTCATAATGTCAATGGGTCTGATGTCTTCCACGCCTTGTCTTTCTCCTTCTATGGGTTCTGGAAGAATTTGACTAGCACATGCTGAAGCCGCCGCTGACGCTGAGCGTCTGGCCTGTGATGAAAGCGGCGCCATCGGAGGCCAGGAACACTGCGGCGTTGGCCGTATCCTCGGGCTTGCCCATTCGCTGCAGGGGATACTGGCTGATTATTTTCTCCTTAACCTCGGCCGGAATCATCTCCTGGGTGACATCGCCAGCCCACATGCTGTCCTTGCCCGCCGTGCCGGGTTTCTCAGGGATGGTAGCTCCCGGGCAAATGGTGTTGACGTTTATGCCGAACCTGCCCATCTCTTTGGCAATGGCCTTGGAGAAAGCGATAACAGCGCCCTTGGTTCCGGAGTAGACGGCTTCCCTGGGCTCGCCCACGCGGCCGGAATCAGAGGCAATGTTCACAATCTTGCCTGCTTTCTTTTCTACGAAGTGATCCAAGACCACCCGGGTGCAATTGATCACGCCCAGATAGTTAATCTTGATCTCTTTCTCGTATTCCTCCTTGGGCTTCTTCATGAAGAGCTTGTTGGACACAAAACCGGCGTTGTTGACCAGGACGTCAATGCCGCCGAACTGCCCTATGGCCTTTTTAGCCATTGCCTCGACAGAAGCGTAGTCAGTTACATCTGTCTTGATGCCTATGGCTTTGCCACCCAGGGCGCTGGCCTCTTTAGCCACTTTCTTGCCCTGCTCCTCGTCGATGTCAGCGATGACCACATTGCACTTCTCTTTGGCGAAAGCGAATGTGATGGCGCGACCGATATTGGAGCCTCCGCCGGTGACGATAACCGTTTTGCCTGCCAGACCTAGTTCCATTTAGCTTGCCCTCCTAGAATTTAAATTTCCTGTTTTATGCAGCCTAATGGGGTAATACATAGCCCCTCGATTTCTCCCGAACTGATAACAGAATAGAGCAAACTTAAGGCCGTGCACCCACTGTCGACTCTCCCCCACCGGCTTATCCCTAGCACCGGCTCCCACCAGGTGCTCCTGCGGCACCCAGAATTTACTATTTACCGCTGCTTCCTTCCGGACCTGACGGGGTTCATAGCGTTCTGCCGCGCAGGACCCAGTGTTCATAACCGATGGACAGAAGACAGTCCCGGAAAGAGCAGAGCCTCGAGCAGGGATTCGATCCCGCTATAGCGGATTGCGGGTACAGGGCACCGCTGTCTCCCCATCTAGCACGACCTCGTAAAGATATTACTATAGGGGCAAATGGGAGTCAAGCTGAATGCTGCTCCGAGGCATATTTAGTGGCAGGTTTTGACGGCGCAGGAAATCCTAAATCCTGCCGGCGATGAGGTCGCCCATTTCGCGGGTGCCGACCTTCGTCATATCATCGCTCATGATGTCGTAGGTGCGGTATCCATCATCAAGGACTTTGTTGACCGCCTTTTCGATTACCTCTGCCTCTTTAATCAGTCCCAGAGAGTAGCGCAGCATCATGGCGCTGCTGAGGACGGTGGCGATAGGGTTGGCCATGTTGAGACCGGCGCGTTTGGGGGAGCTGCCGTGTATCGGCTCGTAGAGTCCGAATACAGAGTTGCCCTCCTTCGGTATCCCGGCAAGGCTGGCCGAGGGCAGCATGCCCATCGAACCCGCCAGCATCGAGGCTTCGTCGGTGATGATGTCGCCGAAGGTGTTCTCGGTGACGATGACATCGAACTCAGTGGGACGCTGGATGAGCCGCATGGAGCAGCTATCCACGAGTTGGTGCTCTAGCTGGATATCAGGGTATTCGGGGGCAAGCTCGGTGGCAATCTGACGCCACAGCCGAGATGTCTCCAGTACATTTGCTTTATCTACCGAGGTGAGCTTCTTCTTACGCCTTCGAGCCAGCTCGAAGCCAACACGGAGGATGCGCTCAACCTCCATCTCGGAGTAAGACATGGTGTCCACGGCGCGTCTGCCTCTGGAGGTTTGCCAGCGGCGCTTGGGTTTGCCGAAGTAGAGTCCTCCCGTAAGCTCACGCACCACTAAAAGGTCTACGCCTCGCAAGACCTCGGGTTTAAGCGTGGTATGGTCGGAGAGCATGGGCAGTACCTTGACCGGACGCAGGTTGGCGAACAGCTTGAGCTCTTTGCGCAGGGCGAGCAGGCCGTCCTCGGGGCGCACCTTGCCCAGAGGGTCATCCCATTTGGGCCCGCCCACCGCTCCCAGCAGCACGGCGTGGCACTTTTTGCACAGCTTCAGGGTGTCCTTGGTCAGGGCTTCTCCGTATCTATCTATGGAGGCTCCACCAACATATCCGTAATGGAGAGCGAACTGGTGGTCATATTTACGTCCCACGGCTTGCAGCACCCTGGCTGCCTCCGCTACAACCTCTGGTCCGATGCCATCCCCGGGGAGAACGGCGATATCGTATTTCATCAACGGCTCCTCTGTGCTGCTATCTTGCGTTTGGTGTATTCGATAAGCCCGCCCGCCTTGATTAACTCCAGCATGAAGTCAGGATACGGCTTCGCCTTGAAGGTGAGACCTCTGGTGATATTCTTGATTTCACCTGTAGAGAGCTCTACCTCAAGTATGTCGCCAGCCTGGGTCTTTTCGGCCGCTTCCTCGCATTCCAGTATGGGTAATCCGATGTCCATGGAGTTGCGATAGAAAATACGGGCGAAGCTCTTGGCGATGACACAGCTTATGCCCGCGGCCTTAATGGCGAGCGGGGCGTGTTCGCGCGACGAGCCACAGCCGAAGTTAGTACCAGCGACGATGACGTCTCCCGGTTTCACTTTCTTTAGGAAATCAGCGTCTATATCCTCCATGCAGTGCTGCGCCAACTCAGCAGGGTCGTACACATTGAGATAGCGCGCCGGTATGATGACGTCGGTATTTACATCATCGCCGTATTTATGGACTTTGCCACGGAGTTTCAAAGTAGATCCTCGGTTTAGAATGGGATATCCCTAGGTTCATTAGTCCCTTGATCATTCTGTTGAACTGATTCTAAACATATTTTGCAGCTCCTTATCTTTTCTTTAAGTTCTTTCAATCTAGCCCATGCCTCATCTTCAGTATTGCAACTAGTGCAGATTTTGTTCGCTGCGTGTCTGGCTTTAAAAGGCTTAGCCCCAGATTGGATAAAGTTTTCCGCCTCCTGTTCAATGCTTATATAATCATAGCATGAGAATATATTTCTCAAGCATGCCTCAAAGTCTGTGCCAAAGACTGTACAAAGGTCTTTGACAAGCAGGCTTGTACTAGATAGTATACCCTCAATATCAGTTTCGCCAATTGTCTGCAAAATATCCCGCCTCTTGGCTCCAGATGCATCATCTTGAGGATCATTATCGAATATCACGTAGGTTGGAATTTCATAAGCTGTGAACATACGCCACCATCTAGCTATGCTACCTTTACCATGAACTGGAATGATAGCGATTCCCTCTCTTTCGGCATCAAGACCTAACTTTCTCAGATAGATAGGAAGAGCTAGGCTTTCTGTAGGGCCTTCAACAAGACAAATCTTTTTGGCAAAAAAACCTTCGAGAATTTCTTTAGAAGCGTTAGCTTGATAGAACTCGAGAATATTACCAGTAGTGGTTTTGTTTGCAGGTGCTCCATGTTTAATGCAATATTTCGTGAATTATTTTGTCTCAATTTGAATTGCACGGGTGCCAGAACCTGCCTCTTTTCTGATAAGTACTATTCCGTCCAAATCGATAATATTAATAAAAGAAGGATTGTGAGTTTCTATTATGATTTGAAGTCCATCTCTAGTCATATCTCTAATCTTATTAGAAAGCCAATCCTGGGCCAAAGGGTGAAGATGAGCCTCAGGTTCTTCTATCGCAAGAAGAACCCCACCGTGAAAAGCTTTAGCATATGCATGAGCAAATGATAGGGCGAGAATTTGTTCTTCGCCTGTACCTAACTCCTCGAAGGTTCTTGGTTCTCCTTTTTCATCCGTATGTAGACGGAGCGCGTGAAAGAAGTTAGATGGGTTGTAGGCTTCAAAGTCGACATCTAGCTTGTGGGTCATGGCTGATGCAAGATCTGAGAGGTCGTTTCTGAGGCTATCACGAAAGGCTTTGAACTCATCTATTTGGTGAAAAAGTTCCTTTATTTCCGTAAATCTACCTTCTAGCCCCTTTTTGACTTCGCTCTTGGCTTCCATGGCTTTATGAAATTTGTGCATCAATTTGCTAAGCATTGTGTACTTGGTCTGATAACTAAGTTGATACGCAAGACGCCTATCAGCAGTTACAGTTACACATGTTAACTCTGACCTATCCTCATTCCTTATAAACTTATCCTTGTTTCCATATATATCTAAGCCTCGAAAGAAGATTTGATCAGAATTAGCTGGCGGATTAGGGTCATATTTCCAGTAGATTCTCTCAAACTTACCTAAGGGTTCAGAAAACGAGGCTTCGATATTTATAGGGTGCTTTGGCTCTCTTAGATAGAATTCATGGTCCTCGGGGTCATGGCTGCCCGGCCAGAACTCGCCAAGTACTAGATCAATAGCTTTTATAATGTTTGACTTGCCAGCGTTATTTTCGCCAATGAGAACGAGAGGAGCGTTTTTCGGGAAAAGCAATTCCACATGGTCTATTGACCGATATTTATCGACAACAATTTTTTCTAATTTTGCCATGCTACTTTGCTATTCCCTAAGACTTCATATTCAATACTTCTTCTGGCCCTGCAATCCTGCCCAGGACGGCGCGGGCGGCGGCGACGGCGGGGTTGGCTAAATAGACCTCCGACTGCGGGCTGCCCATCCTGCCCACGAAGTTGCGGTTGGTGGTGGAGACGCAGCGCTCTCCAGCGGCGAGCACTCCCATGTAACCGCCCAGACACGGCCCGCAGGTAGGCGTGCTCACGACCGCGCCGGCCTCAATGAATAACTTAATCAAACCTTTGCGCAAAGCCTGTAAATAGACCTCTTGTGAGCCGGGGATAATGATGCAGCGTACTCGCTTGTGCACCTTTCTGCCTCTGAGCACTCTGGCAGCTATCTGTAAATCCTCGAGGCGTCCGTTGGTGCAACTTCCGATGACCACCTGGTCTATCTCGACTTTGCCCACCTTGCTTATGGGCCTGGCGTTCGAGGGCTTGTGGGGGAAGGCGACCTGAGGCTCAATCTTTGAGACATCGTATTCAATAACCTTAGAGTATTGAGCGTTCTTATCTGACTCGTAGACTTTATAAGGGCGCTTTGCCCTTGACTTTACATAATCTAGGGTCTTTTCATCAACCTGGAAGATGCCTGCTTTGGCACCAGCCTCGATTGCCATGTTAGACATGGTGAAGCGGCTCTCCATGGAGAGGTTGGAAATCACTTCGCCAGTGAACTCCATACAAGCATAGGTGGCGCCGTCCACGCCGATATTGCCGATGGTGTAGAGAATCAGGTCTTTGCCGCTGACCCATTTCCTCAATTTACCGCTGTAGACGAACTTGATGGTCGTAGGCACCTTCATCCAGATCTCGCCGGTGGCCATAGCAGCGGCGATGTCGGTGGAGCCCATGCCGGTGGCGAAGGCTCCCAGAGCGCCGTAGGTGCAGGTATGGGAATCGGCGCCGATGACGACGTCGCCGGGCAGCACCAGCCCCTTCTCGGGGAGAAGCACGTGCTCGATGCCCATCTCGCCGACCTCGAAGTAGACCAGTTTCTGCTCCAGGGCGAACTCTTTCATCATCTTGGCCTGCTCGGCAGAGAGTATGTCCTTGTTGGGCACGAAGTGGTCGGGCACCATCACCACCTTTTTGGGGTCAAATACCTTTTTCACCCCGATGCGGCGGAACTCTTTGATGGCGATAGGCGCGGTGATGTCGTTGGACAAGACCAGGTCGACCCTGACGTTTATCAGGTCGCCGGGGCTGACTTTTCTCTTGCCGCTGTGGGCGGCCAAGATTTTTTCGGCTAAAGTCATTTAAGTTTCCTTACTGGGAAGTTCTCTGTCATGTAATTCTACTTAACGGTATACCTCGCTACGATGCCCAACAGCAAAAATCGTGACTACTTGATTACTATCATCTATATTATAAAGAATTCTGTAGTCACCGACTCGGAGCCTGTACTGCTCACGGGCACTCAGCTTCTTGCTTCCACGAGGACGAGGATTTTGTTCTAGGGAAAGTATTTTATGACTTATTCGGCGGTTCATTGACAAAGGGAATCTATCAATTTCTTTTTCGGCTGACCTTATGATGTGGACCCGATATTTCAATGCTTCGCTTTCTTGCCTCTCTTGGCTAAATACTCCCTAAATGGTCTGGATGGTTCACCTTTGCGTGCTTCTATCAAGGCTATATCTATTATATCCTCTCTCAACTTGGGGTCTTCCAACAGCCGATTGATAACTGCGTCTCTTTCAGTCTTTGAAAGAGACTGAAGCGCAAGCAAGAAAATTTCAGCCCTGGATTCGACTTTGTTCATTTGTGTTCTTTGCTTAGTAATCATGACTCACCATCCATAATTAGCTACGCCTTCTGCATAGCTGACAAGAGGCGGTTGAGGGCGTTCATATAAGCCTTAGCTGAAGCGACGATGATGTCTGTAGCCGCGCCGCGTCCGGTGTAGGTCCTGCCTCCGCTCTCTATCCTTATCGTCACCTCGCCCATGGCATCTATGCCTGCGGTAACCGATTTGACGCTGAACTCAATGAGATTGTTGGGCACGCCCACGAGGCGGTTTATCGCCTTATAAACAGCGTCCACCGGGCCTGTGCCCAGGGCAGCATCGGCCATAACTCGGCCATCAGGGCCGACCAGTTTCACTGATGCAGTGGGGACGAGATGGTCACCGCAGGAGACCTGCACGTGCTCCAGGTGGTAGGTCTCGGAAAAGGTGCGCATTTCCTCTGCGATCAGTGCCTCTATGTCACGGTCACCTATCTCTTTCTTCTTATCTGCCAACTCCTTGAAGGCGGTGAAGGCGCGAGTGAACTCCTCGTCGGTAAGGGTGTAGCCTAATTCTTCGAGCCTAGCTTTGAAGGCGTGCCGTCCGCTGAGCTTGCCTAGAGTAAGTGTTGTTCCTGTCAAGCCTATGTCCCTGGGGTCCATAATCTCGTAGGTGGCCCTCTCTTTAAGCATGCCGTCCTGGTGTATGCCCGATTCATGGCGGAAGGCGTTAACGCCTACGATAGCCTTGTTGGGCTGCACTGACATCCCCGTGAGGTCGCTGACCATCCGGCTGGCCTTATGTATCTGCGTAGTATCGATATTGGTTGTGTATTTGAACAGGTCTTTGCGGGTGCGCAGCGCCATTACAATCTCTTCCATCGAGGCGTTGCCGGCGCGCTCGCCGATGCCGTTAACAGTGCATTCGATCTGACGCACGCCGCAGTCGAGAACAGCTAGGCTGTTGGCTACTGCCAGCCCCAGGTCGTTATGGCAATGCACACTGACCACGGCTTTACTGATGTTGGGCACGTTTTTGAAGATGCCCTCTATTAACGCGCAGAATTCGCTTGGTATTGTGTAACCTACCGTGTCGGGTATATTTACAGTGGTTGCCCCGGCAGCGATGGTAGCTTCAATTATTTGGTACAGGAACGAGGGATCTGTGCGGGTAGCGTCCATGGGAGAGAACTCTACATCTTCAAGATACCCCTTAGCCCGCGCCACCATGTTCCGGGCGGCCTCCAGTACTTGCTCCTTGCTCTTTTTAAGCTGGTGGGCCATATGAATTTCAGAGCTGGAGAGGAAGACATGGATGCGAGGGTGTTGGGCATCCTTGATTGCCTGCCAGGCAGCGTCCACGGCATCCTTATTAGCGTGAGCCAGGGCGCAGATAGTGGAGCCGCGCACCTCTTTGGAGATGCGGCGTACTGCTTCCAGATCTCCGGGCGAGGATATGGGGAAGCCAGCCTCGATTACATCTACCTTCAGCTTCTCCAGTTGCCGGGCGATCTCCAGCTTCTCATCTATATTGAGCGCTGCGCCCGCCGACTGCTCGCCGTCGCGCAAAGTGGTGTCGAAGATTATGACCCTGTCCACGGTGTGCTCCTATGCTTCGTACTCCTTCGCTTTAAGCCAGGGCATCATAGCCCTGAGCTTCTTGCCCACTATCTCAATGGGGTGGTTTTGCTCTGTCTTACGCATGATATTGAAGGAAGGACAGCCTGCCTGGTTCTCCAGAATCCAGCGGGTGGCAAAGGTGCCATCCTGAATCTCCGCCAGAATCTGCCTCATGGCCTGCTTGGTGCACTCGTCTATAACCCTGGGACCCGAGACGTAGTCGCCGTACTCGGCAGTGTCGCTCACCGAGTAACGCATGTAGCTCAAGCCGCCCTGGTAAATGAGATCGGTGATGAGCTTCAATTCGTGGAGGACCTCGAAATAAGCGATCTCCGGCTGATAGCCAGCCTCGACCAGTGTCTCGAAACCAGCTTTGATTAAGGATGAAACGCCGCCGCAGAGAACCGTCTGCTCGCCGAAGAGGTCGGTCTCGGTTTCCTCGGCGAAGGTAGTATCTAATACACCTGCCCTGGTGCAGCCGATACCTTTGGCGTAGGCCAGGGCAATCTTTTTGGCCTTGCCTGTGGCATCCTGGTGCACAGCGACGAGAGCAGGGGGCCCGCCGCCTTCAGTGTAGGTACGTCTTAGCATGTGTCCCGGGCATTTAGGCGCAATCATGGTCACATCGATATCCTTGGGAGGGACGATCTGGTTGTAGTGTATGTTGAAGCCGTGGGCGAACATCAGCATCTTGCCCTTGGTCAGACCCTTCTGCATCTGACGGTATACCATAGGATGCATGGTATCGGGCACGAGCAAGATCATAATGTCTGCCCGCTTAGCTGCGTCTTCTGCGCTCAGGACCTCGAACTTCGCCTTCTTGGCCGCTTTCCAGGGCGGGCTATCTTTAAGCTCAGCCACAATGACATTGCAGCCGCTGTCTCTGAGGTTCTGAGCATGGGCATGTCCCTGGCTGCCGTAGCCAACTATGGCGATAGTCTTGCCCTTGAGTAGACCCAGGTCTGCATCTTTGTCGTAGTACATTTTCCCTCTCCATCCTTTCAATCTGTTATACAGGTTTAGCCTTTCTAATTCTTCGGGGGCGCTCTTCTGCTTCCGGTTTTTCCGACTCGACGTTTGTCTCTCCCGCAGCACCTCTGACCATTGCAATCTTGCCGGTGCGTGAGAGTTCCTTAACCCCAAATCTCCTCAGAAGATTGTACAGGGAGTCGATCTTATCCTCATCACCAGTGACCTCTACAATCAAGGAACCAGGAGCAACATCGATGATGTTAGCTCGAAATATATCGACTATCTCTATTATCTCGCTTCTGGTAGAAGAGGTGGCATGAACCTTAATCAGAGCCAATTCTCGGCTAACGATGGGTTCTTCCGAGATATCCATTACTTTGACCACCTCGATCACTTTATCGAGCTGTTTTCTCACCTGCTCTACGGCTGTAGTAGCCCCGTCTACGACAATGGTCATCCTGGAGAGCCCCGGCTGCTCAGAATGTCCTACGGCGATGCTCTCGATATTGAAATTGCGCCTGCGGAACAGGCTCGACACCCTATTCAGGACTCCGGGTCTATCTTCAACCAGGGCGACTAAAGTGCGCTTTGTTTTGCTATTCATGATTATTTTCCTTAAATATGGAACTTCCTTATCAACCCCCTAAATCCCCCAAGATTGGGGGACTTACTTTAAGAACTGGGGGATACCCCCGGCCCCGCAGTCCTTCCTGAAGGAAGGACCCCTCTGCACTCCCTAACTGCGGAGCACTTCTGCTACAGGTTGCTTGTTTCCTGCGAGCCTGTCTGAACCTTGACTTTATGCTTGGGTGCCTCGATGATTTCAGATAGAGCGCAGCCCGGCGCTACCATGGGATAGATATTCTCCTCCGGCTCAACCACGAAATCGATGAGGAACGGGCCGTCATGTTTCATAGCTCTCTGGATAGCGGCCACGACCAGTTTCTTGTCGGTTACCCTGAGCCCAGGTATGCCATACGCTTCGGCTACTTTAACGAAATCAGGGTTGCTCAAAGGTGTTGCCACGTAGTTCTTCTTGTAGAACAGCTCCTGCCATTGTCTTACCATGCCCAGGAAGCCGTTGTTGATGATGGCAATCTTCACAGCGATGTTGTCCTGAGCGGCTGTGCCCAATTCCTGGATAGTCATCTGGAAGCCACCGTCGCCCGCTATAGCCCATACGGTCTCATCTGGCTTTCCTACCTTGGCCCCGATGGCTGCGGGCAACTCGAAGCCCATCGTTCCCAGACCTCCGGATGATATCAGCGTATTGGGCTTGTTATACCAGAAGTGCTGCGCTGCCCACATCTGATTCTGGCCCACGCCGGTAACGATAATGGCATCGCCTTTGGTTACTTCGTAAATCTTCCTGATCACGAACTGCGGCAGAAGTGTGTCCGTTTCCCGAATGACAACTACAGGGTGGTCACGGCGCCATTCCTCAACCTGCGCTATCCAGTCGACGTGCGTCTGGACCTCAATTTGTTTGTTCAACTCACGGAGCACGTGCCTCACGTCGCCCACGATGGGTACGTCCACCCTTACATTCTTGCCGATCTCAGCGGGGTCTATGTCTATGTGTATGATTTGAGCATGGGGTGCGAAGCCGCTTACCTTACCGGTCGCCCTGTCGTCAAACCTCATACCGATAGCGATAACTAGGTCGGAAGCGCTCACAGCCAGGTTGGCATAAGCCATGCCGTGCATGCCTATCATGCCCAGGCTGAGTATATGGTCTTCAGGAAAGCACCCGATTCCCAGTAGTGTGGTAATAACGGGGATTTGCGCTTTCTCGGCCAATTCCTTGAGTTCAGGAAAGGCGCCCGATATGATAACTCCTCTCCCCGCGAGGATGACAGGCTTCTGGGACTCGTTGATAAGCTTTGCTGCCTTCTTCACCTGGGAGGGATGTCCCTGATAGATGGTCTTGTAGCCGCTTATGTTGACCTTTTCCGGGTAATGAAAATTTGCTTCCTCGACAAACACATCCCGCGGTATGTCGATGAGAACCGGCCCAGGCCTGCCGGTCCTGGCGATATGGAATGCTTCCTTAACCACGGTAGCCAGCTCTTCTGCTTTGAGCACCAGATAGTTGTGCTTGGTTATAGGGACTGTAATGCCCGTGATGTCTATTTCCTGGAAGGCGTCCTTACCGATGAACGGCCTTGCTACCTGTCCCGTGATGGCAACAACCGGCGAGGAATCCAGGTGAGCATTAGCTATGCCGGTCACCAGGTTGCAGGCTCCGGGCCCGGAAGTTGCCAGGCAGACTCCTACCTTGCCGGTAGCCCTGGCATAGCCGTCGGCTGCGTGGGCAGCGCCTTGCTCATGGCGCACCAAGATGTGCCGCAATTGTGGGTATTGAGGCAAAGTATCATACAGGGGGAGCACGGTGCCCCCGGGGAAGCCGAAGATAACCTCCACTCCCTCTTTTATCAGGCTTTCACACAAGATTTGGGCACCAGTACGTTTCATAACGGGCTCCTATTTGAACACTGCCCCGGTTGACGCCGAGGTCACCTTTTCTATATATCTCTTTAAGTACCCTGTCTTTATCTTGGGCTGGAATTTGGGCACCTGGGAAAGGCGCTGCGCGATCTGCTTCGCGCTGAGCTCCACATCGATTCTATTATTCGGGATATCTATCTTTATGCGGTCTCCATCCCTCAAAGCAGCGATAGGGCCTCTCTCCGCCGCCTCGGGGGAGACGTGACCTATGGCAGCGCCTCTAGTGGCTCCCGAAAACCGTCCATCGGTTATCAGCGCCACCTCTCTGTCCAGTCCCATCCCCGCGATAAGTGAGGTCGGGGTCAGCATCTCGGGCATGCCCGGGCCGCCTTTGGGCCCCTCATAGCGGATGACCACTATATCCCCTGAACTTATCAAACCTGCCATTATCGCCTTGGTTGCTTCGTCCTCAGAGTTGAAAACCCTCGCCGGACCCTTGTGCACCATCATCTCCGGAACCACAGCAGCGCTCTTCACCACAGCGCCCTTCGGCGCCAGGTTGCCGAAAAGAATGCTCAGGCCGCCTCTGGGAGAGTAAGGGTTCGACAGGGGCCGTATTACATTTTTATCTTTAACCTTAGCTCCTGCGATATCCTTGCCTAGGGTTTTTCCAGAGACAGTCCTTGCTCCCAGATTCAACTGCTTCCTGAGCTGGTTCATCAGCGCAGGGATACCTCCGGCGAGGTCGAGGTCCTCCAGGTGATACTCACCTGAGGGCCTTATCTTCGAGAGATGAGGGGTGCTCTGGCTTATTTTGTTTATCGCTTTTAGAGAGAACTTAACCTCCGCCTCATGCGCCAGCGCCATCAGGTGCAGCACGGAGTTGGTGCTGCCACCCAGAGCCATATCTACGACGAAGGCGTTATAGATGGAATCCTTCGTGATGATGTCGAGCGGAGAGATTTCCTTTGCCAGGAGTTCCATGACCTTTCTGCCAGCCTCCTTAGCCAGGCGTATCCTCCTCGCATCGACTGCGGGAATGGTGCCGTTGCCGGGAAGCGCCATACCCAGAGCCTCGAGGAGGCAGTTCATGGTATTAGCTGTAAACATCCCCGAGCAACTGCCACAGCCCGGGCAGGCTCTCTCCTCGAGTTCCTCCAGCTCGGCCAGGGTCATATCTCCTTTGGTTACCTTGCCCACCGCTTCAAAGACGCTGTTCAGGTCGACCGTGCTCTTGCTCCCGAGATGCCCTGCCAGCATGGGGCCGCCGCTGACAAAGATAGCAGGTAGGTTGAGCCGCACCGCAGCCATCAGCATCCCCGGGATAATCTTGTCGCAGTTGGGGATGAATACCAGGGCATCGAATCCGTGAGCCTGCACCATAATCTCGATGGAATCGGCGATGAGCTCCCGGCTGGGCAGGCTGTACCTCATGCCGATATGT
>Ga0315281_10002059_pt1 | contig 29927 bp, 28 predicted proteins | sample YL17G07_0_MG_FD_204540 | JGI IMG/M metagenome (GOLD analysis project Ga0315281, IMG submission 204540) | Sediment microbial communities from Yellowstone Lake, YNP, Wyoming, USA - YL17G07_0 | ecosystem: Environmental > Aquatic > Freshwater > Lake > Sediment | place: USA: Wyoming | collected...
GAGAGGGGGCTTTGGTCTATTTGCTCTCGTTTATGGTGGCGACTCCGGTGGCGGTGATCATTTCTATTCTCACCCGTATCTGGATGACCCTCATTGAAATAGGACTGATTGGAATGGTATATTTAATTAGTCGATTTCAAAAAGAGTCAGAGAAAGGGAGTCAAAATGTCTAAGCTAAAAAAGAAACAAAAATTGGACAAAGGGGAAAAGATTCCCTTAACCTCCCAACCTAAAAAACAATCCTTCTCATTCCGTCACCTCATCGCCATCGCGCTGATCGCAGGAGTGGCGTTAGTGGCTTATTCCAATACCTTCTATGCCCCATTCCATTTCGATGACCGGCCCAATATCATTGAAAATCCAAATATTCAGATCAAAGTCTTTACCTGGGAACGATTGGGGCAATTATTTAAAAATACCTATAAGGAGTCCATTCGAGTTTTCTCATATTTTACTTTTGCACTTAATTATTATTTTGGAGGGTTCAAGGTATTTGGCTATCATCTGGTAAATTTTTTCATCCATGTCGCTTCAGGAATCTTCTTATACTGGTTCCTGATCCTGACATTCAATCTCCCCTCCTTAAAAGAAAAATATGGGTCCATTTCATATAAAGTGGCCCTCTTTACCAGTTTAATCTTCGTCACCCACCCCATCCAGACCCAATCAGTCACCTACATCGTCCAGAGGATGTCCAGTATGGCTGGGATGTTCTATCTCCTCTCTCTCATACTCTATATCAAAGGAAGACTGTCCTTTGGTCGGACTCGTTTGTTTTACTTTGGAGGCATGGTGTTGAGTTATTTACTGGGAGTTTTTTCAAAAGAGAATGTGGCCATCCTTCCCTTATTTGTTGTCCTCTATGAGTTCTATTTTTTTCAAAATGTGGACCTGAGCCCAAAAGGCCGGAAGATCCTTTTCAGCCTGGTGGCAGGTCTTTTGATACTCGGAGCCTTCGGGTTCATCATCTGGGGTCAACGTTATATGAATGTCATTGAAGAGGGATACAAATTTCGAACTTTCACGATGTCGGAGAGGGTGCTGACCCAGTTTAGGGTCGTTCTTTATTATGTGACCCTGCTCATTTATCCCCATCCGTCTCGTCTCAATCTGGATTATGATTTCCCCATTTCTAAAACGATTCTTGACCCTCCCACCACTCTGATCTCTCTTTTAATCATCGCCGGGCTTATTGGGTACAGTATTTGGACTGCCAAGAAGCGACCCATCCTCTCATTCTGTATCTTATGGTATTTCGGGAATTTGGCGATTGAATCATCGATTTTTCCATTGGAAATGGTGTTTGAACATAGGCTTTATCTCCCAGCGGTAGGCCCTTTTATTCTTTTTAGTCTATGGGCAGTTAGAGGGATAGAGAAATTGAAACGTAGGGGTTCGATTCATCGAACTCGGGCTGGATAAATCCCGCCCCTACGGAAATCGTAATTTTATTGTAGATTCATCGAACCCTGTGAGGGTAGATGATTATAAATGTTGAAGAAAAATAAATTACCTCAACGAAAAAATATTCGACTCGAGCACTATTCTTATGATTCTGATGGATATTATTTTGTAACCATTTGCACTGGTCATAAAAGGCCGTTAATAAATCAACACAAAAAGATAGTAGAGAAATTTCTTCATACTCTTCCTATAAGGTTTCCTGGGTTAGCCTTAGACTATTATATCTTGATGGATGATCATCTCCATTTGATCTTAATTTTTAAGAATGTTAAAGCCAATTTAGGTGAAATGATCCGGACATTTAAGGCATTGGTAAAACGAGAATCAGGTGAAAAGGAATTTTGGCAAAGAAATTATTACGAACACGTCATAAGAAATGAGAAGGCTTTGAATAAAATCAGAGAATACATTCAAAATAATCCAATGGTTGAACGAATACGAGTTGAAGAATTTTATAAATAATTTTAAACGGATACGAAAGGGAGGGTCGATTTACCTGTCCGCCGTACCTGCCTTCGCCGAAGTGGCTACGCGCAGGCAGGTAAGAATTTGGCAGGCGGGTCAAATCCACATCATACGGGCGTCATAAATGTCGCCCCTACAAAACATCAAATCAATTTTAATGGTTTGTGAATGGCAATGCCGTCATGGAGAATTAAAAAAAAGATAGAAGGTGAATTGGTCGATTGGTTAATCCTGTTTTTCGTCATCCTTCCCTTTTCCATAGGGACTTATCAAAGGAATTCTGTTTGGAAGGATGAGATAGTGCTATGGAAGGATTGCGTTAAAAAAGCTCCTCAAAAAGAAAGAACGCACCACAATTTAGGATTTGTTTATTATGAATTAGAGCAATGGGATGATGCAGAAAAAGAATTTGAAGAAGCCTTGCGGCTGAATCCTCATTACGCCCTTTCGGTGTACAATTTAGGGTTGGTGTTTTACAGGAAGGGATCGATGGACCAGGCGATTCAATATTATGAGAAAGCGATCGAATATGATCCGAACTTTTCAGATTCCTTTTATAACCTGGGTATTGCTTATTATCAAAAAGGCCTTTATCGGAAGGCGATTGAGGCCTACGAGAAACTTTTGGAGGGCAAACCGGATTATCAAAATGCGTACAACAGCATGGGGCTTGCTTATAAAGGATTGAAGAAATGGGGCAAGGCGATCCAGGCATTTCATGAAGAACTGAGATACCATCCCGATAATGTTTATGCCCACCTCTACCTGGGGGAGAGTTATGAGGCGACAAAAAATTATCCGATGGCCCTTGTTTATTATAAAAAGGCCCTAAGTCGTCCCAATTTACGCGATGCCGAAAAGATTCATCAGGTGGTCCTATCCATAGAAACCCGCCAGAGACAAGAGAGGGGGAAAGGGGGTTGACAGAAAAGATAAGACCTCATTGGATTGAGATCGTCATCTTTCTGGGGGTGATCTCTCTCCTTTCAATCGGGGCCTATTCCAGGAATAGACTTTGGAGCGATGAACTCGAATTATGGAAGGACTGTCTTAAAAAGTCGCCGCAAAAAGAGAGGCCCCATCATCATTTAGGCTACCTCTATCTCAATATGGATAGGCTGGATGATGCGAAAGAAGAGTTTGAAACAGCCTTACGGCTCAATCCTCGTTATGCAGCCTCTATGTATAATTTAGGTCTGGTTTTTTTCAAAAGAGGATTCATCGAGGAGGCTATCGATTATTATAAAAAGGCGATCCATTTGGATCCAAACATTCCAGAACCCTTTAAAGACCTTGGGATTGCTTATTACCAAAAAGGCCTCTATCTTCAGGCGATCGAGGCCTACCAAAAATTCTTAGAAGGCAAACCTGACTATGTCAATGTTCGAGTGAATATTGGTCTCGCCTATGGCAAATTAAGGCAGTGGGACAAGGCCATTCGGTCATTTCAGGAAGAGTTGGAATATCATCCCGACAATTCTTACGCTTATGGTTATTTGGGGATTGTTTATCTGGAGTTGGAGGATTATTCAAGAGCGCTCCTGTTCCTTAGGAAGGCATTGACCTATCCAGACCTACCCAACAGGGAAGAGATTCGAAATGTTATCTCAGCGATCGAAGCGAGAAAAATAGAGAAGAAGGCTAAAGGGGATTGAATCCTGTGCCAAGTTTCATAAAAAGATCGAACTCCCATTTTCTTGATATCATCTTCTTCGGTTTGGTGATCCTTCTTCTAACAGCTGGAGCTCATTGGAGGAATGGATTTTGGAAAAACCAGGTAGACCTCTTGACAGATTGTGTAAAAAAATCTCCTCATAAAGCGAGGCCCTATCTTAACCTTGGTTCTGCCTATATCGAATCTGGCCAATATGATAAAGCCTTCGAAGCTACTCAAAAAGCGATCGATATCGATCCAAAATTTGCCCAGGCGTACTGCAACCTCAGTATCCTTCTTCAAAAAATGGGAGATCTGAATAAAGCGATTGCGATGGGGAAGAGGTCCCTGGAGATCGATCCTGATCTTCATATAGCCCACCTTACACTCGGAGGGATCTATTTTGAGAACGGACAATATGAAGAGGCGGCCGAAGCCTACAAGAAGTTCCTAAAAGTTCTTCCTTATTTTCCGGAAGCTCATCATCTCTTGGGCATTGTCTATGCGGCTCAAAAGAAGTTTGATAAGGCGGTTGCCGAATTTGAGTGGGAAATTCGAATCAATCCCTACCATTCTCTGGCCCAACTGAATTTGGGGCAAATCTACTGGTATGAATTTCAGAACAGACAGAAGGCTATCTACCATTTAAAAACTGCTTTAATGTTAGATCCCCTTCTTCCTAATCGGGCGGAGATTCGTAGGCTCGTCCGCCTATTGGAGGGACTTTCATAGTGGTCTCTTTAGGTTTCTCACCCAATTGCCAGACCACCGCCATGGGCATTATGCCCCATCAAGATATTGAAAGAGCTCTGGAAGTCGCCTTGTCACTGGACATCCCATTTTGGCCCCAGCTTCCCAAGGTCAGTTACTTCGAGGACATGTATGTTCAGGCCTTGGAGAATTTTCCAGGGGCAAGGATCGATGTCGACAACCAGAGGATACTTTTCAACCTTTCCCTTTTTTATGAAGAGCTTCCCTCCTATTTTGAAAAGGCAGATGATCCCCAGACCTTTAGATTGACAAAGGAGTTTTCCCTTGTATACCATCGGTTTTTGGAAAGAGACCTTTCTCATTATCCCGCCATCCGGGGTCAGATGATCAGCCCAATCAGTTTGGGATTGAAGATCGTGGACGAGAACCAGAAATCGATTATCTACCATGATGAGGTTAGAGAAGTCCTCTTCGATTTTATGCAAAAGAAAGTGAATCAACAATATCAGGAATTGAGAGAAAAGAACCCCAATGCCTTTGTATGGGTGGATGATCCTGGATTGGCACTCATCTTCAGTGCCTTATCAGGGTATAATGAGGTCCAGGCTAAGACCGATTTGGACCGGTTTTTAGAAGGGTTAGAAGGTCCGAAAGGGGTTCATCTTTGTGCCAAACCGGATTGGGACTTTCTCCTCAGATCAAAAATAGATATCCTTTCCTTCGATTCCTTCAATTGTGGCGTGGTGATTGTCAACTACCCGTCCTTAAAAGATTTTGTGGAGAGAGGAGGGATTATTTCTTGGGGGATCGTCCCCACTTATACCGAACTTTTGGAACAGGAGACGATTGATTCTCTGATGGAACGGCTCGAGACTTTCTGGGGAGAACTCTCCCGGAAAGGAGTGGACTCCAAAAGACTGCTTCGTCAATCCCTACTGGCGCCGGCCACCTGCAATCTACTAAATCCTGATAAAGAGAAGACTGTGGAGAAAGCGTTTGAGATGTTGAATCAGCTTTCGGAGAGAATACGGGAGAAGTATCTCCTTACCATGAACAATGAACCACGAACGATGAACGGTGAACCATGAACGATGAACGGTGAACCACGAACCTTTGTTCATTGTCCATCGTTTAACGTTCATCGTCCGGTAAGGGATTATGGGGTAAATGATGAAACGAATCGGTATTATTGCCAAGCAGAATAAACCAGAGGCCGTTCCTATTGTCAGAAACCTGGTGGAGTGGCTCCGACCTAAAAAGATTGAAGTCTATATTGAAGAGGGAATGGGAAAACTGTTTCACCCCCCCCTCACAGGACCTCATTTGAATTCTGTCGGGAGGGAAGACATCCCAACTCACGTGGAGATGATTATTGTTTTGGGAGGAGATGGGACACTTCTCAGCGTTGCCCGTCTTGTAAGAGATTATGAGGTTCCTATTCTCGGCGTCAACTTGGGAGGACTCGGTTTTTTGACAGAGATTACCCTGGAAGAGTTGTATCGCGTCCTGGAAAGGGTGGTGCAAGGGGATTTTACTACTGATGAGAGGGTGGTCCTCAACGCTTCGGTGATCCGAAGAGGAGAGAGGATGGCAGAATTTATTGTCCTCAACGATGCGGTGATCAATAAAGGGGCGTTAGCACGGATTATTGATCTTGAAACCACCATCAACGGGGAGTATTTGACCACTTTTAAGTCAGATGGTCTCATCCTTTCAACCCCCACTGGGTCAACGGCCTACAACCTTTCTGCAGGGGGGCCCATTGTTTATCCTTCCCTTCACTGTATCATCATCACTCCCATTTGCCCTCACACCCTGACCAATCGTCCGATTGTGATTCCGGATGATGTGGAGATTCGAGCCACGCTTAAAACCAAACAGCAAGAGGTGATCCTCACCTTAGATGGTCAGTTAGGGTTCACCCTGGAATTTGAGGATGTGGTAGAGGTGAAGAAGGCGGAAGGCCACATCCTTCTGATCAAATCTCCCTACCGGCACTATTTTGAAGTGCTGAGGGAAAAACTGAAATGGGGGGAAAGATAATAGTTCGGAGTAGGGGCGATTCATGAATCGCCCCTACAAAGTTCTCATGATTTATGTTGCAAGAGCTTCGAATCAAAAATTTTGCCATCATTGATGAGTTAAATCTATCCTTCTCAAAAGGCTTGAATATCCTCAGCGGCGAGACGGGAGCAGGGAAATCCATTATCCTCAATGCGGTCCACCTCCTTCTGGGGGATAAAGTGACTGAGGAATGGATTCGAAGTTCAGAAGAAGAGGCAAGTGTGGAGGCCCTTTTCGATATTTCTGGAAACCTGGAGGTCAAGGAGAGAATTAAAGAGAAGGCTTCCCATTTACAGGGCGCCGGAGAAGAAGATTCCCTCATCATTCGGCGGGTGATCTCCCGATCAGGAAGAGGAAAGGTTTTTATCAATGGAAACCTGGCCACTCTTGGAGTGCTTTCAGAGGTTGGAGAAGGACTTCTCAGCATCTATGGGCAACACGAACACCAATCACTCCAGAGGGTGGAGACCCACATCGATATTTTAGATGAATTTGGGGGACTGCTTGGCCTTCGAGAGGAATTTCAAAAACAGTACCAGGAATTTTTCTCTTTATCTGAAGAGGTTGAAAAGATTCGAACGGAGAAGGAAAGAAGAGTGAAAGAACGGGAACTGATGGCCTTCCAGTCGAAGGAGATAGAGGCTTCCGGAATTCAAATCGGAGAAGAAGAGTCCTTGAAGGAAGAGCGAACCATCCTCACCCATGCGAAGAAATTGATGGATTTTGCCAATGCCTCTGAAGAAACGCTCTATTCAGAGGAGGGTTCAACGATTGAAAAGATTCAGAGAATGCTCAATCAAGGGCGAGAGATGGCGGCTATCGATCCTTCCCTTTCCCAACCCTTGAAGGCCCTTGAATCCGCCCTTATTCAGTTGGAAGAGATCGCCCTTGCTCTGAGGGATTATTCGAAAAGGGTGGAGATCAACCCCATGAGGCTGGAGGAGATTGAGAACAGGTTGGAGGAGATTGACCGACTGAAAAGGAAATATGGTTCAACCATCAAAGAGGTCATTTCCTTTAAGCGTAAGATTGATGAGGCCTTGAAGTCTTTTACCTCCGATGAGGAAAAACTTTCTCAACTGGAAGGTTGTTTAGAGCCCCTCCGTCACACCCTAAGTGGCCTGGGAAAGAAACTTTCGAATGAGAGAAAGAAGGTGGCATTAGAATTAATAAAATCTGTCGAAAGGGAATTGAATTCCCTGGGAATGAAGAAGACCATTTTTGAAATCCATATTGATTCCTTGCCCCTTTCCCTAAAAGGGGTGGATCGAGTGGAGTTTCTCATCTCTCCGAATGTCGGGGAAGAGGTAAAGCCCCTGGCGAAAATTGCTTCCGGAGGTGAGCTTTCACGAATTATGTTAGCCATGAAAAGAATTTTGGCGAAGGTAGGCGGAAGACAGGTTCTCATCTTTGACGAAGTCGATTCTGGAATTGGAGGGGCGATGGCAGAGGTGGTCGGAAAGAAATTGAGAGAACTCTCACATCATCATCAGGTTATCTGTGTTACTCACCTTCCTCAGATTGCCTGTTTTGCCGACCAACACCATAGCGTGAGGAAAGAGGTGAAATCAGGACGGACAATCACCTCAGTAGATCGTTTAGAGAAAGAGACGATCATTGATGAGATCGCAAGGATGCTGGGTGGGGTGAAGATCACTGAGAAGACCCGAGCCCATGCGAAGGAGATGATTGAGAATGCCAGAAAATTGTGACTCATTGATGATCAGGGCTAAAGCCCTGAGATACGTAATTCAGCCCTTTAGGGCTGAAGAAGCACGAATCACCAGTCACGATTCACGAGAGGGAATCAGATGATACGAAAAGCTAAACTCAATGACATCAAAGAAATTCAGAGGTTGATTAAACTCTATGCACCCAAGGGAGGTATTCTGCCCCGGTCCCTCAGCGAACTCTATGACCATCTCCGGGATTTTTTTGTCTTCGTCCGGATTCGCAAGGTCATAGGAATCTGCGCCCTTCATATCTGCTGGGAAGATCTGGCAGAGATCAGGTCCTTAGCAGTGCAGGAGGAGGATCAGAACAAAGGAATTGGTGCAAAGTTGGTAAGGGCTTGTATGAAAGAGTCAAAGGTTTTGGGAGTGAAGAGGGTCTTCGCGCTCACCTATGAACCTGATTTTTTTGAAGGGTTGGGCTTTAAGAGGGTGGATAAGACGGTACTCCCCCATAAAATCTGGACCGACTGCCTGAAATGTGTGAAGTTCCCGGATTGCGATGAAACCGCCGTAGTCAGAGAATTGGGTTAATGGAATATTGGAATGTTGGAATATTGGGTTGACCTTTTCTTTTTTCATTTCCCATCATTCCATTATTCCAGCCATTATTCCAGTATTCCAACCGCCCTTGCCTTTTACTTTTCTTCCCCCAGAAGGATTCTCAAGACGGTGTTGGCTTGATGGTGAGCAGCAATTCCCACCCTCGGTGCCATCAACCCGATCCCAGGTTGGGCGGCTGTCTTCTGATCCCCCACGATGAAAATCTTTGAGGAGAACCGGACCGTTTTGATCTCATTATTCTCTCCATAACCTGCCACGCCCGAGGCGGCCACAATATATTTATCCGGCATCTTCTCTGAGACGGTATTGATCAACATGGCCTTTTCTTCAGCGCGATCGAAGGCCTCCACCACCACCTCTGCTTCTTTAAAGATTCTTTCCACATTGTTTCGATCCAGTTTCTCTTGGTAGACCTGAATCTTTACATAAGGATTGGTGATGGCGATATTTTTCTGAAGGGCTTCCACCTTGGCCATTCCTATCTGATGAACGAAGTATTGTTGGCGATTCAAGTTGGACGGCTCCACCCTATCGAAATCGACCAAGATAAGTTTTCCAACCCCGATACGGGCTAAAGCAATAGCAATGGCCGACCCAAGACCTCCCAATCCAGCGATTCCCACAGTAGATTTTTTGATTTTCTGATGAATTCCAGGTGTATGTCTTGCCATCATTAAAGATTCAAATTCTTCCGGAGAGGGGGTCTCTCCTTTTTTGATCAAGACGACCTCATCCCCCTCTTTAAGAAGGCAATCAGAGTTGACCGGAAAACCATTGCAGAGGATCACATCCGCATTGGGTTTGAATTGATTTTTGAGATGAAAAAGAGTGGTGTTTGGAGGGACCAAAGTCTCTTTTTCATTGATTTTAATTCGAATATCTTTACGGGGGCTTTCTTTCATACGTTCGATTTTTGTAGGGGCGTGATTTATGACGCCCACTTTGTATTCGGGTTCGACCCGCCCCGTTAGAAATTCCAGGGGGGCATTAAATCCCGTTAGAGATTTATCTCTAAACGGGATAAACCCCGCCCTCCGGGGTGGAACCCCCTACGGGGTGGAACCCGGAATTATTCTAAAATCTAACCCCACTGCAGCCGCCTGCCCAGCCTCCGGCTCAGAAGAGCCTCTGGCTCGGAGAGAGGGCCTCCCTCCGGGGCATGAGCCCTTCCGGGGCGGAGCCTGGCCCGGAGGGCCTCCGGCTTGGAGAGCCTCTGGCTCGGAGAGAGCAGCGGGGCATTATTTCTAACGGAGTAAACCAAACCCCTACAATCACTAAAATCAAATTAATGGATAGGAGAAACGTTGTCAATAGGTCACCCAAATTCCGATTTAAAGAATAAAACCCTTTTCCCATTCTGTCATTGCGAGCACCTGAAAGGTGCGTGCCTGCACGCCGTAGCGGCAGGTTTCGGCACGCAGGCGTGGCAATCCGACGAAGTCGTTGCGAGGGCGCAGCCCGTGGCAATCTCAAGAGCTGCCTCGCTTCACTCGGGACAGGACTTCGTTTCACTCGCAATGACAATTCCTTAAATCGGGATTTGGAAGAATAGGTTTCCATTGACTTTTCAAAAGGTTGATGTTATTTGTTTATTGTTTTTTTTACTCACAGAGTTCGAAACATCATGATGAAAATGTCACTCTCCTTAGGAAGACCAACGGTCGGGGAAGTTGATCTTGGAGCATTGGAGTTTAATTATTGGCAAATTCAAAAAAGAATTCCTGAGGGCGTGAAACTCCTGGCTGTGGTCAAGGCGGATGCCTATGGTCATGGAGCCATTCCCGTTTCTCTTAAATTGGAGAAATTAGGAGTGGAATACTTGGGGGTGGCCATTCCTGAAGAAGGCGTGGAGTTGAGAAGAGGAGGGGTAAAAGCCCCCATTCTTGTCTTAGGAGGCATTTTTGGAAGAGAGGTAGATCAGATTTTTCGTTTCCGTCTCACCCCTGTTATCTTTAGGAAGGATTCTTTAAAACTCCTTTCCCAAGAAGCAGAGAGGCGGAGGAGGAAGGTGAAGGTTCACCTCAAGGTGGATACAGGAATGGGAAGGCTGGGTGTCCCGCTCAGCGCTTGGCACGATTTTTTAAAAGAGGTCAAACGATTTCCCAAAATTGAAATAGAAGGGATCCTTTCACATTTCTCCATGCTTGATGCCGAGAAAGATTATACCCAGAACCAATGGGGGGCATTTCAAAGAGCCGTGACGATTGCGCAGGAGATGGGAATTTCTTGCCAATATCTTCACATGGCCAGCAGTGCAACGCTTACCGCTTTTCCGGGCTACTCAGCCAAGTTGGTCAGACCTGGAATCATGCTTTATGGCTCTTATCCTTCTCCTAAGTTTCAAGGTCTCATCCCACTCAAGCCTGTCATGACCCTCAAAACCCGTATCCATTTTCTGAAATCGGTTCCCCCTGGAACAAGGATTAGTTACGGAGGGACATTTAAGACAAAGCGGGAGAGCCTCATCGCTACCCTCCCCATTGGATATGCGGATGGGTATAGCCATCATCTCTCGAATCATGGGGAGGTGTTGATCCATGGAAAGAGGGCGCCTGTGGTGGGGAAGGTCTGTATGGATTTCATCATGGTGGATGTGACCGATATCCCCCGTGTTTCAGTAGGAGATGAAGTGATATTAATGGGAAGGCAAGGGAGAGAGCAAATCACCGCCGAAGAGATCGCAGAGAAAATCAACTCGATCTCTTATGAGGTGTTATGTTTGATAGGGAAAAGGGTCCCACGAGTCTATAAAGAAGGAAAACGCTAAGCGCTTAGCCTGCCTACCGCAGGCAGGCGCTATGCGCATAGCGTTAAAAGAGGAGGTTTCTTTGAATCCTTTTAGATGGATGGGGAGTCATTCCATACGGTTTTTAGAAGAAGCAGGAAGGATCATGATCCTCTTTGCTCAAACCCTTGGTTGGATCTTTCGTCCCCCTCTCCAGGGGAGAGAGATTTTAAAACAGATGGAAGAGGTTGGGGTTCGGTCCTTTCCAGTCGTTGTCATCACGGCTGGCTTCACAGGAATGGTATTAGCCCTGCAGAGTTTTACGGGATTCAAACGGTTCGGTGCCGAAACCATGGTGGGGACGGTAGTGGCCCTCTCCATGATGAGGGAATTAGGACCTGTTTTAACAGGATTAATGGTCTCCGGTCGGATGGGTTCGGCCATGGCTGCAGAACTGGGGACGATGCGGGTCACCGAGCAGATCGATGCTCTTTATACCCTCGCCACCAACCCAATCAAATACCTGATCGTTCCACGGTTTTTAGCAACCGTCATCATGCTTCCCATTCTGGTCATCTTCGCTGATGTCATAGGAATTCTGGGAGGATATCTGGTGAGTGTCCAGATTCTGGGGACAAACCCGACCCTCTATTTTCGAAGGACATGGGATTTTCTGGAATTGGACGATCTCTATATTGGGCTTCTAAAGGCGGTGTTTTTCGGAATGATTTTGGCAACGATCAGTTGCTACCAGGGTTTTTCTACCCAGGGCGGGGCAGAGGGAGTGGGTCGGGCAACGACGAAAGCGGTCGTTATCTCCTCGCTCACTATCTTGATTTCAAATTATTTTATTACTGCCATTTTATTTTAAGGAAGATGGACAAGGAATCGACGATTAAAATTCGTGTAGTCAATCTTCATAAATCCTTCGGGGAGAAAGATGTTCTTCGTGGCGTCCATTTGGAGGTGCGGATAGGGGAAAGCATGGTGGTCATTGGAGGAAGTGGCTCGGGAAAGACGGTCCTGATCAAATGCATCATCGGCCTCATGCGACCCGATCAAGGAGAGATTCATGTGGATGGCTTGGAGATCACTTCTCTGAACGAAAAGAGGATGAACGAAGTTCGAAAAAAATTTGGGATGCTCTTTCAGGGAGGAGCTCTCTTTGATTCGATGACGGTCTGGGAGAATGTAGGATTTGGACTTCGGCGCCAAACACACCTCCAGGAGGAAGAGATCAGAAAGATTGCCTCTGAGAAATTGGCACTCGTGGGGCTAAAAAATATTGAGGACCTGATGCCTGCGGAATTAAGCGGAGGGATGAGAAAACGGGTGAGTTTAGCCAGGGCGATCGCGATCGAACCAGAGATCCTTCTCTATGACGAGCCGACGACAGGAATTGATCCCATCATGGCAGATGCCATCAATGATTTGATCGTTCAGATGAAAGAGAAGTTGAATGTCACTTCCATTGCGATTACCCACGATATGAAGAGCGCTTATAAGATCGCAGATCGTATTGCCATGCTCTATCAAGGAAAGATCATTGAAGTGGGGACCCCAGAGGAGATCAGGAACTCCTCCAACCCCATGGTCCAGCAATTTATTGAGGGAAGATCGGAGGGGCCAATCAAAATATTATAGGAGGTGGAGCGTATTTCACTCTCCACATTCCGAATTGAGGAGGTGTCGGAGATGAATAAAAAAAGTTCTGAGACGTGGGTAGGTATTTTCGTCGTTATCGGAATCTTTCTTTTGGTTTTTATGACATTGAAGATCGAAAAATTCAAGATCGGAAAAGAGGTAGGGTATCTGCTTAACATCTATTTCGACACGGCCGCTGGTTTGGCTAAAAATGCACCCGTAAGGGTTGCTGGAGTGCCTGTGGGGAGTGTGGAAAAGGTATTATTGGACCAGGGGAAGGCCAAAGTCACTTTTCATCTTCCATACAAAATTACGATTTATAAAGATGCAAAGGCCTATTTGAAATCGGAAGGGTTTTTAGGAGAAAAGTATATTGAGATCACCCCTGGGACACCAGGGAATCCAAAAGTGGAACCCGATGGGGTGGTCGAACAAGGGTCACCTCCAGCCGATGTCGAGCAGTTTCTATCTAATATGAGCGCTGTTCGAGAGGATCTCAAAGAGGTTATCAAACCCTTGGGAGATGTATTGAAGTCTATGGATCCTAAAAAAGTGGAGGGGATCATTACCAACTTCGACAAGTTTTCGGGCCAACTGACAAGTCTTGCCAAAGATTCAAAGGAAACGATTGAAAAAGCGAAGGATGCCTTTTCCCGGTTGGAAGATATTGGAGAAAAAGTTAAAAAGGGAGAGGGGACCTTAGGGAAATTGATCACTGATGAGACCATCTACCGGGATGCCAAAGAGGTTGTGGAGAAGGTGAAGGAGACAGCGGAAGCATTGAAGAATGTCTCGGAGAAGATCGAGCGAGGAGAAGGGACTCTGGGAAAACTCATCCAGGATGAATCACTTTACAAAGAAGCCAAGGAGACCCTTCAATCGATGAAAGGGATCGTGGAGAAGGTGGAGAAGGGTGAGGGGACGCTTGGAAAATTAATTAATGATGATACCTTGGTGAAGGAAACAGAGAAGACGATGAAAAAGGTTCAAAAAGCCGCTGAAGGGATTCAGGAGCAGACACCCATCACTGTACTGGGAACCATCATCGGGCTTTTCTTTTAATTTTTGGGTGATAGGGATCGTGATTCGGGACAGTAACCCCTCTGAGGGCTCACGATCCTTCGACAAACTCAGGAGGTGGCCGCACCTGCCTGCCGGTAGGCAGGGAGGGCCGCCCCGACAGACGCACACCCTAACAGATTTAGAATAACACATGGCAATCCGAAAGATATTTTTTCTATTGGTTATTTTTGTATCCCTCTGTTTCATCTCCTCCTTTTCCGTGGCGGAAGAAAGACCGATCTCCCTCAATTTTTGGCCACTCTTTCATTACATCTCTGATCCAATAGAAGGGACGAAAGAGATTGAGGGACTGGGTCCCTTCTTTTATTGGAAAAAAGATCCCTATCGAAGGCAGGGGGGAATTCGGCCCCTCCTGTACTGGACCGGAGATGAGAAAGAATCTCTTTGGAGATTGGAAGTCATCTATCCTTTTGGAAAATATCAGGTCAAAGAGGGTGACAAAAAGGGTTATTTAGCTCCCCTTTCTCTTTTCAGGGAGGAAACCTTCGATGGAAAGAAGAAATGGGATTTCCAATTTTTCCCTTTCTTTATTGGAGAGACAGAAAAGGGGAAAGACTATTTTGGCCTCTTTCCCATTTACGGAACGCTTTTTGAGCGCTATGGCAAGGAGGAAATTCGTTTCTATTTCTGGCCTCTCTACAGTCAATCCACGTCAGAAGGAATTCATACCACAAACCTGATTTGGCCTTTTTTCTCCTTCATTGAAGGAGAAAAGAAGAGGGGGTATCGCTTCTGGCCTCTTTATGGGCGACGGGAGGAATTCGGAATCTCCAGATCGGAATTCTTCTTATGGCCTATCTTCTTAAAGCAGACAAAGGGAATGGATACCGATGACCCCGTTGATGAGTGGATGATCTTTCCATTCTATATTTCAAAAGAATCAAAGCATTTCGAGAGTGAAACCTTTCTCTGGCCTTTTTTCTCCCATGCCAGAGATCGGCTCACAGGTTTTGAACAGTGGGACCTTCCTTGGCCGTTCTTTCAATCCTTGAAAGGGGAAAACCTTTACGGGATAAAATTTTTCCCTTTCTATGGTGTCAAAGAGAAAGAAGGGGAGTCGAGAAGATTTTTTGTCCTCTATCCTCTTTATCAATTGGAGGAGGACCAGATGAGAGATGTCCAGGAAAAAACCCATCGCATCCTCCTCCTCAGTCGAATTCGGACAGGGGAGGATCGCCAAGGGATCAAAAAAGAGAATTCCCTTCGAATATGGCCTTTTTTCGATTATGAGAAGGAAGAAACGGGCCATACGACCTTCTCTTTTCTCTATCTCATTCCATTTAAAGAGGAGGGTTTTGAAAGGAACCTGTTTCCACTGTTTAGGATCTTCCGTTGGGAGAAAGATCCGCAGGGAAGGAAGTCAACCAATCTTTTTTGGGGATTTTATAAAAGAATAGAAAAAGAGGAATTGGATTTCTGGGAGGTTGCCCACCTGATCGGGGTCAAAAAGGGGAAAGGGTGGAAGACGGTCTCCGTTCTGAAAGGTCTGTTTTATTATAAAAGGGATGGGGAGACGGCAGATCTCAGGCTTTTCTACCTCCCCTTTCACCTTCGTTGGTCTCATAAACAGAGTGGTGGTTTTAAATCCAATGAGAAGGAGTTTGCTGATGGGTGGCAAGAGGATCGGGATATTGGGAACCGGTTCGTTTCTTCCGGAGAGAGTCCTCACCAATTTTGATCTGGAAAAGATCTTAAACACCAATGATGAGTGGATTTACAAAAGGACCGGGATTAAGGAACGAAGAATTGCGGCGCCGAATGTCAATGCCTCAGACCTTGCCAAAGAGGCATCCCTGCAAGCCTTGGAGATGGCAGGGATTTCGGTCGAGGAGTTAGACCTCATCATCATGACCACCATGACGCCGGATACGGCTTGCCCTTCTGGAGCCAACTGGTTAGAGGCGAAGTTGGGTGCAGAGAAAGCGGTCTCCTTCGATGTGACCGCGGCGTGCAGTGGATTTGTCTTTGGTCTTTCCGTTGCCGAGCAGTATCTTAAAGCCGGCACTTACAAAACGGCTCTGGTCGCCTCTGTAGAAATCATGAGCCGGACTCTTGATTGGACAGATCGGGAGAGTTGTATTCTCTGGGGGGACGGGGCAGGGGCAGTGGTGCTTCGAGTCTTTCATGATTCTGAGAAGAATCAACCCCTCCGGGAGTCGGGGAAGGAGATCAGTGAAGTCCTTTCCGTCCATATTCACACAGATGGGGCGAACGGTGAAGGCTTGCTTCTTCCTGGAGGTGGGTCGAAGACCACTCCCATCTCTTATGAAAGTGTTGACAAGAAACTTCATACTCTGCGGATGATTAAGGCCAATGAATCCGTCCGGGTGGCGGTGAAGCGGTTTGCAGAGGCCGCAGAGGAGGCAGCCGCCTTTAACGGTGTCCAAATTTCCGATGTAAAGTGGATCATTCCCCATCAGGCCAATCTCCGCATGCTTCAGCAGGTGGCCAAGCGGCTGAATGTACCCGTTGAAAAAGTCTATCTCACCATTGAGAAGTATGGCAATATCTCTTCCGCCACTATTCCTATCGCCCTCGATGAGGCGGTCCGGGATGGATCGATTCAAAAGGGAGATTTAATCGTCCTCACCGCATTCGGGGGAGGTCTCACCTGGGCCAGCGGCCTCATTAGATGGTGATGGTAATAATCAAATACCAAGCACCAATAATTAAACAATGACCAAGATCCCAATTAACGAAACTAAAATAAAGAACCCCGCAGCAGCCGCCGGCCCAGAGGGCCTCTGGCCCGGAGGGAGCTGCGGGGCATTAAAATTCAAAACCTATTTCCATGTTGTCATTCCTGCCCCGGTTTTCCCCGGGATAAACTCCAGCAGGAATCCAGGGTTTCCCGCGAAGGCGGGAATCCCGTTACTTTCTGTAGTTCCCTGTTTTCACAGGGACACCCCGTACTTGATACGGGGCTGGGTTCCCACTTTCGTGGGAACGACAGATGAGGTAAACTTATAGCAAGCTATATGGAATTATCAATTTAAAACTCTAAAACATTTCGCCTTCGGCGACCCTGTCTTCATCCGCCCAGCAGAGCTGAGCGGTATTCAACGGGGATTTTTATAAAGAACAAATAAAAAGTAGTTTGGTTATTTGGACATTGGGTAATTTGAATTTATTTGGAATTTGGGATTTGGTTATTGAAATTTTATCTAAGTTTCTATGAATGATGTGATGGAAACCATTGACCAAGCTCTAAGGATTCTCCAGAGGAAGCCCATAGACGGGTATGAAATTTATTTCAGTCAATCTTCCCATTTTGATGTTGAATCGAAAGATGGAAAGATTGAAACCCTTGATACCTCTCGATACCTGGGGATGGCCTTTCGTATTTTAAATCATCAACGAATGGGTTTTTCATATACCACCTTTTCAAATCCATCTCCTTCTGCTCAACAGAATTTTTCAGGTGAGTTGAATCGGATGATAGAGGATGCGATAAGGAGTGCTGAGGCGACCTCCGCCGATCCCTGTTTTGACTTCGCACCTGTTCCTAAAGACTCTCCTCCCCAGTTACCCATTTTTGATGAAACACTAGAAAAGATTTCAGAGAAGAAAAAGATCGAAAAAGCAAAATGTTTAGAGGAGTCAGCCAGGTCTGTGGATTCGGAGAAAATTAAAAAGGTGAGGAAGGCATCTTACCAGGAGGTTTTCGCCCGGACAACCCTGATCAATTCTAATGGACTTCAGTTTTCCTATGATCACACTCTTGCTTCTGTGAGCGTGACCGCTGTGGCCGAGGAATCCGGAGAATCAGAGGTGGGATGGGATTTCGATGTCAGCCATTTTTTCAAAGACCTCGATGTAAAGAAAGTTGGACGATCCGCTGGGAGGAAGGCATTGGAGTGTCTAGGTGGGAGGAGAATCCCTACGGGTGTCTATCCAGTCCTCATTCGCAATCACGTGGCTTCAGAATTTTTATCACTCCTCGCCCATTCCTTTCTGGCTGACCAGGTCCAGAAAGGAAAATCTCCTCTGAAAGGAAAACAAGGGGAAAGATTTTTTTCTCCCCTCCTCACGATTGTGGATGATGGACTTTTTTCAAAAGGGATCTCAACCGCTCCTATTGACGGAGAGGGAATGCCGAGTCAACGAACCTCTTTGGTGGCTCAGGGAGAACTTACTGGTTATTTATACGATAGATACCGGGCAAATCGGGAAAACCTATCCTCCTCCGGGTCACCAGCCGGGTCGACTGGAAACAGCCGACGTCATGGCATCAAATTCCCTCCTGGTGTGGGGATCTCAAACTTTTTTATTGAACCAGGAGATCTTGATTTTTCCAAACTGATGGAAAACCTCTCAAAGGGAGTGGTCGTGGAGGAGGTTATGGGTCTCCATACCATAGACCCTATCTCAGGAGACTTTTCTTTAGGCTGTTCAGGCGACTGGATTGATCGAGGGGAGAAAGTCCATCCAGTCAAATCGATCGCCATCGCAGGGAACCTATTCGAACTCTTCCGAAAAGTGATCGGGGTGGGGGAGGACCTAAGGTTTTTGGGTGGGGTTGGATCTCCAAGCCTTTTAGTGAAAGATTTATTAATTAGCGGAAATTAAAGAGGGATTTGTCAACACTCCCCTTTGTTTCCGAGGAAAGAAAGCTGGGAGAAGAGGGATTCAAAAAAAGATTCATAAGTGAAAAACTACTACACGCCCTCTTGATGACGGAGATTTCAAAAAATGATGGTCTTGTAAAAAGTCCCGATTTGTCATCCTGAACGCAGTGAAGGATCTAAAATGCCTTGATATGATTAGATTCTTCGCTTCGCTCAGAATGACAGGGTGCCATTGGTAGGCTTTTTACGAGATCATCAAAAATGATTAAACAGATTTTCAGAGATTTCTAGACTTTTTTAGAAAGCTCAAAAAAAAGCCTTGACAGGGGAATCCTTAGTTTGGTAATAAAATAGGGCTTTCAAAAGTCGGCATACCTGATAAATCAATAAAACAAGGAGGTTATTTTGGAAAAAGATTATTTTAATATTCTTATCTTTGGCCAAAAGACTTCCAAGACCCGGCACCTCCGGGTACATAAAAAGACCTTTAAAATTGCACTTTATCTTGCGGGCTTTGGCCTTCTTTCCACCATCTTCTTCTTTTGTGATTACATTCAAGTCAGAAAAAAATCCTTTGAACTGAATCAATTGCGCCAGGAAACTCAGGAGCAGAGATCCAAAATTCATTTTTTCTCATCGAAGATTGAAGATCTGGAGAAACAACTCTCCAAATTGAAGGATTTCGATAAGAAGATTCGTATCATTGCCAATCTGGAGAAGGGGCAGGAAACGGCCTCTTTTATGGGAATGGGTGGGCCATCCCCCTCTGATGTTCGGGAGAAATTGGGGGCAGAGAAAGACGAGAAGGGATTGGTTCAGCAGATGAGGACCGATATCGAGCGCCTCAAGTTAGAGGCAACGTCCCGAGAAGAGAGTCTTTCTGAACTCGAAAAACTTTTACAAACCAAAAAAGAAGTGTTAATTCAAACCCCTTCGATATGGCCAGTACAGGGTTGGGTGACATCGGGTTTTGGTTTTCGAACCAACCCCTTTACAGGTTTGACCCAGATGCATGAAGGGATGGACATTTCGAATCGGATGGGAACCCCTATCACTGCCCCAGCCGATGGGATTATTTCAGACATTGGAAGTGATTGGGCCCATGGAAAGATCTTGGTGATCTCCCATGGATTTGGGATGACCACTCGTTATAGCCACCTCAATAAAGTTTTGGTTCGAGTGGGGCAAAAGGTTAAACGTGGGGATAAAATTGCTGAAGTTGGGATGAGTGGGAAAACAACGGGCCCTCATCTCCATTATGAGGTAAGGCTGAATGGCATTCCAGTCAACCCAATGCGATATATTTTGAACTGATTGGTCTTTTCAACTTTAGAGAAAAAGCCCGATGGAGAAGCTCTTCGTTGGGCTTTTTTGTTTTGGATGTTGAAACCTTACCCTATCCGTTATATAATTTTTTGAAATTACAGAAGAACCCAGAGGAGAAGGGTATTTTATGATTGGGTCATTGATCAAGAAGATTGTAGGGAGTAAGAATGAGAGGGAGTTGAGAAGGATTCAGCCCCTCGTCGATAAAATCAGCCGATTAGAACCAAACATCAGTCCATTGAGTGATGATCAGCTCCGGGCCAAAACCTCTGAGTTCAAAGGGCGGGTTGAACGAGGGGAGTCCATAGAGGAGATCCTTCCTGAGGCCTTTGCCGTCGTCCGTGAGACAGCGAAACGGACTCTTGGCGAAAGACATTATGATGTCCAGTTGATTGGAGGAATTGTTCTCCACGAAGGCAAGATCGCTGAGATGGCAACCGGTGAAGGGAAGACCTTGGTGTCCACCTTGCCTGCTTATTTGAATGCCCTCAAAGGGGAGGGCGTCCATATTGTGACGGTGAATGACTATCTGGCGAAAAGAGATAGCCAATGGATGGGAGTGATCTACCAGTTCTTGGGCCTATCCGTAGGGGTGATCCTCCACGAGCTAAACGACCAGGAAAGAAAGAAAGCCTATCACTGTGACATCACTTATGGAACCAATAATGAATTCGGGTTTGATTACCTCCGGGACAATATGAAATTTACCCTTGAAGATTATGTCCAGCGGGATCTGAACTACGCCATTGTCGATGAGGTGGATAGCATCCTGATTGATGAAGCCAGGACCCCCCTCATCATCTCGGGCCCTGCTGAGGAATCCACCGATAAATACTATAAGATCAACCGCATCATCCCCTCTCTGAAACAGGGGAAAGATTATCAGCTGGAAGAGAAGAGCCACACCGCCTTTTTGACGGAAGAGGGAGTGGCCCATGTGGAAAAATTGATCCATATCGAAAACCTCTACGACCCGAGAAACATAGAGACGCTTCATCATGTGAATCAGGCCTTGAGAGCCCATACCCTTTTCAAAAGAGATGTGGACTATATGGTCAAAGATGGACAGGTCATCATTGTCGATGAATTTACCGGGAGGCTGATGCCAGGGAGGAGATGGAGCGATGGCCTCCATCAGGCGGTGGAAGCCAAGGAGAACGTAAAGATTGAAAACGAAAACCAGACCCTGGCCACGATCACCTTTCAAAATTATTTTCGAATGTATAAAAAGTTAGCCGGGATGACCGGTACAGCAGACACAGAGGCCGCAGAATTCCGGAAGATTTATAATCTGGATGTGATGGTTATTCCCACGAATATGCCCCTGATGAGAACCCATTACGCCGATGTCATTTACAAAACCGAGGATGAGAAGTTTCGTGCCGTGGTCAAGGAGATCAAAGAACTCTATCAATCCGAACGACCGGTCCTGGTGGGGACGATCTCCATTGAGAAATCTGAGAGATTGAGTCAACTTCTGAAGAAACAGGGGATCCCGCACAATGTCCTCAACGCCAAACATCATGAGAGAGAGGCTGAAATCATCGCTCAGGCGGGAAGAGCGGGAGCCGTCACCATCTCTACGAACATGGCTGGAAGAGGGACAGACATCCTTTTGGGTGGGAATCCGAAATTCTTAGCCAAGACCTTTCTGGATGAGGAACCCACTGAAGAGACGATGAAGAAGGCCCACCAAAAGGCCTTGGGTATTGTTCAGAAGGAGAAGGAGAAGGTCATCCAGGTGGGAGGTCTCCACGTATTAGGAACGGAGCGGCATGAAGCCCGACGCATTGACAATCAATTGAGAGGGAGATCGGGTAGACAGGGCGATCCCGGTTCCTCCCGATTTTATCTCTCTTTGGAGGACGACCTCTTGAGGATTTTCGGCTCAGAGAGGATATCTAACATTATGGGTCGGTTAGGGATTGAGGAAGACCAACCCATTGAGCACGGGCTTGTTACCAAGGCCATTGAGAGCGCTCAGAGAAAGGTAGAAGCCCATAATTTTGAAATCCGGAAGCACCTGTTGGAATACGATAATGTCATGAACAAACAGAGAGAGGTGATCTATTCCCAACGGCGAGAGGTTCTGGGGAGTGAAGACCTGAAAGACACTGTGATGGAGATGATCGAGGAGCAGAGTGAAGGGCTCGTTGATTTCTATACCGATGAAAAAGAACATTCCGAAGATTGGGATCTCAAAGCCCTTCAAGATGCTGTTTATAAACAATTTTCTTTCAAGTGGTCTGTTACCCCGGTAGAAGAAAATGGAATCAAGAGAGACCAATTGAAAGAAATGATTGTTCAGAATGCGAAGGAGGTTTACCAGAAGAAGGAAGAAGAATTTGGATCACCCATGCTTCGATACCTGGAGAAAGTGATCATGCTCCAATCCATTGATTATCATTGGAAGGACCACCTCCTCGCCATCGATCAGTTGAAGGAAGGGATCGGGTTAAGAGGTTATGGTCAAAAAGACCCTCGCATTGAATATCAAAAAGAAGCCTATCAAATGTTTCTTGAGATGTTAGATAGGATTAAGAAGGATACTGTTGAAAAGCTCTTCGCCATTCAGATCGCCAAGGAACAAGAGATGAAGGAAGTGAAGATGGAAAGAAAGCAGACCTTTGTCATGAGTCGAGGGGAGGCGGCGCAAGACGGGGGTGGAAAAACAGAAGACGGAAAAGGTGTGACCGTTCGACGGGATGGGAAAAAGGTGGGTCGCAATGACCCCTGCCCATGTGGGAGCGGGAAAAAATATAAACGGTGCTGCTTGCCCAAAGAGGAAGAAGCAAGGGCCTAATAATTTCGGAATGCAGGTTGCGGAATGCAGAATACGGAATTAAATTCTCAGAAAATTTAAAGGGGGGCCATAAGATAATTCCAAATTTCAAAGTTCAAATGTCAAATGAATGTCAAATGATTCAATGTCAAAGGTTTCTTTGGCAAATCTTGTAATTTGAACTTTGGATTTGATTTGAACTTTGAGCTTTGACATTTGACATTAGATTACCTACCCATTAATTCGGCTAATAGCAGGATCAAAGATGAGGGAGTAAGATGAGGCGACTCGATTTTAAAGTACAGGGTTTTCTTTTTTCGGGGATTTCAGCAGGGATCAAGAAAGATGGGAAAAAGGATTTTGGTCTGATCTACTCAGAGGTTCCTGCTCGAGTTGCCGGACTCTTTACCACCAATGCCGTGAAAGCAGCACCTGTGCAGTTGGATATGGAGCGTATCAAGAGAGGTCTCTGCCAGGCGATCATTGTGAACAGCGGTAATGCCAATGCCTGTACAGGAAATCAGGGGTTGAGAGATGCCAAAAGGGTTTCTTCGTTGATTGCGAAACAATTAGGGATCGATGAAAAGTTAGTGTTCCCTTCTTCCACGGGTGTGATCGGAAGCCTTCTTCCAATGAAGAAGATTGAGGAAGGAATTCCTGAATTGATTGATCATCTTTCTCCGGAAGGTTGGATGAGCACTGTAGAAGCGATGATGACCACGGACACCTTTCCGAAGGTTGAAGTGGCGACCTGTCGCCTCAAGGGAAAACAGGTGAAATTATGCGGAATGGTGAAGGGGGCGGGAATGATCCGTCCCAATTTGGCAACGATGCTTTCCTTCCTTGTCACAGATGCTCATATTAAAGCTCCCCTCCTTCAACGAATGTTGGAAAAGGCCGTGGAGGTATCGTATAACCGAATCACGATTGATGGGGAAACCAGCACCAACGATACGGTTTTACTTTTAGCCAATGGAAAGGCAGGCCATCCCTCTTTGAGCCATATGGATCGGGATGGCGAAATATTCCAATCCATGCTCTTAAAAGTGTGCCAGAATCTGGCAGAAAGTTTGGTGAAGGACGGGGAGGGGGCAACGAAATTCGTGGAAATCTTGGTCCAGGGAGCACGAAACAAGGAAGATGCCAAACAGGCTGCTTATACGGTTGCCCATTCTCCGCTTGTGAAGACAGCTTTCTTCGGAGAAGACGCCAACTGGGGAAGAATCCTTTGTGCCCTGGGTCATTCCGGTGTCCAAATCAATCCAAATCGAATCGATGTCTTTTTTGACAAAGCTCGGATCGTAAAAAACGGGATGGGAGTAGGTGCTCGATTGGAAGAAAAAGCTGGCCAGATTATCAAAAAGAAATCCTTCAAGGTCATCGTTGACCTCCATCAAGGGAAGAGCCAATTTTCAGTTCTCACCACAGATCTCTCCATTGATTACGTCAAAATCAATGCTTCCTACCGGTCATAAAAATAAAAATAGAGGGATGGGGCGATAAGGAGATAGGGTGATGAGGAAAAGTCAGTTACCCAATAACGCAATAACCCAATAACTTTTTATTTGCCCAAAGTGGCTTTTTGGCGAAGGGGTTTCAATAGAAAGTCGAGGGCATCGAGAATATTCATGAAGACGACATCCGCCTTCTTCATCGCTTCTGAAAAGGTTCCTTCTTTCCCCATGATACAGATGCCCAAGCCAGCCTCCTCAATCATGGGGGCGTCGTCACCTCCATTTCCGATGGCAACCGTCCTGGCCGCCCCCAATTGGCGCAATAAATCCAATTTCTGTTGGGAAGATTTTCCTTCCATTAAATAGATGAACTCTGCTTTGACTTTTTTCAGAATCTCTTCCACATGTTCTTTTTGTTCCTTTGTCAGGATGTAGATTTGGGTCCGTTTGGAAAGAAGGTTGATCTTATCCTTTGCCTTGGGGTGAACCCGTCGATCTGAGGCAAGGGTTCCCTCAAAATCTAATAGAATGAAATCGATTTCCAAAGGTTCTTGACCAGGTCTCTGTAGGGTGATCATTGTCCCTTTCCCTCCTTCACTAAAGCTTCGGAGGGCGAGCCCTCTTTACCGTAACGTTGCCGCATGACTTCATAAAGGATCATCCCTCCGGATACCGAGGCATTGAAAGAGGAAAGGGGCCCTTTCATCGGGATGGAAAAGAGCCTATCACACTTTTTCTTCACCAAGGGTCTGATCCCTTTCCCTTCCGCACCAATGACAATGGCCAAATCCATATTGAGATCGAATTGATAGATCAAATCTTTTGCTTCTCCTGAGGCACCATAGACCCAGATTCCTTCTTTTTTTAAGGCCTCGATGGTGGTGGCAATATTCACCACCCTGGCAATCGGAAGATGAGCAGCAGCCCCTGCGGAGACTTTGATCACGGCTGGGGTGATTCCGACAGATCGGTCTTTCGGGATGATGATTCCATGGGCCCCACATCCCAGGGCAGTTCGAATAAGGGATCCAAAATTTTGTGGATCCTGGATTCCATCGAGAATGAGAAAAAGGGCTTTTGTCCCTTCCTTTTTCCAATGGGAGAGAATGCCTCCAACATCTGCATAAGAAGTTTCTTTGATGAGACCCACGACATTCTGATGGACGCCCCCTTTTGTCATTCGTTCGAGGGATTCCTTGGTGGTTGACGTCACAGGGATTTTCCTTTTGTTGGCCAGATCAAGGATCGATTGGAGTGGGGGATGAGGGGTTTGAGTGCTGATCAAAATCTTTTCAATGTGGAGGTGCGATGATTTCAATGCTTCTTGGACAGGATGGATCCCATAAATGATCTGGGTCATAAATTTAAAAATTAAATGCCAAATGTCAAAGCTCGCACAAAGTGATGAACCGAAGGTGAATCAATTTCAAATGAAATCCAAAGTTCAAATGTCAAAAAATTAAGATTTTGAAATTGGACATTCATTTGACATTTGCCTGCCTGCGCGAAGCCGCTCCGGCGAAGGCAGGGATTTTGAAATTTGGATTTATGTCAAGTGATGTCCTCGATAATTTTCTGAACGGCTTCGAGGGGGTCTTTCGCCTCTTTGATGGGGCGCCCAATCACAAGATAGTTCGCCCCTGCAGAGATCGCCTCTTTCGGTGTGAGGGTCCTCTTCTGGTCGTCTTTTTTATCGGAAGGGGCACGGATGCCCGGAGTGACAATGAGAAATTTTCCTCCGCATCGCTCCCGAATGATCCCGATTTCTTGAGGGGAGGCAATGACTCCATCCACCCCTGCCTTGGAAGACAGGAAGGCAAGACGTCCCACCTCTTCTAACAGTGGACCCTGGACCCCCACTTCTTTCAAGGCGTCTTCATCCATGCTGGTAAGGATGGTGACGGCCAGGATAATAGGTTTTGGAATGCCAAGACTTTTAGCCATGGACTTGGAGGCCTCTACGGTTTTTCTCATCATTTCAGAACCTCCCAGGGCGTGGAGGTTAAACATGGTCACATTCAGTTTGGTAGCCTCCTCTCCTGCCTTGGCGACGGTATTGGGAATATCGTGGTATTTGAGGTCGAGAAAGACCTTTTGCCCCTTCTGGCGGATCATATCAATGACTTTTGGCCCCGTATGGGTGAAAAGCTGTTTCCCCACCTTAAATAGCCCCACATGATCCTTCAGGAGGTTCACCCAACGTTGGGCCTCAGCGAAGTGTTCTACATCAAGGGCAAAGATAATCTTGTCTTTAGGATTGTTCATGGGAGAATAGTTTATCAAAAAAATCTTGATTTAGATACTCTATCATATAAATGTTCTAAAGGCCCTGTCAATGGATAATTTAGGAGAGGTCTGAAAAAATCTAAAAATATGTAAAGCTCTCTGATTAAAAGATTTAAATAACGATTACACAGATTAGTTGCTCACTGGAAAATCTCTGGAATCTTTTTGAAATCTGTGTAATCAGTCATGGCCGCTGGCCACCCACGAACGATGAAAATCAGTAATCCCCCCTCTCCCCCTTTTAGTAAAGAGGGGTTGAGGGGATTCGGAAATCTATTTTCTAACTAATCAGAGGTCTCTGATAAAGATTTTGAGGGTTTTTCAGAGACCTCATTTATAGAATCTCTTACTGAACCCTATTCATTTCAGGCTATCAATCTTTACCCCGTTAGAAATAATGTCCCGGAGGGAGCAGCGGGGGTTAGATTTTAGAATAATTCCGGGTTCCACCCCGTAGGGGGTTCCACCCCGGAGGGCGAGGTTTATCCCGTTTAGAGATAAATCTCTAACGGGATTTAATGCTCTGCTCGGTTTTGAGTCGCAACGACTGGAATTTCTAACGGGGTTTACAAGGAGATAGCGGTCTGGTATATAAAAATAAAGGGTAGGGTTTTTATAGCAGGAGGAAGGAAGATGGTGATGGATGAGAAGGAAATCAAAGAGGAGAACCGGAAGATCCGCTACTTACGGTTCTTAGTCGATTTTTCTATCTTGTCGATCCAACAGGATGACCTCTTACTCGAAGAGGCGCTGAAGCTGGTGGAGGAGGTGAGAAGGGCGGCCTGCAGTCTCTTCCCTGGAAAAGAGGAGACATTTGAATTGATCTATCGACCGAGGTTTTATCGGGTGATTCAAGAAAGGTTCGGGCCTATTTTCCCATCTCCTGATCGATCAGTTCTTTGACCTTGGAGAGGACTTCCTCTTTCTTGACCAAGAGGACGTCTCCCGTCCTCCTCTTTTTAATTTCCACCAATCCCTTCTTTAAATTCTTCTCTCCTAAAGTCACTCTCAATGGGATTCCGATGAGATCAGCATCTTTAAATTTTACTCCCGGGGTTTCTTCGCGATCATCGTATAAGACATCGATGCGATTCTTCAAAAAGGTTTCATAGAGTAGATCTGCGGTTTCCCTCAGGAAGTCCATTTTGATATTGACAGGGAGGATGAGAACCTGAAAAGGGGCGATCGGCATGGGGAAGCTGATTCCATTTTGGTCATAGTACTGTTCGATGGCTGCGGCAACCGTTCTTCCCACACCAATCCCATAGCATCCCATGACGATCTCTTTTTCTCTTCCCTGATCATCCAAGAAGGTGGCTCCCATGACCTGACTGTATTTGGTGCCGAGTTTAAAGGTATGACCGACCTCAATTCCCTTATCCAAATGGGTCTCTTCCCCACAAAAAGGACATCGGTCTCCAGGAGCAAATTTTCGGATATCCACAAATCGAGAGCCCTGAAAATCTCGACCCGCGTTCACATGGATAAGATGGGCATCTTTTTCGTTAGCTCCGGTGACGAAATTGACCATCTCCTGAATATCCAGATCGGCGAGAATAGGGACGGAGAGTCCGGTGGGGCCAGCGAATCCCTTGGGAGCGTGGGTGATTTCTTCTACCGTCTCTTCACTGGCTAATTGAATGTTTTCTGAACCCCAAATGGCTTTTAACTTCTTTTCACTGATCTCATGGTCTCCGCGAACCAAAGCCGCAACACACCCCTTGTCGCTTTCGAAGATGAGGGTTTTTACGAGATCCTGCGGGGAGACGTTAAGAAATTGGGTCACTTCTTCAACAGTTCGTTTCTCAGGGGTGAGCACTTTTTGAATGGGTTTTAATGAACCTTTGTCACGGGCAAGACCCTTCTTCTCTTCCCTTTTGAATTCCGCTTTTTCAATATTGGCTGCATAAGAGCAGCGGGTACAGCTGACGATGGTTTCCTCTCCAGTTTCGGCCAGAACCATAAATTCGTGAGAGAAGGTTCCTCCGATTAACCCGGTCTCCGCCTCCACCGCTCTGAATTTTAAACCACATCGGGTAAAGATACGCGTATAGGCTTCGATCATCTTTTGGTAACTCTCGTCGGCTCCTTTTTCATCGATGTCGAAACTATAGGCGTCTTTCATAATAAATTCACGAGCCCGCATGACGCCGAAGCGAGGCCGGATCTCATCTCTGAATTTGGTTTGGATCTGATAGAGATTGAGTGGCATCTGACGGTACGATCGGATTTCTTTTCGGGCAATATCCGTGATGACCTCCTCATGGGTGGGTCCCAAACAACAATCCCTATTATGGCGGTCCTTAAACCTTGCCAGTTCACTCCCATATTCTTCCCACCGATGACTCTCCTGCCAGAGTTCCGCAGGTTGGACAAAGGGGAGGAGTACCTCAATGGCACCGGCTCGGTTCATTTCCTCACGGATGATGGTTTCCACCTTTCGAACGGATCGGAGGCCCAAGGGGAGGTAGGAATAGATCCCGGAAGCCAATTTCCGGATCATCCCCGCCCGAAGCATCAGTTGATGGCTGGGGACTTCTGCTTCAGAAGGAACCTCCTTCAAGGTCGGTAGCAGATATTGTGAATATCGCATTTCCATTCCTCCAAGAAAGGCTCCTATACGCAGCCTTTACAATTTACCTCATAACTCCCAAATCCCGCTTTAGGGGATCGTCATTGCGAGGGAAACGAAGTCCTGTCCCGAGTGAAGCGAGGCAGCTCTTGAGATTGCCACGGGCTGCGCCCTCGCAACGACTTCGTCGGATTGCCACGCCTGCGTGCCGAAACCTGCCGCTACGGCGTGCAGGCACGCACCTTTCAGGTGCTCGCAATGACAGGGTGGGAAAACGGTTTCTTTTTCTATATCGGGATTTGGCTAACTCATCATCCTTGATTTTTCTTTCTATCTAATATATATAAACTTCTCACAAATGAAAAGAATTGCTCCCGTTCAAGGGTTGACCCTTTTATTCCTGATCGGTTTGATCATTTTGGACCTCATTTTCCGAGGCCAAATTCCACTCTGGCGTTCTTTGCTCTTTCGTTACACCCTTTTATTAGGTCTTCTCTTTGTCCTGAAATTATCATCGGATCGAAAAGTAATAGGGAGGATAGGGACATTCTTTCATCATTTTTCTCCCATCCTATTTCTCGTCCTGATCTATGAGTCCCTCGGTGATTTAATCCAATATCTCCAACCCGATATCGACCCTAGGTTGATCCAAATTGATTTTTTTATTTTTGGGGTCCAACCCACCCTATGGATGGAGCAATGGATCGTTACCTGGTTCACGGATATCATGTCTTTGGCTTACCTCAGCTATTATTTCATCCCAGTCGTTTTAGTTGTCGTCCTTTATCTTAAGGATCGGATGGTGGAGTTTGATCGGGCAATGTTTGTCTTGGCT
>Ga0315281_10002060_pt1 | contig 29922 bp, 27 predicted proteins | sample YL17G07_0_MG_FD_204540 | JGI IMG/M metagenome (GOLD analysis project Ga0315281, IMG submission 204540) | Sediment microbial communities from Yellowstone Lake, YNP, Wyoming, USA - YL17G07_0 | ecosystem: Environmental > Aquatic > Freshwater > Lake > Sediment | place: USA: Wyoming | collected...
ACGAAACGGTGTCAGTGGGTGGTTTGGAGTTGTCACCGGCCACGCATCGCATCAGCGCTAATGGTGCAATGGTTGATCTGGGGCCTACCGAGTTCCGCTTGCTGCATTTCTTCATGACCCATGCCGAACGCGTCTATAGCCGTCCGCAATTGCTCAACCATGTGTGGGGCGACCATGTGTTCGTGGAGGAGCGCACCGTGGATGTGCATATTCGCCGCCTGCGCCAGGCACTGGAACCCTCAGGCCTCGATGGCCTGATCCAGACCGTGCGCGGCAGCGGCTACCGTTTTTCATGTGGCTAATTTTCGTTGCGGCTTGCCGTTATGCGTGCCATCCCAGCATCTCAAACTGCACATACCACACGCCCAGCGAGGCGAAAAAATTGGTGAGAATCGCGGGCAGGAATTTCAAATGTGTGCCGAAACTGTAGCTCTTGTCGATGGACATCACCATCACTCCGGCGGCGGAACCGATCACCGTGAGGCTGCCGCCGATACCTACCATCATGGCGTTGAGCGCCCATTGCGAGGCGCTCAGTTGCGGGTTGGACATCAACGCGGCGGCTTCTACCGGCACGTTGTCCAGCACGCCGGAAATCACGCCGAGCAGCACATTCACCGTGGTGGGCGAAAATTCTTCAAACAGCCGCGAGATGTAAGCCAGCCAGCCGACATGGTTGAGCGCGGCCACCCCGCTGATAATGCCGATGAAGAACAGCAGCGTGCTCCATTCCACTTTCTGCAATTGCGTCACCAGCATCACGTTGTGGCCTCGATGCTTGAGGCGCCAGGCATACAGCGAAAGGATGGACAGACCCATGCCGATGGCAAACCCGATGTCGATGTGCAGCACGATATTCATTACCACGGCAGCGCCGATCGCGGCAATGCTGAAAAAAACCATACCGATACCGCCGGGCTTGACCCGTGTCTCGCCGGGCGTGGTGTCGATCAGTTCGCCTTGCAACTTGTTCAGATAAAGCCATTGCAGCACGGCGGCGCTGGCCGCCCAGCCGATGAGTCCTGCGGGCAGCAGCGTGAGCAACCCCACGATACTGATCTTTCCCGCCAGCACCACCATCAGGCTGGTGGCGGTGCCGAGAAACCATACGCCGGAATTTGAGGCGATGATCAGGTTGCACAGCGCGATGTGGCGGTAGTCCTGGTTACGCGAGATTTCCCTGATCGACTTGCCGAAAATCATCGCCGTGGTGATGTTGTTGATGAATGGGCTGAGCAGCGCGGCCAGCGCCCCGGTCGCCCAGAACATGGCAGTGGCGTTGAGGCCCCTGGCGACGAGGCGGCTGTTGAGCGCGCTGAATATGCCGCGCTCGGCCAGCAATTCCACGATCATCCACATGAAGGCCATGAAGGCAATCAGGGCGAACAATTCGCTGCCAGTCTCTTTCTGCATTTCGATGAAGGGATCGAAGCGATGCGGGTCACTGCCGGAAAGCCAGTAATACAGGCCGATCAGCGGGAAGGCCGACAGCATGAACAATGCCGGTTTGAACTTGTCCATGTGCAGCCTGGATTCAAGCACGATGAGCAGCATGCCGATGCTGAAAATCAGCAATACGGCGATGCCCAGCCAGGAGGTTGGTTGTAACGGCATGATGGTTATCCAATGATCGGGATGTGTGCCCCGTGGGAGGACTGCGGTTCCGCGCTCGCCGGGCGGTGCGCAATCCAATTTCCTTTGTTGCCTTGTTTCATCGGCACGTAATCGCCGCAAGGAAGATATTAATTGTACATCATCAAGGAAGCTGCTCGCCCGCGTGGCTTGGCTGAAAATGCCGGCATGTATAATCCACCTTCAGTTAAACAGCAGGAGTAGAGAACATGAAAAAGCGACTATTGGCACTGTTGATTCTGGCACTCAGCGGAACCGCACCTGCGATGGCGGCAGATGAACTATCTCTCGGTCAAACGCTGTACCTTCCTGTCTATTCCGAAATCTGGCATGGCGACCGCGTTATTGACGGCAAGCATCCGCAGAAGAGCTTGGTATCCGCGCTGATTAGCATACGCAACACCAGCCTCAAGACTCCCATCAGAATTTTCTCGGCGCGCTATTACAGTACCGAGGGCAAGCTGCTCAAGGAATATCTGCCCAAACCTGCGGCCATTGGTGCGATGGGGACTTCCGAGCTGTTTGTGGAGCGCAAGGAATCGGAAGGCGGTTCTGGCGCGAATTTCATCATCCAATGGGATTCGGCAGCGCCGACCAATCCGCCCATTGTCGAAGCCGTGCATGCTGAGATCAAGAGTGGCAACTACGCGCTTACTTTTATTACTTCGGCGCGGCCGATTCAACCGGATAAGTAGAAAGCCAAATAATGCTTATTTTTACCAGCAAGCCTTATTATAAGAAACTGAGCATCACCCGCACTGGATCACGGCACGCTTCCATCCAGGCAGGCAATATCTGCTAAAAACAAGACCTTCATGGAACAGAAAGTACGATACGGCGATTATCTGAGATTTGCGCGGCGCAAGATGCGCAAGATCAGTTACAACGCAGTCACCTCTTACGATGCGGGGCATCGCCGCCGTATGCGCCTGCGCGCGGTGGACATACACCGTTTGCTTACTCCCTATGTGAGCGTGCGATTTTTCGATCAGATGCGGGCGGTAATACCGTTGGCCTTGTTTCTTGCGGCCTTTCAATGGTTCGTGCTGTCAGCGCCCATCGCCAAGGCGTGGGGTGTAGCGGGCGGCCTGATGCTGGTGATGGCCGGGCTGATGTTTTTTATGGAGGGGATAAAGCACGGGTTGATGCCCTTCAGCGAAAGCATCGGCTACAACATGCCGCAACGCTCGTCTGTTTTTTCAGTGCTCGCTGTTGCTTTTGTACTGGGCGTCATGGCGACTTTCGCCGAACCGGCGATTGGCGCGCTAAAAGTGGCGGGTTCCTTCCTGAAACGGGAAGACTCGCCGCTCCTTTACGTTCTACTTCATGAAAAATCCTTTTACCTGGTGCTGGCGGTGGCTTTGGGTGTGGGGCTCGCGGTGCTGGTCGGGGTGCTGCGTTTCATCCGGGGTTGGAGCCTGAAGACACTGATAATCCTCACTCTCGTTCCCGCTCTGTCCTTGACCGCCTGGTTCGCTTTCCAACCGGAACTCGCTCCCGTGCTGGGATTGGCGTGGGATTGTGGTGGCATCACCACGGGGCCGGTAACGGTGCCGCTTGTGCTGGCGATAGGTATCGGCGTTTCCTCCGCCACCAGCCAGGAAGACAACCCGCTTTCCGGTTTCGGTATCGTCACGCTAGCATCATTATTTCCCGCCCTTGCCGTCATGCTTCTGGCGGTTGGACTGAGCTTGAATGGCACTACAGAAATCGCCTCCACACCTCAAGTGCAACACGTTGCATCCTGGCAAGAAGGAGCGTTTTTTGCCGACGCTATCGCGGCATTGCGCGCCATATTGCCGCTCACTCTGTTGCTGTGGTTGATACAGCGCAGTGTTCTCAAGGAAAAACTTGCGCAGCCTAAAATCACCGCTTATGGCATAGTTGTAGCCATTCTTGGGATGACACTGTTCGACACGGGGCTGGATTTCGGGCTGATTGAGTTGGGGACGCAAACAGGTGAGTTATTGCCCACCGCCTTCACCGGGTTTCCCGCGCTGCCTCACTCGCCGCTTTACCCCTATGAGATGGGGATCGGGTTGGTTTTGCTGTTTGCCACCCTCATGGGTTTTGGCGCCACCATCGCCGAACCCGCCCTGAACGCGATGGGCATCACCGTCGAAACCCTTACCGACGGCGCTTTTCGCCGCCAAACATTGATTCATGCCGTTGCCATTGGGGTCGGGTTGGGCACTGCGCTGGGCGTGGCTAAAATCCTCTTTGATTTGCCGCTGGCGGCGTTGCTGTTGCCGGGGTATTTGCTGGCGCTGGCTATGACGATTTTTTCCAGCGAGGAGTATGTGAATCTTGCATGGGATAGCGCCGGGGTGACAACAGGCCCTGTCACCGTACCTCTGGTACTGGCGATGGGATTGGGGCTGGGGCAGGCTGTCCATGCACGGGAAGGCTTCGGCATTCTGGCGATGGCGTCGGTGGGGCCGATTGTCAGCGTGCTGGCGGTGGGGTTGTGGATCAACTTCAAGCTGAAAATGAAATACCGAGACAAGAGGAAAGACACATGAGCGAGGATATTATCATCTTGACCGATGCGGTGCTTATCACCTGCATCGTCCAGCGCGGGACAGCGGATGTGGTGGTAAAAGCCGCGCAAAAAGCCGGTGCGCAGGGCGCTACGGTGTTTTATGCCCGTGGTGCGGGAGTGCGCCAGCGCCATCTTGGCGTATTGGGCATCGCCGTGAATACTGAAAAAGAAGTGGTTTACATCGTTGCGTCCACCGACCAGGCCGACAGGATTTTTGAAAAGATATTTATTGCCGGAAAACTCGACACTCCCGGCATGGGCATGATCTACACCACGCCCATCGACAAGATGGCAACCTATGTGCCACATGAAATCGCCGAACGCTTTTCCGAAATCACAAAATGACAACCAACCCCCACTTGGCAAAATACAAGGTCATCACTTGTTTCCTGCCCGCAGGGAAGGGGCATGGTGTATTGGAACGGTTGCACAAGGAAAAGGGCATCTCCAGCGCCTTTGCCTACCATGCGCGGGGTGCGGGCTTGGCGACTCGCCGCGATAAGAGGAGGCCGGAATATGTGGAGCGTGAAATGATAAGCGCCTTGGTGCCAGCCGAACGTGCCGACGAGATTTTCCGATTTATCTTTTTTGCATCCGGCATCGACCAGCCGCATGCCGGTATGGTGCTGATGACGACGTCTGCATGTGCCGAAACATGGTGTTTGCCTGAGGAAATGCACAACAATGGCTTACCTTGATACCTTCCGTTTGTAAGGGCTTCCTGCCTGTCACTTTCACCGATGAAACAATTATGCTGTTTTTCCTTTGGTGAATTTTATTTTGACGCAGCTCAGTGGAGATCGGGTTGGAGCGAAGCTCTCGCCATGGCGTCTTGTGCCGGATTGGCGGCGACCGTGAGGTAGTTATCCTGGAAATAATGCGGTGGGTGCATTGGGCGGGATTTCCTTGCTGGTGGGCGGCGGCATCCTGACCATCATGCCCGTCACCGGGCGTACAGCCTGGACCCAGACCAAACATTCGCGCCCTGTCAGACAAACACTGACAGCAAATTTTCCCATCTCCTTACACCATAATCAGGCAAACACCGATAGCGCCCTTTGCGTGTGAGGAACATTATCCTCAGCAGCCAAGACTTGCTATCGCGAGAACTGGCAACTACCGGAAGTATCCCTGAGTTGATACGGCGTTATTACCCGTTTCCTGCCATTTTCGCGGAGATATTCCACCAGATCAGCCAAGTGGCCGGTTCAACAACTTGAAAGGAATCCACACCATGAAAAGATTACCCTTGAAATGGATATGGATCAGAATTCGCATCGCTGTCGGGAGTAGTGTTTTTTCATGTGTAATGCTTCGAGAAAGCAGGGCGATGGGAGTGGCCAATGGCTTTGCGTCGTCAACGTTTGCCCGATACCTTTGTATCATCGCCGTTGCCTCTTTGCTTGCCGCCTGCGGTAGTGGCGAGAGTGGCGGTAGTAGCGGCAGTAGCAGCAGCGGGGTCGAGACGACCGAACGGGACGTTATCAAGGGTCAGGTCATCGGCGGCGGCCTGATCGAAGGGGCGCTCGTTTGCAGCGACTTGAACGAGAACGGCAGGTGCGATGCGGATGAGATGCAAATCCGCTCCGATGCGGCTGGCGGGTACCAGCTTTCCATCCCCAAGAACGCGGACGCACCTCTGGTTGCCGAAATCATCGCGGGGGGCGCACGCGATTCCGATCAGGGAGGCGTCACGGTTGACGTTTCCTACCGGATGGTGTCGCCGTCGAACCGCTACAGCACCAATATCACCCCTTACACCACGCTCGTGCATCTGTCCGCGGAAGCGGACTTCCCTCTCGCCGAGGACGAGACCAGAAACACGCTCGGACTGCCCCCGAAATTCGGCATCAATATGAGTACCGCTGCCGCCGCCGGGTCGTTGACCCAGGCGGTCGCCAAGTCGGTGGTAACTGCGCTCAAGGCCAAGGGCATGGCGCTCGACCTGTCGGCGCCAGATGCCCTGAACCAGGTCGTCGCGGCATTCCCCCGCGCGCTGACGGATCTGCCCCTGCTGCGGATCAATACCAAGGGCGCGGCCCCGATTGTCTCGAAGGAAATCTACGTCGATGCGACATACGTGCTGACCAATCCGCTGATCCCGGATCAGGCCGCGACGCTGAACGGAAAGATACGGGGGCGCGGAAACACGACATGGGGCCAGCCCAAGAACCCCTACAAGGTCAAGCTCACCAACGACGCGAACTACGCCAAGATCGCTGATTTCCTCGGCATGAAGAAGAACCTCAACTGGGCGCTGCTCGCCGATTACTTCGACCGGTCGCTGATGCGCAACAAGCTGGCGCTTTCCCTCGGCAACAGCAGCGTGTTCGCCGATGGGTTGAAATGGAACCCGTCGGGCCAGCATGTCGAGGTGTATCTCAACGATGCGTATGCCGGGGTCTATCTGCTGACCGAGGACATTCGCATCGATCCGGCCCGCCTCAACATCAAGAAGATGAGTTCGTCTGCAACCGTCAACGATGTTGACGGCGGTTACATCGTCGAGGTGGATCAGCCGCTCGATTGCTACAACGATGGTGTGATCAACTTGCAGCATCGCACGCCACAGGGCGTGCCTTTCTGCGTCGACACGCCGGACGAAGGAAGCATCACGCAGACCCAGCTCGCCTACATCAAGAACCTGCTCGACAGCGTCGAACAGGACCTGTATGGCCGCAACAGCATGGACAAGATCAATCCGGCGAGCTTCGCCGACTGGTATCTGATCCAGGAGCTTTTCCGGAACGTCGACGCCGTCTTCTACAGCAGCGACTTCATGTGGAAGGATACCGCCGCCGCGGCCAATCCGGCGGATCGTCTGCTGAACATGGGGCCGCTCTGGGATTTTGATCTTTCTGCGGGCAATGCGAATCACCTCGATGTCTGGAAGACGGAAGGCTGCTGGGTCAGCAGCGGCATGCAGAATGGCTCGCCCAACTGGATGTCGCGGCTTTTCGGCAATGCCAATTTTCGTGACCTTGTGCTGTCGCGATGGAAGCAAAAGCGGCCAGCGCTCGCGAAGTTCATCAATACCAGCGCCGACACCTATGCCCGCCGGCTGGAGCTTCCGCAGCAGCGCAACTTCGCGACATGGCCGAACTACAGTTTACTGCCCCCGAACCACTATGTGTTTTCCACGTATGCCGAAGAGGTGGCATTCGTGAAGTCGTTCCTGAACCAAAGGATGGCGTGGCTCGACAAGGCTTACGCCAGCCCGGAGAGCTTTGATGCGCTCTGCAAATAGAAAAACCCGGGGCTTCTGCGGTGGTGGTGACGTGCGTTACGGGTCAGCAGAATTAAAAAAGGGGCCAAGCTCGAATTGTTTTCCTGGCAGGTGAAAAATAAATCGAACCCCGCTCCTTTGACAGTCACTGTAAGTCGACTTCACACCTGCCGCCCAACAACACACGGTCACGACTCAAGGTCACGGTTCACCATTTCTTCAAAAATCCGGGATTTCAATTCCAGATACGTATGCGTGAATCTCCTGTTCCTCTCGGTATGGCAAGTGACTTCTGGAACAGTGTTGCCTGTTTCTACACCTGGAATAGGGAACTTATTCAGTGTTTCTCTGACCAACTGTCTTTAACCCAAATAATCGTGCGCCAGCACAAACTGGCAAGTGATAGTCGGTGAAAGTCCGATACAAGAAAGGAGTAGCGAACCGTCTTGACCCCGAGTCATGCGTTTTACATCGCGAGGTGTTGGGCGAAGCGTTGACAGGGGACACCGACAGGCCAGCCATTGAGCCGCGAAATGGGTAAATCCGGGATGCCGATGCCATGGTTATGGACAGAAGGCAATACACAGCGGGGCGCTACACGCGAGTCCTGCTGTGATCCTGCGCGGTCGGAGACCCTGAGCATGTCGGGAAGTTGCTTGCACAGGAGCTGGGAGGTCTCATCGGTTCCCGACGGAGAATTGTCGGGAGGGGCAGGGAAGGGAAACCGAAATCCTGCCATCTTCGCTGATGAGAAGTCGGATACCCCCATAATATCGAAGAAACTTCCGAACAAAGCCCGTCCGGCGGAGGGGGTGGAGAAAAGGGGGGTAGCCAAGGGGAGCGTTGTTGAATTTCCCGTTTGCCGGACACAGAGCCGGAAAACAAATGTTGACGAAATTCAACGGCGCACGTGAAGTCGTCAGACGGGATCAGACGATGAGGCATCACGGTATTCACCCGAGGCAGGAGCCTTGTGCGGTAATTCCGCTCGCAGGGATCTGTGCGGGGGGTGCTGGGCAACCAGCATCCCTACCGCGACCATTAGCCCGTCATTCCCGCGCAGGCGGGAATCCAGCAAGGACGAACATCCCGCGAAGCGGACAAAACCGCGATGTTGTCCCGCTTTGCGGGGGATTTTTTAATCAACTGGATTCCCGCCTGCGCGGGAATGGCGCAGCTTTGTGCTAATGGACTATTTGGGTTTAATAAACCCTTCGTAATGAGCGCAGTCAATAACTTCCCCGAAAGGAACAGCCTATTTTGAACATAAAACCAGAATTGCGTCAGCCGGCTTCTGCGAGTAGTATTCATTTTGGGTTATGGATCAAAATTCGTATCGCGCTCGGGAGTATTATTTATCCATGTGTCATGCATCGAAAAAGTAGGTCGATGGGAGAGACCAAGGGCTTTGCGTCGTCAACGCTTACCCGATACCTCTTCGTCATCGCCGTTGCCTCTCTGCTTGCCGCCTGTGGTGGTGGGAGTGGCGTGGGTGGCCTGCCCATGCCGTCAGAGCAGGGCACGACCAGCGGTGTTAGCATCGGCGGTGGGGGTAGCGTGGGTGCGGAAGATCGGGCACATCAAGCGGCCTCCATCGGCGGTGGGGGTAGCGTGGGCAGCACGCCCGTGCCGTCCGTGCAGAGCGCAACCAACGGCTATGTGGGTCTACCTCGTCCCGATCATGTCGTGGTGGTCATTGAGGAGAATCATGGGTATTCTCAAATTGTATCTGATATTAAGTCTTCACCATATATTCATGAACTGATGACTAAAGGCGTACTATTCACTCAATCTTATGGCGTTACTCATCCGAGTCAGCCAAACTATCTGGCGCTGTTTTCCGGTGATACCCAAAATGTTACTGATGATAGCTGCCCACATACATTCAATACCGATAATCTTGCTAAACAATTATTAAATGCTGGTTTAAGTTTTGCTATATTTTCTGAGGACTTACCATTTGTGGGTGATATGAGTTGCATGTCAGGGGGTTATCAACTTAAACATAATCCAATGGTTAACTGGCAAGGAACTCAATTACCTCCAGAAATGAATAAAAGATTTGCAGATTTCACTCAGGATTTTGCCCAACTGCCTACAGTTTCTTTTGTAATTCCAAATCAAGATAATGATATGCATGATGGAAGTATCGAGGCGGCAGATAATTGGCTCAAAATTCACATTGGTCCTTATGTGGATTGGGCATATGAACACAATAGCCTACTGATTCTCACCTGGGATGAGGACGATTTTATGGGGGATAATCGGATAGTAACGATAATGGTGGGGCCGATGGTAAATGCAGGAACAAGTGCCCAACGCATCAACCACTATAATGTCCTGCGCACTTTACTTGAACTTAACAATTTGCCGGCGATTGGTGAAAGTAAAAATGTGGAAGTAATCAAAGATATTTGGCTGACACACTAATATTGCAGCAGGATTTTCGACCTTCCAGGTATACGCAAGAGTATGGGTAATCTTACTAATTCATTATTGATCTTTACATAATTCGCGACACACTTTCCGTCATTCCCGCGAAAGCGGGAATCCAGCAAGACAAAATGCCTTTTGTTTAAACCCACTGGATTCCCGCTTTCGCGGGAATGACGTAGCAATTTTATTATTCCCCAGATTCCATTTTGGATGATGCGGCGCTGTCTTCAATTATGTAAATCTCAATAGACACGATCCTCCCGTAGCTGGCGCAGGGCGATCAATGCTGTTCATCTTGCGAAGCGACGTAGATCACAGCGCCCCTAAGCTATGAACGTTCAAAGTGCTTTCTTTGACCCAAGAATGCGCTCACCGCAACAAGGTTCTTTCCACCCGGCAGCCAATCCCCCGCAGCAGCGCCGAACCGCTGACCGGATCGCATTCCGGCCCGGCCAGCGCGCTGTAATTGGCGGCCATTTCCGGCGCTTCGCCGGGAGCCATTTGCCACCAGCCGTAGTGCGCCCATAAGGTCTGCGGGTCGAGCGCTGCGTCCAGCCTGGCGCGCCCCCGCATCGCGCCGTGGGGCGAATATACGGTCACCGCATCGCCTTCGGCGATGCCTTGTTTTTCCGCCGTTGCGGGGTGAATAAATACCGCCGGAAGGCGCGGTTTGCGTCCCGGGCGCTCCGCTTGCTGGTGCTGGCTGTGGCAACGGTCGGGAAGCTTGGCGCAGGTCATCAGCAGCGGGAATTCCGCATCAACTCTTGGCTGCCGGAACTCCGGCAAGGGCGGCTGGCCGATGCGCCACAACGCCTCGGCATAAAACTCGATCCGTCCGCTGGGGGTGGCGAAGCCCTTGTCCCGATATTTGAAATAATGCGTTTCGAGCGGCAGCGTCACCCCTTCCGGCGCGGCCCGCAAAGCTTCGGGCGTCAGGCCGGTTGGATCGAGCACATGGCGCAGGGCCGCTTCGGGATCGCCGTCGAAAAAACGGTCGCTCAAGCCCAAGCGCTCCGCCAAAGCGAAAGCGATGGCGGCATCGGAGCGCGTTTCACCCTGAGGCTCCACCACAGGGGTGCGCAACTGCACCAGGGATTCCGCCGCCTGATTGACGAAGAAGCCCGCCTGCAATCCCTGCCGCTCCCAAGGCATGGCGACGGGAAAAAGTATGTCTGCATCGCGGCTCATCGCGGAGGGAAAGAAATCGGCATGCGCGTAAAACTCCAGCGCCTGCAATGCCTCCATACCACGCTGCGGGTCGGGGCGAGTGGCAAGCAGGTTGGAACCGAAGGACAGCAACCCGCGCACCGGGTAAGGTTTCCTTTCCACGATGGCGCGATATAAATCGGCCTCGGAAATCCATCCCTTCGCGGCGGGGCCGAGAGGGTGCTCGGCCAATCCCAGCGCCTTGGCCGCCTGGCCCGGCGGCAGCAATTCACGGCCCATCACGTTATGCAACGGCGACTTGGTGAAAAACACGTTGCCGCCGGGTGCGTCGTAACAGCCGGTGAGCGCATACAACAGATGCAGCGCGCGGCTGGTCTGCGTCGCCTCGTGATGCTGGTTCAGCCCGGCCCATCCGTAAAACGCCACCGGGCCGTGATGCGCCATCATTTCCGCAGCCTGGGCGATGACTGTTTCGGCAATGCCGGTGATTTCCGCCGCACGCGCCAACGGATATGCCGCACAACGTTGTGCAAAGAGATCGAAGGCGGGGCGGCACGACACGAAGCCGTCAGATGTGGCCACTTCGAACTTTCCCGTGAGCGCCAAGGGCATGGCAGTGCCGTGCGGCGGCGCGGAAACGGCGCAGCCGTGCGCCTCATCCCACGCCATTTTCTGTCCTTCGGCGGACAACAGAAATTCCCCGCTATCCTCCCGCACCAGAAACGGTGCGGTGCTATAACGCAACAGAAATTCCCGGTCATAGTTGCCGCGTTGCACCAACTGGTTCGCCAGCGCCAGCGCCAGCACCCCGTCGGTTCCAGGCCGCACCCGCAGCCACGCATCGGCGCGCTTGGCGAAACCGGCTTCGCGCGGGTCGATGACGATCAGCTTCATTCCGCGCTGCCGCGCCTGTTCGATTTCCTCCGCCATTGCCAGCCATGTCGCGGGCGGGTTCACGCCCCACAGCAGCAGGCAGCCGGTGCGGGCGAAATCGGGCATGCCGATATCCGATCCGAAAGTGGTCACGGTGGCAAAATCCCGGTGCCAGTTGCATACATGGGTGGTCCACACCGTGTTGGGGCTGCCGAACGCATTCGCCAGGCGGAAAATCCACGCCATCCCGTCCGCTACAGCCGTGCCGCTGGGGGTGGTCACGCAAAAACCCACCGCCTCCGGCCCGCTTTCCGCAGCGATACGTTTCAGGTTGGAGGCGGTGACGTCCAGCGCCTCCTCCCAGGAAATTTTCTGCCAGCCGGGATCGGCGCTGCCCTTGGGTTTTGTTCGGCGCAGGGGATATAGCAGCCGTTCTGGATGCCGCAACAATGCTGGTGCCGCTCGCACCTTGGCGCACAAGTGTTTCCCGGTGGGATGGCCGGGATTGGGAACGACATCGGTCAGCACCCCGTCTTCGATCTGATAAAAACAGCCGCAGCGGGAAATGCACAGTGGGCAGTAGGAGGAAATGAGCGTCATGGAATCATCCGGGGCATTGAGCTACGTTTGTTTACCCTCGCATTGCATAGGCCGGTATATCGCTTCCACCGAGCCGGTATCGCAGCTCCATTCCAGCTTTCCATTGAAAATCTGCGGGGCGAAAATGAGCGTCTTGCCGGATAGGGGTTCCTGGTTTGCCGGAAACGTCAGTATGATGACGCCATTCGCGACGTTAACCGTGTACGGCAGGGCGCCCGGCTCCTCGGCTGTGAGGTAGGGTTTCCCCTGCCTGCTCTGAAGGCGTAGTGCATTGTTATCAGCCGGAAGAGTGTTGCGTTCTTCGTAATAGCTGGCAATTGCATCCTGTATCTTGCTGGCGCTGGCGACCGCAAGCGTTACCTTAATGCGCCCCTCACGGTCACCCGCCCCGAAGAAAACAACAAAGAGCAAGCCTGCGACGAGTAATTGCGCAACGACGAACACTATGATTGCTGCCCTCTTGCGCTTGGTTCCTGGCTGATCTGCCATGGTCACATATCTCCTGTAACTTAATTAGTTGAACGGTTGAGGCGCCGCTTTTATAAACCCAGATTATCCATTATCAAAAATGGAAAGCTATCTTTTCGTAGGTTGGGCAAAGCGTAGCGTGCCCAACGAATAAAGGCATCGTTATTAATGTTGGGCACGCTACGCTTTGCCCAACCTACGTACTGAATAATTACTTGAACGGGTAAGGCGTTGCATCAATCCAGCACGTGCGACACCATGCCGTCCGCCAGCTTCGGCTCGAACCAGGTGGATTTGGGCGGCATCACTTCATTGGCGTCGGCAACCGCCATCAGGTCTTCCATGCGCGTGGCGAATAGGGAAAAGGCCGCGGCCATCTCGCCGCTGTTGACGCGTTTTTCCAGCTCCGCCAGGCCGCGGATGCCGCCGACAAAATCGATGCGCTTGTCGCGGCGCGGGTCGCTGATGCCGAGCACCGGCGCGATCAGGTAATTTTGCAACAGGCTAACGTCAAGGCGCGCCACCGGGTCGTTTGCGGGGATCAAATCGGCGCGGATTTGCAGGCGGTGCCACTGCCCAGGCAGGTAGAGTCCGAACTCGCCTGGCCTGGAAGGCTTGACCGGCGCGGCGCTGGCCTGCACCGAAAAATTTTCGCTGATGCGCTGCAAAAATTGCGCCGCGTCCATGCCGTTAAGATCGACCATGACGCGGTTGTAATCCATGATCTTCATCTGGTGGTGGGGAAAGATGACGGAAAGGAAATAATTGTAGCTCTCATCGCCGCTGTGTTTCGGATTGGCGGCACGCCGTGCTGCGGCGATACGCGAGGCGGCAGCCGAGCGGTGGTGCCCGTCGGCGATGTAAAGCGCATGCATGGCATCGAATGCGGCGGTCAGTTGGCCAAGCGTCGCCGCATCGCGGATCACCCACAGCGTATGGCGGATGCCGTCGTCTGCGGTAACGTCGGCGTCCGGTGTGCCGCTGGAAGAGTACTCCAGCAGCCTGTCCACCTGCGGCGCGGAAGGATAGGCCAGCAACACGGGGCCGGTCTGGGCGTTGAGAGCATCAATCTGGCGCACCCGGTCATCCTCCTTGTCGGGGCGGGTGAACTCATGCTTGCGGATGCGGTTGGTGTCGTAGTCCGGCACCGAGGCCGCCGCCACCAGCCCGGTCTGGCTATGGCTGCCCATGATCAGGCGATAGGCGTAATAGCATGGCGCCGCATCGCGCACCAGCACGCCTTCCGCCAGCATCTTGCCGAGGTTCTCCACCGCCTTGGCATAAACCTCCGGCGCGTAGGGATCAATGCCAGCGGGCAAATCGATTTCCGGTTTGGAAATATGCAGGAAGCTCCATGGCCTGCCAGCCGCACGCATGCGCGCCTCGGCGGAGGAAAGCACATCGTAGGGAGGGGCAGCAATTTCGGCGGCACGGGATGGCGCGGGGCGCAACCCGGTAAAAGGGCGGATCAGGCTCATCAAAATTCCTTGTGAAAAATTGGTTATTTTACCAGTTCGCTGGAGAAAATCTTGATGGAGCATTGTCCAATGGGGTTTGAGTCTGAGTGGGGGTGCCTTGACTGCAACTTTGAATCCCCCTATCGTGTGACCATCTATCACCCATTTGAGGATCAACCATGTCAGCCATTCTCGCGGAACTCCAGGCGCAAGCCAAACAGTTGGATGCGGAAGAGCGCGCGCAGCTTGCAAGTTTTCTACTCGAAACACTGGAGCCAACCGACAGCGGCGATATTAGCCAAGCATGGGAAGCCGAAATCGCAGTGCGTTGGGCAGAGATCGAGCGCGGCGATATTAAATTGATTCCAGCAACGGAAGTGTTTGCCGAAGTCCGCCGCAAACTTCAGTGAACCAGCCGCAGTTCCATCCCAAGGCTCGTGCCGAATTCAAAAGATCGGCGCTCTTCTATAACGGAAAATACCCGGGCTTGGGTTTGGAATTCGCCGCCGAAGTTCAAGCCGCAGTTGCATTTGCATATTCTCATCCCGAAGCGGGTGCGCCAGTTGCAGATGGATTCCGTCGCGTAGTCGTCCGCCGATTTCCATACTCGGCCATCTATCGCAACAAATATGATCGTATCTACATCATCGCCGTAGCCCAACAGCGGCGGCATCCGAACTATTGGAATGATCGGGCATGAGCAAGAAAAACATCGGTAGCAGCTTCGACGACTTCCTGTCCGAAAATGCTATGCTGGACGAAGCGACCGCCGTCGCCGTCAAGCGTGTCATCGTATGGCAGATCGGGCAAGAAATGAAAGCGCAAAACCTGACAAGACCACGATGGCGAAGAAGATGCACACCAGCCGCGCCGCACTGAACCGCCTGCTGGATGAGAATGACACCAGCCTTACTTTGACTACGCTGGCAAGCGCTGCGGCGGTGCTGGGGAAGACGTTGAAGGTGGAGTTGGCGGCGGCGTGACAACTCAATGTTGCGGGTTCGTTTTTCGTAGGTTGGGTTAGCAGTTTCACCGCGTAACCCAACAGCATTTTTTCATGATGTTGGGTTACGCGAAAATGCCGCTAACCCAACCTACGAAACTTTTATTCAGGGCTTCCCGCCGTTTTCCGCATACATCAGTTGAACCATCCCCTCAACGATGCGAATGTCTCGGGGCGAGAGCCGCACCAGCTTATCCAGCAACGGAACAATGCCTGCGTATTGCGCCAGCCCGGCGTACTCTTCCTCCAACACAGGGATGACAAAATCATCCAAGCCTACAGCATTAACGCCACCACGGGCGCACTCACAAGTATTGGCACGTTTGCTGCGGGAATATATCCGTCCTCCATTGCCATTACACGAGCGCCATAGTTTCTCGTCACTGAAAAAACTTTGACTTGTATTCCCCACGCTCTTGGCGCGGGACAACGCGATTTTGACGTTAGGCGTAGCTCGCCGGTTTTGTTTTTCTGCGCCGTAATACCCCGCAGTCTTGCTGCGGGGATAGGCGCAGGGCGAGCGAAGCAAGTTTATTTGGGCAGGATGCGCGTTGTGCTCTATGCGAGCTATTTAAGCCGTTTCCAAAGCGCCGCACTTTTCATAAAGACGTGCCGGGGAAAGCTCCAGCCCATTCGGCCAGCACAGTGCGCCAGCATCAATGAAAAACCGCTGGAAGTAATTTTCATTGCGGAGCGGTTCAAGTAACGAGCCGCTCCGCCGCAATAGAACGTGTCCATCGAATGTGCCTTCTTTGCCATCCGAAAAAATTATTGCAACCTGAAAATCGCCCTGATAATGCGCCTCAATAACTTTAATCATCTTGATCTGCTCCCGGAATACGTTCCATGGGTTCAAAGCGCTGGCCTCTTTCCCAATTTGCCAGCAGTTCCTTTTGAGTTTGGCTCGCGGGGATTATGTAGCATATCCAATACGCCTGCAATGGCGCTGGGCTGGAACATTCGAATGCGTCCAGGAAATGCGTGGATTTATTTCCAGTTGCCCATTTGCAGAAAACTGCGTCATTCCCGCGCAGGCGGGAATCCAGCAAGGACAAATATTCCGCGAAGCGGACAAAACCTTGTTGTTGTCCCGCTTCGCGGGAGATTTTTAATCAACTGGATTCCCGCCTGCGCGGGAATGACGGGCTAGTGGGTCGTTTGGATTTACTTCAACTCATTAAAAAAATTCTTGATCGCCATCACCCTCTGGCTCAACTCACCGTATTTCAATTCGATCCGCAGCTTGTCCGGCCCGCTTAGTTTGTAATGGCGCTTGGTCTGGATGAGATTGATGATGCGCATCGGGTCTATCGGCGGGTTGGGGGTGAACTGGATTTGTATCGCCTCGCTCGACGCATCCAGCTTGATGATGCCGAGCGGCTTGGCGGCGATGCGCAGGCGATGGCAGTCGAGCAGCGCTTGGGTTGGTGCGGGGAGCAGGCCGAAGCGGTCTATCAGTTCCTGATGCATTTCATCGAGCTCATCCGGCGTATTGCAGTTGGCGAGGCGCTTGTAGATCACCAGCCGCTGGTGGATGTCGCCGCAATATTCGTTGGGCAGCAGGGCGGGGGTGTGCAGGTTGATCTCGGTGGTGACGCCCAGCGGGTGCGCCATGTCCGGCTCCTTGCCCTGGCGCAGCGAGGTGATGGCGGCGTTGAGCATGTCGGTATAGAGGCTGAATCCGATCTCCTGCATCTCGCCGCTCTGCGATTCGCCCAGCACTTCGCCCGCGCCGCGTATTTCCAGGTCGTGCATGGCGAGATAGAAGCCGCTGCCGAGCTGCTCCATCGCCTGTATCGCTTCCAGGCGTTTTTTCGCCTGCACAGTGAGTGATTCGGTATCCACCAGCAGGTAGGCGTAGGCCTGGTGGTGCGAGCGCCCGACTCGCCCTCTTAACTGGTGCAGTTGTGCGAGGCCGAAGCGGTCGGCGCGGTTCATGATGATGGTGTTGGCGCTGGGCACGTCGATGCCGGTCTCGATGATGGTGGTGCACAGCAGCACATTGAAACGCTGCTGGTAAAAATCACGCATCACGCTTTCCAGATCGCGCTCGCCCATCTGCCCGTGCGCCACGCGGATGCGCGCTTCCGGCAGCAGCGTTTCCAGCTTCTCCGCCATGTTGGCGATGGTGTCCACCTCGTTGTGCAGGAAGTACACCTGCCCGCCGCGCTTCAATTCGCGCAGCACCGCCTCGCGGATCACGCCCTGGCTATAGTTGCTGACGAAGGTCTTGATCGAGAGCCGCCGTTGCGGCGCGGTGGCGATTACCGAGAAATCGCGCAGCCCTTCCAGCGACATCGCCAGTGTGCGCGGGATCGGCGTGGCGGTGAGGGTCAGTACATCCACTTCCGCACGTAGCGCTTTCAGGCGCTCCTTCTGTTGCACGCCGAAGCGGTGTTCTTCGTCGATGATGACCAGGCCAAGGTTGCTGAACTTCACGCCTTTCTGGATCAGCTTGTGCGTGCCGATGATGATGTCGAGCCTGCCGTCCTCCATATCTTTCAGGGCTTGCGTCTGCTCCTTGGCGGAGCGGAAGCGCGACAGTTCGGCGATTTTCACCGGCCAGTCGGCAAAGCGGTTGGAGAAGTTCTGGAAGTGCTGTTCGGCGAGCAGCGTGGTGGGCACCAGCACCGCCACCTGCTTGCCGTCCATCACCGCGACGAAGGCGGCGCGCAATGCCACTTCGGTCTTGCCGAAGCCCACGTCGCCACAGATCAGCCGATCCATCGGCTTGCCGGATTGCAAATCGAGAATCACCGCTTCGATGGCGGCGGCCTGATCCGGCGTCTCCTCGAAATCAAACCCGGCGCTGAACGCTTCATAGTCGTGATAGGTGAACTTGAAGGCGTGGCCCTGGCGCGTGGCGCGCTGGGCGTAGAGGTTCAGCAGTTCGGCGGCGGTGTCGCGCACCTGAAGCATGGCGCGGCGCTTGGCCTTGTCCCATGCGCCGCTGCCCAGCTTGTGCAAGGGTGCTGCTTCCGGCGCGCCGCCGCTGTAGCGGCTGATGACGTGCAGTTGCGCCACCGGCACATACAGCCTGTCGTTGCCAGCATATTCCAGCAGCAGGAATTCGTTCTCGCCCTCGCCGAGATCGAGATTGACCAGCCCCTGATAGCGCGCGATGCCGTGCTGCTCATGCACCACCGGGTCGCCCGGCTTGAGCTCGGAGAGGTCGCGCAACATGCCTTCCACGTTGCTCTTCTTCGCGGCGCGCGAAACGCGGCTGCGCGGTTGCGCGGCGTAGAGTTCGCTCTCGGTGACGATGGCGATTTTTTCATCCGGCAGGATGAAGCCGTTTTGCAAGGTGGCCACACCGAGCATGAATTTCTCGCGGCTTTCGAGGAAGGCCGCGTAGTTCTCGCACGGCACTGGCAAAAGGCCATATTCCTTCAGGTAACCGGAGATGATCTCGCGCCGCCCGAGGCTGTCGGCGAGCAGCAGCGTGCGTCCGTCATAGCCTTGCAGGAAATTCTGGAATGCCTGCGTGGGGGTGTCGGCGCGGCGGTTGACGGCGATGGTGGGGAGGGGGGCGGTGGGGCAAGAAATTAGATGCTTGCTGGCTATTTCGTCATTCCCGCGAAGGCGGGAATCCAGTGATTCAATTGACTGGGCTCCCGCCTGCGCGGGAGCGACGGATGGAATTGCTACGATGTCCACCCGCGCAAAATCCTTCACCCGTATAAAAAACTGCTCCGCATCCAGAAACAACTCCTTCGGCTCCAGCAGCGGGCGCTGCGGATCGCCGCGCAGCAGGTTGTAGCGCGATGCCGCATCCCTGGCGAATCCGGCAATAGCCTCATCCACCTCGTGATGCAGACACAGCGTAGCGCCACTGGGCAGATAGTCGAACAGCGTAGCGGTGCGCTCGAAAAACAGCGGCAGGTAGTATTCGATTCCAGCGGGCGCGATGCCCTTGCTCACGTCTTTATAAATACGCGACTTGGAGGGGTCGCCTTCGAAGCGCTCGCGGAAGCTCTGGCGGAAGTGTGCCTGCCCTTTCTCGTCCAGCGGAAACTCGCGCGCGGGCAGCAGGCGGATTTCCGGCACCGGGTACAGGGTGCGTTGCGTGTCCACGTCGAAAGTGGCGATGGTCTCGATCTCGTCGTCAAACAGGTCTATGCGGAAAGGCACCGCGCTGCCCATCGGGAACAGGTCTATCAGCCCACCACGCACGCAGTATTCGCCCGGCGTCAGCACCTGCTGCACATGGTTGTATCCGGCAAAAGTCATCTGCTCGCGCAGCCTGTTGATATCCAGCTTTTCGCCGCGCTTGAGGAAGAAGGTGAAGGCGGCGAGATATTCCACCGGCGGCAGCGGATATAGCGCGGTGGTGATCGGCACCACGGCCACGTCGAAAGATTTACTGCGGGTGTGATGCAGAGTTGCAAGCCGTTCCGACACCAGGTCCTGATGCGGTGAAAAATGGTCGTAAGGCAGCGTTTCCCAGTCCGGCAGCAGATGCACGCGCAGCTTTGGAGCAAAGAATGGAACCTCCTCCACCAGCCGCTGTGCTTCCAGTGCGCTGGCGGTAATTACTACCAGCGGCGCGTGCTGACCGGCGTATTGCGCCAAGGCCAGCGCATCGGATGAGCCATGAAGTTGGGTGTAGCGCGGGCGGGAATGGAGTGAATCGAACAGCATTGAATTGAACCGTGACAAAGGCGCATATTATAAGGCAAGCAGGCAGTTTCGTAGGGTGGATAAAGGCGCATCGTGCTGTATCCACCGTTCTGCATGGTGGATACGTGCTTCGCACTTTATCCACCCTACCGCACTGATCGCTGCCAAGAGGCAGCTCCCACCAATAAGCCATTTTCAAATTGGCAGTGGAATTAAGATGGTATGCAAATAATTCTGTTTGACGGAATCCGTATCTTGGAATAACATGGCCGCATGATTCAATCTTTTGCTTGTTCCGATACCGAGAGCCTCTTCCTCAGCCACGTGGTTCCCCGCTTCAGGAATATTGAGCGGGCGGCCAGGCGCAAGCTGCTGATGTTGCATGCTGCAATGCAATTGGTTGCATTGAAGACGCCGCCCGGCAACCAACTGGAGCTGTTAAAAGGCAACCGGCGTGGGCAGCACAGTATCCGTATTAACGACCAATGGCGGATATGTTTTGTGTGGAAAGATGATGGAGCGCACAACGTAGAGATTGTGGACTACCACTGACAGGAGAAATGAACATGACCAAAATGCTTGAAGAAATTCACCCCGGCGAAATTCTGCTGGAAGAATTTATGAAACCCAAGGGAATTACCGCGCGCCAGGTGGCTGCCGATATTGATGTGCCGCCCAGCCGGATCAGCGACATCGTGAATGGCCGCCGCCCGATCACGGCAGATACCGCCTTGCGCCTCGGAGTGTATTTCCAGATGGATCCGCGTTTCTGGCTCAACCTGCAATCGGAGTATGACATGCGTATGGCGACGCGGGAACTTTTACCTAAGGTCGCGCCACGCATTCGGGTGTTGCATGCTTAAACCATAACCATTTGCAGGCTGCTGGTACACGACAAAGCCATCCATTAAAAGCCGATGTAGCGGCAATTTGGTAAACTGCGCCTATGTCAGAATTTTACGCTCTCGTCCCCGCCGCCGGTTTCGGTTCCCGCATGGGAGGCGAACTTCCCAAGCAGTATTTACCGCTGGCCGGGCAGCCGATGATTTTCCATGCACTCAACGCGCTGTGCGCCAACGCGGACATCGGCACGGTGTTCGTGGTGCTGGCTCCCGACGATACGCTGTTCCATAGCTACGACTGGTCGCGTTTCGGGGACAAGTTGCAACCGCTTTACTGTGGCGGTGCAACGCGTGCGGAGAGCGTGCTGAACGGGCTGCTGGCTTCCGAACTGGAGCCGGACGATTGGGTGCTGGTGCATGATGCGGCGCGCCCATGCCTGAGCCAGGAGCAGCTTGCGCGCCTGATTGGCGAACTGCGTGACGACGAAGTGGGCGGCATTCTTGCCGTGCCGGTGGCGGATACGCTGAAGCGCGCGGATGGTGCGCGGCGCATCGCACAAACGGAGAGCCGCGAGGGGCTGTGGCAGGCGCAGACACCGCAGATGTTCCGCGCGGGGTTGCTGCTGCGCGGATTGCAAACTGCGCCGCAAGTGACGGACGAGGCTTCGGCGGTCGAGGCGATGGGGCTGCACCCCAGGCTGGTGTTGAGCGAACCGAGTAATTTCAAGGTGACTTATGCGCAGGATTTATTGCTGGCGGAGTTGTTGTTGAGAGTAAGAATGTAGGTCGGGCTCTGCCCGACATGGTGGGCAGAGCCCACCCTGCGAAAATCGAGGGAGAGGGTAATGCGTATCGGGCAAGGATTCGACGTCCATCAGTTGGTAGAAGGCCGCAAGCTCATCATCGGCGGCGTGGAGATTCACCATGACAAGGGCCTGCTCGGGCATTCCGATGCGGACGTGCTGCTGCACGCGATCAGCGACGCGCTGCTGGGCGCGGCGGCGCTGGGCGACATTGGCCGCCACTTCGCCGATACCGATGCGCAATACAAGAATATGGACAGCCGCATCCTGTTGCGCCAGGTATTGCACATGGTGCGCGAGCAGGGTTTCCGCGTCGGCAATGTGGATGCCACCATCATCGCGCAGGCGCCGAAAATGGCGCCGCATATCCCGCAGATGGTGGCGCATATCGCCGCCGATTTGCGCGTGGAGAAAAACGCCGTCAACGTGAAGGCGACCACCACCGAGCAGTTGGGGTTCAGCGGGCGCGGCGAGGGGATCGCGGCGCAGGCGGTGGTGTTGCTGCTGGCGGATAATTAATGCGCGTGCTGGCACTGGAAACTTCCACCGAATATTGTTCGGTTGCATTGTGGCAGGAAGGGGTGGTGGTTGACCGTTGCAAGCTGGTCTTTCAAAAACATTCCGAAGTGTTGATAGAGATGCTGGATGCGCTGTTGCGCGAGGCTGGAGTAAAACTGACACAACTCGATGGCATCGCCTTCGGCATGGGGCCGGGTTCGTTCACCGGCGTGCGCATCGCCTGTGGCGCGGCGCAAGGATTGGCGCTGGGCGCGGATTTGCCGGTGATTGGGGTATGCACCTTGCAGGCATTGGCGCAAGCCAGTGGCCGGGACAAAGTGATCGCCGCGCTGGATGCGCGCATGGGCGAGGTGTATCACGCCGCGTATGAAAAGCGCGCGGGGGAATGGGTGACGGTGTGCGAGCCGGGCCTGTGTTTGCCTCAGGGCGCACCTCGGGTTGCGGGGGTGGACTGGTTCGGAGCAGGCAGCGGTTTTGCCTTATATGAAGCGGCTTTGAGTGAGCGCTATGCCGGGCAGCTTGCTGGCAGTGATGCGCAGGCCGTGCCGCAGGCCAGCGCCATTGCGGTGCTGGCCGCGTTGCGGTTTGCCGCCGGACAGGGCGTGGATGCAGCGCAAGCCATGCCGCTGTACTTGCGCGACAAAGTGGCGCTAAAAACCAGCGAACGTCAAAAGCCAGCCAGCAAGCAATGACGCGCTTGCGCGAAATGAACCTGGCGGACATGGATGCGATCATGCGCATCGAGCAACGTGTGCATGCGCATCCGTGGACGCGCGGCAATTTTACCGATGCGCTCAAAAGCGATTGTGTCTGCAAGGTGTATGAAGTTGAGGGAGAGATGCTGGGTTATTTTGTATTCATGCCTGCGGTGGACGAAGCGCAACTGCTCAACATCAGCATCGCCGCCAAGCAGCAGCGCAAGGGTTTGGGGCGCAAGCTGCTGGGCGAGACCATGGAAATTGCGCGCGGCATGAACATGCGGCGCATGTTGCTGGAAGTGCGCCCATCCAATGTGGCGGCGCTGGGGCTATACCGCGACGCGGGGTTCCGCGAGATCGGCTTGCGGTGCGGCTACTATGCTGCGGATAATGAACGGGAAGATGCCATTGTTATGGAATGTGTATTGTGAACAGGGAAGAAGCTGTCTTGCGTGAACTCAACCTATACCCGCTGTGGCAGAGGCGTAATGCGGTCGCGCCGGCGCAGTTGGCTGAGGTGGTTGAGCAAAAAGTTGAAACGGCCTCAAACTCAAATAAGAGCCGCGAACAGCTTATCAGCGAACTCGACTGGCCGGAACTGAAAGCGCTGGTGCGCGACTGCACCGCGTGCAAGCTGCGCGCAGGCTGCACGCAGACCGTGTTCGGCGTGGGCGATGAAAAGGCGGGCTGGCTGTTCGTGGGTGAAGGGCCGGGTGCGGATGAGGATGCGCTGGGTGAACCCTTCGTGGGGCAGGCGGGCAAGCTGCTCGACAACATGTTGGTCGCGATTAAATTGAAACGCGGCAACAACGTATACATCGCCAATATTGTAAAATGCCGCCCACCCGGCAACCGCGCGCCGGAGCCGGGTGAAATTGCGACGTGCCTGCCCTATCTGCAAAGGCAAATCGGACTCATCCAGCCCAAGGTTATCGTGGCGCTGGGCAAGACCGCCGCGACCGCATTGCTGGGGCGCGATGCCGCACTTGGTTCGTTGCGCGGCACTCTACATGATTACAAAGGCATTCCGCTATTGATTACCTACCACCCGGCATATCTGTTGCGCAGCCCGATGGAAAAAACCAAGGCATGGCAGGATTTGTGCCTGGCGGTGGAAACGATGAAAGGATTGAACTGATTTAAACCAAATACATATCAGCCCGTCATTCCCGCGCAGGCGGGAATCCAGCAAAGACAAACATCCCGCAAAGCGGACAAAATTGCGATGTTGTCCCGCTTCGCGGGAAATATTTTAATCATCTGGATTCCCGCCTGCGCGGGAATGACGCAGTTTTGGGCTGATAAACAATTTGGGTTCAACGAAGCACCCATTTTTTACATGGGACAGATATTTTGAAAAGGGCATGGCATGTCGAAAAGTGGCGATGAATTGAAAGTGATGGTGGTTGAAGACAGCAAGGTGACCATGAAGGCGCTGTGCAATTATCTTGGGCGCATGGGCATTAGCCCGCTGACTGCGGTGACCGGCCAGGAGGCGATTGAAATTTTCCGCAGGGATCGCCCCGACATCATCCTGCTCGACGTTATCCTGCCCGACATCGACGGGTTCGATATCGCCAGGCAATTGCGCGATATGGAGAAGGGCGATGAATGGACCGCCATCATCTTCCTGACCAGCATGGCAAAGGACGAAGACCTGGCGCGCGGCATCGCGGTGGGCGGGGACGATTACCTGATGAAGCCGATCAGCGAAGTGGTGCTGCATGCCAAGATGCGCGCCATGCGCAGGCTGGTGGAAATGCAACGTGCACTGGTCGAGGTCACGCAGGAATTGAATGTGGCCAACAAGGAATTGCAGCGGCTTTCCACGACCGACGGCCTGACCGGCATCGCCAACCGGCGTTTTTTTGATGAGTTGGTGCCGCGCGAATGGCGGCGCTGTGCGCGCATGAAGCAGCCGATGGCACTCGTCATGATCGATGTCGATCACTTCAAGAAATACAACGATACTTATGGCCATCAGGCAGGCGATGAGTGCCTGAAAGCCGTGGCCGCGCAAGTGGGACGCGCCACGCCGCGCGCCAGCGACCTGGCGGCGCGTTATGGCGGCGAGGAATTTGTGATGATACTCGGTGAGACCACCATGGACGGCGCGAGGTGGGTAGCCAACAACATCCGCCAGCATGTTTCCGACCTGAATATGCCGCACTCCGCATCGCCATCGCAGCATGTCACCATCAGTTGCGGTGTCGCCTCGACGATCCCGCGCGAAGACCAGCCGCTGGAAACCCTGCTGAAAGCTGCCGACGAGGCCCTGTACATGGCCAAGATGCAAGGCCGTAATACGGTTGCTTGCGCGGAGTAGCCAGAAAAGGCTGCGGCACACCCCGGCCTATATGTTCCTGGCTGTTGACGCACCCCAGCCAGCAAGTCACAGTTAATCCGAATTACCCGGCGGGGTAACCGACATGGCATTTCAACATCGTCAGGCAGTTACCCGGCTAATGAATATTTTTATGAAAACAAATCAAAATGCAGTGTTCGTTGGATTTTTTTTGTTCGGTCTGCTCGTTTTTTATCCAGCCCTATCAAGCTATTTTTTTGCGGATGATTTTGGGTTTCTTGCAATCAGCCGGTATATACACAACCCGCTGACCTTCTTCAATAACGACCACTTTCCCGGAAGTTTTTATTACCGGCCGTTCGGCATGCTGTCGTGGTGGTTGTCATACAAATTATTTGGGATCCAGTATGTGCTCCATAATTTGGTGAACATGCTGATCCATATTGGAAATGCATACGTTTTGTTTCGAATTTTCGGCCTGGTTCGAGCCAATATGAAGTTGAATATTCTATTGGCGCTATTGTTTTTGGTGCATCCTCTGACTATCTCCACAAGCATGTGGCTGTCAGACCGGTTCGATCTATTGGCGACCTGGTTTATTCTCCTCACCATCTACTGGTTTTTACGCTATCGTCTGGAGGGTGCACGGGCAGCCTATTTTTCTGCCCTTGCAGTTTGCATGCTGGCTTCTCTATCCAAAGAGATCGCCTATTTCACACCGCTCCTTGTCACAATCGTCTCATGGTATATATATCCGAATGCAATCCGGACATGGCGAATCAAGCTAAGTGAAATCGCACCGTTTTATGGCGCGGTATTTCTGGTATTTGGCGCGCGGTTTGTCCTTCTACGCGGCACCGAAAAACTTCTTCTTGGTGAAGACTCCCTCTTCACGGTCTTGATGGGAGGGGTTTGGCGCTGGTTATGTCTGTTGCCGAATTTCTACACGTTTTACACCGATTTTGCGCAATGGAACGTTGTCGTTGGCATACTGCTTCTTGTCGCTATCTTCATTCTGGCTGGGCTAAGTCTGCGGGCTTTGTCCAGGCCGCGCGAGATAAGCTGGAGCATGGCCATGCTCGGATTGACGATAATCCTGGTGCCCGCCATTTTGCAGGCGCCTGTTACCTTTATCAGCCTTGTCTATCATTCAAGCGGTGGTTTTGATTTATCCAATCTCGTCAATTCAAGATTTTATTACTTATCTTTCGTGGGATTTTTGCTGTTGGCGCAGCAGTTATTGACGGTCGCCTGTTCCGTGTTCATTAACCCCGATACCAATTTGGTTGTCGCCCGCCTTGTGTACTTTCTGCTATCCATACAAGTGATGGCCTATGGGACTCTATCCCATTCGTTGGGCCACGGTTGGAGCAAGTTGACCAATGGGCAGACCCGTAATGTTATCGAGCAAGCCAGCTTGGCCCTGGAACCATTATCGCTGCCTCAAAAGGGCTGCAAATTGTATATCTTGAACACGCCAGATTCTCGGTATTTTCGTGAATTTTCCGACAGCATTATCAAAGCAATCGCTCCCCAACAATCACAAATGATACATTGCCTTGTGCTGACAGAAAGATCACCCTGGTTTCAATTAATGTCGCGCGAAGATATGAAAACAATGCAGGCAGCGCCACTGCGCGATGCCATTGTCGCTGGCCAACCGATTGCACCTACACTGATAGACGGCCTCGCTTTTATCTATCTGAATGTGCCTGACAGCCCTGAAATTGCTCTTGACCCGAATGCCATGTTTATCGAATTTGACGGGCAAAAATATGTTGATGTCAGTCAGCAAATGAGGTCCGGTTCCAAGAGAGTGAGCTTCTTTTCAGCTCGTCCTTGACGGAACAGGAGGCGTGCGAGCGCGGCAATGGCCGGCAAGCGGACGTACCAATCAGGTTTGCGTAATTGTATTGATAGGGTGTGAGGTATTAACGCATCTGTTTCGTTACCTATGAAACCTTAACCGCCGCCCTCAACTCCTCCGGGGCAAAATCATCCACCATGATGACCATGCGGCGCAGGGCGTAGTCGCGTTCCAGTTGCAATGCTTGCTCCGCGCTGATGATGCCCTTGTCGCGCGCTTCGGCGATGCGCAGCAACTCTTCCAGCGCCTTCAGCTTGCCGGCCTTGCGCGCTTCTTCCAGCTTGGCTTGCAGCGGTTCGCAGGCCAGCGTGCTGTGCAGCGCAGCTTCCAGCGCGCCCACTGCACTGTTCTCGTCGTAATCGTAAAATTCGCGTAGCGATTCGTTTGCCTCCTCTCCCGCAGGCGGGAGAGGATTGAGGTGAGGGGAACGGGCATGGCGAGTTTCTTTCTTGCCATGCACGGTCGGCAGGTACATGCCATCCGTCAGGCGGTCGCGAGCGGCGCCGGGTTGCAGCAGCAGCGCAGCCACTTGATGCCCGAGTTCGTCCGATGGCGGAGCCAGGCATTTTCCAAGCGGAAAGATGAGTGTGCGCAAGATTAGCGCCGCAACACAACTGGGGAAGTTTTGCAGCACGCCATCGAATGCCACCTGTATCCTGTACAGCGCATCCTGCATCGCCCAGTGCAGCAGCGGCAGGTCGTCCGCCTGCCGGCCTTCGTCTTCAAAGCGCTTCAGTGTGGCCGAGCACAGGTATAACTGGCTCAACACATCGCCCAGGCGCGCGGAAATTTTTTCCCGGCGCTTGAGGGCGCCGCCCAGCACCAGCATGGACACATCCGCCGCCAGCGCGAAGGCCGAAGAGTAGCGCGTCAATTGCTGGTAGTAACGCCGCGTCGCGCTACCCGCCGGAACCGGAATGCCGCATCCGCCGGTGAGCCCGAATATCAGCGCGCGCGCCGCATTGCTCAGGCTGAAACTGAGGTGGCCGAACAGGGCGGCGTCAAAATTTCGCACCGCGCGTTCCGCGTCGCTGTCGTGCGCCGCCTGGATTTCCCTGAGCACGTAAGGGTGGGCGCGGATCGCGCCCTGCCCGAAGATGATCATGCTGCGCGTCAGGATATTCGCGCCTTCCACCGTGATGCCGATGGGTGTCTGCTGGTAGTTGCGCGCCAGATAGTTGCCTGGCCCCATGCAAATGCCCTTGCCGCCGTGCACATCCATCGCATCGTTGATGACCGCGCGCCCGCGCTCGGTGCAATGGTATTTGACGATGGCGGAAATCACCGAGGGCTTCTCGCCCATATCCACCGCCTGCGCCGTCAACTTGCGCGCCGCATCCATCATGTAGGTATTGCCGCCGATGCGCGCCAGCGCTTCTTCCACGCCCTCGAATTTGCCGATGGGCATCCTGAATTGCTTGCGCACCCGGCCATACGCGCCGCAGGTGCGCGCCGCCTGGAGGCTGCCGCCGGTGGCGCTGGCGGGCAATGAAATCGAGCGTCCCGCCGCCAGGCATTCCATCAGCATGCGCCAGCCCTGGCCGATGCGTTCCTGCCCGCCGATGATGTAGTCCATGGGGATGAATACATCCTTGCCGGAAGTCGGCCCATTCTGGAATGCGGAGTTGAGCGGGAAGTGGCGGCGGCCCACGTTCACGCCGGGCGTAACGGTGGGGATCAGCGCGAGAGTGATGCCACGCTCGGTTTCGCTGCTCAATAGATGTTCCGGGTCGTGCAACTTGAATGCGAGGCCAAGCAGCGTGGCGACCGGAGCCAGCGTGATGTAGCGTTTCTCCCATGTCACGCGCAGGCCGAGCACATCTTTTTGCCCCTCGAACTCCCCCCGGCACACGATGCCAAAATCGGGAATCGCGCCCGCATCGGAACCGGCGAATGGCCCGGTCAGCGCGAAGCACGGCACCTCCTTGCCCTGCGCCAGCCTGCGCAGGTATTTCTCTTTCTGCTCCGGCGTGCCGTAGTGCAGCAGCAATTCTGCCGGGCCGAGCGAATTCGGCACCATCACCGTCACTGCCGCCGTGCCGCTACGCGAGGCGACCTTGGTCACCACGGCGGAATGCGCCTGCGCGGAGAACTCCAGCCCGCCGTACTGCTTCGGGATAATCATGCCGAAGAAGCCTTTGTCCTTGATGAACTGCCACGCCTCCGGCGACAAATCCTGGCGCACGTGGGTGATGTCCCAGTCGTCCAGCATGGCGCACAAAGCTTCGGTTTCGTTGTCGAGGAAAGACTGCTCTTCGGCGGTCAGCGCGGGCTTGGGAAAGCTTAGCAGCTTGCGCCAGTTCGGGTTTCCGCTGAACAGCTCGCCGTCCCACCACACCGTCCCGGCGTCCAGCGCCTCCTGCTCGGTTTGCGAAACCTGCGGGAGTATCCTGCGGAAAATCCTGAGGATGAAATTGCTCACCAGCGCGCGGCGCAGCAAGGGAATGCCCAGCACCGCGACAAACAGGGCAAGCGCAACAATGACAATCTGGAACACGTCGGCGGAAAGCCGGCTTTCGATGGCGATGACGGGAACGAAGATCATCAGCGCCAGCAGCCAACCCCAGATGGATGCGCGGAAGAAGGCCAACAACATCATCACAGCCAGCACTACAAACAACGTCAATACCGCCATCGCCGCTCCCCTTATTGTTGGGCACTTTCGAACTTTAACGCCAGAAGGCGATACTAACAATGACTTTCAGCAATGGGCATACGCTGGGTTTATTGAGGCTTACATAATTGATGACAGCACCACGCCATCCGGAATGGAATTGGAAAGATGAAGAAATTGCCACGTCATTCCCGCGCAGGCGGGAATCCAGTGGGTTTAAACAAAATGCATTTTTTGTCTTGCTGGATTC
>Ga0315281_10002061_pt1 | contig 29917 bp, 36 predicted proteins | sample YL17G07_0_MG_FD_204540 | JGI IMG/M metagenome (GOLD analysis project Ga0315281, IMG submission 204540) | Sediment microbial communities from Yellowstone Lake, YNP, Wyoming, USA - YL17G07_0 | ecosystem: Environmental > Aquatic > Freshwater > Lake > Sediment | place: USA: Wyoming | collected...
GTAAACCACTCCATGACTACAAGTAGTCTCGATTGCAGTCTTAAAAAAAAGGATTATATTTAATTAGGAGGGTAAAAAGATGTACAAAAGAAGAATTTTCTTAATTGGGAGCATTTTCGTTTTGAGTCTTTTATTGGTAACTCAACCTTTTGCTATAGCCAGGGCTATAGATGGTTTTCAGATAACCCCCCTATCCCCTACCCCCCGGATAATTATGATTTTTGATAAGGGACTGGATATACATGTATTGTCCATTGACAGATTCACAGAGGTCACCTGGATTAATGACTCACAAAGCGATGTTAAAATAAAATTCGGCAAAGGCGCACATTGCAGAGAGGTTACTTCAGCGGCATTTCCGGCATTAGGTATTAGGTTGGACCCCCAAAAATGCTTTGTAATAAAGAACGTTATAACTCCGAAGAAAACTCTGCGGTTTCGTTTCAAAGAGTTTGGTGATTACCATTACGAAGTTGAATATGTAGGTACGAAGCGCGCTGACTACGGGGAACTTAAAGTATTTTAGGCACGGTTGGTTATTATTAATGATAGAAGGATGGGCAAGCCGCGGAAGATAAGACTTTTTTTACACTCTAATCTTTCTGACATCAACCAATTCTATTGCACCTTTTCTACCAAGATCCTCAATTTCTTTTGTAAACCCTGATCGCGAGAAAAGCCCAAGGCGAATATCTGTTGAATTACCTCCATGGATAATGAAGGACACCTTCTTTTGAAGGTCTTTCAGAACTTCCATCCCGATCGGTTTTCTCGACCATTTACATTCAGCTGCAAAGATTGGGGTGTCTCCCACCATTGCAACCAGATCAATTTCTTCATTGGCCTCCCACCAATGACCTGCTCGGTCATACTCCAATTTTATTTCTTCTTTGGTAACAAGATACCGGAGAATCTCAACGCAGATTTTATCAAACCCTTGACCGATGAAATTGTCCAGATGGGGAAGAATCTCTTGCTTCAACAATCTTTGGCTTCCACTTTCCACTAACCGACTCTTGTAAGGTTGGACAAACCGAAACCAAAATCGAAAGAAATTATCTGAAAGGCGATAAATACCTTTACGGCTCTTCTCCGGGTGCTTTTCGGTAACAGGAGTTTCTCTTTCTATCAGTCTCAAATCCTGAAGCACCGAAAGATATTTACTAACTGGACCTCGTTCGATTCCAGTTCGTTGGACTATATCGTTCATACGGGTATTTCCAAAGGCAATGGACTGAAGGATAGAAAAATAATGTTTAGGATCCCGGAGTTCTTCCATCAGGATGAAGCGAACCTCATCATACAAAAATGCAGTAGGGCTCAAAATCTGTTTTTCAATGTTTTGATGAAATGAAAGTTTATCAGAGAACTGGATTAAATAGGCTGGCACGCCACCCAGGATGGCATAAGCAGAGATTCTTTCTTCTGGGGAATAATTTGGATAAAATTTTTTCAAGCTATAAAGGGGTAAAGGTTGTAAGAGGAGTTGTCCGGTTCGACGACCGTATAATGGACTCTTGTGGCCTAAAATCTCCCGCTCCATGAAGCTAACAAACGACCCACAAAGAATCATATAAAGTTTCGAATCCTTGCCTGCTTCGTCCCAAATTCTTTGAAGAATGGAAGGAAGGGCTGGCTCACTTGAGCATAGATAAGGAAATTCATCCATGATTAAGAGCACTCTTTCCTTTTTCCCCAAATCAACAATATATCCTAAAAGGGGGTCCCATGCTGGAGGAGGATCTGCTTGAAGGAGGGGATTTGGATAAAGGAGATGAACGGTCTCTGAAAATCGGCGACGTTGATCTTGATCTGCTCCAAGATCTGCCATGAAATAAATCGCCTTTTTCTTTGAGAATGCCTCCCTTAAAAGTTCCGTTTTGCCAATACGGCGCCGACCATAAACGATTATAAGCTCCGCCTTTTGGGAAGTCATCCGGTCCAGTAGAAATTGGATTTCTGATTCTCGATTGACAAAAGCCAAAAAAATCTCCTTTGTCTGTTTTAAAGTAGTCTACTTTAAAGTAGACTATTTGAAATTCAATGTCAAGCCCTTTCGGTAAAAATAAAAAGACTTGGCCTGGCGAATCTCTTTGCCGAAAGATTGGTTAACCCGTTGAGGCTTTCTGTTCATGAGCCGAATATTTATACATGGCATTGGACATCGAACTGCCTCTAAAAACTGCGCATATTGTAATATAATGCATCGGCGTGGTATGCTTGCAAAGATACTTCAAGCAAGCTGACAACAAAAAAGCAGTTTACCGAGATAGCCCAATCAAAAGGAGGTTTGTGCGTATGAGGTCATTATTAATAGCTGCGGCTGGATTCTTCTTGTTATTGGCTTCCTCTTGTGCCACAGTGCCGACAGAACCCCTCGCTTCAGGCGAGCTAAGATTGCTAAGTATGCATGCAGAGAGGGGTGACATCAGGTTAAATTTCCCATTTATGGTGAATATTAATTTTGAAGCAGATGGTAAACCAGAAATTAGAACAGCCTGTTTCTACTTCTCCGGTGATGGTCCATACTGTTTAAAGGTGACAGATGTGAATTATGGATCACCAGGAACGGTCAAGCTACAGGTTCGGGCTAAAAACTCTGGCTCCCATGCCTTGGAAAGTTATGTTCTATATATTAAGGATGGGAAGACTCAACCGACTAATATAATAGGTTGCCAGATCCGTGTCATTCCATGATAAAAGAGCGCATGGAAAAAGAAACCCCTGTCCGAGGTTGCTTAGGAAAAAGCATGGCAGGATGGGAAATTGATTGAAAATAAAGACGAGGAGGTTTGTCTTTCAAATCCTGGAAGAATGTACTATGCAGTGCCACCATTCCAATTCTAAAGAATGCAAAATTGCTTGACTTATATCCATTAGGTATAGGGCCTTTCTTTTTTTAGAAACTCCTTTTCAGATTTAAACACGGTGAACCACCGGTAAATCTATTGGCCTCAAGTAAATCCTGTCGACCCACCCGCAGGACCACAAGAAGAGGATGATTCTGTTCCTTTTGAGGAAGAAAAACTGGAGAGCACTTTCTCAGGTTTTTTCCCTCCACAATAAGGACATTTCAAAGAATCTCCTCCTTCATCTACTTTCTGAATCTTCTCAAAAAGCTTCCCACACTTTCGACATCGATACTCATAGATAGGCATTTTCTTCTCCTCTCAAATAATTAATGTCAAATCAAATCCAAAGCTCAAAGATCAAAAGGGGTTTGAAATTTGTCATTGGTCATTCATTTGAAATTTGAACTTTGTCATTTGAAATTAAGCATGAATAATTTCGTATCCCGCATCTTCAATCGCTTTCTCGATTCGCTGAGACGCTACCTCTTTCGTATTATCAAATCGAACCTCCCCTTTGGCAAGGTCCACCTGAACATTCTTAATCCCTTCCAGTTGATTCAGCGCCTTGGTCACAGACACCACGCAATGCTGACAACTCATTCCTTTGACTTTCAAAGTAGTCGCCATTTTATCTTCCTCCTTCCTTCAGGCCCAGTCAATATACCTCGAAACGGCCTTTTGAAAATCTTTTAAGGCCTCCCCTTGCTTGACACCGTGCCCCTTCTGCATCTTGTCCAGACATTCCTCCATATAGGTCTTAACCACGACCACTCCTACTTTTTTGATAGCGGCGGTGACTGCTGCTACCTGGGTCAGAATCTCCGCGCAAGGAATCCCCTCCTCCACCATTCTCTGGAGTCCCCGGAGTTGCCCTTCGATCCTCCTCAATCTCAACAAGACATCTTTCTTTTCACGTTCCATACTATACCCCCCTATGGTATATTCACCATAATAAGCTGCCCCTTCCCTTTTGTCAAGAAAAAAATTTGAATTGATAACAGGTCTAATAGAGACGCCCCCCTTCCTACTCCCCGTCAGTATTTAAGAGGGCCGTCCTTGACACTTAGCTTCCCTTAATCTACGATTTTATCGATATATATGAGAAATACGATAACAATGATGAGCAAATACCACTGGATTATGCTCTCCTTCTCCTTCGTCATTGCTTTCCTTTTGCATCTGTTGCTCTTCGCCACAGCGCCGATGGTGACACAGATCATGGGAGAGATGCATCTTTCTCACGCAGACTTCGGCCTTGTCTTTTCGGCGGCGATGATCAGCCTTCTTCTTTTCAGAATACCCTGGGGAATAATCGGCGATAGAATTGGATATCTCAATGTCTTCAGAATTGCACTACCCATCTCAGCAGCCTCTGCCATACTCAGGGGATTCTCCACCGACTATTCAGCACTTCTCATAAGCCAATTCTTCCTCGGATTAGGCTCGGCTGCAATTCTACCTTGCTTGCCTCTTGTCATCCAAGAATGGGCGTCTGACAGGGCGCTCGGGTTTTCAACGGGCATCTACGTCTCGGGCTTTGCATTGGGCAATTTCACAGCTCTCGGACTGACCCCTCAACTTCTCACCATCCTGGGTTGGAGGGAGATTCTTCTTATTGACAGCGGTGTGGCCACCCTGGTGGCCGGGCTCTGGTGGGGTTTTGCAAAAAGTTTTGTGAAAGAAAAATCTGAATTTGAACTGGAAAATTTCACTCTTGTTCTAAAAGATAAGTACGTCTGGATATTGCTTATTTTTATGATCGCCTCCATGGGAAGTTACGATACGCTGGCTACCTGGATGCCAAAAGTCCTGGAGATGAAAGAGCTCAATAAAGCCTTTGCCTCTTTGCTTCCTCTGGGATTCTTTTTGGCTGGACCTGTCGTCGGTCTCTTATCTGATCGGTTTTGGGATAAGAGAATAATATTAGCCATACTGGGTGCTGTTTCGTGTGCCTCTATCATAGGAATAAACTATGTTCCCTTTCCCTTTTTGCTGTTCTGTATCTTTCTTGCAGGATTCACGATTACCGGCGTTTTCACCATTGCTCTCTCATCGCCTGCAGAACATTCTCACCTCTCTTCCTCAATCGGCGCTGTGGTCGGTCTCATCTCTTCTCTTGGAAACATCGGGCCTCTTATCATGCCTGTGGTTTTTGGTTTACTCATCGATGTTACGGGCACGTTCTATGCGTCCATGTTTGCTGTCGCCGCCCTCTCCTGTGTCACATTGATTCTGAGTTCGAGTGTTCATAAATAACTGTCTCATCCATCCATCCTGAGTAACTCATCTGTGTAATCGCTATTTAATCTTTTTAATCAGAGAGCTTTTAGGCTATCTCAAAGCTCTCTTCATTTTCCCTTCATTTTCCATTGACAAGCATTCATCATTCATTTAACCTGAACAATAAACTGTAAGGGAGAATCAATGCGAATCAAGGCAAACACCATTCAGATGAATTACGAACTCTCCGGAAGGAAAGGAGCTCCAATAGTTGTTCTGAGCCATTCCCTGAGCTCCAGCCTGCTGATGTGGAACCCTCAGATGGATGCCTTGAACCCTTATTTTCATGTACTCTGCTACGATATCCGTGGCCACGGCAGCAGCGATGCTCCCTCGGGGGCATACACTTTAGAACTCTTAGGAAATGATGCTATTGGTTTATTGGATGCCCTCAACATTAATCAAGTGCACTTTATCGGGCTCTCCATGGGTGGGATGATCGGTCAGTGTCTCGCCTTGAATTACCCCCATCGCCTCAAGAGTCTCGTCTTATGCGATACGGCTTCCGTGATTCCATCGGATGCGCAGCCAATTTGGCAGGAGCGTATTGATAAAGCGCGCAAGAAAGGGATGGAGGCCCTATTAGAGGAAACCATGGAACGTTGGTTTACTCCAGCTTTTCTCACAAAAAAGTCCCAAATGTTGGCACTCACTCAAAAGCAGCTTCTGGCCACACCAGTTTCTGGTTATATTGGCTGCGCTGAAGCGATTCGGAAGCTTAATTATCTGGACCGACTCTCGGAGATCAAAATGCCAACGCTGATTATGGTAGGGGAAGACGATCCTGCGACGCCAGTCTCTGCCTCAGTGGCCATGCACGAGCGGATATCCAATTCAAAGTTAGTGATATTGCCGTCTACCCGCCACCTTTCTAATGTGGAGCAGGCCGAAGCTTTTAATACTACCCTATTAAATTTCTTGAAGAATCTTTGACCCATTCGACGGCGCTAAGCGCCGCTCAGGGTAAACTTGCTGAATATTAATCTTTAGACCGTGTAATGGATATGTCGATCTATTTCAAGAGGAGATGACTTTTAAAGCCTTCTCCAGGTGTTGGTTGGATTGAGAAAGTTTTCCTACGGCTTCTTCAATCTCGGCCTTTACCATTTCTAATCCCAATTCGCCAGCCGTTTGAGCCCATTTTTTGTACTCGTCTATATGGCCCTCATTATGTTCGATCCAGTGTTCAATGACGACTGATAATTTTTTCTTCTGGTCCATTCTTGCCTCCTTCGGTATTACTTTTGCCAGCGCACAGCCACAAAGGCGCCTGTATCCAAATTCTTCCTCTGTCCCTCACGCTCAATCCCAACAGCCTCCTCCGGATCATCCTCTTTCTGAAAATGGGTCACTGTCTTCACCACACCTTTCACAGAGGTAAGAGAGCGTAATTCATCCGGAGATCTGAAAATCGCCTCTTCAAATATCGTATGTCTCTCCTTTGCCTCGGCCGTTCTCCGCAAGGCCCAAGGGCTCAGGCTGTTCAGGGTCGCCACCACAATACACCCTCCCTTTTTGGTGACACGGAATAACTCTTTCACGGCACCTTTTGCATCCTCAATGAATTCAAGGGCAGTCACTGAAACGACTTTGTCAAAAGAGCTTTCTGGAAAGGGCAGATTTAACATATCTGCCAAAACCATCTGGAAGGGAAACCCCTTGAGTTTCTTTCCTGCTCTTATAAGCATGGGAAGGGAAATATCCAGTCCAATGACTTTTGAACCCCATGAGAGAATATCGAGGGTGAACATCCCTGTCCCACAGCCAGCATCCAGAATGATCTCGCCTTGTTTGGGTTTCAATAGATCCAGAATCAATTCAGCCTCGTATTTCTTTACAAGAGAGCCGATAGGGGTGGTGAACCACCTGTCATAAGCCTCAGGCCATTCATCAAAAAGCTGACCTTTCTCCCTATTCATTATAAGAAGCTTATCACCTGTATCAGCGTGGGTCAAATGATATCAGGCTGTTGCATAAGGCCAAAATTACTTAAACTGTCATGCTGAACTCGGTTCAGCATCTAAAAAAAATCAATAAGTTAGGAGACCCTGAAATCGTAGACCCTGATCCTGAAATGAATTCAGGATGACATTACTTGATTCAGGGCATGGTTCAGGGTGATGAAAAAATTTTTCAACAGCCTGTTGTGATCGAAGGAAAGGTTAAGGGTAAGCCCTTGACCCTAAATAAATTTAGTTGATATCCAAAATCTGGCGGGAAATTATTAGGTTGGAAGTGTTAGGCAGTTATGGTATGGGCGGTAGGCCTCAATTTTCAGGCTATCCCTCTAACGCCCTGCCCTTTTATTTCATCGCCAATGGCGGGTTCCACCCCATGATCCACGATAGCCGTCCCAGTCACGGCGAGGTTGTTGATATCCATAAGGATATCCATAATCATAGTTATAGTAGCCGTAGCTATGAGGATAACTATAATTTCCATAGCCATAATCATAGCCATAGCCGCCATAGCCGTAACCACCAATCGCGACGCAACCTGACAACGTCAAACCCACCAGAAGTAGAATCCAAAGAAAAATCAGTTTCTTATTCATACCATCACTCCCTTTCTTTCGTCTTTATCTATTTAGACGGGCTCCAGGCAATTTTATTCAAATTCGTAAGAGGAGTGTATCGCACCTAAATTGAAATTTTTGTGTGACAAAACGTGATGTTAAAGGTATGGCAGTCTCATACTTGAAAGATATCTTGCTCAACTGGAGTGAGGATTTCATAACCGTTTTTAGTGACAACCACGGTGTTTTCCAGCCCCACAGAGCCCTCTCCGGGAAAGACAATCTTGGGTTCTACAGCAAAAGTCATACCTTCCTCCAGAGGATAAGATTGCTCTTGAGCAATAAAAGGCAATTCATTCAATTCGAGGCCGATGCCATGGGCAATAAAACGGGTCTGGAGTCCTGGTGGTCCCAGGTAACTGTCCTTGTATCCAAGCTTCTCTGCCAGTTGAAGGGTCTTCATAAAGATGGCCTCACAATCTGCTCCTGGCCGGGTTTCTTCCAGCACAGCATCGTGAATCTCTTTGCAAGCATTATAAGCATCAATGAATTTCTGTTCCATTTTTCCAATGGAAAACATACGGGTCTCGTCCGCCTGATAGCCATGAAAGCAAGTTCCAAAGTCCACCAGGATGGGCTCATGGGCCCTCATGACTTTGAGGCTTGCTCCAACTGGAAAGGCTGGTGAAAGTCCCAGCCCGCCCATGGGAGAATCCGACTGGCTAACGATTCCTCCGGTAAGACCGCTCAGAACATGCCATGTATAAGCCTCGTAGTTCAGCGACCTTACCCTGAGAAGACCTTCGTGGCCATATCTCTTAGCCGCTGCTTCTAAGAGGCCACCGAATTCAATCTCGGTCATTCCCTCTTTAAGAATTTTTTTAGCCTTCTCATAAACCTTTTTTCCTATTTCTCCTGCCTTTCTGATCAGATCGATCTCGAAAGCTGATTTTATCTTCCGTGTTTCTCGCAGGATTGAAGAGGCATCCATGAATCTGGTGCTCGGAAAGAGTTCCTGATATTTGAAGTAATCTTTCACAGGAAGGACATCCATTTCCAGTCCCAGGCTGTTTGGGAGTCTGCCACAATGAGTTTGAATCAGCGAGGGTATGTCGCGGATGGATCTCAATGCGACGATTTCATTAAGCGGCGACTCTACTTTGGCCCGCTCCAGTTCCCTTTTTATCATGAGTAGTGGTTTTCCCTCTAAAGGAATGAAGAGGAGGCCATCCTGTGTAGTCCCCGAAAAATAGTAAAAATTCATCTTCTGAATCACCAGCAACGCTTCTATTTCTTGCTTTTTCATGCCAGCTCTGATCCTGATAAGGCGTTTCTCTATCTCCTCAAGCGACGTGTATCGGAAACCTAAAGATTTGCTCAATTCCTGCAATTCATTTCTCACCCAGTCATCGTGATTCATCTTCACTCCTCTCTTGATCGATCTGAACCGAGAAGTATTATAACTTTTTTACAAAATTTTTAGGAAGTTGTAAAATGGAATGATTCCTAACAAATTTCCCGAATTAAGAGACCGAATATGACGAATCTTGAAGAGCGGATTAAGAGATTGGCGCAATGGATGTTCGAAGCCAAATATCTCGTCGTTTTTACTGGCGCGGGTATCAGCACCGAATCAGGCCTGCCCGATTTTCGAGGACCGGATGGCATCTGGACAAGGCAAGATAAAGGACTTCCACCAAAAACCAGACCCTTCACTTCGGTCGAGCCGAATGTGGGTCATCGAGCGATTGTCGAACTGCAGAATTTGGGTAAATTGAAATTCCTCATCTCTCAAAATGTGGATAACCTCCATCTGCGTTCCGGGATTCGGCCTGAACTGTTGGCTGAATTGCATGGCAATGTCACGAAGCTCAGATGCCAGCGTTGCCAGACTCAGATAGATAAATCTCTGGGGATAGATACCTGCAAGTGCGGAGGCAGGCTGGTCTCGAGTGTTGTGAACTTTGGCGATTCCCTGCCACAAAAAGATCTGGAAGAGTCTTTCCGGCATGCGAGTCATTGTGATCTTTTTATCGTGGTGGGTTCGAGTCTCGTGGTGAGTCCTGCGAATGACATGCCCAGAATGGCCCTGAGATCAGGAGCCCGTCTGGCGATTATCAATCAGGGAGAGACCCCCATGGATAGGAGTTGCCATTTACGTTTTGGAGAAAAGATCGGAGAGGTATTACCCCCAGCCATAGATAAACTAAAAGAGCTGATGAAGAATTAGAACCCACTATTAATTCCAGGGTGAACCCTTCGCCCCACCGGCATAAATGACAAAGCCTTAGCGCCGCCGAACGGGTCAATTGGAAAGTTTCCCCGACGTCTCCTTGAGCGCTCTCAGATAGATAAAGCAGAAAAAGGACTTGATAGCAGTGTGAATAACCCAGAAAAAAACATGGGTTATGAAGATCTATGTCAAAGCTTTTAAATAATATACTTGACATTCAATGACGAAACCCATATATTAATTGTGTGTTTTGAGTTCCAGTGTCAAGGGAATGACCAATGAAGGTGGAAGATTTTTTTCACAGACGACCGGTCTTCACAAACGAGGAGCTAGCACAGTTCCTCGCGTCGCGCAGAGCACATGGTCCGAGAGCACAAGAGTCTCTACTGGCCTACTACACCAAGACAGGCCGGGTGGTCCGGGTCCGCCGCGGTCTTTACGGCGTAGTTCCTCCCGGTGCAACCCCTGAGACCTATTCTTTCGATCCCTTTCTCCTTGCTGCCAAGATGACTAAAGACGCCCTTCTGGCATACCACACGGCTTTGGAAGTCCACGGGAAGGCTTACTCGACACATCAATATCTCGCATACCTGTCAAGCCGGCCCTTGCGTCCTGTGGCTTTTCGTTCTCAGCTATTTCGAGGAGTGAAGTTTCCTCAAACACTTCTACGTAAAGGTAAAGAGAATTACGGCGTGGTTGAGATGGACCGCGTTGGGCTCGAGATGCGAGTGACAAGTTTGGAAAGGACACTCGTTGACGTGATGAACCGGCCCGACTTATCCGGTAGTTGGGAGGAGATCTGGCGATCCCTGGAGTCGGTCGAGTTTTTTGACCTCGACAAGGTGGTTGAATACGCTCTTCTGCTCGAGAACGCCACTACTGTTGCCAAGGTAGGGTTTTTCTTGGAGCAGCATTGCGAAACCCTGATGGTGGATGACGCCCACCTCAAGCAACTCCATGATCTTCGGCCACACCAACCACATTACTTAGAACGCGGCAAGAGAAGAGCCGGCCGTCTCGCAACGGGTTGGAACCTCGTCGTACCCAGGGAAGTTTTCGAACGATCTTGGGCGGAGGTTTTATGAAAATATCGATAGAGAGATTGTCCGCCGAAGCTGGAGCAATCGGCTTTCGGCCCGATATGCTCGAGAAGGTTGTCCACCTTCTTAATCTTCTCGAAACCATACGCAGCCATCCCTTCCTTAAAGGAAAGCTGGTTCTCAAGGACGGAACCGCTTTGAATCTCTTTGTTTTCGACGTTCCAAGGCTTTCGGTAGACGTCGATCTGAACTACGTAGGAGCTGAGGACCGGGAAAACATGCTTGCTGAGAGGCCTAAGATCGACAAGGCCATCCAAGCCATATTTTCACGTGAAGGATTCGCGGTCAGGCGGATATCGGATGAACACGCGGGGTGCAAGTGGTCGCTTCGGTTCGAGAGCGCCACTGGAGGGTCAGGCAACCTCGAAGTGGACATCAATTTCATGTTCTGCATCCCGTTATGGCAAACGACGACTATGGACTCACGCGCTATCGGAGCCTGGCGAGCCAGGGATATTGAAGTGATGGATATTCACGAACTAGCCGCAGGCAAACTGGCAGCGCTTCTGTCGCGGAAACAGGCAAGAGATCTTTTCGACGGCCACCGGCTTCTTCAACTAAAGGGGGTTGACAGAAATCGGCTTCGTGTCGCCTTTGTCGCCTACGGCGCTATGAACCGGAAGGACTGGAGGTCTGTTTCTGTAGAAAATTTGGATTTCGACGCTGATGAGTTGGAACACCACCTTGTTCCGCTGCTTCGCGTGGGCACGTTGAAAGGACAGGAGGAACCGGGTCGATTCGGGCGCAAACTGATTGAAGAGTGTCGTCACGCGCTATCCATCGTACTGCCTTTCACTAAAGAAGAGACGGAATTCCTAAATCATCTACTGGACGAGGGGGAGATCAATGCTTCCTTGTTAACCGACGATATTGGCCTGCAGGACCGAATCAGACGGCATCCTCTCCTCGCATGGAAAGCATTAAATGTTCGGCAATACAGGGGCCGCTCCTGATGCAAACCCTCAACCCCGCGGCCTGCAGGCGCAGGAAGTAACCCTGCACTTCGATACACTCAGTCCCCTAAGCCTACCGAAGTCTCACCCCGAAGCCCTTTGCGACACCGAACAGGTCAATTGAAGAGTTTCCCCGACGGCTCCTTGAGTATTTTGGATCGAAACCACCGAAACTCAGATGAGAGCAGAGGCCTCTCACCCCTTGGTGTATTCTTAATAGTTGCCCAGGCCCGTCCTTATTTGTTTGACAATGTCATGCGATTGTCATACAATAGTAACATGCTCTTGTTTGATGCATCCACTTTAATCCTGCTGGCGAAGATAGAGATACTCGACATTTTTCTTGCAGATGTTGACAGAAAAGTGGCGATCCCTGAAAAGGTCAAAGAAGAGTTATTCGCGGGTTCAAGCCCGGATGGTCCCATGGTAGCAAAACTGGTTCAAGACAGGCGAATTGATGTTTTGAAGACAAAAGACAGGAAACTCGTAAGAAGGCTCATGGAGGACTTCAATATTGATGAAGGGGAAGCGGAGATGTTAACGCTTGCCATTCAAGAAAAAGCATTGCTTGTCGCGACGGATGATAAGAACGCGATCAAAGCGTGCAAGATCATGAAATTGGACTTCACAACAGCCATTGCCATTTTGGTTCGGGCCTGTGAGAAGGGTCTGATCCGAGCAGATGAAGCCTTTTTCAAGTTACAGAAACTCCAATCTTTTGCGAGATATAACAAGACAATTATCGAGACCGCAAGAAATCAGATAAAAGGAGCTGTTAAGCATGGCAAAAAAAACGATAAGCATACGAATGGATGATGAGGATTACCGCTTCCTATCGGTTTTGGCCAAAGAAGAACGGGAAGATGTTTCTAAAAAGGTTAGAGAGCTCCTCGATCTTGGCAGGGTGATGCTTGCCATAGAAAAATACAAGAAATCGGAAGCTTCCATCGAAAGGGCTGCTCGAATAGCCGGAGTCTCCGTCTCAAAGATGATGGATATACTTCATGAGCACAACGTTGAAATGAATCTTCAGCACGAGGATTATCTGAGAGGATTGGACTCTCTCCGGAAGATTTGGTGAACCCCGTTAGGAAGGACAGGATTTGCCCCCCACCCTTTCTATGTCGAAAAGAGTCGGAATGACTGTTGTACCGACACCCCACCATGGGAGAAACTGAAATTTCATTTATATCATCCAAACAATGAATGGCGCGGCTTTCTAACGGGGTGAAGAAGGGGAGGGAGCCGACCAGGGATCTTTCGATACACACGATCAGGGAATATAACCCCAGCCACAATTTTCAATTGAAGCAAAAGATCTGAGGAAAGAGAATAAAAGAATCGGAGTTGCGGTCGGCGAGGCGGAAGAAAAAAGTAGCCAATGAGAGGAAGACATTCTGCGAGTTGGTTCTTGGGAAGATGGGCTACCCGGGTGCCGAGGTTGATCGTTACCTTGGGGTTACAACTTCTTCTGCCAATCATTTGGCCGTTTCCGAAGAAGCGGCAGGTTTGAAGATGTATCCTAAAATGCTTTAGAACCTACCTCGCGCGACGTCAAAGTTACTTAAATAACTTAAGAACGTCCCCGAACTCCTTCCCCCTGAATCGTACCAAATTCCCCCCCCAGAATTTCAGTTAAGAGCACCCGGGGTTCGCCGCTTGTCTGGCTTCGATTCGTCCTGGCATTGTGCTACGTACTCGTCGAACGTCTTCTTCAGTACATTAAATCCAAAGGAGGATCTGGCTTTCTGAGTCTCGCTCGGGTCAAGATTGATATAGTCCACCTGAGCCTGGCCCGTCGCCTTGACCCGCTTCATTGCCTCAAGAAGCTCGTACAGAAATGGGTCCTCCACCAGATCGGCCGGCAGGTGGAGACCGATGATGGTGATGAACCCAGCCTCCTCAATCCTCGCTCGGGCAAGGTCCCGAATCTTCGAAAGAGTCCCGGGATTGATCTGAGGCCGCTTCTCAGGCGCATAATGAGCGATCACGATCTCTTCGTGCCCTTGGCCGATCGGAGAAACAACTGCCCTAATTTTCTTCCATTCAAACACACCGCCGGCCGAGAGGGTTGCTACCACCGGGATCTCCTCGTCCTCGGCAATGCTCCCGTCGCCCTGAAGAATATCAGCAACCCAGTTGATCGATCCGTGAGGCTTAAGGACCTCAACCCCCCCGGAGTTGTCCGTGAGCTGGCAATCTACATGCTTGCAAAGACATCGCCCCTCCCCTTGCAATGGGACCGGGCCAAGGCAACGACAAATGGCGCGCTCTAAGAGGCAATCATAGTTGAACGTGACAAACGTCGCGCTTTCCAGCTCTTGTGGGCTGTGGACAGTGGCGGCCAAGAATCTATCGTAGACATCACGGGTCTCTTCAAATGCGCCATCCGCTCGGGGATCGTCGGCCACAGGGGGTGTCAGTGCATAAGCCATAAGTAGGTTCAGTTTCTTAAGAAACAACTGCTCCCGAGGTGCACGAATAAGTTTGCTGACTAAAGTCTCAAAGGACTGAGTGTCGTCCAGGCGTGCTCTCAGCTCGCGGCGAATCCTATCCGTGGGGAATTCAGCTCCCTCCTCAAGACAGCCCAGCTCATTCCACGCCGCACACAGATACTTACGCACGTACACATGAAGCTCCGCCCCCAAGGGTGGGCGGGGGTCTCTAGACCCATGTGATGCCCCTGCGCCAAAGACAACAACCCGCCTCGTGTGATCGGCCATTCACGCTCACCTGGGAACAACCACAAACAAGTGATAAGAACTCGTTTTGGGATGGGTTGAATAAAAGTGTCATCAGGGACGTTGTTCAAAACTGTCAATTTTTCTTAATGCACTCATCCATCCTGACCACCATAGCAATGGCTGAGGTGCCCATCCCTAAAGTTTCGGTTGCCTCGGATTATGATCCCATCCTACCCATTTTCTCACTCTCCGTCAAGTTGCACTTCACTCTATATGGGGTTCTTATCGCCAGTTCTATCAGGCAAAAAGATCCATCTGCCGACGCATCCTGAATTTGCCCCCGTCAGAGAAAACTCTTAAGACAGAATCTGCGGGAACGTTGGCCAATTCCTTTGGCTCCAACTTATGGAGACCGCCACCGTAGACCCTTCCTTCTTCCATAAGCGTCTCGGCGGCAATGGAGGCGAGAGTCTTCCAAACCTTCCGATACAGTTCGGGATGGTCACTCAATGATGCAGCCAAATCTGGCTTCGGGTACAGCAGTAAATACACGTTTGCCGTGGTCGCCTTTGAGTGGTTGAGGATGAAGCGAAACGGAGACTTGCTTCTGTGGGTTGGCCTTCCCATGTAAGTACAAAGGAACGGTGCCGGTGGCCGTTCCTCTTGTGAATACCATGGCTCTCGGTGCTGGCACAGATAACGCTTGTCTATCCCGGCTTCAAGGCCTCGTTCGAGGTATCGCCACAAAACCGGATACTTTTCTTTTACCTCATTCTCTGGCAAATCGCACGAGAGCAAATAGCGTCGGTTCTGTATCTGCGGTTCACCATTCTCATCGGCGTCAATTTCATCAGTTTCAAGGTATCTCGGACTTGGCAGGATAGGCTTTAGGAACTTCTTTGGTAGGTTAAATTGCCTTACTTGCTCTGTGGTGAGTATGAAGAACGCATTGCAGCCTGTGGCCAAGCCTCGTTTAACTGTAAAGAGATCCGCCAGTGTAACACCATTATGCTTTCCAACGAGTCGTGAGATGCCTTGAGGTAATCCTGTCCACTTAGAGATATGGTGAAGGTCGGCAAGTCTTATGGAGTCCGAAACCGTTGGTCTTGTCAACATCCCGCCGAAGGTGAACTCAACTTCATGTTCAGAGGGTGGTGGTGAGTTCTTAAAAAATACGACCGCCGATGATACTAAGGCATCACCGAACTGAACGTCATTCGGATCGAAGCGATGGATGCGAGAAAGCGTTACCCGCTTCATCAAAAACTCTTTTACCCTGTGGCCATAATTCACATCCATAAACTCACTCGGAATGAGCCATGCCCCGACGCCTTCCTTCGCCATCCACGCTTGTGACAAAACCATGAAATATGTGTATAAGCCGCCCAACCCATTCATCTCGAAGTTGAGATAACGGGCAATTGAGCTTTGCAATTCCCGCTTCTTAATTTGGCTCAGATGGTGGTGGCGAACGTAAGGCGGATTGCAGACCACAAGGTTGTATTTTGAAGCTTCGGCCTTCGGTGGCTCGGTCGTTGTAAAATCGGCAACATAGAGACGTAATGGGGTTCCCTTCCATAGATGCTCTGCTGACCCAGCGTAGTGTGGATCGATCTCGTAACCGACCGCACCTTCGATACGTGAAGGTGGCACTTGACGCAGCAGAGCCGAATAGAAGGGGCCGGTTCCGAAGCCGGGTTCGAGAAAACGGATCTTTAAGCGTGGCGAGAGCAAGGAAACGGCGTAGGCCACGATATCGGAAGCCAACTTCGGTGGTGTGGCGAACTGACCAAGGCGGTTACGCTCTGCTTGTACCTTGGCAGCATCTATTCGCTCTTGGAGTTCGAAGCGAGCCTTCTCTCGTTCTTCCATAGTGGCCATGCCTACAACCCGAACGCTACTAAATCGTCTATGCGATGTTCCCAAACCCAATCAATTCCTTCGGAAGCTTCGTAGCCGAGATAACCGCTATCGAAGTAGCCGCATAGGAAAAGGATGTATCGAACACGATTGCCATGCTTTCTTCGAAGTTGGCCAACTTTTGCAGCTTCCTCTTTTCGACGCTTGTTGACGTTGGTGAAATCACCAGCAGATTTTGCTTCGATCATCAACGGAAACTTGCCGCCTTTTGGCTTAAACCGCATCACCGCCGCATCGACAGGGATGTTCACTGACTGGTGGTCTTCCTTTAACCCCGGCACGTTTAAGCGAAAAGCGAACATTCCCGGTTTCATCTTATCCAGCGAAACCTTTCCGGACATATCGCTGTAACTGCGATCCTCAAGCCACTTTTTGATTTTGCCAAGTTGTCGCTTCTCTTGAGCATTGCGAACGATGGGATCGGCGTTGGCTCCACAGAGGCGATCCGCCACAATAGTTGCAGCTCGGTAAACCTCTTGTTTGGTTGGGTGACGATCCTCACCAAGCCATGGGAAAATGTCAATGTCCACCAACCGGATAATCATCTCGGTAATCTTCAGGAGATTGGCATCCAGTGTGGTGGCTTTCATTTGTGGCGGGAGCCGGTGCTCCAATTCCATGTTGTTCACGAGGGATTTTGAGATTCCGGCAAGACCAACCAGACGGTCACGGGCAATGGGGGGAGCAGTGGCCATGCGGAGAGCGAAAAGGATAGAAGGATCGCTGCGGAGTTCTTCCGGCGTAAGATTCCGAAGGTGTTTCGTCCGGTGGAGCATGTCTTGGACATGCTTGGTGGCCTTCACACGCTCTTCCCGGTATGTGTTCGGAGCGAAGTTAAGGAACCACTCGTTGTATAGGTCCACAGAACGAGCGATGTCTTCTTTCCAAAGGTGCGGTTTGTTAAGGTTGGCTCTCATTTCATCATTGCCCTACATGGCTTTGAGCGGCCTAACGTTATGTCATAGCATTTTTTGCCTCTCGGATATCATGGAGGTAGTCCAGATCTCTCCGTTTAGACATAACTCAGTGCCCTCTCAATGTCAGAAGCGATGTGTTTATATCGAGGGTTCTCCAGGCTTCTCTTTAGTGTATCAAAAGTAGCCAGATCTACTTTCTTCTTCAATATCATTTCAAGATGGTAAGCCAATTCTATAAACTCCAACCCCAAAGGTTTCATTAATTGGACAAGGATATCGACGTCACTTCTCTTGGTCTGATTGCCTTTTGCAAACGAGCCATAGATGGCGATTCGTTGTACACCATATTTCTCCTGTAAGTAAGGTAATTGTTTTTTCAATATTTGCATGATCTCTTGCTTTGTCCGAGGTTCTTTCATCGGTCACCACCAAATCATGAGGCTAATGGATTTTGTTAATTGTAGCAGAAATTGCTCTTGAAGACTATTACAAATTGAGGGCCAGGGATCTTCCGGTCTTTACTTCAAAATTTTCTTTACTCACCCCTCTTTGACTCAAAAAATAGATAACATTGGTTCAAATGCAACCTAAGCATATCTCCTCAGTTGAAGCTCCCTACCCTCAGACATTCTATGTCAAACCGAGGTTTTCGTTCGATGGAGCTCACGACGAAGTCCGGCCTCGGCGAAAATGAGGTGCAGGGCTTCGCTCAGAATGACAAACCCTGCACATTTGTATTTTGTCAGCACCTATTGATCAAATAGACTCAATGGTCGCAGGAGACTTGGGCGTTGGGAAATTTGGAAGGGGAGGTCCTCCAGAAGAACCTCCCCTGTGTTAGCGTTGATGATCAATAATTTTCTGACAGAACTTCAAAGTAAGCTCTGGGATGCTTGCAGACCGGACATTGATCCGGGACTTCCTTTCCTTCAAAGACATAACCACAATTCCGGCAGTGCCACTTCACGGATGAATCCTTTTTAAATGCTTTCCCTTCCTTCACATTCTTTAACAGATCCAGATACCGGGCTTCATGGAATTTTTCCACTTTGGCAACTCGGGTGAAGGTCTCATAAACTTCATTAAATCCTTCCTTCTTGGCGATATCAGCGAAATCCTGGTAGAGCTTCGTCCATTCAAGATTTTCTCCGGCTGCTGCGGCTTTCAAATTGTCAGCGGTATTCCCAACGACTCCTGCAGGATAAGCGGCAAGGATCTCTGTCTCTCCCCCTTTAAGCAAACTGAAAAAGAGCTTTGCATGTTCTTTCTCGTTTTCGGCTGTTTCCAGAAAGAGAGCAGAAATCTGCTCATAGCCCTCTTTTCTGGCTGCACTGGCAAAATAGGTGTAGCGATTCCTGGCCTGGGATTCGCCGGCAAAAGCGGCTAAAAGATTCTTTTCTGTCTTGCTTTCTTTCAATTCCATAATTTTCCTCCTCTCATAATTCAGTGATGAGCATTCACTTTTGGACTCTAAAAATATAAAACGGTGATAGGGATGTGTCAATATTCAAACATGGAGTGCTAAAGTGAGTTCTTTTCCCGCTTCATAGGCTTCCTGGAGATGTTCAGGATGTTTTAATACATCCCCCTCAAAGTCGAGTCCTCTATATAAGAGCGCTTTCCAAAGCTCCATATCCAGAACATCAAAAAAATATTTTACGGTAAGAAGGGTCCCGTCAAATAGCCTTTTCCCTTTTGTGGCTCCTACAGAAATGAATAGGCCTTTCCGCTTCGGTTCCCATTGGCCGTATGGGACTTTATCAATCCAATACTTCTTGACCCAAAGAGACTGGCAGCGGTCCATCAGGATTTTTGTGTGGGCACTCAATGCATAAAAAAAGATAGGGGAGGCAAGTATTAAACCCTGACACGAAAGAAGCTGGTCATGGATCTTTTGAAAATCATCCTGAATCACGCATCGGCCCGTTTCTTTGCACCCATATATTTCAAGACAGGGTGACATTTTTAGATCCCGAAGAACAATTTTTTCCACCTCGGCTCCAGCCTCCACAGCTCCCTGAACAGCATGATCTAAAAGCAGTGTGGTATTTCCCTTACGCCTTGGACTTCCATAGATGGCCAAAATATTTTGCACTTTTCCACCCCCGAAGACTCCTGATAGTGTTCCTTAAAAATTTTATCCTTCAAGGTTGAATTTATCAAATCAAAAATGATCTCTGATTGAATTCCTTTATTGCCAAATCTTTTAAAAAAGCTTAAAGTTTTAAAGGCTCCCATCTATTCTATGGGAAGGAGGAGAAAAATGAAAGTCTTAGGAATCTTGGGAAGCCCTCGAGTAGGAGGGAACAGTGACGTCCTTTTAGAACAAGCCCTGGCCGGAGCCAAGGACGCAGGAGGGGAGGCAGAGAAGATCGTCCTTTCCGAGAAGAAGATCTCTGGATGTTTGAACTGCGAAAAATGTAATCAAACAGGAGTCTGCGCCATTCAGGACGACATGCTGGAGATTCATAAAAAGATCCTGGAGGCAGATGTCATCCTTCACAGCGTGCCTGTTTATTTCTGGGCCATGACCGCCCAGATGAAAGCCTATCTGGACCGGTGGTGCGCTTTTTTTGATGCGGAGTGGCGCGTCCATAAAGCCTATCATCCTAAGATGAAGGGAAAGAGGATCGGCCTGATCACCGTTTGCGGAGACCCAGATGTCTCCACCGCTGACCCCATTGTCCACAGTTTCAAGAACACTTGCCAGTTTTCCGGACTCAAATTCCTGGATGTGGTGCAGGCCTCGGTTTCGGTAAAAGGAGAGATCGCCAACAATGAGGTGGTTAAAAAGAAAGCTTATGACCTGGGGAGAAAAAGCGTGACGAAGTGACTTCCCGAACCATTTTCTTTACTATGGACGGTCAACGTCTCATTCGAAATCGGTTCTCCAGGATGACCGGGTCAACGATCTCTCCACAAACAATGCATCTCCATCCGAAATATTCCTCGGTCCGACCATAAAACTTTTCATAAGCCATCGGACCTCCGCAACGGTCACATTTCATAAACATTTCATCTCCCTTTGAATAATTTAGGCATCAAACTTTGAAATTTCAATGCCGATGGATAGGAAAGTAACGCAGCACTTGACGGAATGGATAGAGCATTATAAGTAAGAGAAGCGCTATGAAGTTGTTTTTATTACAACTTCCCATTCAGGGACACGATTTCTTCTTCAGCAAAGAGAATATTCCTCTCGCCGCTTCCTATTTACAGATCTATCTGGTGAAGACTTCAAAAAAAACTCTTCCCCAGTGGTTCTCAGACCACGTGGGTCAGCGTTACAACCCTTTGCCTGAAATCAAAATATGGCGACCGCCCGAGGACTGAAAGGATGGATAAGGCCAAGAGGGGGGAGTTAGAATACCTTGGAAAAACGAAATGAAATTTTCATCCCTTCGGGTCTGTTCTCAGCCCCCGTTTCATAGAAAGCATTCAGATAGAGAAAAAATCCCTTCTTCGAGAACATCAGCCCTGGACCGATGGCAAAAACCTTTTCTTTCGAATGGTCCCTTTTATGATCCTCCACCTTATCGGCAGTGATTTGGTCCAGGTAATAACCGGCCATGCCTGCTCTCAATCCCTCTAAAATTTCGTAAGACAATGCGTAATTCAAATGAAAGGCCTGTCCGGGTTGAATGCTGTCCGCTTGAAAGGATGGAGAAGGGCTGTGATTCTTTGAATTCCACAGGTAGTGGAATCTCCAGCTCGTCTCCAATTTCGGCGTGATGAAGAGGGTGAATGCATAGTAAGGATTAAAGCTGTAGAGATGGCTGCCGATGTTCACAGCAGAATCTCTGTCATATCTCCCGGTAGGAAGAATGAAGAGAAAATTGATTCGATGGAAGTAAGGCATATTGAAAATCTTATGGTCGACCCATTGGATGATAAAAGGGCTTAAAATCAAATCACCCAGCCCCCCTTTATGACCACGGATACCCAAATCGGTATCAAGATCCGCTCTCACAATAGGCAACAAGGCTTCAACACCATAGAATCCTCCGAGAATTTTCCATTTCGTTAAATAAGCCAAATGGGTTAAGGAAAGCCAGCTCTCTACAGAATTATCTCCAGGGATTTTTCCTCCCCTGGAGTCTGTAAACCGATTGGCATGATAATATGAAATCGTCTCTTCGAAGAGAAGACCGGGGCCAGCCACTCCATCCAAAAAATTTGATTCTCCCAGATTAACAGGAGGTAAGGTGACCTCCTGTCCGCAAATAGCACAAGGGATCAGGATGAAAACAAAGAGGGTGAAAAGAGCGATCCATTTCTTGATGTGATGTTCCATCATTTAAACCTCTTCCTAAGGTTTCATTCGAATTTCTTGCCGAGATCATAACGGATCTCCCTGCGATCGGCAAGAGGAAGAGGGACCTTCTCGGTGGATAAAAGGGATGGTATGAGTTAATGGTTCACTACTTTTTTAAAACTTCAACAATTTCTATTGCACTAAAAAGCCATTTCTTCTCGATCTTCTTTAAGACACATTCAAGTTCCCGGGTTTCATCCACCTGTTCTCCTGTCGTGGATCTTCCTGTCAGCCTGGCTGTTAAAGTAACTTTGGATATTTCCTTTTCTGGGAAGACAATATGAAAGTCATAGAATTTCAAATCGAGTTGAGAAAAATATGACCGGGCGCTACCTGCATAAGTGGATATCTCTTCACGCCTATAACTTCCTGAAAGAGATTGATCCGGAGCTTTCAGCTCGCAGTACTCATCAAATAGGGTACCGATATTTTTAATTCTCTGTAACATCATGAAGGTATTCTCGTCCGGAGACTTTGAAACCCATTCTGATAGGAGATTGAACTGTTTCTTTACTCTCTTCTCTTCATTTGGAAAGAAGATAACAGCAGCTAATATCCCGATGATCACAATCAGCACACCGGCGAGGAGATATTTTATTTTCACCATAATGGCGTCCCCATGATACGACTCTTTGAAGTTTGCCCGAAATGATGATTTTCTATTGGCATACTCCGGTTGTCCCCCATCACATAGACACAATCTTTTTCAACTCGCCGAGGCGGAAGATTCCAGTTACAGGGATAACGGACATAAGGTTCCTTCATCTCCTTGTCATCAACAAAAAGTTTCCCATCACGAAATTCAACTTGTTCACCTTCCTGAGCAACCACGCGTTTCAGGAGCATGACTTTGCTCCCGGCAAAACGCACCGCTACCACATCACCCCTTTCAGGTTCTGAAAAAAAATAACGCAACCTCCAACAAAAATTTACACCTCCGTTGTGGTAGGTTGGCTCCATACTGATTCCTTGAATCATGAAGGGAATGCAGAGATATCCGAAAAAAAGATAGGCGATGAGGGCGACCAAGCAGACCCTGATCAGGAACTTCGGTGTCAGCGAAGGAAGAAAGAATTGTCGAATCTTCTTATTGACCGTCATCCTATTTGATTCTTCCCCTCCCATGCATTTGGATAGGAATCCGCCCTCCATCCACCCCTCACCTCCAAGGGGGGAAGGTTAGGGTGGGGGTGATGTCATCTTATTTATTGCGTTTGCGTTAGTATAGCGTAAAGCTTATCTGTCTGCAAAAAACAGATGTGGATAAAAAAGATGGGACATTGACGGTTAGGTTGTTTGAAATTTAAGAGGTGGAAGGGGGGGCCTTTAGAAGGTCACGCCCATCATCTCCCCCACGGTTTGCCCGGTCTGCCCTCCGCTTACTTCCAATGTGCTGTGAATAGTCTCTAACAACTTTTCTGGTTGGTATGGCTTCATCACGTAACCCGATGCACCTACTTTGTAAGCCCTTTCTTCGCCTCCAGAAATTCCTGTAAGAAAGATGATGGGTATATGATGAGTAGTCATGGACTGCTTCAATCGCTCTGCAACAATGAACCCACCCCCTCCCGGTATCATAACATCGAGGATGATCAGGTCCGGTTTCTCCTTGTTGGCCATCGTAAATGCCTGGACACTGTCATAGGCTACGACGACATTGTACCCGTTGGCTTTCAGTCGAACCTTCAAAGCCTTGGCTACATCTTCTTCGTCATCGACCACAAGAATTTTTTTCTTCATCATCTTCCCTTTCTTCTAACACCTATGATCTTTTTATGTTCTTGGACCTTTTCTTCCTCTTCAAATTCCTCGTCAAAAACATCACTCATATTCCAGAAAATCTTCGTATCCTTTTCGTCCCTTCGAACGAATATCTCCTTCGACAACGCTTCTGCCCACTGATCATAGGTCTTCAAATCTTCCTCCATCCCAACAGTCTTGATTCAAATTTGGGTTCAGATTGTTATGAGAGCAATTTCTTTGCCAATTGGATTAAATTTGAGGGGATGGGAATAAGTTATTGAAATTTAAAGTAAATTATCCAAGAGATCAGGATTTTTAATTATAATTCCGTTTAACAAGATGACGTCAATTGTCACCTAAACAGCAATTATCGTCTTTCAGCGGGCTTGATTTTCATTTTAAGAACCTGCTCCAAACTCTCAATAACGGCCTCTGCAAATTCTAAGTCATTAATATGATAGGGCAGGAGATGGAGAGAGATTCCCGGTTGAAGATGCTTCTTTAAAGCCTCTCCAAAGAAATAAGTTGCTTCTGGATCATGGAATGGACGATAGGAAAAGATGAGCGAAACATCAATGGAATTGATGGTCAATTTTGAGGGATTTATGATAGAATGATTTGGGGGTGAATCTAGATGAATCGCATCGTCATGATTACTGGATCAACTCGTGGAATCGGTTTTTCGACGGCAGCCGAATTCTTGAAAAACGGCGACCGGGTGGCGATCTTCTGTCGCCACAAGGAACATGTAACGAAAGCTTTAAGATACCTGGCAGGCCTTGGCGAGCGGCAGAATATTTTTGGCCTCGTTGGAGACGTGCGAAGAGCGAGGGATGTCAAAAGGATCGTCGCCCAATGTCTGAAACATTTTGGTAGAATCGACATCCTGATCAACAATGCGGGCATTGCGGCTTATAAAGAGATTGAGGAGACGAGCGAAAAAGATTGGAATGACATTTTGGATACGAATCTAAAGGGATGCTTTCTTTTCATGCGTCAGGTCATTCCCGTCATGAAAAAACAGGGGAAGGGGATCATTATCAATATCTCTTCAGGCCTGGGGGTTTCGGGAGAAGCTAAGTTTTCAGCTTACTGCGCTTCAAAGTTTGGCGTGATTGGCTTGACTCAATCCGTCGCCGACGAGATGGCCGGCACGGGCCTTTGGGTTTATGCGGTTTTGCCTGGAGCCGTGAATACAAAATTGATTTCAGATATTGGTCTGGAGATGGACCCTTCAGAACGATTGGCTCCGGAATATGTTGCAAAAAAGATTTTTAAGCTTGCCGAAGGCAGGAGGAAGTCCGGTCAGTCGGTAACGGTCTATTCCTGAAGTAGAAAAATACAGTCTCCTTCTCCTTGAAATACTCTCTGCCCCTCATTTTCTTCTAAGACCGATCTCTGTGATGATACCAAGTGATGGAGTTAAAATGGGAAGAATGGAGCCGGAGGCCCGTTATTTTTTTGGAATGCAATTCATCAAGCGGGTACGAAATTCGTGAGTTCGATTAACTTTGAACGCCATTTCGGATTGGAGTATAATGAGTGCGATAGATATGGATAAAGAGAAGAATGTAGATGACGGTAAATCGGGAATGGAGGCCATCGAAGGTGTTGACGAAGCGGAATCAGGGACGAAGCGAATCTTGATACGGATTCCAGCCCGGCACAATCCCCGGCTCCAACAGATTGTCGATCGAGTCAATGGTGACGATGAACTCTATACCCTCTGGCAGGTGATGAATGTCAATGCTGTTCAGCGGCTGGGGATGAGCGACCATGGCCCTGTCCACCTCCAGATTGTCGCCAACATCGCGCTTAAAATTCTGAGATTGCTTGTTGATCATAATGTCGAGCCCAGCGTCGTTACCCATCACAATCTGCCGGTCGAGGACGCTGAGGTGATCGTGACCATGGCGTCGCTGCTTCATGACTTAGGGATATCAATCCACCGGGTCGACCACGAACTCTACAGTCTCCTCCTGGCCGTTCCTAAGATCAAAGAATTGCTGGAGGGCATCTACGATATTCCCACCCGGACCATCATCATTTCAGAGACCCTCCATGCCATCATCTCTCACCGTACGGATGGCTTGCCGTTGACCCTTGAGGCCGGCATTGTCCGCGTCGCCGATGCCCTCGACATGGCGGAAGGCCGGACGCGGATCCCCTTCCAGGAGGGCCTGGTCAATATCCACTCCGTCTCTGCCTCTGCCATAGAACAGATCAAGATTGAGAAGGGAGAACTGAAGCCCATCCGGATTGTGGTGTTGATGAACAACTCCGCAGGAATTTTTCAGGTTGACGAATTACTCAAGAATAAACTGAAAGGTTCAGGGTTAGAACCCTATGTGGAAGTTGAAGCGACGATTGAGAGCGAGACGGAGAAGAAGCTCATCCATAAGTTTTCCATTTAAGGAGTCGAAATCAACAAAGAGAAAGGAGTTAAGATGTCGACGATGCGAGGAAAGGCTTTGGTGACCGGAGCAAGCAGCGGCATTGGAAAGGAAACGGCCAGGAGACTGGCTCAAGAGGGCTTTCAAGTGATCGCTTCGGCGAGGAGGAAGGAATCCCTCGCTGAATTGGCAAAGGAAAATCAGAATATCATCCCCAGGCCCGTTGATCTTTCAGATGTCCAGGAGCTGGAAAAATTCTGTCAAGAACTCTCAGGCCTTTCTGAACCCATTTCAGTTCTCATCAACAATGCGGGATTCAGTATCAGGGGAGCCCTCGAGGACGTTCCCCTCTCTTCGGTCAGGCGTGTCTATGAAGTCAATCTCTTCGCTCTCATTAGAGTGACTCAAGCCTGTTTGCCGGGTATGCGTCGACTCAAGGGAGGGACCATCGTCAACCTCAGTTCCATCATTGGAAAATTTACCTTTCCTCTGAATGGAGTTTATTCATCCACCAAACATGCCTTAGAGGCCATCAGCGATGCCTTACGGATGGAGGTCCGTCCCTTTGGTATCCGGGTGGTGACGATCCGGCCAGGGGTGATTGCCACCGAATTTAATGATAAAGCCAATCAATTGACCGGTGACCTCCTCTCACGGACCGATCCGGACTATAAGCCTGTTTATCAAGCCTATGGTGCCGGCATGGCAAAGCTGTTTTCCAATGTCTCCATCCCCGGACCCGATCTCATTGCCGACATCATCGTCAAAGCCGTTCTTTCCGATTCTCCGAAAGCAGTCTATTTTGCGGGTCCTTTTGTAGAGGAGATTTTCGGACAACGAATACGAATGGATGATGATGGGTTTGATCAATTCATGACCGAAAAGACAGGATTGAAGGGTCTGAAGGTTTAGAGGAATAAACTCTTGCATTCAGTTTTTAAGAGTATGATGGACACCCAGGAGGATAAGGATTCCGCCCAGAATTTGTTGGAGGAAGATCGTTTCTCCCATCATGAAATAGTTGAAAAGGACTGCCCATATCGGAATGAAATAGAGGTAGACCATTGACTTCGTGATCCCTATCCTTCCAAGCCCTTCATACCAGAAGACATGTCCTAACATTCCAGAAAATATCACAGCATAACCCATTGACCACCAGGTTTCCCGCCATACTTGGCCCCAGAGGACAGGTTGGGCTGAAAGGAGAGCGGCTATCCAGAGGACCAATGAACCGATGATCATGCAATAACTCATCAGCCGCAAGGGAGAGTAGATTTTCAAGAGAGGCTTAGACCAAACAGAAAAAAAGATGGCTGCACAAAAACCTGCCATTAAGGTCAGTAGATCACCGGGAAGAGTTTCTAATGAAAAATGAAGTTTGGCAGTGGGCTTCAGTATGACGAGAACCACTCCTATCAGAGCCAGCAACATGCCCCAATATTGTTGTCTTCCTACAGGTTCCTTTTTAACCAGATCGACATAAAGAACTCCTAAAAGGGGCTGAATCGAGAGAATCAAAGCGGAATTGCTGGGGGAAGTTAAGTTCAGGCCCAGGGACCATAGGACTTGATATAATCCGAGGCCCAGTGCTCCCACCATGATGACTTTTCCTAAATCCTCCTTTTGGATCCGAATTTCCTTTTCCCGCCAGAGAGTAGCGACCAACAAGAGGATCCCCATCACGGTGAATCTTAAAGCTCCGAAAAGAAGTGGGGGGAGGTAACTATAGGCTGATTTGACAATTCCAAAATTGGCCCCCCAGGTCAGAACAACGATCCCAAGGAAAAAGTGACCGATTTGATAATTTCTTTCCTGCCTCATTCTTTTACAATTGCCTAAAAAAATGCAGATCCAATGTCACTCCCGCGAAAGCGGGAGTCCAGACGCCGTACCTGCGAAATCATGAAGCTATATATAAGGACTGGGTTCGTGTTTTCACGTGAAACTCTGGATTCCTGCTTACGCAGGAATGACATTTTAAGGCTAAAAAAGGCTTTTTCAACAGTCTGTTAGATCATAGGTTCATAACCCAAAAACCATGAAAATGAACTTGAGGATCCTTTTATAAGCCTAATTTTTTACAGAGTTCGGCCACCCGTCTTCCTAATTTGCGTCCATTTTCGCTTATTTTCTCATCAGGAGCACCTACACAGGCCACTCCATAATGACCTGTTGCATCCATCGGGTCTCCCACAACAATCATGCCGTAAATGAGTAAACACTGAACGATGGACATCATGGTGGTCTCCTTTCCGCCGGACGGATCTCCTGATGTAGCGAAGGCTGCTCCTACCTTATTCTCCATCTTTTTACGGATGACAACATATTCATCGAAGACACGTTTCAAATCCCATGCCATCGCACCAAAGTAGACCGGTGAGCCTGCAATAATTCCTGCGGAATCAACAAAATCTTCCTTCTTCACGTCTTGGGTAGATTTTAACAGGGCTTTGACACCGGAAACGGATTCAATTCCTTCCCCTATTCGCTCTGCCAGCTTTCGCGTATTGCCTCCTTTGGAGTAATAAAGTATCAAAATTTGCATGGTCTTCCCTCCTTTGAATTGGTCTTTTGTTTAAATTTATTTTTAACTCGAACTCCCTCTTTTTGCTATGCTTCTCGATTTTTAGTCATGAATCTCAACGCTCATTTTTTCTTCAATATGGGCTCAGAATAATAGGCAGTGACCCTTTCATTGCTATGATCTGTATCTGTTTGAATCCCCATCGCTAACAATCCGATCTGCTCTGTACCAAAAGCCGTTTTGTAATCTTTATGAAGATTCCTTTCCTCATAGACCCACTGCCCGGCCTTTGCTTCTCCAGATTCCAAGACAAAGACCTTGCAGTTTTTTTCTCCGGGATGGTCAAAGACATGTCCCTTCGGAAGATGGGTCGCCCAGATGTATTCGATTTTTAATCCAGGAGGCTCTCCTCCAAACCCTCTGAACCCACTTTCTCTTCCAAAAACGACCATCACTCGGGCTCCAGCGTCAAACCGATCTTTTCTCGTCTCAATGGCAGAACGAACTGCATTCGAAATCTTCCATTTCCACGAGAGCACGGAGAAGTTCCTCTCTTTCTCGCCAACCTCCTTGAAAAGGGAAGCGCGGCTTCCCAGGCTTTCAGCTTTGATGATCCCCTTCCCTGACCTTGAATATTGAGTTGGAGGGACAGCAAAGTAGGAGACCAATCTCCATCCCTTGACAGGCGACTTCTCTTCCTCGGGTTTCTCCGATGGTTGAGGACCAAAGGGAAGCTGAGCAAAAATAAGAATCAGACTGAGGGGAATCAATAGATTTTTCATTTTCTAAAAAATCTCCCTTCCAAGGTCATTATATATCACATTTTGATGGATGTATTGAAAAATAAGGAAGACCCTGCTAAACTTAGCCCAATGGAAAAACGAAGTCCAAATCATGAAACCCAATTTTTAATCTTCATCCTCCTCATCTCCTTCTTCTCCATGACCTCCACCAGTGAATCCAATGAACTGCCACCTCATTACCAATCTTTGATCCATCGACTCTCTCAGGAGGGCTTCAATTCTGAACTCCTCTCCAATTTATTAAGTGATCCCCGGGCAGAGTTAAATCCTTCCATGTTGACCGTCTATCTGAATCTGAATTCGAGGGAAACCCCAGAATTGTATTCTCACTTTTTTACTCCGGAATCAATTCTTCTCTCCAAGAAATTCCTCAGGCAAAATCTAAAGACATTGCAGAAAATGGAAAAAAGATTCCACGTGGAGAAGGAAGTGGTCATCGCCATTCTCCTGGTGGAGTCAAGGTTTGGGGAAAATATCGGCAAATACCGGGTCATCCCAACCTTTGCAAGCATGGCCCTCATAGACTCATTTGAAAATCTCCAGAAAAATTGTCAGGTTTTACGAGAGACCAATCCAGAACTCACCTACGAAGGTGTAGAAGGTTACGCGAAAAGAAAGGCAAGTTGGGCTTACGACGAATTGAAATGTTTTTTGTGGATCATTCAGCAAGAGAAAATCGATCCAC
>Ga0315281_10002062_pt1 | contig 29882 bp, 27 predicted proteins | sample YL17G07_0_MG_FD_204540 | JGI IMG/M metagenome (GOLD analysis project Ga0315281, IMG submission 204540) | Sediment microbial communities from Yellowstone Lake, YNP, Wyoming, USA - YL17G07_0 | ecosystem: Environmental > Aquatic > Freshwater > Lake > Sediment | place: USA: Wyoming | collected...
GAGGCACAGCGAGAAAAGGGGTTACGAAAAGACCCGTACGTCTTTCCGAAGCTGTATTAGAAAGAAAAGCAAGGGTGACAGTAGGTGGAGCACCAGCCCTCGTTTTTACCGGTGGTGGTATCAACTTTATGGTGGATGTGGAGGAAGTCAAACCAGGGGCCTTTTACTGGACGGCAGCACCCGCTGTTGTGGCTCCATTGGAATTTACCATGAAACTTGAAGATTACAAGCGGATTGGCGGTTTTATTGAAAACATACGCTTGTTAAAGGATGTCTTAAAAGATCGATGAGACAGTGCTATCATTTTGTGGAGAAGCCTCAGCATGGAAGTGAGTACATCAGAGAACTTGAAGACGGGACTGTGGTTGTCCACAGAGGTCCCATGCTGATGAGCATTTTTGCATCAAGTGGAGGAAAGCCCAATATCAGTTTGGCAAAAGAGGGCGCAAAAAAGGCTTTGGAGGTCTTGGAAATATTAGCGAGATTCCGGAGCTTGATCACCAAGAATATTGGAGAGATCCACTCCATTGAATTAATGCCCCCTGTGGTACAGAAAATGGTATTGACTTCCCGAAAATTTGAGGATCCTACGGTGACGCCGTTAATAGCGGTCGCCGGGACCGGGGCTGACGAAGTGGCCGACTTTATTTTCAACACCGGACATGCGAATAAGGTCGTAGTGAATAACGGGGGGGATATTGCCCTCCGGTTAAAAAATGATGAAGTGGTGAGAGTGGGTATCAAATCAGAGCTGGCCGATAAGGCGGTGACTCATGTCATGACGATCACGCTTTCAAGTAAGATAGGAGGGGTGGCTACAAGCGGTTTCGGAGGTAGAAGCTTTACCAGAGGTGTTGCGAATGCCGCTGTCGCCGTTGCGAATGATGCGACTTCAGCCGATGTTGCCGCTACCCTCGTGGGCAATGCCACTGATGTCGAAAGTCCGAGCGTGACAAAGGTATTAGCTAAAGAATTGTATGAAGGTACGGATATTCCAAACCTCCCGGTTACCAAAACCATTGGTCGTTTGGAAAAGTGGGAGGTTGAGGAAGCCCTTCATCGGGGGATGCAGAAGGCCGAGACTTTTCAGGAAAGAGGTTTGATACGGGGGGCGTTTCTGGCGGTGAAAGATCAATATAGAATTTCTAATTCGATTATGCCATTCATTCAAATTTTGCGGACAATATGACTGAATCGCTGAGAGAGAGAATCTACCAAGGCATCCGAGATGACATCACGTACGGGAAATTGCTCCCCGGACAGCGACTGGTGGAGTCCATGTTGGTCGAACGATTTAAAACGAGTCGGAGTCCTATCCGGGAGGCTCTGCGCCAACTGGAAAGCGAGGGGTTGATTACCTTCGAACGAAACAAAGGAATTACTGTTTCAAGGCTCACGATTCAGGAGATTGATGAAATCTATAGCTTACGTTGGTTGCTTGAAAGTTACGCAGCTCACCTTAGTGCAGAGCGGGCCACGAGAAAGGATGTGGCATATTTAAAGGACCTTCATGGAAAGCTGAAGGTCGCAGCCAAGGCCTCTGACCTGGTCAAATGGATTCATAATAATATTTTATTTCATGATTTTTTCTCCGAGAACCCCGGAAATAATAACTTGCAGCAAGTACTTACCATGATTAAGCGGAGAGTTTATCGATACCACTATATGATCGTCCGCATCCCCGGCCATTTTAAAACTTATCTTGAGCATCATGAAGGAATTTTAAGAGCATGCGAATTGAACGATGGGAAGATGGCTGAGAAATATATGAAGGCTCATGTCCAAACCATCAAGAGGGTGTTGATCGACTATTTAAATAAGTTTCCGGGGTTTTGACGGCATCTTCCTGTTTTAAGAGTTTGGATTTTTCAAACCGAGGTCTGGATGACCTGAAACATTTTTAAAGGAGAAGTCAAATGGGGTCCCGAAGCAGGATCAGCGAGTTTGTTATCCCCAAATGTACCGGAAAAGGTTTTATCATTAAAAAAGGTGAGGTGTTACGCATCATAGATCATGAAGGACCACAGGTAGCCGATGTCGTCTTCTTAAATGCACACAATTATAAAGAGCAGTTTTCAGCCCGATGGTCGGTGTTCTTAAACAGTATCGAAGGGGTAGGAGGATTCAAAAAAATAACGAAACTCTACTCCAAGCGCCCCTGGGAAAATGTCATGTTAACTGTGATAGATGATAAAGTCGGCGTCCATGTTTTTGGAGGTCATTGCACGAGAAAATATTATGAACTCCTCAATCATAGCGGTCATCGAAGTTGCAGCGACAATTTTCAAGATGCCCTGAGCGACTTTGGATCAACATTAGAAGACCTTGACAGCTCGGGTGTCTTCAACTTTTTTATGAACGAGACCATCGACGAAAATGGAACGTTACATATTGTGCCTCCCGTTGCGAAAAAGGGAGACTACATAGACCTCTTAGCAGAAACGGATATTTTAGTGGGCTTCTCGAATTGTCCAGATGATGTGGACCCCTGTAATGGCTATGAATGCAAAGATATGATGGTTCAAATTCTTAAATAGGACTGCTTGAACGGTAAGGCTGGCATGGAGGTGGGTATTGTACCCAAAATTTATGGAAAAACAGAAAGGAGGCTACTATGAAAGAGGGAGTCAGCTGTAAAAGAAAAATGGGAGGGTTGGTATGTGCAGCTTTTTTTATTCTACTATTTGGACTGAGTCTCCAGGTTCATGCGGCAGAGACACTTAAGATAGGGGTCTTAGTCCCTCTTACCGGTCCAATCGCCGAAGGTGGGACCCGAATGCTCAAGGCTATCGAGTTGGCTACCAATGAGATCAACCAAGCTGGAGGGGTGTTAGGAAGGAAGATTGAGCTAAAGGTCTGGGACACAGAGGGAAAGGTGGAAAAAGGGGTCACGGGCGCTAAAAAACTGATACTTCAGGACGACGTCTGGGGATTGATTGGCACCTACCGCAGTGGCGTTACCTTAGCCGTTCAAGATGTCGCCTGGGAACATAAAAAAATTTTGATGGTAACCGATGCAGCCAGCAACGAGATTACCAGAAGAGTTAAAGAGAACTATGACAAATACAAATACACTTTTAGGAGCGCTGCATCTATCGACCAATTTGCAGAACTCATGATCCCTTTTATTACGGACGTGGTCAAGGCCAAAAGTTATTTTTATGTTTCGGAGACTACCTTGTGGACCAAGGAGTTGGGTGATGTGGTGAAAAAGTTTGCCGATACGCATGGCATCAAGTTTCTCGGCAGTGTTGAATGCGACCCAGCGGCCACAGAGTTTACCTCAGAGATTGCGAAAATCAAGAATGCTAATCCTGATGCCGTGTTATGTTCTCTTGCTGGTGCCGCGGCCGTCCCCTTTGCCAAGCAATATTATGAGAATAAGGTAGGAAAGCCTATTATCTATGGGTTGGGAATGATCACCTTTAAAAACGTGATCATGGAAATGGGCGAAAAGGCCAACTACCAGAGCACTGCAGCTTTCTGCTGGGACATCCCGGTAACACCGAAAACGCTGGGTTTCTATGAAAAGTATACCAAGGTCTATTCTCGACCAGGAGGCTACGAAGATGTCCGTAGCTATGATGGGATGTATGTTCTGATCGACGGTATCAAAAGGGCAGCCTCACTCGACGTGGAAAAAGTTATTAAGGACTTAGAGAAGACTAACTATACCGGTGTTGCGGGGCGCTATGTCTTTGGCGAGGACCACCAGTGCAAACTGGGTAAGGGATTTCTGGAAGGTGTGGTCGTTGAATGGGTGAATGGTAAAGACTACATTCTCTATCCGCCTAACGTAGCCAAAAGTAAGTACATACCAGCGCCCTGGCAATAGAATCTTGTGAGGGAAGGTGAGAAGACTCTCATGTCTTCTCACCTTGATTTGGAACGGTCTGGACGGATGATTTTAATGGAAAATCTCAGGAATTTCGATATCTAGAGATTGAACTCCGGGTAGCGAAATGGTATTGCAGATTCTCATAAGCGGACTACTTTTAGGCGGGATTTATGCCCTGATGGGATTGGGCCTTTCGCTTACCCTGGGAGTCATGCGCATTGTAAATCTCGCCCACGGAGTTTTCTATGCACTGGGCAGCTTCGTGATTTATTCTTTCGTGGTGCAGGCGAAAATAAATTCATTTCTTGCTCTATTTTTTACCTTCATCATTATCTTCTTCTTGGGAATCGTTATCGAAAGAATTCTCCTGAAGCCGGTTCGAGAGTCTGAGATGAATGTCATGATTGTTACTTTTGCTTTGGCTATTTTTGCTGAACAGTGCATTCGCCTCGGCTGGGGGGTTATGTACCGGTCGACTCCGCCTTTTTTCAGAGGAGAATTGAAAATTGGCCAGTTATTCCTCGACTACCAGCGCATGCTGGCCTTCGGCATCGGAATGGCGATCATCGTTGGGCTTGTGATTGCTCTGAAAAAGACAAAATTGGGCAAGGCAACCCGAATGGTCCAACAGAATTACGAAATGGCGATGCTTCTGGGCATTAATGTGAATTTTGTCTCCATGTTGGTCTATGGTTTGGGTGTTGGCTTAGCCGCACTTGCCGGATGCCTGTTAGCTCCCCTTTATCTTATTTTCCCTGCGATGGGATGGACTCCCCTCCTGATGTCCTTTGCCATCGTCATTTTAGGGGGTATGGGAAGTATTATGGGAACGGTGATCGGAGGTTTTTTGTTTGGGTTGACGACGCTCTTGACCTCTTATTATATATCTTCTGGAATGGTCAATGTTGTGCCATTCCTGGCGATGATCATAACTCTTATTATCCGACCTGGTGGTTTCTTTGGGAAAGAAATATTTTAGGAGCAACGAGGGATGATGTCGAAGGCTGAGGTGAAAGGTAGAAATCCTATTCGTGCCGTTTCCGTGTTTCTATTGTTATGTTTTGCTGCCGCCTTGCCATTTCTTACTCAAAAACAGTACCTGCTCCATGTGATCATTTTGGCTAATATCTTAGCCACCTTCGCATTGAGTTGGGATTTTCTTGCAGGGTTCATGGGACAACTCAATCTGGGGCATTCCATGTTTTTCGGGATCGGGGCCTATGCCATTGGGTTTATCACCATGGCCTACCAGATCCCTCCGATCTTAGGATTGATTCTTGGCGGACTGATCGCCGTGTTCCTGTCCTTCATCGTTGGGATTCCCTGTTTAAGACTTCGAGGACCTTACTATGCCATCGCCACCTTAGCCTTTTCGCAGGTGCTTTTCACCCTAGCCATGGGCCTGCCGAAATTGACGGGCAGCGAAGAGGGAATTACAAAGATCCCAAAGTTTATTGTCAGCATAAAAGGAAATTATTATTTTTCCTTTTTTCTACTGGTGGCGGCGGTCGTTGCCTTGAAATTTTTGTTTCGATCCAAGTTTGGGAAGAGACTCATTTCACTGCGCGAGGATGAAAGGCTCAGCGAGGCTGCCGGGATAGATACAAGCGCGTATAAAATAATAGGGGCAGCCATGAGTGCCTTCTTGGCTGGTGTTGTGGGAGCTTATAATTGCTATTATCATGGGAACGTCACGCCAGATATGTTATCGATCAGTCTTACCTTTTCTGTTGTCGCTGTGGTGGTCTTTGGGGGCATCGGCACGCTTTACGGTGCTATACCCGGGGCCTATGTCCTCACATTTCTGAATGAGTATCTTTATTTCTTGATGAATTATCGACTTCTCATTTATGCCCTTGTCATTATGCTCATGCTTCTTTACTCTTCGGGCGGACTCCTTGGGCTGGTCAGGGAGCGGTTAAAGGTTTTTGAAAATGGCAATACTCAAAGTAAGTAATCTTACGAAAAGCTTTAAAGGGTTGACGGCCGTCTCGAATCTTCATTTTAACGTCGAAGAAGGTGAAGTCCTTGGGTTGATGGGCCCCAACGGTGCAGGGAAGACAACCGTTATCAATCTGATTACCGGCTTTTTGAAACCAGACTCGGGAACGATTTCCTGGCATAACGAGAATATCGCAGGAATGAAACCTCATCGGATCGTTCACCGGGGCATCACACGGACGTTTCAACAGGCACGGGTTTTTCCCAATATAAGTATTTTTGATAATGTTATTGTCGGCTTAAGTCAATCAGATCAAACCCGTCTATTCTCGGCGCCGGATCCAAAGCAAAGGGTCTTGGATATTCTTAAATTTGTCGAAATGAAGACGAAACCCTCCATTTTGGCCAAGGATCTGCCCCAGGATGAATTGAGAAGGTTGGAAATCGCACGGGCGATCAGCTCTGATCCTAAGTTGCTCCTGTTGGATGAACCGGTTTCCGGACTTACTCCCGAAGAAAGTGACTCTATCGCAGATATCATCACCAGACTGAATAAAGCAGGGATCACCTTGTTGATTATTGAACACGTGATGAGGATGCTGATGAAGGTTTCGCACAGACTGGTTGTGATGAGTAGCGGTACGAAGCTTTCCGAAGGAACCCCTGAAGAGGTGCGCAAAGACCCGTTGGTTGCGGAAGCCTACCTTGGAAAGGAGGGGGAAGAGCTTGCTTAAACTGGAAGCTTGCACTGTTTATTATAGAAAAGCATTGGCCCTCGATAAAATTGCGATGGAGGTGGGCGGAGACGAGTTGGTTTCAGTCATTGGCGCCAATGGAGCGGGAAAGAGCACCATTCTGAAACTGATTGTGGGCATCGTCAGACCGAGGGAAGGACGGGTGTTCTTTGATGGAGAAATGATTCAGGGGATGACGCCATATAAAATCGTATCAAAAGGTATTGCACTCTGTCCGGAGGACGGGGGACTCGCTCCAGAGATGACGGTGTTAGAAAATCTTGAAATGGGCGCTTATCTGAGGAGGGATAGGGAAAAGGTAAAGCTCAGTTTTGAGGAAGTCTTCCACATTTTTCCTGTATTGAGGAAGAGGATGTATCAACTCGCGGGTACGCTGAGTGGAGGAGAACGGAAGATGCTCGCCTTGGGCCGGGCCTTAGTATTTGAACCAAGGCTGCTGATGCTGGACGAGCCTTCACAGGGTCTCGCGCCTTTGGTCAAGAAGGAGATTATTCTGCAGGTGAAACAGATTAAGGCGAGAAAAAAATTATCCTGCATTCTGGTGGAACAGGAAAGTACCTTTGGCCTCAAAATTTCCCAAAGGTGTTATGTCTTAGCCAATGGACGTTTTGTGTTGAGTGGAAACAGCGAAGAGCTCCTCAAGGACGACTCTTTCAGACATGCCTATATGGGGATTGATTAAGGTCGAAATGCTTATAATTGGTATCCTACTTTTTCGAAAGATGTTTAGTAAAGGCTAAGGAAACGAAATGGGAAAAAATAACAATGGGATCTTCAGTTCAATTTGCCAAGCTTGCCATATGAGTTGTGGGATCCTCGCCCATGTTACGGATGGGAAGATAACGAAGATTGAGGGTGATTCCGAGCACCCCTGGAGCCAGGGGATGATCTGTCCGAAGGGGATCGCCTATCAACAAGTTGTTTACCACCCTGATCGTTTATTGCATCCACTGATGCGGGTTGGTGAAAGAGGAGAGAATAAATGGCAAAGGGTATCATGGGATGAAGCATTAAACCATATTGCCCTCAAGCTTTTGGAAGTCAAGGAAAAGTATGGTCCGGAGTCCATCGCCGCTTGTTGTGGGGGGAATCCAAGAAGGAGTATGCCTGCTACCCGGTTTTTGACCGAGTCGATAGGAAGCCCCAACTGGGCCTATTCCGATGCATTTTATTGTTGGGGGCCTCATGTCATAGCGGAGAACGCCACCTACGGGGGACGCATCACGAGTGATACGAATATTGACTCCTGTAATAGTGAGTGCATCCTCGTTTGGGGAGGGAACCCAGTACATACCCATACCGTCGTGGCAAGGGATATCATGAGGGCTCGAGCACGGGGAGCAAAGATTGTTGTCGTTGACCCCAGACTGACTGCTACCGCGTCAAAAGCCCACATATGGTTACAGCTGAGACCAGGAACCGATGCTGCCTTAGCCTTAGGAATATTAAACGTCATTATGACTGAGGGGATTTATGATAAGGAATTTGTGAGGAGGTGGTGCACTGGTTTTGAGGAGCTGAAAGGACGAGCGCTGAGCTATCCTCCTGAGAAGGCTTCAGAGATCACTGGGGTGAGAGCAGAGGATATCAAAAAAGTGGCCCGTTTATATGCCAAGGCGAAACCAGCGTGTCTTTATCTTCGGGTTGGGAACGAGCTGATCTTTAACTCAACCCAGTCGAGTCGAGCCATTGCTTGCCTGATTGCCATCACGGGTAACATCGATGTCAAAGGCGGAAACCTCTTCCCCTGTTTGCCAAAGGGCACCATGGGGCGGATGTTCTATGTAAAGAAAGAGTGGCGATTACCAGATGAAATAGAGGAGAAACGAATCGGAGCGAAAGAGTTTCCACTTCTTTCTGGACCAAGGGCTCCTTTTGGCCTCTTCCATACCCCACTTCTCATTAAAGCAATGCTTACGGAGAAACCTTACCCGATCAAAGCCCTGATTGCAGCAAACAATCTCTGTGTCTCCCTGCCAAATACCAGGGAGATTTGTGAAGCACTGAAACACCTGGACTTGCTGGTGATCTACGAATTGTTCATGACCCCAACCGCTGAGCTTGCCGATTTTGTGCTTCCAGCTGCCACATATCTTGAGATCGATGAGCTGATCGACCGTTATCCAAATTATATTACGGCACGAAGAAAGATCATTGAACCCGTGGGTGAGTGCTGGGATGAGCTTAAGATAACCGATGAAATCGTTAAGAGGATGAGATTGAAATTTACTCCTTGGCCTGAGTTGCAAGCAAGGGGCTGGCAGGGCTATGAGGATTTTCGATTAAAGGAGACTGGCCTCACCTTCAAAGACATCAAAACAGGAGAGTATGTTTTTGGTCCGATGGAGTACAAAAAATATGAAAAAAATGGTTTCGGAACTCCTTCCGGAAAGGTTGAACTTTACTCGAGCATATTTAAAGAGTTTGGATATGATCCATTACCCCATCACGTGGAACCTTTCGAGAGTCCCACCAGTACCCCTGAACTTGCGAAGCAATATCCCTTTATATTGATCACTGGAGGAAGAACCATCGCCTATTTTCATTCTTTAGGCCATCAGGTCCCTTGGCTTCGAGAATTGGTTCCAGACCCCCTTATTGAAATTCACCCGGACGAGGCGGCGAAACTGGGTATCAGCGATGGGGATTGGGTTTGGGTTGAAACGCCACGCGGTAAAGGAAGGATCAAGCAGAAAGCAAAGCTAACGCGAGCTCTGCATCCTAAGGTTGTCCATTCTGTCGCACACTGGTGGTATCCGGAAAGGTTCACACCCGACCACGGCCTTTGGGAGTCGAATATCAATGTGTTGACCTACAGTGATCCGCCCTATGAGCCGATCTGTGGAACCTGTGCGATGAGAGGGCTGTTATGCAAGATTTATAAAGGAGCGGAGGTTTAGCCCATGGTCGAACTTTCTCTACTCATTCATACGGATTTGTGTTTCGGCTGCCAGGCGTGTGAGGTTGCTTGTAAACAGGAAAATCATCTTGGAGTAGGACCGAGGTGGATACGTGTTATAGAAGCGGGGCCCAAGGAAATCGGGGGAGAGTTGAAGATGAGCTACATTCCGATCAGGTGCCTCCATTGTGCCAAACCCGTCTGTGAGCAGACCTGCCCTACAGGGGCGATCCATAAAAGGATCGACGGGATCGTTGTTTTAAATGCCGACCTCTGTACAGGGTGCAAGGCGTGCATTGAAGCGTGTCCCTTCGGGGCTCCTCAATTGAATCCCGAAACAAAGGTTGTGGGGAAATGTACATTGTGCGTCCATCGCATCGATAAGGGCCTGGAGCCTGCTTGCGTTGCTGCATGTCCCACAAGGGCGATCCATTTTGGCGATATTAATCGACTCACTGAGTTGAAAAGAAAGGATAGTGCGAATTCGATTTTCTGGTAATTTCTCGCTTTTTACTTCAATCATGTGGACAGGCATTTGGAGGCGGACGTGAATGAGTTCCAGTATATTATGCCGGGAAGCCTAGAAGAGGCCCTTGCCCTGGCAGCCCGGTATGAGACCAAATCCGCTCTGCTTGCAGGGGGAACCGATCTCATTGTTCAGATGAAGCGGGGGTTTAAGTCTCCATCTCGTCTCATCAATCTGAAAAAAATACGGGATTTAAATAACATCGATTATTCTCCTGAAAAGGGGTTGTTTATAGGTCCCCTGGTTACACACAATGTATTATCCGAGCACCCAACCATTCTTGAAAAATATTCTCTTCTGGCCGAGGCAGCCCGTACCATTGGAACCTTCCAAATTCGGGAGCGTGGTACGATCGGAGGTAATATCTGCAATGCCTCTCCGGCAGCGGATACGATACCGCCTCTGATATGCCTAAGTGCGAAGCTGAAACTGGAAAGCTCGACGGAGAAGAGGGCGGTGGGAATTGAAGACTTTTTCGAAGGTCCCCAGAAGACGCGGCTAAAACCGGATGAAATTCTGACACAGATTGAGATTCCCATCCTTCCTCCCCGTGCGGGAGGCGTTTATTTGAAATTGGGTGTAAGGAAGGCGTTGGAGATTGCAGTGGTTGGGGTGGCAACCGTACTCACTTTGGACGATAAGATGACCTGCGTGGGAGCAAGGATCGCTCTCGCCTCTGTGGCGCCTACCCCTTTGCCTTGTCACAAAGCTGAAGCAGTTTTGGTTGGGGAGAAAATTGGAGATAAAGTTATCGAACAAGCGGCAAAAGCGGCTCGAGAGGAAGCGGTTCCTATTTCAGACCTTCGTGGAACTGCTGAGTATCGGCGCGAAATGGTTTATGTTCTTACTAAAAGGGCTTTAAACGAAGCCTTCAGAAGGAATAGTGGCATAGGATATGCGAAGGAGAAAGAGTATGGATAAAGTGCCGATCACGATCTCTGTTAACGGAGAGTCTCATAAAGCTCTCGTCAAACCTTCTACCACCTTACTCGATTTTCTTAGGGAACATCTGTTCTTAACGGGCACAAAGAAAGGGTGCAATACCGGGGAGTGTGGTGCCTGTACAGTCATCTTAGATGGCAGAGTGGTCAACTCTTGCCTCATCTTGGCCGTCGATGCTAACGGAAGCCAGGTGATAACAGTAGAAGGTCTTGGAGATGCTGAACATCCACATCCTCTTCAGAAGGCTTTTGTAGAACACGGAGCCATTCAGTGTGGTTACTGTTCCCCAGGCATGCTGATCTCTTCGAAAGCCCTTTTAGACCGCAATCCAAATCCGAGCGAGGCGGAGATTAAGATGACCCTCGCAGGCAATCTTTGCCGTTGCGGAGGCTATCTGAAGATCATCGAAGCTATCAGATCCGTGGCCAAGACATAAAAATGTGAGAGGTGCTTACATGGAGGAAGTGTATCACATCATAGGCAAAAAGGTTCCTCGAGTGGATGCTTTAAGCAAGGCGATGGGCGATCTTAAGTATGTTTCCGATCTCTATCTGCCTGGCATTTTGGTGGGCAAGGTCTTGCGTAGCCCTCTCCCCCATGGAAAGATTTTACATATCGACATCTTCAAGGCCGTTCGGCTACCAGGGGTAAAAGCTATCATAACGGCCGAAGATACTCCCCAAAGGAAATTCTGCATGAATCCAGCCTGGGCAAACAATATGATTCTACAGGGTGAGAAGGTTCGGTATGTAGGGGATCAGGTGGCTGCCGTGGCAGCCATTGACGAGGATATTGCCACAGAGGCTATATCCTTAATCAAAGTTGACTACGAACCACTTCCTGCGGTCTTCGATCCCGAAGAGGCGATGAAGCCTGGGGCTCCGAAGATTCACCAAGAAGAGAATAATATTGCATTGCACAGTGTAAGAAATTTTGGAGATGTGGAACAGGGTTTTCGTGAAGCGGACACTATCTGTGAAGGAACCTTTTATAGTCCGGCAATCGCCCATTGTTGCCTGGAACCGCGAGGATGCGTAGCTTACTACGATCTATCTGGCAAACTGAGCGTCTGGTCAACCACACAGACACCCCATCCCCTCCGAGAAGAGTTGTCCGAGGTTTTGGGGATCCCTCAAAATAAGATATCGGTCTTTCAAGCACCCATGGGAGGAGCTTTCGGAGCAAGAATGGGTATGGACCCAATTGACGGAATTGCAGCGGTCTTATCCATGAAGAGCGGCAGACCTGTGAAGGTTGTGAATACAAGAGAAGAAGAGTTTCTCAGCTCCCGCATCCGATATCCTATGAGGGTCTGGATAAAGAGCGGGGCAAAAGGAAATGGTCGTCTGATAGCCCGGGAAATTAAAGTCGTCACAGATAACGGAGCCTACAATCATGAGGGCCAATATATCATGGGAAACGCAGGTTCCAAACTGGCACAACTTTATGCTGTGCCAAACATACGCTACGATGGATTTCTCGTCTATACCAACAACGTTTATGGAGGTGCTTTTAGAGGTTATGGGAATCCGCAGATTACCTACGCGATGGAGATCCAGTTGGATCAAATCGCGGAGGCCCTTCATATGGACCCGGCAGTAATCAGAATGATCAACGCGAATAAGCCTAATTCGGTTACGGCTTCCGGATGCAAGATCGGCAGTTGTGGGCTTACGGAATGCATCAAGACAGTCGCGGAGAGCTCTAAATGGGAAGGGAAGAAAAGGGCGAAAAAGGAGGAGCAGTTCTCGCCGCGCCGTGGGATAGGGATGGCTTGTATGATCCATGGCGGCTCCGGGGTCAAATTCTTCTGGGGGAAGGACTGCAATTTTTCATCAGCCATTGTCAAGATCAACACGGACGGCTCGATTGATCTCCTCACAGGTTCTGCGGAATTGGGTCAAGGTTCTAACACAACATTGGCCATGATTGTGGCAGAAATACTCGGTGTAAGCCTGTCAAGCATGAATATAATTAATGGAGATACGGACACGACACCAGCCTGCCTTGGTGCATGGGGAAGCCGGCAGACCTTCAGTGCTGGCAATGCGGTCCGGTATGCAGCCCTGGAAGCAAGAAAGATGCTTTTTGAAGTGGCAAGTGAGCTCCTGGAAGCACCGATCCAGGACCTTCAAGCGAGGGATGGTAATATTTTCGTGAGCGGTACACCTACAAAATATGTGACAGTAAAACAAGCCGCTGCGGAGAGTTGGCGAAATCGCGGTAACCCCATTATTGGCAAGGGTGTGAACGTAGATCCTTGGTCCATTCAACCCGATCTCAAAACAGGTTATGGGAATGTCAGCTCAGCCTATGCCTTTGCTGCTCAGGCTGCTGAAGTTGAAGTCGATACAGAAACTGGTTTTGTAAATGTGATTAATTTTTGGTGCGGCCATGACGTCGGCAAGGCGATCAATCCTTTAGGGGTCGAGTGTCAAATCGAGGGGGGTGTTGTTTCTATGGGGCTGGGCTATGCCTTAATGGAAAACCTTATCCTGGAAGGAGGGAAGGTTCAAAATGCGAATTTTGCTGATTATAAAATTCCTACCATGTTAGATTCATGCCAGGTTAAGACTTATTTTATAGAGAGCATGGATGAACATGGTCCCTTTGGTGCGAAAGGGGTCGGAGAACCTGCCATGATCCCTTCTGCTGCTGCGGTTGCAAATGCCATTTATGACGCAGTGGGTGTTTGGGTAACAGAGCTTCCAATTACCCCAGAGAAATTGCTCAAGGCAATTAAAGAGAAGCAGACGAGCGAAAGGTGAGCAGTCGATGAATCGTCGGAAGGGAATCAAAGCCTTAGAGAAGGAGTGGGAGGAAGGTCCTGTTCGGGAGGTTTCGGCGAGACAGAATGAACGAAAAAGAATCTTCCAAACAGAATCCGGTATAGAGATCGATCGTCTCTACACCCCTCGGCAGTTAGAGGAGATAGGTTTCGACTATGTCGAGGATCTGGGATTTCCAGGCCAGTACCCCTTTACTCGAGGAAAGGATCCATTAGGCTATAGGGGAAATTTCTGGATTTTTCAGCAGTACGCTGGATTTGGTGATGCTGAGGAGGCAAATAAAAGATATCAGTTTTTGCTAGACCACGGACAAACAGGGATTTCGATTGCACTCGATTTGCCTACTCAGATCGGAATCGATTCAGATCACCCTTTAGCTGAAGGAGAGGTGGGTAAAGTTGGCGTGGCCATCGATTCACTGGAGGATCTGGAAATTGTCTTCAGAGGAATTCCTCTAAATAAACCACGTCAAATCAGCCTGGTAGCCAATGCCACAGCCCTGGTTATTTCGGCCATGTTCATCGCCCTCGCTGAAAAACAAAAAGTTTCTACTGATCAGGTCATTTTAAGGGTTCAGAATGACATTTTGAAAGAATTCATAGCACGAAATACCTATATCTTTCCACCAAACCCCTCGCTCAGGTTGGCCACGGATCTTGTTATTTATTGCGCAGAAAACCATCCCAACTGGCTACCGTTAACTGTGTGCGGTTACCATATCCGGGAGGCTGGATCCACTCCAAGTCAAGAGATCGCTTTCACCTTGGCAAATGCTTTGGAATATGTGGATCACGTCCATCAAAGAGGCTTAAACGTTGAAGATGTGTTGCCGAAATTATCCACATTTATGTGTGTGAATATGAACTTTTTTGAGGAGATCGCTAAGTTCAGAGCATTAAGACGGCTTTGGGCACGGCTTTTTAGAGAAAAGTATCAGGTTAAAGATTCTTCCAAACTGAGTTTTAATCTTGTTAATTTTACGGCGGGAAGCAGTTTAACTGCTCAGCAGCCAATGAACAACATAGTCCGCGTGACGATTGAGTGTTTGGCTGGAGTCTTGAGCGGATGTCAGTCCCTCTTCCCTTGCTCCATGGACGAGGCCTACTGTACGCCTACTGAAAACTCCGTTAAATTGGCCTTGAGAACACAGCAGATCATAGCCCATGAAACAGGAGTTGCTGATACGATCGATCCTTTGGGAGGATCTTATTATGTTGAGACTCTCACGTCTTCGTTAGAAAATGAAGCAAAAAAATACCTGGATGAAATTCAAAAGATTGGGGGAGTGATCAAGGCCATTGAATCTGGTTACTTTCAAGAAAAGATAGGGGAATCTTCCTACAGACTACAGAAGGAGATCGAAAACAAAGAAAGAATCGTCGTAGGCGTTAATGAATTCGTTGACGGAGAAGGATTACCGATAGAGATTTTTAGGCCGCCTGAAGACACCGCTGAGAAGCAAAAAAGAAAATTAAAAAGGCTAAGAGAAACAAGAGACAACCAAAAGGTGAAAGAAGTATTGAAAGAACTTGAAGGATTGGCGCCAACAAATAAGAATTTAGTGCCAATTCTCATACAGGCCGTGAAAAATTATGCAACATTGGGAGAGATTTGTGATGTTTTTCGGCGTGTATTTGGCGAATATCGTGAAACAAAATTCTTTTAAATTCATAGAAACGAGAGGGTTAAAATAAAATGATCAAGAAGGTCGATCACATTGGCATTGCAGTGAAGAGTTTATCAGATGCTATCAATACATACAAAAGGCTTTATGGATTGGATACCATAAAGATAGAGACGCTTCCTAATGCTAAAGTCAAGGTGGCTTTCATACCCTTGGGAGAAGTGCTTATCGAATTATTGGAACCTCTTGAGCCTGGGGAAGGAAGAATCGGTCAATTCTTGGTAGAAAGAGGAGAAGGCATCCATCATATTGCCTTAAGGGTCGACAATATTCATCGTGCTCTGGAGCGTTTTAAAGAGATGAACATTTCGCTGAAAGATGAAAAACCTCGGGATGGGGGGGATGGCTCTCAGATAGCATTCATAGAGCCTGCATTTACACAGAACGTTCTCACCGAACTCGTCGAAAGAGACCGAGAGGTGAAGAAGGATTAAGAATGAACATCCGGGATCTGATGGAGAAGCAAGCCGAGAAATATTCGGACAAGATTTTCCTCTATTTTGACGATCAAAGAATAACCTATCGGAACCTAAACCTTACGGTCAATCGGGTGGCCAATGCCTTTAAAAGAATGGGTGTCAAGAAGGGGGATAGGGTAGCCATCATGCTTCCGAACTGCCCTGAATTTCTTTACACTTGGATGGGACTGAATAAGATTGGAGCCGTGGAAGTGCCCATCAATATCGGCTTCACCGAGAAAGAAGTAAGCTATATCTTGCACCATTCAGAGGCCTCAGGAATCGTCATCCATCAGGATTACTATCCGATATTGGATAAAGTAAAGAGAGAGGAGGTCCCGAGCCTAAGAGAGGTTATTTTCTGCGGAGACCTAATTCCTCCTTCTGGAACGGTTCCTCTTTCGGTTTTGTTGGAGGAGGAGAGTGGGTTGGCAAGAGCGGACATCTCAGAAGATGATCCAGCAGTCTGCATCTATACTTCGGGCACCACTGATCGGCCGAAGGGTGTTCTCAATTCGCACAAAAGCTGGGTGTTGACCGGAGAGGCCTACGCCTTTACCGTAGGGATTACTTCTGACGATCGGGTGATGACTTCCAATCCTCTTTTTCATGCCAATGCTCAGGTCTATTCAACCATGGGTTCCTTGGCCGCGGGAGCAAGTTTGATTTTGCTGAAGCGTTTTAGCTCCTCTCAAATCCTGGAGCAGGCAAGACATTATCAGGCAAGTAAACTGGTCCTCGTTCAAGCGGTGACGCCTTGGGTCTGGAATCGGCCGCGGAGAGAAGATGATGGAGACAACCCTATCAAGACTCTGGTTGCAGGGAATGTGCCGACGGAGATCTATCGCGATTTCGAGGAACGTTTCCAGTTAAAGATCCAGACGATCTACTCGCTGACAGAGGCGGTGCTTGCTATCATGGGGCCAAGAGAAGGGATAAGGCCAAGAAAGCCGGGAGGGATTGGTACTCCCATGGAGCATCCTAATCCAGCCATAGAGAATGAGATCAAGATTGTCAATGAGGCAGGGAAAGAGGTTCCGCGAGGGAGCCAAGGGGAAATCGTTATTCGGAATCCTGCCATTATGACGGAGTATTTTAAAGATCCTGAAAGGACAGCCGAGACAAAGAGGGATGGATGGATCTATACAGGCGACATCGGGTATCAAGATGATGAAGGCTATTTTGTCTTCGTTGGAAGAAAGAAAGAAGTTATAAGAAGGAGAGGCGAATTGATCTCACCCGCTGAAATAGAATCGGTGATCAATCGTCATCCGAGCGTCCAGGAGTCGGCGGTGATAGGCATACCTTCAGGCCTGGGATCAGGTGAAGAAGAAGTGAAGGCCTATGTGCTTTTGAAACCCGATCAGGCCATCACACCACAGGAACTTCTATTATGGTGCAAAGGGAAATTAGCGGAATTCAAGATTCCGCGCTTCTTGGAATTTCGAGCAGATTTTCCCAAGAGCGCCATCGGAAGGATTCAAAAAAATTTGTTAAAGGCTGAGGAACAAGATCTTGCAGACCAAAGTTTCGATCGATTAAAGGAAGAGAAAAGATGAGGAGATGCCACAAAACGTAATCGATTCAATGAACCAGAATATTCGAGGAGATTTATAAGATGGAGAAAGATGTTGCGATTGTGGGAGCGGGTCAGAGCCCGTTTACACGTAGGTGCGGCCTCTCGATCGGGGAAATTTCTTTTTTGGCGTACCAAGAGGCTTTGGATGGAATCCGTCTGAAAAACGAAGATATTGGTGCATCCGTTGTCTGCTCAGCAACTGAATACGACAAGCAGAGGAGTCCGGCAGGCGTTATTTCCGACTACCTTAATCTTAAGGGAAAACCTACCTTCTGTGTGGAGAGCCTCTGCTCCTCCAGTTCGAGTGGCCTTCGGGTTGCTTACTCTATGATTAAAGCTGGACTGCATGACGTCGTCGCAGTGATCGGTTTTCAGAAAATGTCTGAATTGACATCTGCCGAGGCAGCAGAAAGGATGGGAAGAAGCGGAGACGTAATGTGGGAATCACCTTTTGGGATGACCATGCCTGCTGCCTTTGCCATGTTCGCCCGGGCTCATATGGCTGAGTATGGCACGACGGAAGAGCAATTGGCAAAAGTTCGGGTGAAGAATTCGATCTATGGCGCATTAAACGATAAAGCAGCCTTTCGTAAAGTGGTAACGTTGGAAGAAGTAATAAATTCTCGGCCGGTTGTGACGCCGCTTAAAATGCTCGATTGCTGTGCTAATGCGGATGGAGCTGTGGTTTTGATCCTTGCAAGCAGAGATGTTGCTAAGAGGATAACGGATAAGCCTATATGGATTCATGGCCTTGGTGCATCCTCGGGCTCAGCTACTCTTGCTGGGCGGGAAACTTACTCAAGCATATCATGTGCCCGGGAGGCAGCGCGGATTGCTTATGATATGGCAGGCCTCGGTCCAGAAGATATTGACGTTGCCGAAGTCCATGATTGTTTTACGATCACCGAAATTATCAATTACGAGGACCTCGGTTTTGCTAAACCCGGAGAGGGAGTGAAATTACTCGAAGATCGGGAAACGTACTTGGAAGGTAAGATCCCCGTGAATCTTGACGGGGGACTCCTTTCTAAAGGTCATCCCATTGGTGCTACGGGAGGAGGGCAGATTCGGACAATTGTACGACAGCTTCGCCGAGAGTGTGGAGAAACGCAAGTGAAAAACGCAAAAATAGGGCTTGTCCATAACCTCGGAGGTCCAGGGGTATACGGGTTCGTAACTATTTTGGGGAGGGATTGATCATGGTGTTTGAACAATTCGGAGTAAAAAATTTCGTTCCGGAAACAAAGACGGAAGAATTTGTGACCTATCTTAAGGAAGGGAGAATGATGACCACCCGATGCAAAGAATGCCAACGGATCACTTTCCCCCCCAAAATGGACTGCATCACGTGCGGGCGTAGCGAAATGGAATGGGTTAAAATAGAGGAGCCTGGCAAGCTCAGTACTTTTACAACCGTCATGTATGGCCCTGCTGGTTTTGAAAAAGAAACACCCTATACCCTTGCACTGGTTGAATTTCCGATGGGGATCAGGATTTTTGCCCAGATGGATAAGAAAATACCCCCCGATGAAATTAAAGTAGGGATGGGGTTAAGGGTTGTCCCGATTAAACTACAAAATGATAGAATTTCTTACCAATTCGAAAGAGTCTAACTGCGATTTTTTAAAAGGAATTTTACCTTCCGGCAGAATCCATTGTCATGGCCTGAAAGGGATGATGACACTGGTTAAAAGATTAAATATATTCTAAATGCAAACCGAAAGCCGATTAAGCTTAGGAAGGATATAAAAAATCCGGACCCGAGGGAAATGTGAAGGCAAAAAAATTACCCCTTTGTAATTTTAATTCCGAGGATGAACTAACTTCAATTCTGTATAATAAAATGATCGTCGAAGAAATGAAGGGGGGTCTGCTGATTGTTGAAAACAATTTAGTCCTCTTTGCCAATGAAGCTTTTTACTCAATGCATGGTTTTAGCTCTGACTCTGTTCCGAGAACGAAATTCTTGGATTTTGTGGCCAATGAATTTCACAACGAATTTAAAGAAAAGCTTCAGGACATGATAGATAGAAATTCTTCACAAATACGAATAGAGTATTCCCGACTACATAAAGACGGGAGAAAGATTCCAACGGAATTGAGGGGTAATACCATCCCTTCTGACAATGGGCGAGCCTTCGTAGGGATTTGCCTAGATATTAAAGATCGAAGGCAGTCTGAAGAGGAACTAAAACAGCTCAAAGAGCTTAGTGAAAATATCCTGAGCTCATCTTATGATTCGATTACTGTTATTGATCAGAAGGGTTCGATTATCTACTTTAGTCCAGCTTCCGAGAAGATTACCCACTATAAAAAGGAAGAAGTGATAGGTAAGTCACTTTCAATGTTTTATAGAGATAAGGAACTGCTTAAAAAGAGGTTAGAACTCATTGAAAAAACGAAAGGCCCTGTCTCTTACGAGGCAGTCATCCTCGATAGGGAAGGGGGAGAACATATTATGTTCATATCGCGATCTCCCCTGAAGGATAGGAAAGGAAATTTTATTGGGTCTGTAGGTGTCTGTAAAGACATTACCGAAAGAAGGCTGATGGAAGAGAGGATCAGAGAGCGAGAGAGACTTGCTTATATCGGCCAGCTGACAACCCTTTTAGCTCACGAGATTCGAAACCCCCTTTCTTCGGTCAAGATGAATGTTCAGATCTTGGCAAAGAAGTTGAACCTCTCCGGCAATGATCGGAGAAGAATAGAAATTGTTGATAGTGAAATCAAAAAACTGGAAATCATTCTTGAAGAAGTTCTCAATTTTGCTAAACCAATGAAACTTTCTCTCGAAATGGAGGATGTGAATGAGATTGTTGAAGAGGTGTTAGATACCTTGGGCGAGAAGATTAATGAGAAATATATTATGATTGAAAAGAATCTTAGCGGTAACTTACCAAAGATCCTCTTGGACAGAGGGAAGATCGAACAGGCGGTCCTTAACATTGTTCTCAATTCCATCGATGCCTTAAGGCCAAATGGACATATAAAGGTGATAACGGAAGTGGGGGAAGTCCTGGAAGAGCAAATCATTAAGGTCACAATTTCTGACAATGGGATCGGAATTGCGGACGTGGATTTAAGGAGTATCTTTGAACAATTCTATACGACCAAATTACAGGGGACGGGCCTGGGGTTGACCAATGTGAAGAAGGTCATCGAGGCCCACGGCGGTTTTATCCGTGTGGACAGCGAGTTAGGCCGGGGAACCTCGGTTTATATGTTCCTTCGGGGGAGGTGAGAGGAAAGAATGGTCAAGGTTCTTATCGTCGACGATGATGAGCACATTCGTGAGTCGTTAGAACTTTATTTAAAAGAGAAGGGGTATGAGGTTATCAGCGCATCCAATGGCAGTATGGCTCTCTTCCATTTTAACCATGACAAACCTAAAATTATTATACTGGACATTCGCCTCCCAGATATGGATGGGCTCGAAGTGCTTAGGAGGATCAAGGCTTCCAACGGAAAGGTCCAAGTTGCTATGATTACGGCGTTTCAGGATATGGAGACAACGATCACAGCCATGAAGCTAGGCGCGTGCGAATATATTCACAAGCCTATTGACATCAATGAATTAGAAATGATCATCGAGCGAATGAAGGAAACCCTGTTTTTAAACGAACGATACGGAGAATTGACCGAGATCAATGGTGAATACAAGGTTAACAACATTATTGGCAAAAGTAATGCCATGAAAGAGGTCTTCAAGATCATCGGGCTTGTTTCTGAATCTAAGACCTCCATCCTAATTCAAGGGGAGAGTGGTACGGGCAAAGAGTTGATCGCTAAGGTCATCCATAATAACAGCCTTTTTAAAAATGAACCCTTCATTCCCATCAATTGCTCAGCCCTGCCGGAAACGCTTCTGGAAAGCGAACTCTTTGGGCACGAAAAGGGGGCTTTTACTGGGGCTGTTTCAGCCAAGAAGGGTAAATTTGAACTGGCTCAAAATGGGACTATCTTTCTCGACGAGATTGGTGAAATCTCGTCAAATGTACAGGTCAAATTGCTTCGGTTTCTGCAAGACAAAGAATTTGAAAGGCTTGGAAGCGAACGAAAGACCCTTTCGAATGCCCGAATTATTGCGGCCACAAACCGGGATCTTTCAGGGATAGTTAGGGTAGGTAAGTTTCGGGAGGATCTCTACTTTCGACTCAAAGTGGTAACCATTGATATTCCTCCTCTAAGGGAGAGAAGATCAGATATTCCGCATCTGGTAGAGTATCTCCTCGCCAAGGTCAATAGAGAGTTGCATAGGAATGTAAGGAAGGTTCCTCAAAACGTAATGGGTCGCCTCATGGAGTACGACTGGCCTGGGAACGTACGGGAGCTTGAAAATGTTTTGATCCGTGCCGTTCTTCTGGCAAAAGGTGAAGTCCTGTTGCAGGACCATATTACCGGCTCTTTGAAGAACGTTACTACATCGGTAGATGAGAAGATCTCCAGCGCCTTGTCATTACAAGAAATGGAAAAGAAGCATATCCTTCAAATACTACACTTGGCCAATTGGAACAGAGGAAGGGCCTGTGAAATCTTACAGATCTCAAGGCCTACACTGAGGCACAAAATGAAGCTGTACCAAATTAGAAATTCGTGAAGGTTTTTATCACTTTTCTTGAAAGGTTTTTCCCATCCTATTGAAAAGATATTTCAATCCGGTTGGTCCTTATCCAAAAGCAGATCTGAATTCTATTTCCTTTTCAGTCATTTACCCCTTCTAATTCTTGGCATACTTTTCGCATTCTTACAGGTATCACCATTAGGTCTACCGGAAAATTCTTTCAATAAAATTCTTTCAATTTGCAGCAGAAAATATTCACAGAAAGGAGGGAATTTTTATGAAGAAGAGGGTGTGGTTATGGCTGGCGTTTCTTAGCATTTTTCTATATCTGGGGATAACCAACCATGTCTTGGGAAAAGAAAAGGCTTTTCCGAGCAAACCTATTGAATTGGTCTGCCCTTTTGGGCCGGGAGGTTCTACTTCTATGGGAGGGAGAGTCATTGCAGGAACTTTAACCGAATTTATAGGAGCCCCAGCAGTGGTCATTTACAAAACGGGTGGTGGTGGTACCGTTGGGCCGACTCATGTGCTCAAATCAAAGCCAGATGGATATACCTTACTTATAGCCCCTACGGGTCCTACGGTGATTACACCGATCATTCGATCGACTGGGTATAAACTTGAAGACTTCGAGTTGCTTGGCCAATATGCAATGGAGCCGATGGGATTGGTGGTTAAAAGTGACGCCCCTTGGAAGACACTGGAAGAACTGGTGGCATACGCCAAAAAGAATCCAGGAACATTAAAACTTGCCATAGATGGCTTAGGGACTCCAAGTAATTTTGCTATGGAGATATTCAAAATCAATGCGGGGGGATTAAAGATAGACTCTGTTCCTTTTCTTTCTAGTGCTGAGACGATTACAGCCGTCCTCGGTGGTCATGTTCAAATGACTTATGCATACTTGACGAGCGCAAAAGGGCCTTATGAGGGCGGCAGGATTCGTATCTTGGCTGTGGGAACAGATAAACGGTTAGAAGACTATCCGAACGTTCCTACTTTTTCTGAAATAGGATATCCCGAGGTAAAATGGGGCCCTTTTTTTGGATTAGCTGCACCTCTTGGAGTTCCTAAACCAGTTACTGATAAATTGAAAGAAGCTTTATCTAAGACTGCTCAAAATCTTGAAGTACGGAAGCTATTGACCCAAATTGGGTTTATCCCAGTCTTTAGAAATGCAGAAGAATTTACTAAGTTTGCAAAGGAAGAACGAAACAGAGTTATTAAGTTTGTCAAAGAGACCGGTTTCAAGGTAGATTGAGTTTTTTTTTCTCTTATCGGGTGGATGATTTATCTACATTATTGGGGAATGACGACGAAACCCAATGTTTGGGGAGCTGCGCTGGAAAGCGGGATGCGGCGCCCCTCGATCCCCGGAATAAGATTTCCGCCCACATGAGAGGTTTGGGTTTATAACTTCGATCAAGATTGCGCCAAATCTTCCTCGGCTGGAAAATTTCTATATTTTTTGAAAGCGCCTACGAATAGCCGAGTAATCTTTCGATGAAGAAAAAGGATCTTATACCTGCTTTCATTTGGATGGGATTAGGCATTGCCGTTGCGGTGATCTCGTACGAGTTGCAACTGGGAACCCTAAGAAACCCCGGGCCGGGTCTGATGCCTTTTCTTCTGGGCATCCTCTTATCCCTTTGCTCCGTTCCCATCTTAATTGGTTCCTTGCTGACCATTAGAAACAAAGCCAAACAAGGGGATGAGGGTATATGGTCAGGGGTAGAATTCAAAAGACTACTCTTAGTCGTATTCTCTCTTGTATCTTACGCGATGATCCTTGAGAAGGTCGGATTTGTGATAGCGACCTTTTTTCTCCTCATCATTCTTTTCAAGGTAATCGGTTCCCGAAAGTGGCTTTTTGCTTTGATGACATCGGCCATCGTGGTGCTTCTCTCATACCTTTTATTTGTCGTCTTTCTAAAGGTCGAGATGCCCTCGGGCCTATGGAGGATTGGATAGCGATGGATATCTTTTCCGGTCTGATATCTGGATTTCAGGTCGTCTTACATCCTATCAATTTTTTGTACTGTTTCATGGGAGTATTCGTGGGCACCCTGATCGGGGTTCTCCCAGGAATTGGACCTACAGGAACCATGGCGATACTCCTTCCATCAACGTTCGGTGTTTCCCCGGTTGCGGGTATTATTATGCTGGCAGGTATCTACTATGGCGCCATGTACGGAGGTTCGACCACATCCATCTTAGTTAATATTCCTGGTGAAGCCGCCTCGGTCATCACTTGTCTTGATGGATATCAGATGGCGAGAAAGGGGAGAGCGGGACCTGCCCTGGGCATCTCGGCCATAGGCTCCTTCATTGGCGGTACCTTAAGTATCATAGGCCTTATGTTCTTTGTCTATACCCTCGCCGAAGTAGCTCTAAAGTTCGGGCCGCCGGAATACTTTGGCGTCATGTGTCTTGGTATGACCACCGTGATCTATTTGGCAAAAGGTTCCCTTATTAAATCTGTGATAATGGCCGTCGTCGGTCTCATTATGGGCTGCGTGGGCACTGATACAATCACAGGCAAACTCCGTTTCACATTTGGAATCTCAGACCTTTGGGATGGGGTTGATCTAATCCCTTTGGTGATGGGCCTTTTTGGGATAACCGAGGTCCTCACCAACATTGAACATACTTTAACAACCCAGAGAGTAATCTTTGAGACGAGGGTTAAAAATCTCCTTCCCAATCTGGAAGATTGGAAGAGATCCATCGCTCCCATCATTCGAGGTACTTTCATCGGCTTCTTCCTTGGAATTATTCCCGGCGGTGGGGCGATTACTGCTTCTTTCGTCTCTTACTCGGTCGAGAAGAAGGTTTCAAAACACCCTGAGGAGTTTGGGAAAGGAGCCATTGAGGGTGTGGCGGGGCCGGAAACCGCCAACAACGCAGCCACGGGAGGTGCTTTTGTACCCCTTCTGGCTCTCGGATTCCCCCCGAGTAGCGTCATGGCCGTTCTCCTGGGGGCCTTCATTATCCATGGTATAACACCAGGGCCGATGCTCATTTTGAAAAACCCGGATGTCTTCTGGGGAACGATTGCCAGCATGTATATAGGAAATGGAATGTTGCTTATCCTGAATCTCCCGCTTATCGGCCTTTGGGTTCAGGTGCTCAAGGTTCCCTATTCAATCCTATTCCCTTTAATCATACTGTTCTGCTTAATAGGGGTTTACAGTATCGATTATAAGGTCTTCGATATCTTGATGATGGTATTTTTCGGAATTGTGGGATATCTCTTTACAAAATTAGAATACGAACCGGCCCCACTTATCATGGCATTTATCCTTGGACCCATGCTTGAGCGTTCCTTTCGCCAATCTTTGATCATGTCCAACGGAAGCTTATCTATCTTCTTCACAAGGCCCATTGCTGGTGCCGCCATTGGATTGGCTATTGCTCTCTATGCCTCGATTGTCTTCGGAGTTTTCCGGAAAGCCAGGGTCAAGGTGACAGAAATCCAAGAATGAAAAATAGGTAGAGCTATGGAGGAGATTCCAAGAGATCCAGCTCAGGGTGAGAAATTTAGAGTAACATAGGGAATCAATTCTTAAATCGGGAAAATTCAAAGGAGGTGCGGTATGTCTACAAAAAAGTTATTTGGGAAGAAAGTGATCTTCATCATCCTCTGTCTATCACTAAACCTGCTCTTCATCGGCCTCGCCTCTGCTGCTGAGGAATATCCCACACGTCCCATCAAATTAATTATTCCATTTTCTCCTGGAGGAGTTGCCGATATCGCCTGGCGATCCATGGTCGATCCCATGAGCAAGGTTTTGGGCCAACCCGTTGTCATTGAGAATAAGCCGGGTGGGGCTGGCTCCCTGGGGTATACGATGGTCGCAGCATCAAAACCAGATGGGTATACAGTGGGGCATATCTCCCTTGGCTCCTTCATCAACAATTATCTCATGTATGACGTCAGCTACAACCCCACGAAGAGTTTTACAATCATCGGTGGGGTTGGGCGTTACGCCGAAGCTCTTGTGGTGAAGTCAGATGCTCCCTGGAAAACCTGGGATGAGTTTATTGATTATTCAAAGAAACATCCCAATGAAGTAAAGATAGGATTCTCCGGTGCTGCCAGTACTGGCACCATTGGGATGAAATGGATCTCCAAGAAATTAGGGATAAACTGGAAGGAAGTTACTTTTCCCGGTGATTCTGAAGGGATCACTGCATTATTAGGAGGACACATTGACGCCTTTCCTGGGGCTGGTGCTCAAAACATGCAAGTCAGGGATGGAAGGGCAAGAATGCTTTTGGCAGTCACTATAGATCCCATTCCAGGCTTTCCGGACGTTCCCACATTCAAGAAACTGTATGGAAAGGATACCATGAACGGGTGCGCGTTGATAGGGCCAGCGGGTCTACCTGAGCCAGTTCTTGCGAAGTTAGAAAAAGCAGTTCACGAGGGGACAAAAGATTCTGGAGCTATTAAAACATTGAACCAAATGAATATGACTCCCTTGTGGCGAAATAGCAAGGCAATGACTCAAGATGTCAATGCCGCCCTCACAAGCTTCCGGGAGTTATTAGGAGATTTAGATATGGTAAAGAAAAAATAGGCTCATCTCTTCACGGGAAAAGGACTGAGTTAATGAAAAAATACGATATCTATTGTGGCCTATTCTTGTTAGGAATGGCTATCTTTGTGATTGGAGCATCCCTGAAAATGGGCCTGGGAGATCTTGGAGCCCCCAGGCCAGGATTTTTTCCATTCCTCGTAGGCGTTTTATTATTCTTTCTTTCTCTTGGAATCATCATCCTAACTGTGAGGGAAAGATACAAAGACCGTAATTTCAAAGAGTGGCCTTCATTGAGCGTGAGTGTTCTGCTCACCCTGGCTGTACTCATTGTTTATGCCATTTCATTAGAAATTTTGGGGTATATCGTTGGGTCCTTCTTCTTATTCCTTTATCTTTTTAAAGTTCCGGCTAGAAAGAAATGGGTGTTTTCAATCTTAATGGCAATCGTCGTCGTTTCTCTTTCATATTATATTTTTGGAGTGTTGCTGCAATCACAGTTTCCAAAAGGGATCTTCCGATTAGGGTGAAACAGAATTTTAAGCTCGCGATTTTTCGATTGGGGAGGGAGAATTGTATCGTTAAATGGGAACTTATGACTATGTCCTATTAGGTTTAAAAGTCGGACTGGAACCTATTAATATTTTATTCTGTTTTTTGGGGGTATTGATAGGGACATTGGTTGGTGTGTTGCCTGGGCTCGGTCCCGTGGCTGCCATGGCACTCCTTCTACCCACAACTTTTCACTTAACTCCGGTCACTGCAATTATAATGCTCTCAGGGATCTATTACGGTGCAATGTATGGAGGATCTACAACTTCCATTCTGGTCAATATTCCCGGAGAAGCAGCCTCAGTGGTGACATGTCTTGATGGTTACCAGATGGCCCGAAAAGGGAGAGCCGGCCCTGCGTTGGGTATGGCCGCTTTTGGATCTTTTATTGCTGGAACTATCGGGGTCTTGATCCTGATGCTCGTTGCGAACCCGATGTCCGAAGTTGTTCTAAAGTTCGGGCCTCCTGAATATTTTTCTTTGATGGTCATCGGGATAACCTTATTAATCTATTTAGCCCAAGAGTCAAAGATCAAGGCAATGGCGGCGGCATGCTTTGGTCTTATCCTGAGCTTCATTGGGATAGATGTTCTAACCGGTCAACCCAGATTTAACTTTGGATGGATGGAATTGGCAGATGGCGTAGGTATGATTCCATTGATTATGGGTATTTTCGGGATTTCAGAGGTTCTTATTAATATTGAAGACATGTCTGGACAAGATGTTTATAAAACAAAAATAAAAGGGCTTTTTCCTACCTTAAAAGATTGGATTGATTCGAAATGGGCAATTATTCGGGGTACCTTTATTGGGTTCTTCCTTGGTCTTTTACCTGGGGGTGGCGCTATCCTAGCAAGTTTTGCAAGTTATTCGATTGAAAAAAGATTTTCCAAACATCCGGAGAAATTTGGTACAGGCATCATTGAGGGGGTGGCAGGCCCTGAGTCAGCAAATAATTCTGCTACGGCGGGCGGATATGTACCTTTATTTATCATAGGAATTCCTACGAATGCAGTCATGGCGATGCTTTTTAGTGCCCTGCTCATTCATGGATTGCAGCCAGGGCCTTTAATGCTCAAGCAAAACCCAGAGATATTTTGGGGAACTGTCATCAGCATGTATTTCGGAAATGCAATGCTTCTTATTCTCAATCTCCCATTAATAGGGATATGGGTAAAAATATTAAAAATCCCGTATCAGATTCTGTTTCCGCTCATTTTGGCTTTTTGTTTGATTGGGTCCTACACGGTCAATAATAGTGCCATTGACGTTACCATCATGCTCATTTTTGGTTTGATGGGATATCTGATGAGGAAATTCAAGTTTGAAGGAGCACCTCTCGTCCTTGCTTTTGTATTAGGGCCAATGCTTGAGCGATCATTTATTCAATCCTTGCACATGTCAGGAGGAAGCTATACGATCTTTTTCACTCGACCTGTTTCGGCTGCATCCCTTCTCATTGCATTTGTGCTCGTTTTGTTATTGATTATTCCCGTTTTTTATAAAATGGCCAACAACGCGAACGTTAAATAAAAAAGGGAGGTATCTATGGTCCGTTTTGAGTTACTGGAGCCGAAGAATTTGTCTGAGGCTTGTTCTTTACTTGCTGAACATAAAGAGAAGGCAAAAATCGTTGCTGGGGGTCAGGGCTTGCTCCCGCTACTTAAGCACCGGCAGATCGTTCCGAAATACCTTATCAACATCAAAAATCTCCTCGGTTTAGAATATATTGACGATGGAGGGAGTAGTTTGAGAATAGGGGCACTTTCCACAAATCGAGCCGTTGAAATTTCTTTTTTAGTCAAACAAAGGCATCCCATGCTCTCGGAGCTTGAGCAAGTGGTGGGTGACATACAGACTCGAAACTGGGGAACCTTGGTGGGCAATCTATGTGCCGCCAGCCCCACATCAGACCCGGCTCCGGCTTTGATCGCTTTAGGGGCTACGCTGAAATCGGTAAGCGTTCGTGGAGAGCGAGAAGTCCCTCTCGAAGAGTTTTACGTTGATTATTTAAAGACCGCCCTTGAACCTGATGAAATCGTAACTGAGATAGATATACCTGATTCTCCACCATACACGGGGGAAGCCTATCATAAGGAGAGGGTAAGAATGACAGATTCGCCCATTGCCTCGGTGGCAGCGGCGATCAGCTTAGATGGATCAGATACCGTTACCAGGGCAAGGATTGTACTTCAGGCCGTATGCCCCACACCTGTCAGGGCAAGGGAAGCGGAGAACTTGATCATCGGTAAGAAGGTGGATGAACCACTCATTGACAAAGTGGCCATATTATCTGCGAAGGCTGCATGCCCGATCTCGGATATATATGGCTCCGCTGAATATAAGAGGGAGATGGTGAAGGTAGTAACCAAGCAGGTAGTGACGGAAGCCATAAAGCGAGCCAAGGCGACGTAACTTCCAAAAGGGAGAGGGGTAAGATGAAGAAACTACTAATGCTCAGGGTGAACGGGGAGGAATATGAGATATTTACAGATTCATGGAAGACATTGGAAAGGGTTTTAAGGGATGACTTAGGTCTGACAGGGGTTAAGGGAGGCTGTAACACTGGTAACTGCGGGGTATGTACTGTCCTGATTGACGGGAAAGCGGTGAAGAGTTGCCTTGTCCTGGCTTCCCAAGCGCAGGGGAAAGACATTCTTACCATAGAAGGTCTGAGCAAGCATGGATTACATCCTTTGCAGCAAGCCTTTATCGATCATTTTGCTATTCAATGTGGCTTCTGCACACCGGGGATGGTCCTTGCGGCGAAGGCACTCCTCGATGAGAACCCTAATCCGACCGAGGAAGAAGTGAAGC
>Ga0315281_10002063_pt1 | contig 29876 bp, 26 predicted proteins | sample YL17G07_0_MG_FD_204540 | JGI IMG/M metagenome (GOLD analysis project Ga0315281, IMG submission 204540) | Sediment microbial communities from Yellowstone Lake, YNP, Wyoming, USA - YL17G07_0 | ecosystem: Environmental > Aquatic > Freshwater > Lake > Sediment | place: USA: Wyoming | collected...
TGTATCTTAAAGAAGTGGAGTATCGATTCAATCACCGCAGCGAGAACCTTTTCAAGTTATTATTATCAATCTATTTTGGTTACGTTTCCCACTAATTACCTAAATATATTTTGATTGATTGGTTTATTGATGTTCCTGTAGATAATGCCGAGAAACAAAGGATTTTTAAAGAAGATTGGGAGTTGATTAGAATGTATGTAGTTAATGGCGATGCGGATAAATTGTCTTGCAGTATGGGTACTTATATAGAGCCTAAAACAAAAGCAAAAAATAATCAGGATAAAACAAATGCGCCAGATGGCAAGGGGGGTGTTACCAAAGTTAGGAGAAGGGCCTATTATTTCAAGAAAAATTACACAAATGCCAATGTCGTAGCTAACTTAGATTTATCAAGCATCCCGTTTTTACAAGGTTTTAAACCAACTTTATTAAAAAAATAAACGAAAATAATTTTTACATAAAAAAGGCCCCATAAGGACGAAACCTTATAGGGTGATCTTTTCCGTTGGTGATATACCAAGGATAGCAGAAAGTCCGATGACTGTCAGCTATGCTATCGCCAAATACACCATCACCAATCCCAGGATCACGCAGACCACGCCGCTCACGACAAGCAAACTGTCTGTGACGTATTTTTTGTAGAACGAAGATGACCAGTTCGGAAAGAGGAGGATGAACAGGCCTTTGACCAAGGCCATCCAGCCCATGAGCGTAATGAGCAGCGGCAAACCCGTGGTCCAGATATTGTGCACCGCGATCATGACCGCGCCCATGCCCGTGGCCATGAATCCGCACAGCCACAGCAATCCTTTGATCTGCATCATATCCTGAACCGCCGCGGCCGTGTATTTTTTGTTTATGACCATGGATAAGCCCAGGACCACGAAGATGATGCCCAGGATTTGGGTGAGAATGAGAGTAGTGTTCATATGGAATGAGTATAGGCCTGTTGGGGCTTGTGCATCAGTGCGCAAAGTTCAAAACCGTGAAAAAAGGCATTATATTACCATTTTTCACGATTATCTTGACAAAAGCGTGAAAATAAGGTATATTCATAGTATATGGCAAAAACACCCAATGTGTTTAACAAGATAAATTCTCTTCGCGAGAGGTATTATTCTGCGCTTAAAGGCAAGGAAGCGCTTATTAAACTTATCGCCGAAGCGGAAGTCGCCGAACAGGTTTATAATTCAAATGCCATAGAAAACAGCACGCTGACTCTTGAAGAAACCGAAAAAATACTTTTGCAATTGGATTTGGATCGCTTTATTACTGAACGGGAAATTTTTGAAGCGAAAAATTTGGCGCGAGTCGTGACATACATAGATAAAAAGGCCAAAGAGCAAGAACTGTCACTTGATGTTGTTTTGTTTCTGCACAAGATGTTGATTTCCAATATTCGCGATGATGTTGCCGGTAGATTCAGACAAGACAACGAATATGTCCGGGTCGGAAGCCATATTGCGCCGCCTCCGCAAGAGGTCGTAGAAAGTCTCGAAAAGATGCTGGCAGAATACAATGCTGCAAGTCATGAAAATATTATCAAGCGCATCGCCCGCCTGCATCTTGCTTTTGAATACGTCCATCCGTTTGTCGACGGCAATGGCCGTATCGGCCGGGTGATAAATAATTACCTGCTCATACGGGAAGGGTTTGTTCCGATAAACATAAAATTCATTGATAGGAATAAATACTACGAGGCATTCAAGGAATTTGATGCAAAAGGCGCGACAGCCGTTATGGAAGTAATGGTGGGCAGGGCGCTCACCAATAGCTATTACAAAAGACTGGCGTATTTGGAAGGCAAAAAAATAATTACGCTTGCAGATTACGCGAAGTTGAATAAACTTTCACATTCAAATCTTATCAATAAAGCCGGCCGGCAAACCATCGAAGCTTTTTTGGAAAAGAACGTTTGGAAAATCGGTGTTGCGGCGTAATGACGGAGGTGGAACGGAAATACGGAATAAACTCACTCTCCCTTAATAAAGGGAGATGTCGCGTCGCCCTAGACGCGACAGAGGAATCGCTTCATCAACCCACCGAAGCACGTAAACCCAGTTAGTGAGAGGTGAGATTGCCGCCCCCGCCCTTCGCGAAGAGCGGGGGCGCAATGACGGAAAAACACCCCTCTCCCATTGGATGGGAGAGGGGCTGGGGGTGAGGGGTGTAGCGATAGGTTCATGACGTAAAAACGCCGCAGTGATACTATGTGTCCATTATGTCCTCCAAAAAATCCAGATTGACTTTAGTTGTTCCGTTCTCGCGCCTGCGCATGAAACACGTCGCGCAAGTCGGCGGCAAGAATGCGAGTTTGGGTGAGATGATCCACTCATTAGCTCCACGAGGTATTCCGATCCCCGATGGCTTTGCAACGACTGCCGCGGCTTATTGGGAATTCATCGATGCCAACGGTTTGCGCAAGGTTATCAAAACAGAACTAAAAGACCTGGACGTCTCCAAATCCGCCGACGTAGCCGCCCGCGCCGGCCGCATCCGCCAAGCCATACTTGAAGCAAAGATGCCGGATAATTTCCGTGCAGCTATCGTGAAGGCTTATGGGGAACTGGGGGACAAAACCCCCCTGCCCCCCTTTAACAAGGGGGTTGTTCATAAGACTAAAACCCCCCTTGTGAAAGGGGGAAACAAAGGGGGTTTGGATGTCGCCGTCCGCTCTTCCGCCACCGCCGAAGACCTCCCGACCGCTTCCTTCGCCGGTCAACAAGATTCTTTTTTGCATATCAGCGGCGAGGACGAAGTGGTGTGGGCCGTGCAGCGCTGCATCGCTTCGTTGTTCAACGACCGTGCGGTGGTGTACCGCGTGAACAACAAGTTCAACCACATGCGCGTGGCCCTGTCCGCCGGCGTGCAACAGATGATCAGGTCTGACCTGGCCAGCGCGGGCGTCATATTTACTTTGGATACTGAAAGCGGCTTCCGCGACGTGTGCGTCATCAACGCTGCTTATGGTTTGGGCGAGAGCGTGGTGCAGGGCAAGGTCAATCCTGACCAATACGTGGTGCACAAACCGTTGCTGGCCAAAGGTTTCAAACCAATTGTGGAACGAAGGCTGGGGGATAAGGCGACGAAAATAATTTATGAGACTAGCACAAGCCAGATCCTTCGACTCCGTCGGACTTCGCTCAGGATGACAGAAGGGAAAATGTCCGGGATGACAAAGGGAGAAATGGGCAGCACGGTTCAGGTCAAAGTTGCGCCAAAGGACAAGGCTCGGTTCGTGCTGGATGACAAGGATGTTTTGACGCTGGCGTGTTGGGGAGCGGAAATTGAAAAGTATTATTCCAAGCAAGCGGGTTATCACAAGCCCATGGACATCGAGTGGGCCAAGGACGGCAAGACCGGAAAACTTTACATCGTCCAGGCTCGTCCCGAGACTGTGGCGTCGCGCAAGACCGGAAACATGCGCGAAGTATTTCATTTGCATGGCAAGGGCAAAGTCCTTTTGTCCGGCGTGGCTGTTGGACGCAAGATTGGTGCAGGCAAAGTACGCATCCTGCATGCGGCCAAGGACATGTCGGCTTTCAAGGACGGAGAAGTTTTGGTCGCGCACATGACCGATCCAGACTGGGTGCCGGTCATGAAACGTGCGGCAGCCATCATCACCGAATCTGGCGGACGAACTTGTCATGCGGCGATTGTGAGCCGCGAGCTGGGAATTCCGTGTGTCGTGGGCTGTGCCAATGCTTTGAAAATTTTAAAGAACGGTGAAATGGTTACGGTCAGTGCTGCGCAGGGTGAAGACGGTCATGTGTATCAAGGCAGTCTGGCATTCGAGGTCAAGCACGAACCGCTCAGACGTCCAGACAAGTTGAAAACAAAAGTTATGGCCATCGTGGGCGATCCGGATGCGGCGCTGGAACTGGGTATGATGCCAGTGGATGGCGTGGGTTTGGCGCGCATGGAATTTATTTTGAACCAGGCGGTCAAGGTGCATCCCATGGCTTTACTAGAACCCAAGAAGATCACCAATCCGGTCGTCCGCGCCAAGATTGCGTCGCTCACGTGCAACGACAAAAACGGCAAAGAATATTTTGTGCGCACATTAGCCGAAGGCATTGGCAAACTCGCGGCTGCGTTTTATCCGCGCCCCGTGATCGTGCGCATGTCAGACTTCAAAACCAACGAATACGCCAACCTGCTCGGCGGCGCGCCTTTCGAACCGACCGAAGACAATCCCATGTTAGGCTGGCGCGGTGCCTCGCGTTACTACGATCCTTCGCCCTATGCTCCGGCTTTTGCTCTCGAGTGCGCAGCCGTCAAGCGCGTGCGCGAGGAAATGGGACTGACGAATCTTAAAGTCATGATTCCGTTCTGCCGCACAGTCGAGGAAGGGAAACGCGTCGTGGCAGAGATGACCAAGAATGGACTCAAGCGTCACCCTTCGACAAGCTCAGGGCGGGTCAAAAACGGTTTGCAGATTTATGTCATGGTCGAGATTCCATCCAACGTCATCTTGGCCACTGAATTCGCCAAAGTCTTCGACGGCTTCAGTATCGGCTCCAACGATCTGACGCAATTGACATTAGGCGTGGACCGCGACTCAGCTCTGGTTTCGCATCTGTATGACGAACGCAACCCGGCAGTCAAAGCGTTATTGTCCGCAGCTATCAAGTCCGCAAAAAAGTCACACACCCCAGTCGGCATCTGCGGCCAAGCCCCGTCTGACTATCCCGAAATCGCCAAGTTCCTCGTAGAGCAGGGGATTGATTCAATTTCATTGAATCCGGATAGTGTCATGGAGGGAATGAAGTTGATAGCGAGGATGGAACGGAGGTGAATTACCCTCTATCCGTCCCTCGCCATTAACTTATGCTCGGGCCACCTTTCCCTCCGGGTTCGGGGGAAAGGATTTTTAATGTCATTCCAAGGGAAGTCGGAGCGACGAGAAATCTTCATATCGGAACAGCTAGCGAGGCGCGTATCCCTTCCGTCATTGCGACCCCGCTCTCCGTGAAGGGCGGGGGCGGCAATCTCACCTCTTACTAACAGGGTTAACGTACGAAAGGATTTTTATCTGATATTATTGTATAATACGTCGGATGTCTTTAATATGATGAAAAATCCATTTGAGCTTTCCCAACAGCTGTCCATGAGTGAACAGGTAATGGACAGGAAAATAGCTCCCAACCATTTGATCTCGCGCGAGGAGGTCTTGGCCATGCCCGTTGAAGATTTGAAGAAGAGGTATCCCAAGCGTTACGAAATTTATTTGAAGCTGTTACGCCAGCAGATTTCGGTCGGCGCCGGAGAATTGATCGAGGAGAAGCGGTGGCTGGACATCCTGAACAACCTGGACGATTACATCGTAAAATACGAAAGCGAAATCAATGACGATCCCCGCACCCCGATTCAACATGACGTTTTCAGGTCCTTGCGGGATTTTCTGGAGCAGGGCAACACGAGCGGGTATGTGAAACTTCCTACGGGAACGGGAAAGACGCGCATATTCAGGCGTTTTTTGGAAGCCGTGCACCAGCGCAGCGTAGTGGTCGTGCCGAGTAATATTATAGTCGGGCAAACGGTAAAAGAGTTTGGCGGCACGCTTTTGAGCGAGGATGTGGGAGTGGTCAATCAAGATTCCAAGGATTTCGCCGCGGGTACCATCATTGTTACCTATGCCTCGCTCATCAGGAACGTTAAAAACGGGGAAATACCCCCGAAAGATTTTTCCTGCCTTATCCTGGACGAGGCGCATAAAGCCCTGGGAGCGGAGGTGGTTAAAGTAGTCGATCAATTCAAGCATGCGATTCGCATCGGTTTTACGGCCACGCCAGAATATACGGAAAAGAAAAATCTTTCCACGCTGTTGAACGACGAGATTTACCGCATGGACGTGGCCGAAGCCATACGCGCCGGAGCCTTGTGTAATGCGCGCACTCTGGCCGTAAAAACCAACGTGGATCTTTCATCCATCGGTATCAGCAAAGGTGATTATGACGAAAAAGAACTGGCCAAAAAGATCAACATACAGGCGCGCAACCAGCTGGCCGTTGACTATTACAAAAAGAATTTTAACGGACAACGCGGCGTGGCTTACTGCGTAGAAGTGGATCATGCCATAACCGTAGCCAAACTTTTTAATGAGGCTGGCGTCAGCGCCGAAGTCATCAGTGGCCGGAATACCAAAAAAGAGAGGGAAGATATAATAATGAGATACAAGCAGGGCAATATCGACATGCTGTGCAATGCCGACATACTCATCGAAGGTTTTGACGACGACAAGGTCAGCGTGTGTCTTAATCTGAGGCCCACCATGTCTGCGGTCATCGCCGAACAGCGCGGCGGGCGCGTGCTCAGGCTGAACGCGGCCGATACGGACAAAGTCGGCTATGTGGTGGATTTTCTGGACGACGATTCGCTGGCCGACAATATGACGCGGCCCATGCCAATCCTGTACCGGGAAGTCCTGGGCGCCACGGCCGTGCCCCGGGCCAAGGCCAGCGAGTCCAAAGGTGCAAAAGAAAAATCGGAGCCAAAGGAAAAGACGGAGGAGGAACCCATTCCGGATCTGCAAGTCATCGGCACCGAAGATCAGTTCATGGAGATCTTGCAGAAAAAAGAAGAATACAATTTCAAGAAGCATCGGAAACAGTACGAGCAGAAGTGGCAGGATGAGTTTGCGGAGCGTTTGCCGCATATGGAACAACAGTTGAAAGCAGCGAGGTCGCGTATATTGGGTGTTAAACTTGCTGTGACGGAGGCGTTAAACATGCCCGCCATAAGAACGGGCTTCATCTATCCCGTGCTGGACGGTGCAAGAATGCAGCAGCTGATCGCAAGTGCTATCGACGCGCTGCGTAAAGTCGAGATTCTAGTTCTCAAAACCAAGAATAATCTCACATTGGGCCAAAAATATCCGGGTTTCGATCCGCTTTACCGCAAAAAGCCTTACACGCTCGGCAGTCCGTCCGCGATCCAGGCATGTGAAATTGAGATCGAAAATATGAACCAGGCCATCCAAGCCAGGGTGGACGAGATCATGTCACTGATCCAGACGCACGAGACAAGGTTACTGAGAATTAAGCGCAGCAAAGAATTGGCGAACTGGAAAACCGCGGCAGATTTGAAGAGTCTGGTGAGAAAGTATAAACTCGATTATGCCGACGTCTTCATAATTGTGAATAGTTTGAGGGATGAAAATCCCGAGTGGGTCGAGATGCGGGTTGAACCGCAGGGAAAAGAAAACAGGGTATATTCTCCGGATTTTATCGAAGAGTTGGAAAATCAGATAATTACGAAGTTTAAACGCAAGAAGGTCGCTTAATTCGATTACGAATCAAAAATCCCCGCACACGCGAGGATTTTTAAATTCAGTTATTTTGTAATTCGGTTATTCCTTTGGTGATTTGGTAATTTGTTGATTTGTCGCGTTTAACGCGATTTGGTGATTACAGCTGTGTCTTCCCAATGCGTAGCAGTAGTTCCCATTGCGTTTCAGTCATGGGCATGACGGTCAGTCTGGGTTGGTTGAACATCAGGAGCACGTTCAAGACCGGCGTGTACCGGATTTCATCCGCGCTAACGGGTCGCGTGAAAGGTTTGATTGGTTCCACGTCAACCACGGACCAGTTGCCTTCGGTGGTGGTCGGATCGTCATACGCTTCTTTGACGACTTTGCCGAGGCCCACGGCCGACGGTTCGGCACCCTGGTGGAAAAACACGAAAAGATCACCGGGTTTCATTTCACGCAAAAAGTTGCGCGCCTGGTAATTCCTGACGCCGTCCCAGCGCATCTTGCCGGTCTGAGCCAGCATGTCCCAGCTGAAAAGCTCGGGATTTGTCTTCATGAGCCAATAGGCCATATCTACAAACAATGTAGCATATAGGCTGGATTTGGCTAGTTGTTTCGATCTTTACCGTCCAACTTGGCCGCTGACCAAAAGCGCCTGTAAAAATGGGATGGCTCCCAGCTTTTTTAATCCTTCTACATCCAGCCACTCGAAATCGTCATGTTCGGTGGGGTCGAGTTTGACTTCACCGCTCACGTAATCGCAAGCATAGACGATCTGCAGGGTCGGTCGTTCCGGATTGTTGGTGTTGAAGACGAAGATCGGGTGGCCGACTTTTATTGTCAGGCCGGTTTCTTCCGCCACTTCGCGTTCCAGCGCCTGTTCCAAAGATTCACCGTCCTCGACCGTTCCGCCAGGCAGATCCCAGGTGTTGGGTTTGTAGTCATTGACCGCGGCGCGGCGCGTGCTCAAATATTTTCCGTCTTTCTTGATCAGCGCATGGCTGGCCGCGAAGAATTTTGTCATAAGCTGACGATTGTTGGCTTTTTAATGACGAGCAGTATGTAATTGCAACTGAATGAGTATTTTTCACCGCGGACATCCACTTCTTCTGGTTCGCACGTATCGGTTTGAATTTCCACCTTGAATTCGGACAAGGATTTCTTCAGAAAGTCTACGGCTTGGTCCAGCGTAAAGAGCGGTTCTTTTTCCACCGTATACAGGCTGCCATCGGTTTTTACGCGGCGTATGTCGGTGGCATAATCCAAAATCATCATACCGCCTGGTTTTAAAACACGGTTCAACTCGGCGATGATTTTTAAAAAAATCTCTTCGGGGAAAAGGTGCAGCGTACCGGCGCAAAATATGCCGTTAAAAGAAGCGTCGTTAAAAGGCAGGGCTTTGGTCGCATCGCACACTTTGATTTCCATCTTTGATTTCAATTCGTCGGGCGTAACGCGAACGAGTTTGTCCAGCGCTCCGGGGTCGGCATCAACTGCCACGACATGATCTGCCTGTCGCAACAGATCTTCGTTGAAGCGTCCGTCGCCGGCACATAGATTTAACCATAGTCCGTTAACGGGCTCGGTTGTAAGTGCCTTTTTAGTCAGGTCATCCTCCTTGCCCCAGATCGAGTCATTGCCGGTTAACGCATAATCGATGCCTTCCGTATAAAGGCATTCGTTTTCCTGTGGTTGTACAGGCGATATGCCGTTTGTAGTCATGGGTCAAGGATAGGGACAGGGTTTTAAGGCGTCAATATCAAGAACGGTCATATGCAGCCCTTGCGTAAATCGCAAACGCATGTTACATTTCTGCCACAATTTTTGGCGGCCATGGGCTCGTGGTGTAGCCTGGTTAACACGCCCCGCAGTCTTGCGGGGAGATCGAGGGTTCGAATCCAATGACGCACTTCGTTTACATTTTACGAAACGCCAATGGTCGTTACTATGTAGGAACGACGAATGATACCGTACGACGTCTTTCTGAGCATAACGCAGGTGTGAATCCTTCGACACGAGGCGGGGGCCCGTGGGAAATGGTGTATACTGAGACTTATCAAACACCGCAAGAAGCCAAAAATCGTGAATATAAAATCAAACAGAAGAAAAGGAAAAGCTATCTTGATTGGTTGGTATCGGGAAAGTCCGGATATCAATCGGAGAATACGTTGATTGGATGAGGTGAGTGGGTAATAAAATATTGGCGGGTTAGAGCCACGGGCTCGTGGTGTAGCCTGGTTAACACGTCTCCCTGTCACGGAGAAGATCGAGGGTTCGAATCCCTTCGGGCCCGCCATACAAAAACGCCTTTACGGGCGTTTTTGTTAATTGGTAGTTTGATAAAGTCTATTCGACTTGGCGCATCTTCCAGCGCGTGACTGCAGGGCCGACAGCTTTGACTGATGGTGCAATGCCTTGTTTTAAAGCTGCCAAGACATAGTTAATGATCGTCTTCGGGTTATCCGACGCAACTCTATCAAATTGGACATGTGAGTTACCGTCAAAACCGTGTTTTGCAAATGCGGCCAGGATTCTTTTGGCTCCAATATCACGGTCACCGCTGGTTTCGAGAACGGTGACATAATGGTCAACCCAGTCCATCAGGCTTTTTTCGTCATTAAAATTCAAGCCGTCAACGTCATCCAAAGCTCTGGCCAAACCGGCATCGACTTTTTTATTGAATTTTTTAGTCTGTGCTTCGTACAGGGCTTTCTGTTCGGGAGATTTGTTTTTGGCTTCGCGTTTAGCCATGGCCGAGTCGACCGTGTCGCCGGCTTCGATGATCACTACCAGGCCGTTGACGTCGGTCTTGACCGGCTGGTTTATCTTTTGGGCGTAAAGAATGGCATTGCCCACGGCGGCGCGCACGGTTCCCGGTGTTTCGCCGAAAGGGGGGTTTCTGCTATGAGGGAAGAATGTGTCGCCGATCATCTCGCCCTTATCGCTTTTCATGGATTCCGGAAAAGGGTTAAGTCTTTCGTTTTTCAAATGTTTGTTATCATATCAAGCCTGTTTGGAGATGAGCAAGTCATAAACCAACTTGCGACGCGAACAAAAAACCCCGGTCAGGGGTCGAGGAGGCTTGGGATTTGCGGAAGTTGCACGTGGAGCAGGGAGAGGGTGCCGCGCAATTGCGCCAGGGCGAACGTCGGGTCCGCAGGCGCATAATCGATGACCTGCGTGACCGCCGGGTTGCCGAGCAGGAGGCGCGAGACGCGTTTGTCCTGCGGCCGGAGAATCACGACCGGCACATTGCTTCGGTTCGCCATCTCGACTTCGATGCCGCCGCCCCAGGACGGGGCGACTGCGACGACGATGAGTAGATTTGTCAATTCGCAGACCTGTTTGCGTTCGGCTGCGTCCACGTCGGCCGGCGTGAAGTTGGCATGCTTGATGGGGTCGAAATGTTCGTGCGGCACGAAGGCGCGCACGCCGAGCACTTCGGAGCAAACTTCGGCCAGCAGCTCGTATAAGGCGCGGGCCTGTTTGCCGTCTTCGGTTGAAAGTTCGGACAAGGGTCCGCAGATGTAGGGACGCTTGATCGGTTCGTCTTGTGACATGTCGGACCTCCGTTCCGGGTTGCGAACTCGGCCAAGCTTTACACGTCATATATTCCGAGTCAACTTGTAATGAAAAACTCTCCTGCAGTGGAGAGTTAAGAGGTTGCCTTTGGTTTGCGTACCTCGGTCAGCTTGCGGATGGAGCGACCCCCGTAGTTTGGTTCTTGGTCACGCCGGGTTTGCGCACAAAGCTCATTTTGCTTTGGGTGCACATCTGGTAATAATCGAAACCCAGGAAGCCGGCGGCATACATCGCGCTCAACAGCCGCTGGAATTTGTCCCACGTGGTCTCGTGGTCAATGTACAAATGGTAATGTCCGGCCGTGCTCGAAGGCAGAAGCCTGATGCCGACATTGAACGCGAAGAGCGTTGCCAATCTGTCGTCGTCAAGCTTGATCATCTGAACGCCCAGCGAGCGTTCCAATGGTGCGACGAACCCGCAGTCAACCAGACAGTCGCGCAGATTCGCGATTTGTCCGGGATCCGGCATGGGCGATTCGATCAGGATACGTGCCGCACCCGAGATCTGGGTAAGGGTGGCCGGAAAATCTATGTCCAGCACCGGGGCGTGGCGTCCCTTCCTCGTCAGCGAAGCAACGAGCTGTGCAAGTTTTTTCGGGCAGTTTTCGATCGACGGCGCGATCATGCCCGAGGCAGAACCAGGTTTCACCTCTTTGCGCGTCGAGGCGAGATATACCAGAGGAAGATTAACTTGTCGCCAGTAAGTGCGATGGATGGCCATTGTTTTTCTCCTTCAACTTTTTCTGCAAATTGGACGTTATCATAACTACATCCGGAGTGTCAAACGGATTTCTTGAGGGTTTGCGTCAGTGGCGGTTGGAACTAATAACAAGGCGTTTGTCCGTTGTACCCGAGTTTGCATGTCTCGCGTTTTTTAGATACAGTTGCAGCCATATGGCTATGCAAACAGACGAACGGCAGGACCGTTTGAGCCGCCGCGCGGCACTTATCGCCGCCAACATTCCGCCGCATCCGGCGCAGTACGACCGCACTCATCTGCTCAGTGAGCTGAAAGGCTTGCCGGCCGGCGAGTCGGTGCGCGTTTGCGGACGCATCATGTTGCAGCGCGTGATCGGCAAGATCGCTTTCTATGCTCTGCAGGACGCTTCGGGCACGCACCAGGTCGCGGTCAAATTCGACGACGTGGGCGACATTATGTTCGGACTCACGGCCATGCTGGACCGCGGAGACTTTTTGGGCGTGGCCGGCCAGTTGGGCGCGACTAAAACAGGAGAGTCTACGGTTTGGGCCGCGACGCTCCAAATGCTGGGCAAGAGTTTGACGCCGCCGCCGGAAAAGTGGCACGGCTTGCAGGACGTGGAAGTTATCTACCGCCACCGCGAACTGGATTTGATGGCCAACCGCGAATCGTTCGAGCGCTTCAAGCTGCGCAGCAAATTCATGTCCAACTGCCGCGCTTATCTGGAACGCGAAGGTTTCATGGAAGTCGAAACTCCGATCCTCACTGGCGTAGCCACGGGCGCCGCGGCCAAGCCATTCCGCACGCACCATGAGACGGACGATATGGACATGGTGTTGCGCATTTCGCCCGAGACATATCTTAAGCGCTGTATCGGCGGGGGATTTGACCGCGTGTTCGAAACGGCCAAGTGTTTTCGCAACGAAGGTTCGGATCCGTCGCACGTGCAGGAGTTCACGCAGATCGAATATTACGTTGCTTACCGCGATTATGTCTGGAACATGGATTTTACGGAAAAATTCCTGCGCGAAATTTTGATGCAGACATTCGGCAAACTGCAGTTCGAAGTCATCGGCAAGACGGGCAGTGTTCACTCCATCGACCTCGAACAGCCTTTGCCGCGTTACCGCATCACGGATTTGATCAAACAAAAGAGCGGCATCGACGTTTTGCAATTCAGCGACGCGTCCGAGCTGTTGGCGGCCATGCGATTACGTGGCCTTGATGTCGAAGATGCCGAAGCCAAGGGCTTGGGCACGCTGGTTGACGAACTGTACAAAAAGACCGTGCGGCCGGATTTGATTTCGCCGTGTTTCATCACCAACCACACTGCCGACATGTTGCCGCTCGCGCGCCGCAACGACGAAGATCCGCGCCTGGTCGACAGCTTTCAACTCGTGGCCGCGGGTTGGGAACTGCTCAAAGCCTATTCCGAACTCGTGGATCCGGTTGACCAGCGAGCGCGTATGGAACGCCAAACAGAATTCCGCGCACATGGCGACGAAGAAAGTTTCGAGCTTGATGAGGATTTCTTGCAAGCCATGGAAGCCGGTTTCCCACCCATCACAGGCTGGGGCATGGGCATTGATCGCATCTTCGCGCTCCTCACCGGCCAGCCGAATCTGCGCGACGTTATTTTATTTCCGATAATGAAACCTGAGAAATGAATTAAGAATTAAGAATGCAGAATGAAGAATGTCGGTATCCCTTCATCGAGCTGAGCTCGATGCGGGATTATCGGAATATTTTAAAGCCGAAGGCATCCAGCATTATTAATTCTTAATTAATCATTCTTAATTCCGTGTGGTTATGCCCAAACACACTCGAGTTGTAAAAGAAGATTTCGCTTGCGCCAACTGCAGGCGCGAGGTCAAAGGCAACGGGCGGACCAACCATTGTCCGTCTTGTTTGTGGAGCCAACACAAGGACGACGAAGTGCCGGGTGACCGCGCGAGCATTTGTCAGGGCATGATGAGACCCATCGGAGTCTGGGTCGAGCATGGCGAGATCACGCGCATCGAACACGAATGCGTGCGCTGCCACCTGAAAAGATTTGCGCCCGTGCTTCGCGAGGATGACCGGGAGTTGTTGATTAAAATTTCAGTGGCTGATATTAGGAAATAACAAAACCATCACCTTCCCCCTTTCGTCATTGCGCATTCGACAAGCTCATGCCCTGAGTTTATCGAAGGGAGCGCATGCGAAGCAATCTCACGAAGCATGTTAACCCAGTTTGTCAGAGGTGGGATTGCCGCGCAGGAGCCTGCACTGAGCCATCGAGTTGAATGCGAATGTGCTCGCGATGACGAAATAATCAAGAAAAGAAAAAACCCTCGACGAGCGTCGGGGGTTTATCGAGTTCAGGCCAGTTTGGCTGGCTAAACGCGATTTAAAATGCTTACTTTTCGTACGCTGGTACGATCAGCTGGCACTTGCTGTAGTCGAAACAGTTGCGGATCGGATCGAACGAGAAGTCCGGGCAATCCACATCGATGCGCAGGCCCTGGCGCAAATCCTTGGGATCCACGCGGAAGGGGAGCGAGGGTTCCACGAAACAGCTGGCGCTGGACTGGTAGTAATAGGCCTGTGCCACCTTGTCCGTGAATTCGTGCGATCCGGGAGCCGCGAATTCGGACGGCAGGCAGATCTCGCAGTTGCTGACGTCAGAGCACTTGCGCGCCTGGTCATAGGCCGGCTCGTTGGCGCAGCTGACGTGCAGGCTCGCGAGATTGTACACCCCCGCGATTTTGCCGCTCATGCATTCGGGGTCGGATTGCAGGTAGAACAATCGCAGGTTTTTGGGCGTCATCTTAATGCAAGCGGCGACCGGAAACGCAACGGGCGTTGCCGAATCACTGGCCGCCGGCGTGGTCGGCTGTCCGGTAGAGGCCGACATGGAAACCGGCGGAGTCGGAGGCGCTCCTGTTGTCGTAAAGCCGGCGGAGGCCGACAAGGTCACAGAAGCCGCGGATGGCGCTCCGGAAATGTCCGAGGACGACTGGCTGGCAGCCGAACCCGACGCGTTGGTCGCGATGCCTTGCAGGCGGTTGCCGTTGTCGAACAAGATGAGTCCGACCATGCAAACCGCGATGAAGGTCAGAAGCGCGAGTCCGATTTTGCCGTAGCGTGCGGACAAGTCGTTGACCGGCTTCCAGGCCTTCTTGGCGCGTTCGCTCATCGACGCCCACTTTTTCCGCAGATCTTTCGCGTTCATCTTCCTGGCCGGAGGTTGTTCCCCTTCGGGGAAGAGCTCGCTGTCGCGGACGATTTCCGGCACTTCAGACATGCGCGAGAGCAGGACTGACGGCCGGCGCGGATCCGACTGAGGAATCGGAGAGTCGCGTTGGATATGGTCCTGGGGCTGGTCGGGTTTGGGTTCGGGTGCAGCCACGGCCGCATCCAGATACTTGATCCGGACTACGAATTCGGGCACGGTCGCGTCAGCATCCCAGCCGACGAACGCGTCCTCGATCTTGACCCGGCGCGTGCTATTTGTCTGCGGATCCTCGAGCGTGCCTTCCGCATCCTTTTGGATGAAGGCGAACAGGTTGGTACGCACCAGCATGTAACGCGGCGCGCTCACGTTTATCAGGCATTGAATCGGAACTCCGTAGGCGGGCGTTTCGATCTGCACCGGCGCGTCCGCGTCTTCGGCCTGGTCGTTGGTGTTGGCATGCTTGAACGTAAGCTTGAGGTGAACCCAAACCTGGTTGTCAGGCATGACCAGACTGTAGACGTCCTCGAACAGGACGGGCCGCAAGAAACCTTTCTTGTTGCGCAAGTGGCACTCGCTGCCGATGGCGAACATGCGCAACCTGATGAACAGGGTCGCTTCCGTGTTGGTTTGCTCGCGGATGCGGGCGTGTGCCGTGATCGGGTTGCCCGCGACTTGCAGGCCGACCTTGTAATCTTTGCTGTTGGCTTCCATTATCTTCTCCTGGCTTGGCTTTAGGGCCTGTGTTGACTTCGATTTTCAAAGGTTGTCCCATATTAAGGGGATTGAGTGTCTTAACATTTTTTTAGCTAAGTGTCAAGCCTGACGGACATGCCCAGCCTACTAGACGATAGACCGTAGACGGTAGCAGTAACTTAGTAGCTCCTACCGTCTAATAACCACCGTCTACGGTTTTTTTAGAAATGAAAAAACGTCCAGGAGTTGACAAGCCGCGAGTGCGGTGCCAACTGGCTGGACGTTACGAAGCTACTGACCCAATGCTGCCGGTGCCGGGGCTGAACCCGAGGTTGCCGGGGCGGCGTCGGAAGGGGTGAGCGATGGGACGATTAGACTACAACTGCTGTAGTCATAGCAGTTCCTGACCGGGTCATAGGTCAGGCTCTTGCAGTCGTCGATCCGGAATCCGTCTGCCGGATCCAGGTGGAACTCCTCGAACTTCGGATTGATGAAGCACGAGGGGTCGGACTGCGCAGTGTACGCCTTGACCACTTCCGCGGTCATGGCGTGCGGACCGGGCTTGCCGATGTCACCGGGCGGCAAGCAGACCTTGCAGCCCGTCACATCGCTGCACTTGCGGGTATCGTCGAACTTGACATTCACGCCGCCGCAGTCGAGCGTCAGCCGCTGTGCATCATCGGAACGCGTCTTGAGCGTGCCGACGAAGCAGGTAGGATCTGCCTGGTAGAAGAACTTCTTCAGGAGATCCGCGGTGATCACGGCGCACTGCCGCGGAGCCGCCGGTTGAGGCTCGGCCGAAGCCGAAGCCGGAGGCGGGATCACCGGAGTGACGATGGCCGTGGGCAGGGCCGGAGCTGTTACCGTGGCTGTGGGCTTGGCCGAAGGCGCAGGTCCTGTAGTCGCGGCGTCGTCGCTGCCACCACAGGACTTGAACACGCCCAGGATGATGGCCAGGGCCACGCCGATGGCGACCAGTCCGCCCAGAAAACGCGGGCCGAACTTCTTGACCCAGTTCATGCCCTTGGAACCCGCGGGCAAGCGGTTGCTGTCCGGTGCGTTTCCGCCCGGAGGATTTGCTCCACCCGGGTTTCCGCCGCCGCTTCCGCCGCCCGGAATTCCTCCGCTGCGACTGCGTGACGAACTTCCACCACCGCCGCCAGGAGGGTTTCCACCACCGGGAGGATTTCCGCCGCCAGGAGCGCCTGCCCCCGAGCTGCCAGATCCCGTTCCCGTTCCCGTTCCGTCATCAGGCTGATCGATTCTCATCTTCTCTTTCTCCTCTTTCGAGTTTACAGGTACATCCAGCGAATGGTGTTATTTACCATAAAATAGGGGTTTTGTCAAGACTGGAGCCAGTTTAAAGCCTTTTTGTAAGTCCGGAGTTTTAAGAATTGCCAAAATTGGGCTTAATTGTGCAAATTTAGCAAAAATACACTTGTTTAAGCCAGGTAAATCGCGTATCCTATTCGGACGTATGCGCGCCAGGAAGCACAGCATAAGACGTCTTGTTAAAGGGCCGGTCGCACTGCTTATTTGGGATGGTTTTGGACTGTCTAACAAGATACGAGACAATGCAGTCGAACATGCGAAGATGCCTTTGTGGCATAAGTTGTGGCAAGCATATCCGCATACGACTTTGCGCGCTGACGGCGAGGCCGTTGGTTTGACCAAAGGAGAAACCGGTAACAGCGAAGCCGGACATGCAACCATCGGCGCCGGACGCGCACTGCGATCCGATAAACTCATAATCAACCGCGCAATCCGCGACAAATCATTTCAGGAAAATCCTGCGTTTTTAAGAGCGGCTGCTCACGTAATCCGAACCAACGGCACCTTTCATCTCATGGGCTTGCTGACAAATAGGCAAAGTGGGCACGCGGCATTTGTGCATATTCCCGCGCTGATTGATTTTGCCGAACGTCTCAAGCTGCCGCGTGTTGTTTTACATTTGTTTACCGACGGCCGCGACACCGCTCCGTATCATGCTTTGCATTTGCTCAGCGATTTGGAGCACCGGCTGCCGCCTAATGTCAAAATCGGTTCGGTGTCCGGCCGTTTTTATGCCATGGACCGGGATCGCAACTGGGAGCGCACCGCATTGGCCTATAACGCATTGACTTCTGGCCAGGGTCTGGTGGCGGATACGGCAATGCAAGCCATCGAAAAGGCGTATGCCCGCGGCGAAAGCGACGAGTTTATCATTCCCACGCTCATCAGTCCGGACCGGAAAACTTTTTTAACGATCAAGGACCACGACGCCGTGATTTTTTGGAACCTACGCAGCGATCGGGCGCGCCAGCTGGCCAAGCCGTTTATTCAGCATGATTTTGAAAAAGTCGAGAAGCACGCTTTCCGCCGCCACCATCATCTGAAAGATTTGTGCTTTGTTACCATGACTGAATTCGGCAAGCGCATTGACGGCGCGATTCCCGCATATCCGAACCGCGAAGTTGCCGGCACTTTGGTCGAAGCACTCATGAACCGCCGCCAGATTTATATTGCAGAATCGGAAAAATATTCGCAGGTCACTTATTTCATGAACGGCGGTGCCGACTCGCCGCGTTTCGGCGAAGAGCGTATCCGCATCCCGTCGCACAAGCTCGCATCCTGCGACCGACAACCGCGTATGCGGGCCAATGAGATCTCCAAAGTCGTGGTCCATGCAGTGAACCAGGGTTATGATTTTGTGTGCGCGAATTTCGCCAATGCTGACATGGTCGGACATACGGGGAATTTTGCGGCTACGACGGAAGCTTGCGAAGTGCTCGATGATGTTTTGGCGCCGATTTGGAAAGCTGTCAAGAAAAATGAAGGCGCTTTGATAATCACTGCCGATCATGGCAACGCCGAAGATGTTTCGAACTCGGGCCATGCAGCAGACACTCATCATAACGCCAATCCGGTCCCGTTTTTACTTGTCGCGCCTGACATGAAAAAAGTTCGTCTGCATCACGGATCGCTGGCCAATGTCGCGCCCACGGCTTTGGCGCTGCTAGGCGTGCCGATTCCGTCGCAGATGACGGGCAATAAACTTTTCTAACGATATGGCACGTCCCAAACCAGTTATTCTGGTAATTATAGACGGTTTCGGCATCGCACCCGCGGCCGAAGGCAATGCCGTAGCCAAAGCCAACATGCCTATCTTCCGCAAGATCGTGGAAACTTATCCGGCCATGACCGTGCGCGCTTCGGGCGAAGCCGTGGGATTGGCCTGGGGGCAAATGGGCAATTCCGAAGTCGGCCACCTGACCATCGGCGCGGGGCGCATCTTTTTCCAAAGTTTGCCGCGCATCAGCATGAGCATCGAAGACGGTTCGTTTTTTTCCAATCCCGCGCTGCAGAAGGCCGTGGAGCATGCCAAGGCCACGGGCGGCACGCTGCATCTGATGGGCTTGTGCTCGCCGGGCGGCGTGCACGGGCATTTGGACCATTTGTACGCATTGCTTGAAATGTGCAAGAAACACGAATTCAACCGCGTGGCCGTGCACGCTTTTTTGGACGGACGCGACACCATCTTCAATAGCGCGCAGGGTTTTGTAACTGAAATGGAAAGCAAGATGACAGAGTTGAAAGTCGGCGTCTTAGCCACGCTCAGCGGACGCTATTATGCCATGGACCGCGACAACCGCTGGGACCGCGTCCAAAAAGCTTATGACGCCATGGTCAAAGGCGAAGGCGCCAAAGCGAACAGCGCGTCCGAAGCCGTGGAAAAATCCTACGCGGCCGGCGTGTACGACGAGGAATTCATTCCCACGGTCATCGAACGCGGCGGAGCGCCCATGGCCACGGTTAAATCCGGCGATTCGCTCATCTTTTTTAACTTTCGTCCCGACCGCGCCCGTGAACTCACCAAGGCTTTTGCCTTGCCTTCATTCGACAAATTTCCTGTCACCTATTTTAAAGATCTGGATTTCGTAACCATGACCGAGTACGAAAAGGACCTGCCCGTGGACGTCGCTTATCCGCCTCAGCTGGTCGAAACATGTTTGTCGCGCGTCATTTCCGATGCCGGACTGCGGCAGCTGCATATCGCGGAAACGGAGAAGTATGCGCACGTCACTTTCTTCTTGAACGGCATGCGCGAAGAGGAATATCCGGGTGAAGACCGCGTCATCATCCCGTCGCCGCGCGTTTCCACTTATGACAAGGCGCCGGAAATGGCCACCATGCAGATCGCGGACCGCGTGGTCAAGGAAATCGCCAACGGGCAATACGATTTTATAGTTATGAATTTCGCCAATCCTGACATGGTGGCGCATACGGGCAACATGGAGGCCACGATCAAGGCGCATGAATCCGTGGACAGGGCTTTAGGCAAGATGGTGGATGCTGCGCTGGCCGTGGGCGGCGTGATCGTGGTGACTGCGGATCACGGCAATTCCGAAGAAGTCGTAAACCTGACCACCGGCGCCATCGATAAAGAACACTCAACCAATCCCGTGCCGTTCTTGATTATCGGCAAGCAATACGAAGGTTTGCGCGCGCCTACGGGTGACGTGATCGGCGGTGATTTAAGCATGACGCCGCCGGTTGGCATGTTGGCCGATACGGCGCCGACAATCCTCAAAATTCTGGAACTGCCCCAGCCGAATGACATGATCGGCAGACCGCTCATCTAACAAACAATTCAAAATTAAAAATTCAAAGAGCAAAATGGATGTAGCCTTCATCGAGCTGAGCTCGACTTCGGCATTATATTCAAAATCCCGAAGGGATACCGACATTTTGAATTTTGCTTTTTGAATTTTGAATTTAGGCCGCAGTTTTATGCCCGAATTACCCGAAGTCGAAACTATTGCCAAACAACTTGATAAGAAATTGCGCGGGCGGACGATTAAGTCGGTCGAGCTTTTGCAGACCGGACGCGAGACGCCGCAAGGCTCAAAGTTCGTCAAAGCCGTTGAAGGAAAAAAGATTGAACGAATCACCCGTCGCGCGAAATTGTTGATTTGGAATTTTACCGACGGTTCGGCCATGCTGGCGCATCTTAAAATGACCGGGCGTTTCGTATTTGTTGATAAAGACTATCAGCTCGGCAAGCACGATCGTGCAATTTTCATCTTTTCCGGACTGCGGATTGCGGACTCCGGACTTGTTCGTTTGGTTTGGTCCGACGTCCGTAAATTTGGTTTCGTTAAAATCGTCAAACCTGCGGAACTGGTTGACGTCATGGCTTGTTACGGTCCTGAACCGTTGGAGTCGCAAGCGCAGGAACTGGCCGACCGTTTAAAGTCGCCAAAGACGCGCATGGTCAAAGCGGCGCTGTTGAACCAGGAGGTTATTGCCGGCGTGGGCAATATTTATGCCGACGAAGCTTTACATCGCGCTAAATTGCGTCCCACTCGTCGCCTCGGAACTTTGAGTATCGAGGATCGTTTGCGCCTGGCAAAAGAGATTAAGAGAGTGCTGTGCGAAGCGCTTAAGCAAGGCGGAACCAGCGCGAACGATTATGTGGATGCAAGCGGAGCTAAAGGAAAATTCTTGGATTTTTTACGCGTATACGGACGCAAAGGGGAGAGGTGCCGCGAGTGCGGAACCGAAATCAAACGCATCACCATCGGCCAGCGGGGGACGCATTATTGTCCTAAGTGCCAGATCTAAAACAGGCTGACCTTCTTAGTGTCATCCTGAGCGGAGTCTGACCCATTCGACTGCGCTCAGGGCAGGCTCTGTCGAAGGATCTGGTTCGAATAACCAAACAAGCCGGATCCCTCGACAAGCTCGGGATGACAAAGCCTGAGTTTTTGGCTGAGACCATTGACATTTGGTCTGATTTGTGATATGTTTCGTCATACTTCAAACCAAAACAGGAGACAGGAATGTTCCGTAAAATCATGATGTTCGTGTGCTTTTTGACCGCCCTGTTCTGCATCGGTTGCGGCGGCGGGTCGGATCACGACGACGTTGACATGTCGGCGCGGTGCGTGCCCGGACAGATCGCGACGTGTATGTGTGCCAGCGGCACGCTGGGTTACCAGGTCTGTGCTGACGACGGTCGGTTGTTTGGCGCCTGCGATTGTCCGGCCGTGGAGTACGATGCCGGTACGACGATCGAAGCCGCGGCTGATGACGCTTTGCCCGAAGCCTCGAACAAAGGTTGTCCGGAAGGCATTCCTGCCGACATGTGTCCGGGCGGTTGGTACGAATGTACGGGCATGTCTTTGTTCGACATCCAGCCAGGGGCGCTGCTCAAATCTGACGGGCCGGCGGTCTTCTACTACAGTTTGGCCGCGGACCGGTACGTCTTTCCGAACGAGAAGACTTACCGCTCTTGGTATCCCGAAGGCTATTCGTGCCCGGTCATCCACGACATTACGACGTACGAGTTGGCCTCGATTCCCATCGGCGGAAATATCTGTTACAAACCCGGCGTGAGACTCCTGAAGATCACGACTGACCCCAGGGTCTATGCCGTGAGCCAGGCTTGCACATTGCGCTGGATCCAAAACGAGTCGTTGATTAGCCAGATTTACGGTCCGAACTGGAAGGATCTGGTGGACGATGTTCCGGACGCGTTCTTTGGCAACTATACAATCGGACAGCCTATCGCCGCGCCGGGAGATTACAACCCGTTCAACGAGCGAGAAGCGGCGACTTCGGTCGAATACGGAATCGTGCACTACTAAACACCATCGGGTGTTTTTTTCTTTTGTCCGCATTATTCATTGACAGAACCGTACAAAAATGTAACCTACCGTTAAGACAAAAAACAGAGGGCAGGCACCATGGACAATTCGGCAACCAAGGAACGAATGGCGCAGATCATGCGGCTCCTGGCGGACGGCCATGTGTCCTTTACCGCCGCCCAGGATATCATCGGCAGGTACTCGCCGGTCAAACCGGAACAAGCCTTGACTACTTATCGCAGCAGTCCCCTCGAGGTCGTTGCGCCGCCGAACGAGCTGGTCGATCTTTGGGAAAAAGCTTTTCCGGGCAGCGGCATCAGGGTAGCGATCATGCTGCAGGCTTTTGTGGCTTGGCAGCCGAGGCTGATGCCGTCGGTTAGCAAGATGACGAAAAAATTCCGAAATTCTTGCGCGCCTTGGAGAGATATTTCCGGTGTCGATACAAACAAGCCCAGTTTTTGGCATCCTGAGGCTTGGTCCACGAGTAAAAACGGGATCAGTTACATCGGACGCCTGAGCGACATTTGGAACGAGCACAGGAGTTTGTTGTTTGATTTGCTTGAAGAAGTCCAACCGCGATGCGTCCATGATGGCTTGTTTGCGCAAACTTTGTCGCAATGTTTGCAACGGACCATGGAAGAAATCATGATTCGCATCAGGACCGAATTCCAATGCAGTGTGAATCATCCCTTGGTCGTTTTGGTGGATAAGGAGTTTTATGCCCGCATCCTTCAAGCCAGCGGTTTCGAACTTGCCGGACGAAGCGAAGAATCGGCCAAATATCTGTCGCTGCTTGAGTTGTGGCTAGCTGGCAACTTCCCGATCGGGATTCACAATAATTGTGTCAAAGTCCTGGTCAGACCCTAGACTTCAACGCCGCGCATGCTTATGCCCGGCGTTTTTCTTTTATTTGAAGGGTCGATGGTTTGATGGCACAATGGACTTATGCCACAAGATAAAAACGCGATTCGCGTCGTCGAGACGCTGCGCAAGCGTTATCCGCAAAAACCGGACATGGATTTGGGCAATGCGGATGACAGTTTGATCGCCACGATCATGAGCGCGAGGACGACGGACGTCCAAGTCTTGAAAATGTTTCCCGCATTTCGCAAAAAATTTCCCACGTGGAAGAAACTCGCGTCAGCCGATTTGTGCGACATCGCGGCGGCCATGAATACCATTGGGCTGTATCGCAACAAAGCCAAGTCGCTAAAGGCACTTGCGCAAAAACTTATCGCTGACTTCGGGGGCAAGGTGCCGCGTACCATGGACGAGTTGGTGACATTGCCGGGCGTGGGCCGCAAAACCGCGAGCTGCATTTTGTCATACGCTTTCAATGTTCCATCTGTCGCAGTCGACACCCACGTTTTCCGCATCGCGCACCGCCTGGACTGGTCAAAAGGCAAGACGCCGGAGAAAGTCGAGGAAGACATTAAAAAACTTCTGCCGTCAAAGTTGTGGTCGGATGTTAACCGCACCATGGTGCGGTTTGGCCGCGAGATCTGCATCGGCGGCAAGCGTCCAAAATGCTGGATGTGCCCGGTGGCCAAGTGGTGCGCGTTTGCACCGAAAACCGACCCTCTATCCGTCCCTCGCCATTAACTGATGCTCGGGACACCTTTCCCCCGTCTAACGAGGGAAAGGAGTTGATTGGTTATTTGGTAGAGACGCCCTCGGAGGACGTCTCTACTTATAAACCCATTAATGTCTTTCCCCCGTTGGACGGGGGAGAGATGCCCGGAGGGCAGAGAGAGGGTTTGGAACTGACAAACTCATTCTTTTTCGTTATACTGTCCGCATGTCAGAAGCCGGAGTTATCATAGCTCTGCAACGGATTTTTTTGGCTTCGAGATGGGGCGAATGGTCAGCCATAGCTTTGGCCAGGGTTTGGGTTTTTTTGTTCGTGCCGCTGCTCATCGCCGTCAACCTCGGTACGCCTAAAGAGCGCCATGCCGTGCGCGAAGCTTTATGGTCTGCTGGCGTGGCTTTGCTGGCCGGTGAAATATTATCCTTGTTCATACTGCGCGCCCGTCCCTTTTTGGCCGTGCAGGAAATAGTGGCCATGGTACCCACGCCGCTTACGAGTTCTTTCCCTTCGTTGCATACGGCCGCGTCAGTCGCCATGACTGCGGCCCTGTTCCATGCCAACCGCCATGCCGGCTGGCTGGGCGTGCTGATTACATTCGGCGTAGTTATCGGCCGCGTGACCGTGGGCGTTCATTATCCAACCGATATTTTGGGCGGCATCTTGCTGGGCCTTTGTTCTTATGCGATTGTCCGTCTGGGGCACGCGGCTTTGCGCAAACGAAAACATGTTAGGTAACCCCCTCCGACTCCCCCTTGAAAAGGGGGAGAGCCTATGAGAAAACTTTTATTGTCTGTCGGACTCATATTTATCGGACTGGCGATTTTTGCCGCCTGGTTCGTACCCTCGGCTTTTTTCGGTTCGCCGACCGGCGTTAAAGTCAGGCTGGAAATTCCGTCCGATGCCACGGCCGATAAAATCGGAGAAATGCTGGTCAGCCGCGGAATCATCGCCTCGTCTTTGGGTTACCGCGTCTATGCCTATATTGACGCCACGGCCCAGCATCCGCGTTCGGGTTTTTACGATGTCGTGCCCGGTTCGTCTTATCGCAGCCTGGCGCGTCAATTTGCATTGGGTCCGTCGCGCGACGAATTTTCTTTCCGTTTGCTGGAAGGCCAGTCTTTGGACGATGAAACCGCGGAGTTGCTCAAGCTCGGCGTGTCGGCCACGTCGGTCCAAGATTTGATCGGCGATGCGCATGCGGACAAGTCTTTCGCGCGAGCTCTTCGTCAGCAATATCCGTTCCTGAAAGATCTGCCGGATAACGCTTCGCTCGAAGGTTATCTTTTTCCTGACACTTACCGCGTGTGGAAAGACCAGCTGCCGCTCGGCCTCGTGCTCAAACAGCTGCAGACTTTTTCCGACAAAACTTCCGGCATGGCTGACGAAGCCGTCAAACAAGGCAGAACGTTTAAGGATGTGATGGCGTTGGCGTCCATCGTGGAAAAAGAAGGACGGACAAGCGAGGAAAAGAAAGTCATCGCAGGTATTTTTCTGAACCGCATCAAAGCCGGCATGCGCCTGCAGTCGGATGCGACCGTGAACTACGCGACCCGCGCCAACCGCGCCCGGCCCACGTTGGATGATTTGAATGTCGAGTCGCCGTACAATACTTACCGCAACGACGGCTTGCCGCCCGGTCCGATCTGCAATCCGGGTTTGGATTCCATCCAGGCCGCGCTCAATCCCACGCCGTCCGATTATCTGTATTACCTGCACGACGACCAGGGCAAAGTTTATTACGCCAAGACGATAGATGGGCATAGGGAGAACCGGAGGAAAGCGTATAACGAATAACGGACCCTCTATCCGTCACGATGATTACATCGTGCCACCTTTCCCCCACAAATGCAGGGGAAAGGAAGTATTTGGTTTGATTTGTCATTTCGACCGAAGTGGAGCGTCTCGCGTAATCCGTTCGACTACGCTCAGGATAAACTCCGTGGAGAAATCCCTTGTCATACGAACGATTTAAACCATAACAGTTTGCATGTAAGTGTCATTTTGTGTATTAGACGAGCGATTTCTCGCATGCGCTCGAAATGACAGAAAATAAAAATCCCCGAGCAGGTCGGGGAGTGAGAATCATTCGCGGTCGAAGAACGAAGGCGGGGGATTGAGCCGCTTGGTCAGGCGGTCAATTTTTTTGGCATACGCCGGATGGATGGGCACGTTGATCTGTGTGAAGTATTCCACGACCCAAACGGACATCAAGAGTTCCGATCCGTTCAGATCGCCGGCATAAAACAGCATTTGCAGTTTGCGGCGGCCAAAGTAATTCTTAACCGGCGCGAGGACGTCGGCCACAAGCAGACATCTGGACAGGGTGCGCGATTCGTCCGCCTGTTCGTAATTGCCCGCGTGGCAACGGATCGCATCCAGCATCTCGGGCACGGCGCAACCGAGCGCTTTGCTGACCAGGATGGCGCCGACCGGCCCGTGGAAATAGATCTCGTGCGGGCAAGATTCGTTGTGCCGCAAACTGTCCGGGTCATATTGTTCAAGCCAGCGGATTTGTTCCGCGAGCGGCATGTCCTTGGCCGCGTCGTGGAGCAATCCGGCCTTTTCGGCCAAGGCCTTGTCGAGTTTGTATATCTCGGCCGCGCGGCGCATTTCGCGCATAACGCCAAGACTGTGTTGATGGCGCTCGGGCGACAATTTGAGTTCCAAATAGCGCATGTACGGAGCGTAATCCAGATAACCTTCGCTTTTGAGGCGTTGATACGTTGCGTAATCCATGCAACCTCCGTGTGTGAAACGAGCGGTCTGAGCGTAAACAATTTGACCGTTTGTGTCAACCGGAATACGTAGGGACGTTGCATGCAACGTCCCTACGTATTCCGGTTGTGCCAACCTTTACGGGCTGCTAAACTCCACCCGACCTTTCCGTCATTGCGAGGCGTAGTCGCGTTAAACGCGATGTAGTCGTGGCAATCTCCAACTTATTAACTGGTTAACTTGCTGCGTTTAAGTTTGAGATCGCCACGGCGTTGCCTCCCTTCGATAAACTCAGGGCATGAGCTTGTCGAATGCGCGATGACTAATGGGGAGGTTGAACGTGCATTTTGAGGTTTTGAGTTATGATCGATTTCCACAAGGAATTGAACCAGGAACAGTTGGATGCGGTGCTGCACGGCGACGGGCCGTGTTTGGTTTTGGCTGGTGCGGGATCGGGCAAGACGCGGACCGTGACTTACCGCGTGGCGTATCTTTTGGAACAAGGCGCGGATCCGTCGTCCATTCTGCTTTTGACTTTCACCAACAAGGCGGCGCGTGAAATGCTGGACCGCATCGGCGTGCTGGTCGGCCCCGGTGCGCACGGCGTGTGGGGCGGCACGTTCCATGCCGTGGGCAACCGTTTGCTGCGCACGTTTGCGGACGCGGCGGGTTACACCAACAAATTCACGATCCTGGACGAAGATGACGCCAAGATTTTGCTCAAAGCCGTGCTCAAGGATGCCAAGATCGATCCCAAAGTGCGGCGCTTTCCTTCGCCCGCCGTCATCCACCATCTGGCTTCATACGCGCGCAACACAAGCCAATCCATCGGCCAAGCGCTGGAGATAAAGAATCCGAGCTTCATGGACTGCTTGAACGACATCGAGTTCGTGGTCAGCCAATACCAAACGCGCAAACGCGAAGCCAATGCCATGGATTTTGACGATTTGCTGGCCAACTGGCTGGGCATCATGGAAACGCGTTCCGAGATCGCGCGCGTCATCAGCGGCCGGTTCAAACACGTGCTGGTGGACGAGTACCAGGACACGAATTCGTTGCAATGCCGCATCGTGGGACAGGTGGGACGCGAGCATGAAAATGTTTTCGCGGTGGGGGATGATGCGCAGTCCATTTACGCGTTCCGCGGCGCGGACGTGAAAAATATTCTGGCATTCCCGTCGCAATGGCCGGGCGCGCGAATTTTCAAACTGCTTTCCAACTATCGCAGCACGCCGCAGATTTTGGACGTGGCCAACGCGTCATTGAAGAACAACGCCAACCAGTACGAGAAGGAATTGATCGGTCTCAAAGCCGCGGGTATCAAGCCCACGGTTGTGACTTGCGTGTCGGCGAGACAGGAAGCGTCATTCATTGCTGACCAGATTTTGCTGTTGAGGAATCAGGGCGTGGCGCTGGCCAACATGGCCGCGCTGTTCCGCGCATCGTCGCACTCACAAGCATTGGAATTCGAGCTCATGAAACGCAACATCCCGTTCGAATACCGCGGCGGCGTCCGCTTCTTCGAACGCGCTCACATCAAAGACGCGCTGGCTTATCTGCGTCTGGTGAACAATCCAAAAGACGAGACGGCTTGGTTGCGCGTACTCAGCATGCAAGTCGGCATCGGCGCCGCCTCGTCGGCCCAGATCATGTCGCGCATTCGAGTTATGGATGAGACCGACGTGTTTCTGATGGATGCGAGCCAGGTGCCGGCCCGCGCATCGCAGGGCTGGGACCAAGCGCGCGGCATGTTCAGCCTGATGCGCGCGGACGAGGCGCCCAAGCCGGGCATGATGCTGCGCGCGGTTTCCAACTCCGAAGCGTACAAACTTTATTTGGAACGCGAATATCCGGACTGGAAAGATCGCGTCGAAGACCTGGAGCAACTGGCATCCTTTGCCGATGCCTACACCGATGTCGCCGCGTTCCTGTCAGACGCCACTCTCGAAAGCGTCAACTTTGCTTCGTCAAAGACGTTGGACCCTTCGTCTCCGCTCAGGTCAGGCGTTGGACGTGGTACGTTGGACGAAGAAAAAATGGTTTTATCGACGATCCATCAGGCCAAAGGTTTGGAATGGGACACGGTGTTCGTCATCCATTTGACCAACCTCGGATTTCCCAATCCCAAGGCGCTGGAAGACGAGAACTCGATCGAAGAAGAGCGCCGCCTATTTTACGTTGCCGTGACCCGCGCCAGAAATCGTCTAATCCTGTCTTATCCGCAGACCGCGGGCTATGACTCCATGTCTTTTTGCCGGCCGTCCATGTTTTTGGAAGAATTGCCACCATATCTGACCGAAAGATTCGTCATGCCGTCTGCTGGCGCGGGTTGGTCAAGCGGAACGAGTACCGTCAATCCATCCCGCTTCTCCGACGATGGCGGCGACAACGGCTGGTCGGACGAAGAGGTGATTCAGGTCGGCGATGACGGCGAGAGAAGCCGTCCGTCCGTCTCCAGCTGGCGCAGAAGCGCAGCCGAACAACCGAAGAGCGTTTCGGTTTGGAAAAAACCCGAACAGAAAAAAGAAGCGCCGCGCAGGTCGTTTTTACGGGATGTGGACGAGCTTTAAATATTTAAAAAAATTGTCATTCTCCCTGGAAGGGTCGCGACGGAGGAGCGAGAGCGAAGTCGCGTTTGACGCGACGAAGTCGAAGGATCTTCAAAATGAAACCGCAAGCGTGACGTTTTATCGCAGGCCTTCACTTTCCCTTTGGATATTCAAAATGACGCTTTCGTGAGTTAAAAAGAAAAACCGCCTGATTGGCGGATTAAGAGCGTTCTGTTGCGCGAACCTTGACAACGTGCCTGGCTCTGAATTTGAGACGAAGGTTGTCGGCCGGTTTCCAGTACCAGGCCAAGATTTCGAGCGGCGTCTTGAGCAATACCTGCTGGAGTCGATGCTTGGTTCTGAGCGACTTGGCATCGAACTTTACCGGCAGGATCTTGTACTGATTGAAGAGGCTCAGAGCGAAGAAGCGCATGGTGTGCCGGCGCGAGTGTTCGCAGAAGATGGCAACCGGCTCGTCGCCAACCAACTTACGGAAGGCGACCATGTTGTCCTTGGCCGTGGTCGTGTCCTCGATCATAAGGAACTCGGCGTTGTCAGGTTTACCTTTGGCCTCGAACCAGTTGAGCATGGCGCGGGCTTCGGTCAGATCCGTGCGGTTGGTAAGTCCGCCGGCCAGGAAGACGCGGAATTTATACGAAGGCCGAGATTTGACGAGATCCAAGACATTTGACAGGTATCTGTTATAGTTCCCGTCATCCGTTCCGGCAGCGCCGTAGCCATTCACGTAAAGTACGGTAGGGAAAATTGGCACTTTTTTCTCCTTTTCGTTACTGCGTTTATAAACCATTTTTCACTATTAGTCAAGCCTTGTCACATGCTTCCCGTATTCTAAACTCAATGCACCACTCATCGACCCTTTCAAAACTCCGCTGAGTTGCCCACTCGGAGCAATTCAGAGAGGATTGGAGCCTATGCGAGGCCAACTGCTCAC
>Ga0315281_10002064_pt1 | contig 29874 bp, 29 predicted proteins | sample YL17G07_0_MG_FD_204540 | JGI IMG/M metagenome (GOLD analysis project Ga0315281, IMG submission 204540) | Sediment microbial communities from Yellowstone Lake, YNP, Wyoming, USA - YL17G07_0 | ecosystem: Environmental > Aquatic > Freshwater > Lake > Sediment | place: USA: Wyoming | collected...
CTGAAAGACACCAGCGTGCTGTATGACCGGCCGGCGGCGATCTTCTCGCCGATGGAGCGCGCCGACCGCGAGCGCTACCGGCAGGCGCTGTTGACGCGGCTCGGCATCCACAGCTCGCTCGTCGGCTTCGTGGTCTGCCCGACGAGCTGGACCGAAGACGAAGACTTCGACGTCGTCATCGACGCCGTGCTCCGGCTGGAGGATCGCATCCGCGGCTGGGAAGCCATCGGGCGGTCGCGGCGGTTTCCGGATCTCGTGATTCTCGTCACCGGCGACGGCGCCAGGCGCATCGAATTCGAACGCCGGTTCGCCGGCCTGCCTGCGCGCCGCGTCCACCTGCGCACGCGATGGCTCGAGCCCGAAGACTACCCGCGCGTGGTCGGCAGCGCGGATCTCGGGCTCTGCCTGCATCGGTCGTCCTCGGGCCTCGACATCCCGATGAAGGTGGCGGACATGTTCGGCGCCGGCGTGCCCGTCTGCGCGCTCGACTACGGCGCCACGCTGGCCGAGCGCGTGCGGCACGGCAGCAACGGCCTGCTGTTCTCGACGGCGGAGCAGCTCGCGAACGTGCTGTTCGAACTGTTCGAGACGTTTCCCGCCGAGGATCAGACGTTCGAGCGGCTGCGTACGGGCGCGCGGAAGTCGGCGCGGATGTCGTGGGAGGAAGGCTGGCAGCGCGAAGCGCAGCCGGTGCTGTTACCCGGCTACGAGTTTCGAAAATGACCGGCTCTCGAGCTGCGCTGTGGTCAGCCCGCTCATCTCCACCGCTTCCTGTCCGCTAATCGCCCCGCAGCTCATCGCCCGCAGGAAGTAATTCAACAGTCCCTGTCCCGTCGCCGCGTCGTCGAACATGCCGCCGACGGCCGTGGCCTGGGCCGCTTTCCGGACGAAGTTCTTCAGCCGCTCCGAGGCGGGCGCGAGGCCGTCGAGAAAGAACGCATAGACGGCGGCGTAGCGCGTCGGCAATTGCGCGGGATGCAGGTCCCATCCCTGATAGAAGCCGCCGACGAGCGCGTGCCGCACCTGATCCGCGTGCAGCTTCCACGCAGCGTGGATCGCGGCGGCGTTTGCGACGCGCTCGGCGGCCGACAGCGTCCCTCCCTGCGGCGCGCGATGCGGCGCGATGGGCATGACCGTTGTGGCGCCGTCGGATAGCCACACGTCCGTGCCCGAGAGCGCGACCTGCATCACGTGCTTCGCGAAATCGCATGACGGGTGCAGCATGTGCTGATGCGCGGCCGTGATGCCCATCGACGCGGTGTAGTCGTAGGTGCCGAAATGCGCGGCGGTGACGCGCCCTTTCCCGTGCGCGAGGAATTCCGGCAGCGCGATACGTCCGTCGCGGCTGAAGATCGACTCGGCCGTTTCGATCATCACTTCGAACTTCAGGGCGCCCGCGGCGAGCCTGTGCGCTTTCTCGAGCACCTCGCAGGCAGACACGAGCGTCGACACCTGATCGGGCGCGGTGATCTTCGGCAGCGTGACGACGAAGTTCGGCGGCAGTGGGCCGCCCGAGCCGTCGACAACGGTGGAGATGAACAGCTTCAGCGTCCTGAGGGCGCGGTGCTGCATCTCGTCGCCGAGGTTCTTGATCCGGATGCCGATGCCCGGCGGCAGCGTGCCGGCTTTCATCCCGGCGACGACGCTCGTCGCGGCCTTCCTGGCGACGTCGTCTTCTTCGGCGTCGGGCCGGGTACCGAATCCGTCTTCGAAGTCGATTCGGTAGTCTTCGATCGGCTCCCGCTCGAGTTTGGCGACGACGCGCGGGTAGATGCGTTCGGCGAGCGCCGCGTCCATCGCGAGGGCCCTGGCCAGCGTCGCCGCGTCCGGCGCGTATTCGCGCAGCGTCTTCAGCGCGATCGCGCCGAGCTTGGCGGTGGTGTCGGGCGCGAACAGATGCGCGCCGCCGTAGACGGTATGCACCGGCTGTCGAGTGGAGCGCGCCGCGGGCGGGACGTCGGGCATTGGGGCAGTATAATTCGCCGCACATGAACGCTGCCGAACGCACGAACCAGCGCAACGCCGTCCTCGCCGGGTTCCTTGGCTGGACGCTCGACGCGTTCGACTTCTTCGTCCTGACGTTCGTCATCTCGGACGTCGCGAAGGCGTTCGGGAAAACGCGGCCGGAGATCGCCCTGACCGTGGGGCTGGCCCTCATCACGCGCCCCATCGGCGCCGTCATCTTCGGCCTCATCGCGGACCGCTACGGCCGGCGCCTGCCGCTGATGCTGAACGTTGTCTTCTACGCCCTCATCTCCGTGTTGTGCGGCTTCGCGCCCAACTACACGACGTTCGTGATCCTGCGGCTGCTGTTCGGCATCGGCATGGGCGGCGAATGGGGCGTCGGCGCGTCGCTCGCGCTCGAGTCCGCGTCGCCTCGTCTGCGCGGCTTGCTGTCAGGCCTGCTGCAGGAAGGCTACGCGTTGGGGAATCTGCTCGCGGCGCTCGCGTTCCGGATGGTGTACGTGCCCGTCCACGCGGCGCATCCAGACTACGCCTGGCGCGTGATGTTCTTCCTCGGCGGCGCCCCCGCGCTGCTGTCGCTGTTCATCCGCGCCAAGGTGAAGGAATCCGCTGCGTGGCACGAACACCGGGTCGACTGGACGACGTATCGACGGTCGATCTGGAAATACTGGCCGCGCTTTCTCTATCTCGTCCTGCTGATGACGATGATGGCGTTCATGTCGCACGGCACGCAGGACATGTACCCGACGTTCCTGCAGCAGGCGCGGCACTACTCGCCGAGCGACACGGCGTCGCTGACGATGATCACCAACGTGGGCGCGATTCTCGGCGGCCTGGCATTCGGCTTCTATTCCGATCGCGCCGGCCGCCGCCGCGCGATGATCACGTCGGCGCTGTTCGCCATGCTGGTCGTCCCGCTCTGGGTCGCCGCGCCCAACACCGCGCTCATCGCCGTCGGCGGATTCCTGATTCAGTTCTTCGTGCAGGGCTGCTGGGGCGTCATTCCCGCGCACATCAACGAGCTCTCGCCGGCGCAATACCGGGGATTCTTCCCGGGACTGGCGTACCAGCTTGGGGCCGCGTTCACCGCCGGCATTCCGGCGCTCGAGGCGGTGCTCGGCGAGCGTTTCAGCTACGGACGGGCGATGGGCGGCGTGGCGCTGACCGTCATGTTCGGCGTCGCGGTCGTCACGTACTTCGGGCCGGAAGCCCACCGGGTCAGCTTCAGGAAATCGCAGGATGGCAGCACGGCAGAATTGCAGAATTAGGAATCCTGCCCTTCCGCCATCCTGCGTTCCTGCAATTTTATGGACCTTCGTCAGCTCGAGATTCTTCAGGCCATCGCGGAAACCGGATCCTTCACCGCGTGCGGCCGCAAGCTGCACGTCTCCCAGTCCGCCATCAGCCGCCAGATCGCGCTGCTCGAAGAGGAGTTAGGCGAGCCGCTGTTTCTCCGCGTCGGCCGGCAGGTGCGGATGACGCCGGCGGCCGAGGCGCTCGTCAAGCTCGGCCAGCGCGTGTTCCTCGACGTCCGCGAGACCGTCGCGAGCGTCACCGACCGCACGCGCGAGATGCGAGGCACGCTGCGGCTCTCGGGCGGCATGACCGTCTGCCTCTACATCTTTCCGACGCTCGTGAAGCAGCTCAAGCGGGCGCACCCGAAGCTCGACGTCCGCATGATGGTCGCCACGGCCGGCCGGTCGGTCGAGCAGATTCGCGCCGGCCACGTGGACGCCGGCCTGCTGACCTTGCCGGTCGAAGAAGCGGACCTCGTGACGCTGCCGGTCCTGCGCGAAGAGCTGCTGCTCGTCACGATGCCGGGGCATCCGCTGGCGAAACGAAAGAAGATCACGGCGCAGGATCTCGCCGGCGAGCCGTTCGTGCTGTTCGAAGCCGGCTCGGGCACGCGCCGCGTCATCGATCGGTTCTTTCTCAGCGAGAACGTCGAGCCGAACGTCGTCATGGATACCGAGAACGTCGAGATCATCAAGGCGATGGTGAAGGAAGGCCTCGGCATCGGGATCGTGCCGTACATGGCCGTTGCCCGCGAAGTGCGCGCGCGCCAGTTCTTCGTCACGCGCATCGAAGGCCACGAGCTGTTCCGTGAAACCGGCTGGGTGTATCCGCGCGCGAACCGCACGCCGCGCATGATCGATGAGCTGCTCGCGGCGTTCGAAAAAGTCCGCGGGCGTCTGCCTCTCGCCGCGCCCGCGCGCATCTGATCGATAATCGGTGCATGCGCTTCCGCCATCTCTTCGTGACAGTTGTCACGGTCGCCTCGGTGTCTCTCCCCTCGCACGCACAAACGGCCAGGCCCAACGATTCCATCGTCGGTGCGTGGACGCTCAACAAGAGCGCGAGCGATCTTGGCGACGCGGGTGACAGCGGCCGCGAGGGTCGCGACGGCGCCGAGGACGGACGCCGCGGCGACGGCGGTGGGAGACGCGGCGGAGGAGGCGGAGTCGGCGGCAGCGGCTTCGGACGCGGCTTTGGCAATCAGCAGGCGCAGAATCAGGAAGCGGCGCAGCGTATGCGCGACGCGCTGCGGCAGGAAATGCAGGCCCCCGATCACATGACGATCGTCTCGTCCGAGACGACCATCATCATCACGACGCCCGACGGACACACGACGCGGCTCGCCACCGACGGCAAGAAGATCAAGGACGAGTCGACGGGCGTCGAGCGGAAGACGAAGTGGGACGCGGGAAAGCTCGTGAGCGAGATCAGCGGTCTCGGCCGCGGGAAGATCACCGAGACGTATGCAGTGGACGCTGGCTCGAAGCAGCTGCGCGTGAGGCTGGACGTCGACGGCGTCCGCGAGACCACACAGACGCGCGTCTACGATCTCGACGCGCGCTGACTATTCGTCGCCCTCGTCCTCTTTCTTCTTGTCTTCAGGCTGGCTGGTGGCGAAGTTGTCGATGTCCGGAATGTCCTCGCTGACCACGTCTTTCTCGTCGTCCAGGCTGAACGAGCGCCCGGTGAACTTGGTCGGGATCGGGCCGCGCGGACGCTCGGCTTCCTTCTTGCCTTTCTTCGAGCCCGGACCCTTCGACGGCTTGGCATCGGGGCCGAAGTTCCGGCTTCCCCGAGGCTGAGGCGCCATCGGATCGAAGCGCGGGCCGCCGAAGCCGCCACCGCCAGGCCGGGGACCGCCGAAACCACCGCCAGGGCGTGGCGCTGAGAAACCTCCGCCGCCGGGCCGCGGGCCGGAGAATCCCCCCGGGCCCCGATCTTCCCGCGCTCTGGCTTCGCTCACGGCGAGCGGGCGGCCGCTGAACATCTGACCGTTGAATTTCTGAATCGCCTGTTCCGCGTGCGCGCGATCCAGGTACTCCACGAACGCAAACCCGCGCGGACGTCCGGTCTCGCGGTCGACCGGCAGCACGACTTGCGACGGCGCGGCGACCGTCCCGAAGTAGGTCCGGAGATCAGCTTCGGTGGTGGCGTACGACAAATTGCCCACGAACAAACGGACAGCCAATCAAAACTCCTCTTAAGGCAGTGAAGTATCCCGAACAGATGTCAGGCGAGGGAAGGTGAGAGATTTCGAGGGGCGCAACACGCTGGCAGCCGCTGTTAGGTTGAAAAACCTTACCTGAAGTCCGGCGGCATGGCAAGTCGGCATATAGTTAGGGCCGATGGAGTTTGCGTGAAATTCCGCCTCACCGCGGTCGTCACGGCGGCCCTGGCCGTCCTGCTCGCGATCGCCCCGGCGCAGGCCGCCGGCAAAGGCGGCGCGCCGCCCGTGAATGCCCGGGAGCTCCGCGAGTGGCTCACGTACATCGCGTCCGACGACCTCCAGGGACGCGCCGTCTTCAGCACCGGCATCGGGCTTGCCGCGTCGTACATCGCCGATCACCTGCGTGCATGGGGCGTAAAGCCCGCGGGCGACCACGGCTCCTATCTGCAGACCGTCCGCGTCGTCAGCATCAAGGCCACCGTCCATTCGTCGGTGACGGTCGAGGTCGGCGGCGAGCGGCGAACGTTCGTTGACGGCGACGGCATTCGCTTCCCCAGAAACGTCGGCGCCAAACAGCAGCGCAGAGTGGACCGCGTTGACTTCGTCGGCTACGGCCTCGACGTGCCTGCGGTCGGCCATGAGGACTATCGCGGCCAGGCCGTCGGCGGCAACGCCGTGATCTGGCTTGGCGCCGCGGGTCCGGCGGACGTGGATCAATCGCGCGTCCGGTTGCTGAACAACCGGAATCAGTACGCCACCGCCGAGAAGGGCGCGGCCGCCGTCATCGGTGCCGGGCCGGCGCCGCGGGCAGGGCGCGGGGCAGCAGGACGGGCAGCAGGACGGGCAGGAGGGGCGGGACAGGCAGGACCAAACGCTCCGGATTTCACGACGACCGAGCGGCTCGATCAGCTGCTGCCGCCAAGCGCGACCGGCAACGACGCGTTCTTCGAGTTTCTCTTCAGCCGCGCGCCGGTGAAGTACGCGGAGCTCAAGCGCCTGGCCGACGCCAGGACGCCCCTTCCGTCGTTCACGCTGGACGGCGTCACGCTGACGTTCGACATGAACAACGACTACGAGCCGGTCCGCACGCAGTTCACACAGAACGTGGTCGGGATCGTCGAAGGCACGGATGCGCAGCTCAAGTCGACCTATGTCGCGTTCGGCGCGCACTACGATCACATCGGCTACGCGGACGGCGAGCTGACGACAACTCCCGAGGGCACCCGCCGGGCCGGCGCTCCGGGCCGCGTCACGGCCGGCGCCGAGGACGATCGCATCTGGAACGGCGCGGACGACGACGGGTCGGGCACCGTGACGCTGATGGCCCTGGCGCGCGCGTTCGCGCTCGGGCCGCGGCCGAAGCGGTCGCTGCTGTTCGTGTGGCACACGGGCGAAGAGCGGGGACGCTGGGGCTCGCTGTACTTCGTCGATCATCCCACGGTGGATCTCGATCGCATCATTGCTCAACTTAACGTCGACATGGTCGGCCGCAATCGCGACGACAAGGCGAGCGAGGGGAACTCGATCTATCTGGTCGGGTCGGATCGCATCAGCACCGAACTGGACACGCTGGCGCAGGTCGCGAATCGAGGCCTGCGCCAGCCGCTCAAGCTCGATTACGAGCTGAACGATCCGTCGGACCCGGAGTCCGTGTACACGCGCAGCGATCACTACAGCTACGCGGCGAAGGGCATTCCGATCATCTTCTACACGGGCGCGCTCCATCCTGACTACCACGCCAACACCGACGACGTGTCGAAGATCGAGTTCGACAAGATGGCCCGCATCGGAGCGCTCATTTACGCGACCGCCTGGCGCGTGGCCAACCTCGACCACGCGCCCGTGCGCGATCGGCTCGGCCCGCGGCAGGGCCGGACCGCGGGAGCGCTCTCGACGACGCGATGACGCGGCCGCTCCTCATTATTTTCCTCACGATCTTCGTCAACCTGATCGGCTTCGGGATCATCATCCCGCTGCTGCCGTTCTATGCCGAGACGTTCGGCGCGTCGCCGATCATCATCGGCCTGCTGTTTGCCGTCTTCTCGCTCTGCCAGCTCGTGGCCGCGCCGGCGCTCGGCGATCTGTCGGATCGCTACGGCCGCCGGCCGATCCTCATCTTCAGCCTGCTCGGCACCGTCGTCAGCTTCGTGATGCTGGCGATGGCGCACAGCATCGCGATGCTCTTCGTCGCGCGCATCGTCGACGGCCTGTCGGGCGGAAACATCTCGACCGCGCGCGCCTACGTGGCCGACGTCACCGAGCCGAAGGATCGCGCGCGCGCGTACGGATTGATTGGCGCGGCCTTCGGGCTCGGCTTCATCATGGGCCCCGCGTTGAGCGGCCTGCTGGCGCAGGTCAGCTACACGGCGCCGATCTGGGCGGCGGCGGCGCTGACGTTCGTGGCGGCGGCCATGGCATGGTTCTGGCTGCCGGAGACCGTGCATCGCACGACCGCGGGCGCGGGCAACCCGCTGTCATATCTGCCCGGCCTGCTGCAGCGGCCGGCCATCCGTCGCATCCTGACGGTGGACTTCATTTACTGGTTCGCCTTTTCGATCTTTCAGACGACGTTCGCGCTGTTCGCGGCGAGGCGCTTCGGGTTCAACGCGTCGCGCACCGGCTACTTCATGGCGGGGTTCGGCGTGCTCGGCGCCGTCATCCAGGGCGGGTTGATCCGGCCGATCGTCAAGCGGACCGGAGACAAGCCGATGTTCGTGGCCGGCATCCTGTTTTCGATCGTCGGCCTGGTCGCGGCCGCGCTGTCGCACTCCGTGCTGCTGTTCGCGATGTCGCTCGTGCCGCTCGCGGTCGGCATGGGGTTCGGCCATCCGACGGTGTCGAGCCTCGTGAGCCGCGCCGGACGCGGAGACGAGCAGGGCAGAGTGCAGGGCGCCGCGAGCGCCGTGGAAAGTCTCGGCCGGACGTTCGGTCCGGTGTGGGGGAATGCCTCGCTGCAGCGCTACGGTGAGGCCATGCCGTTCGTCTCAGGCGCCGCGTTTCTGGTGCTGGCGGTGGTGTTCGTGCTCGGACACCGGGTTACCGACGACTAGAGGGATCCAGATCTTCCAGCTCGTCGTCCGTCAGCTGTTTGTGCACTTCCCGCAGCGCCTCGCCCGCCTTTGACGTGTCTTCGCGCCAACCCCGCCAGCGGCACTGGTGGCAGCGGAACGGCAGACGTCCGGTGAGATTGAATCGCAGTCGCTCGACCCACGACCTGAAGCGGGAGTGGTGGACGTCGTGATGGCCGCAGTTGGGGCACGCCTGGCTCACGGCATCAAAATATCAGAAATGGACGGGAGCGCCGCAATGGCACGGAGTTGCACACGCGTCCCCACAGTATGATTACTCCTCCAGTGGACGAACTCAGTCAGCGTCGCCGCGCCCGCCGGCTGGCCCTGCTCATCGCCGTACCGTCCGTTGCCATGCTGGCGTTCATCAATTTCCACTTTCTCTTCCGGTTCGCCTATCTGGCCCCGTCCAGCCTGATCAAAGCGACCGTCGCGGATTACCGCACGCGGATTCGTGGACCGAAAGTGTATTACGCGACCCTGTACTCGGAGCGGGGGACGAGGTCGCGTGCGCTCGTGCCGTTGCCGTACACGACGCTCACCTTCCAGCCAGGCGACGGCTTCAACGATCTCGGGTTCGCATCCCGCGATTCCTATGCGGCTCAGATTGCCGACGCGAAGGCGGTTCACGCGCGCGACGGCCGCGTGGTCGTGCTGACAGGTGGCGGTGCCGCAGTGAATGGTTTCGAAGATCGCGGCGATGTCCCGAGCCTCATCGAGCGGCGGCTCTCCGGCGGAGAGGCGCCGCTCGACGCGCGCGTGTTCAGCATGGCCGTCGAGCCGTGGACGTCGAGTGAAGAGCTGGCCGCGATGACGCACTGGGCGGCTGATCTTGCCCCCGACGTCATCATCGCCTTCGACGGATACAACGATCTGAGCCGGGTCTTTGTGCCGGGTCGCAATCTGAACGTGGAGTTTCCGTTCGGATATCCCGCTGTACGCGACTTCTACTCGTTGAAGTACGCATCCGATTACGCCGACACGCAGCTGGCCGAGAGCGGATATCCGGCAGTGATCGCCGCGTATGCGCGCAATCTCGAAATTCTTGGCGACTGGATGTGGGCCAGGAAAGGCGGGTTAGTCATCGCTCCTCAGCCGGTGGCCGAGGCATCCGGCGACGGCACGAGCGATTCGAAGATCGCCAGGCACTACGGCGAGCTTGTTGGAGCGGCGCGCGCCGTCGCGCGGCGGCGCGAGTCGACGGTGTTCGTGGATTTCGCGTCCGTGCATGCCGGATCCGGCCCGGACGACTTCTACCCAGCCGCGCAACTGCAGCGGCGCGCGCGCACACGCGTGGCGGATGCGCTGTCCTCAACGCTTCGCACGGTTCTGGCGGGTCGATGATGAACCTGTCGCTGCGAAAGCAGGCGTTGTTCCTCGCGTCGGTCATGATCGTTGTGGGCCTGTGTTTCATTGTCGTGATTGATCTCTACATCTTCCGATCCGAAGTCATTCAGACCGGCAAGAGTGTCGCGTATCTAGGGGCCGAGGCGCAGCGCGAGCTCGGCTTCGACCTGCGCGAGCTCCGTGGCGAGACGTTCAAAAGGCCCGCGCCGTATCAGCCCTGGAACCACACGATGCGCACGGTGCCGATGCCGTTCACGTCGCTCCACTACTACCCGAGCGTCCGCAGCGCGATGGTCAACACCAACGATCTGGGGTTCCGCGGCACGCTGAACTTCGCCGGCCAGGTGGCGCTCGCGCGCAGCCTGCATCGCGACGGCGGTAAAGTGATTGTGCTGACTGGAGGTTCGGGAGCGTTCGGCGCGTATTCTGATACGGACGACACCGACATCGAGGCCTATCTCAACGCGCTCCTCAAGGAGGCCGGCCATCACGCCGTTGTCTTCAACATGGGCATGGGCTCATGGACCTCCAACGAGGAACTGGCCGCGGTCGTCCACTGGGCGCGCGACCTCGAACCGGATCTCGTCATCGCGTACGACGGGTTCAATGACATGGCGCGTCCGTTTCCGCCCATCTACCGCCAGAACTACAAAGTGCACTACGGGTTCAATCAGATCCGCGCGTCCTACGGGCTGCAATACGTCTCGGAGTACATGGACGCGCGCGTGTCCGACTCCGAGCAGGGCATTCAAGGGGTCCTGGACAACTACCGCCAGAACATGACGGTCATGGCGGACATCCTGTGGGCGCGAGGGGCAAAGCTCATCCTCGCAACGCAGATGATTCAGGGGTACGAAAACAACGATCACCGTCAGTCAGAGCTCTACTACTATCCGAAAGTGATCGACAACTACCAGCGATTCGTCGACACCGTCCGCGAGGTCAGTCTGAGACGCGAGTCCGTGAGATTCGTCAACGCGGCAGCCAGCCTGAAGGGAAATCCGAGGGCAGGCGAGATCCTTGGCGATTTCATGCACCTCGGCTCGCCCGGCCACAGATATCTCGCAGGCCTGCTCTTCCCGCACGTCGTCGAGCTGTTACATCAGGAAACGCAGCATCACGCGCCGGTAGCCGCCATTTCGGGCGCGACCAGCGGCAGGTAGATCAGGAACGTCGCGCCGCGTCCGGGTTCGCTCGCGACGGTGATGTGACCGCCGCTCTGTTTGACGATGCCGTACACGATCGACAGGCCGAGCCCCGTGCCTTTGCCCTGTTCCTTCGTCGTGAAGAACGGCTCGAACAGCTTGGCGCGCGTCGCTTCGTCCATGCCGGTGCCGGTGTCGCTGACGCTCAGGCGCGCGTACCGTCCGGGTTTGGCTTCCTCGCCGATGAGCCCGGCGGCCCACTCGTTCAGTTCGATTTCGTCCACGGTGACCGTGAGGCGTCCGCCTTGCGGCATCGCGTCCCGCGCGTTGACGCACAGGTTCAGAATCACCTGCTCCATCTGCGCGGGGTCGGCCTTCACCCTCACGTCCGACGAACGGAGGATCTGCAGGTCGATCTCCGGTCCGATGAGCCGCCGCACCATCGTCTCCATGCCGGCCGTGGCGTCGCGCAGCATGAAGATTTTCGACTGCGTCGCCTGACGCCGGCTGAACGCGAGCAGCTGGCGCGTGAGGCTGGCGCCGCGCAGCACGGAGAGCTTGATTTCAGACGTCTCGGCGTGAATCGGATCGCCGTCTTTGGCATCCAGGAGGATTAGATCCGCCGATCCCATGATGCTCATGAGGACGTTGTTGACGTCGTGGGCGACGCCGCTCGCGAGGCGGCCGATGGCCTCGAGTTTCTGCGACTGCCGGAGCTGTTCTTCGAGCTTGCGGCGTTCCGAGATGTCGCGGACGAAGCCCGTCATCGCGCGCGTGCTTTCGGCGCCCACGCGCGCGACCGTCAATTCGACCGGGAACTCGGTGCCGTCGGCGCGCACTGCCATCAGCTCGAACTGCTTCCCGGACAGCGGCCCGCGGCCCGTCGCGAAGTACTCGCCGAGCGCATCGAGCGTGCTCGCGCGGCCGGAGGGCGGCAGCAGAATCTCGACGTTGCGGCCGAGGATGTCCATGCGGCCGTAGCCGAACATCTTTTCCGCGGCCGGGTTGAATTCCCGGATCGCGAGCTGCGAATCCATCGTGACGATCGCGTCGCTGGCCGCTTCGAGAATCGCGCCCTGCTTGGCTTCCACGTCGGCGCCGCTGCGATAGACCCTGTAGGTCAGGTACAGCGGCGCGAGGAGGAGCAGGACGGCGAACCAGATGCCGGCTCGTTCCGTGACCGCGAGGACGATCGCGGCCGCGGCGGCGCCGAGCAGGTAGCTGGTGATGCTCGACGCGAGCTCCCGTTTCCAGATGCGGAACGCGCTCTGACTGGTCGACAGCGCAATCGCCAGCGCGATCGGCACGGTGTTGAACAGGAAGTACGTCAGCGCCATCCCGGTAAGCGGGAGGATGGTGTGCACGACGTCGAGCGTGGACGACGTGCCGCCGAGGCGTCGATACACCTGCCCCGACGCCTGCGCCGTCAACACGAGAATCGCCACGTTGAAGAGCGTCCGGTACGGCGGATTCGGTTTCGCCTTCGGCTGGTTGAACGTCGACTGCGTGAACGCGCTCACCGCGCCGACGACCATCGTCGCGTGCGGACCACGGAGGATGAGTGCCGCGATGTCCACGACGTACGACACCGACATGTTCGAGCCGCTGGCGATCGGAAACTGCACCTTGAAAGCCGAGGTCAGCGCCGAGAGCAGGACGAGGAAGAGCAGCGGGAGGATCGGCAGGAACGTCGCCCGCGGTACCAGCGCGGCAAAGGTCACCGCGCCGATGCCGATGACGGTGACGATGTACCACCGGGCCCGCGGCGGAAGATCGCGGAGCAAAACGAGGTAAGTATATATTGACACCCGTCAAACAATCGTTTTATACAAGTGTTTGACATGAAACGTCTTCGACCGCTCCTCCTCCTCCTCGTCCTCGGCGGCAGTGGCTACGGCGCGTATTACTACCTCAGCCGCCCGCCGACCGAGCTCGTGCTGACCGGCATTGTCACGACCAACGACGTCGTCGTGAGCCCGCAGATCGCGGGACAGATCCGCGAGCTGAGAGTCGTCGAAGGCGATACCGTGAAGAAAGATCAGCTCGTGGCGCTCATCAGGCCCGACGAGCTCCTCGCCGACAGTGACTTCTACATGCACAGCGCGGCCGGTCTCGGATCGCAAGTGCGCGAGAGCGAGGCCGCACTCAGGTTTCAGGAGCGGCAGACCGGCGATCAGATCAAGCAGGCCGAGTCGAACCTGGCGGCGGCCGAGGCGCAGCAGATGGCCGCGACGGCGGATCTCGAGAACGCGAAGCTGCACTTCGATCGGACGCGCAATCTGTCGCAGAAAGGCGTCGATTCGCCGCAGGCGCTCGACCAGGCGCGCACGACGTTCGATGCCGCGGAGGCGAGACTCGATTCGCTCAAGAAGCAGGTCGAGGCCCAGCGCTCCGCCCTCGCGCTCGCCCACGCGCTCGCCGAGCAGACCTCCGTCCGCCGCAGTCAGGTGCAGTCGTCACAGCAGCAGCAGCAGGCGGCCAATGCGCAGCATACGAAGGCGGAAGTCCGGCTCGCGTACACCGAGGTCCACGCGCCGATCGACGGCATCGTCGACGTCCGCGCGGTTCGCGTCGGAGAAGTCGTGACGCCGGGCCAGCCGATCGTCACGCTGATCAATCCCGACGACCTCTGGATTCGCGCCGACGTCGAGGAGACTTACATCGACCGCGTCCGTCTTGGCGACAAGATTACTTTCCGTCTGCCGTCGGGCGACACGCGCGAAGGCACCGTGTTCTATCGCGGCGTCGATGCCGCCTATGCCACGCAGCGCGACGTGAGCCGCACCAAGCGCGACATCAAGACGTTCGAAGTCCGCCTGCGCGTCGACAACAAGGATCGTCGTCTTGCCGTCGGGATGACGGCGTATGTGCTCCTGCCAGTGGCGTCTCTCAAGTAATGGGCGCGATCGACGTCAGGAACATCAAGAAGCAATTCGGCGACTTCGAAGCCGTCAAAGGCGTGTCGTTCGACGTCGCGGAAGGCGAGATCTTCGGCCTGCTCGGGCCGAACGGCGCCGGCAAGTCGACGCTCATCCGGATGATGACGACGCTCGTGATCCCGACGTCCGGCACCGCGATCGTCAACGGCTTCGACGTCGTCAAAGACTCGGACGGCGTGCGCCGATCGATCGGCGTGATCCCCCAGGCGCTGACCACGGATCTCGAACTGAGCGTCGAAGAGAACCTTCTGATTTTCGCGAAGCTCTACGGTGTCGGGCGTGAGAAGCGGGACAAGCTGATCACGCAGCTCCTGGAGTTCGTCGAGCTCACGCAGTGGCGCAAGGCCCAGGTCAAGAACTTGTCGGGCGGCATGCGCCGGCGCGTCGAGATCGCCCGCGGCCTGGTGCACGAGCCGCGTGTGTTCTTTCTCGACGAACCGACGACCGGCCTCGACCCCGTGTCGCGTGTCAACGTCTGGGAGATGCTGACGCGCGTCAAGGCCGAGCGCGAGCTGACGATTCTCATCACGACGCACTACATGGACGAAGCGGACAAGCTCTGCGACCGCATCGCGATCGTGGACCACGGCGAGCTCAAGGCGCTCGACTCGCCGATGAAGCTCAAGGCGTCGGTCCCCAGCAAAAACGTCCTCGAGGTCAGCTTCTCGCACGTGCCGGACGGCTGGGAGGGCCGGCTGAAGACGCTCCCCGAAGTGGACAACGTCAACGGCCACGACCACATCTTCAGGATCTCGTCGAAGAACGGGCCCGCGACCACGATGGCGCTGCTCGACGCGGCGGCGGCCTCGGGCGTCAGCGTCAATTCACTGTCTGTCGAGAGCACGACGCTCGACGACGTGTTCGTGCACTACACGGGGCGTGACCTGCGCGACGCGCTGCAGGACGCGAACCCGCAGGAATCCAGCTTCATCATGCGGCGATAGGGGAGGTATTTCATGCATCGCGCCTGGGCCATCGTCGAACGCGAGCTGCGCCGCTTCCGCCGCAGCCCCATGCTGATCGTCATGGTCAGCGTGATGCCCCTCGCGCAGCTCGTCGTCCTGGGCTACGCGTTCGGCGGCAACGTCAAGCACCTGAAGATTGCCATCGTCGATCAGGACGGGGGCGTGCCGGCCATTCGCGTGCGCGAGCTGGCGATGGCCGTCGCGGGCGGCGCGAAGACGTTCGACACCGTGCAGTACGCCGACGAGGGGCAGGCCGTCACCGATCTGCGCAACGGCAAGATCAACGGCGTGCTTACGATTCCGCCGGAGTTCTCGCGGCGCGTGCTGACGAAGAACGATCCGCACGTCGCGATCATCGAGGACAACACCGACAACTTCGTGTCGGCGACGCTCGTCGGCGCGGCCGGAACGCTCCTGACGTCGTTTGTTACGCCGTCGGCGATGCCTCGCATCTCCGGCATTCCGCGGCTCGACGTGGTCGAGGTCTATCCCTACGTGCCGTACGTCCAGTACCTGCTGGCCGGATCGATTGTCATGGCGATCTTCATGATGGTGATGATCGGCGGCGGCATCATCTTCATCGACGACAAGGCGCGCGGGCTGCACGAGGGCTATCTCGTCACGCCGATCACCAAGCTCGAGCTGATCGCCGGCTTCAACCTCGCGGGCGCGATCAAGGCCGTGATGGCCGGGCTGTCGATCATGATCGTCGGCAGCATCATCGCCGGCATTCCCAATCCGCTCGACCCGATGAGGCTGTTCAGGCTCACGGTCGTGATCAGCATCACGTCATTTGCGCTCATCAGCATGATGTTCCTGCTGATGGTGCGCGTGACCGATCCGCTGATGCCGCGCGCGATGTTCGGCGTGCTGAACACGCTCCTGTATTTCCCGAGCGGCGCCGTCTATCCGCAGCAGGGCTTCCCGACGTGGATGCAGTGGATTGCCGTCGTCGACCCGTTCACGTATGCGGTGCATGCGTTCAAGAGCCTGCTGCTCAAGAACACCGACTTCGGCGCCATCGGGTTCGACCTGCTGTACCTGACGGTCTTTTCCGCGCTGATGATGACGGGGGCCACCCTGCTCTTCAAGAGGACGCTGTAGGACCGTGAAGCTGCGCGATCGCGAAACACGTGAGCGGCTCCTGAAGGCGGCCGCGCAGCTCTTTGCCGACCGCGGCTTCAAGAAAGTCACGGTCCGCGACATCTGCCGCGCCGCCCGCGCGAACGTCGCGGCCGTGAACTATCACTTCAGCGACAAGAGCGGCCTCTATCGGGAAGTGCTGCAGCTCGCCATCGAGACGATGCGGGCGACGACGGATGCGGCGCGGGAAGCGGGGGCAGGGCTGCCCGCCTGCGACCGGCTGCGCGAATATATAAAGGTCTCAATGTGCCGCGCCATGAGCTCGGGGAACGTCACGTGGATTTCGCGGCTCATCCACCGCGAGCTGACCGATCCGACGCCGACCTTCGACACGATTGTCGAACAGGCGTTCCGGCCGCGCGTCGACGATCTGGCGGCGATGGTCGCCGAGATTCTCGAGAGCGGCCCCGACGATCCGCGCGTCTCGCAATGCGTCGCGAGCATCCACGCGCAGTGGATGCTGTTCGTGCCCAACCCCATCGCGTCGCGCTTCCGCGCCAAGCTCCAACTCCGCACCGACGATGCGGCGAAGCTGGCGGACCACATCACGACGTTCTCGCTCGCCGGCATCCACGCGCTCTCGACCCCGGTATCGTAGCGTCCGGCTTCCGCCGGCCGTCCGCCTGAAGGCGGACGCCACCGGCGAAGGCTAGAATAGAAGCTGGAGTCATGGATTGCCGCTGACAGTAGGCCGGTTCGGGGCCGACGATCCCGACCGCTCGCCCAGGTTCAAGCTCTCGGTTCTCGAACAGCTCGACGTCTTCCGCAAGCGCCTGATTCGATCGGCGATCGGCGTGGGCATCGGCGTCGTCGTCGCGTTCGCCTGGATCAACCCGATCGTCGACTTCGTCTTCAGGCCCATCCGCAGCATCCTGCCGCCGGGCAGCAAGCTGATCTATACGGTGCCGGGCGAGGCGTTCTCGGTCTACGTGACGGTGGCCCTGATCGCCGGGCTCGTCCTCGCCTCGCCGTACGTGATGTGGAACGTGTGGCAGATGATCGCGCCCGCGCTCTACCTCAAGGAGAAGAAGTTCGCCGCTTGGTTCATCATGATGACGACGGTCGGCTTCGTCGGCGGCGCGGCGTTCAACCACTACATCGCATTCAAGATGCTGATGGTGTTCTTCGCCCAGTTCAACTCGGCGAACCTCGCGTTCATGCCGCGGCTCGACGACGTGCTGGACATGTACACGCGGATGCTGCTCGTGCTGGGCATCGTGTTTCAGATGCCGACGCTCGTGTTCTTTCTCGCGAAGATGGGGCTGGTGACGGCCAGGGTGCTCCGGTCGCAGTTCAAGTACGCGATGCTCGTCATCTTCATCATCGCGGCCGTCGTCACCCCGAGCGGCGATCCCTACAACCAGACGATTCTCGCGCTGCCGATGATCGGCCTCTACCTCATCAGCATTGCCATCGCGTGGATTTTTGGACCGGTTGCGAAGAAACGTGACGCCGAATAGCGGTTCAGCGTCGACATTCCCCCTGTCCCAGCGAGAGTCGCGTGACGTTGAGTGTGGGCAGCTCGACGTTGCCGACGCCCGTCGTGGTGCCGCCGGGCAGCGCGGCGATCGCGGCTTTGCCGGGATCGATCGCGCCGGCTTGTCCGGCAACGTTCGGCGACGGCCACAACCCGCCGATGACCTTCACTTTCTTCGTGTCGACGATGCCGACGACCTCGACCGACATCCCCGAGTACCTCGACAGGCTCTTGCCTTTCAGCCGGTACCGGCTGCCGTCGGTGTTGTCGACAAACGTGTAGGCGGTGGCGTTCCTGCTGTCCGTATAGTCGCGCGTCACGCAGCCATTCATCGTGATCGGCGCTTTCGGATCCAGCTTCGGCGCCGGCGGGGGCTGTTGAGTCTGCGCGAGCAGTAAAGCGGCGGCGAGGATGGAAAGCATCGTCATGTCCCCTCAGTCTAATCCCAGTCTAATCTCAGCCTGATGCACGTGGCGGGCCAGCAAAGCTGCCGGATTATTGACAATCGCGGCCATCGGGGCCGACAATCCGACAGCTTATATAAGGAGTCAGTCGATGAAACAGCTCGGTTTCGTGAAGACAGCCATTCTGGCGCTCGGCGTGTCGGTACTCGTCGCCTCGACCGCCCGGGCGCAGGGCCCTAATGCCGCTCCGCCCCCGCCTCCGACCGTCAAAGTCGGTCAGGCGGCGCCGGATTTCACGGCGTCGTATCTCGCGATGGAGAACGGACGTCCGGGCTTCAAGCCGGTGAAGCTCAGCGACTTCAAGGGCCAGAAGAACGTCGTCCTCGCGTTTTTTCCGGCCGCGTTCTCGCCGGGCTGCACGAACGAGATGGCGAAGTATCAGGAGACGTCGGGCCAGTTCAACTCGAACAACACCGTCATCCTGGGCATGAGCGTCGACAGCACGTGGGCCAACGCCGCGTTCGCGGAGAAGCTCGGCGTGAAGTTCAACATCCTCAGCGACGCGAGCCGCGAGATCAGCAGGAGTTACGGTGTGTTCAACGAGCGCCAGCTCGTCGCGAACCGCACGACGTTCGTCATCGACAGGAACGGCGTCGTGCAGAAGGAATTCATGGCCACCGAGGCGCTCGATCCGGCGCACTCGCTCGAGGCCTGCGCGCTATTGAAAGAAGTGAAGTAGAGCGACCCTTTCAGGGTCGCGGGCTCAGTACCGCCGGTTCTGCTGGCGCATGATGTCGAACTTCGCCGTATCGGCGACCGCCATCACCGCCATCACGCCGGCTTGCACGGGATCGGTCACGACCAGGTCGGCAGCGTCCGGGACGCTGCCGGCCATGTTCAGCGAGATCACCAGCAGGCCTTTCGCGCGCACGTCTTCGACCGCCTTCGTAATTTCCCCGCCCATCAAGGATCCGGCAAGGACGAGCAACTTGACGCGCGGCAGCAGGACGACCGCCCGCACTGCGGCCGCGAGATCGTGTTCGCCGACCAGGGGAATCGTGTCGACGGAGATGTGCTCGCCGCGGATGTTGTGGCGGTCGGCCTCGATAATCGCGCCCATCGCGACCTGACCGACCTGCGCGCCGCCGCCCATGATGACGATGCGCTTGCCGTAGACCTTGCCGAACGACTGTGTGACGTCCACGCGCAGGACGCCCGGCACGTCCTGCATCTCGCTGACGATCTGTTCGATCGGCGCCTTGCACGCGAACTCGAAGTAGACGGCCGCCTCGCGCCGCGGCTCCTGCACGATGTCGATGTGCTCGATGTTCGCGTCGTGGCGCGCGAGCACCTGCGTGACGCGAAAGAGCATTCCGGGCTGGTCAGCGACGGTGGTCAGGACTGCATGCGACGGCATACGGGACTGTAGCATGGCCGGAGCCTCTGTATAATCGTTCGCGATGAATCCCTACGCGTCGTTTCTCGGCGACCGCAACTCCATCGACGTCATCGAGGAAACGTCGCGCCGGCTCTCGGAGATCGTGACGAAGCTGTCTGCGGCGAATTCATCCAATCTCGAATGGCGGCCCGCGCCCGGCAAGTGGAACGCGCGCGAAATCCTCTGCCATCTGGCCGACTGCGAGATCGCCTTTGCCTTCCGGCTGCGGCAGACGCTGGCCGAGACGAACCACGTCATCCAGCCGTTCGATCAGGAGAAGTGGGCCGGGATGTACGGCCCGCTCAGCGCGCGCGCGGCGCTCAGCGCGTTCTCGTCACTGCGCGAATGGGATCTCGCGCTCGTCCAGAACACGCCGGCTGACGCGATGGGGAAGAAGGTCACGCACCCCGAACGCGGCGACATGACCTTCCGCGGCATCGTCGAGACGATGGCCGGCCACGACCTGAATCATCTCCAACAGCTGGACGCGATCGTGGCCGGCTTCGCCAAATAACCATCGTTTCGACGGGTCGTGCTTCGGATCGACCTACGGACGCTGGCTTGCCGGAGGAACCAGTCCGTTCAGCCGCAGATACACGACCATCTGGCCGTACGTGTCCTGCGTGTGGCCGATCATGAACGCGAAGATGCGCGCGCGCGTCGACGGCCCCATCCACGGCGGACCCTGAATCGAGGCGGCCATCGTCTGATCGGTCTGCTCGTTCAGAATCGCCGTGCCGTAGTCGAAGCTGTCGGACATCGCTTTGATCGTGTCGGCCTTCGACGTCGCCTTCTCGTTGATCGCGGGCGCGGCGGCTTTCGCGCCGAGCATCTTGAACACCATCATGTTGATCTGCGCGATGTGCATGACGTGGCCGCCGAAGTCGCGCTGCGGGGGCGTCGCCTTGAACGAGAACTTGTTCTCGGGCATCGCCTCGGCGATCTTCATGAGCGTGTCTTTCTGGCCGGCCCATTCCTTGAGGAAGTCGCCCTTGAGGGTCGCGGTCTGCGCCGCGGGGTGGGCCCCGTAAACGATGGCGATGGCCGCAGCCAGTGCGGCAAGAGCAAGCGTGCGAAACGTGCGAGTCATGATGAATGAGCCTCCTGATTGGTTCGTGGGATTATAGCGTCTGCATGGCTGAAGCAGACTTTCACGACTTCGAGCAGCAGGGATGGGAGCGCGCGGCCGATCGCTACGGCGACGCGTTCGGCAGCCTGACGTCGCAGACGATTCCGTCGCTGCTCATTGCCGCGGGTGTCGGCAAGGGCACACGCCTGCTCGACGTGGCGTCCGGCCCGGGGTATGCGGCCGCGGCTGCGGCCGAGCTGGGCGCGTCGCCCGTCGGCGTCGATTTCTCGTCCGAGATGGTGGCGCTCGCCCGGCGCCGATACCCGGCGATTGAATTCGTGGAAGGCGACGCCGAGGCGCTGGCGTTCGACGACGCGTCGTTCGACGCCGTGGCGATCAACTTCGGCGTGCTGCATCTGGCGCAGCCGGACACGGCGCTGAGCGAAGCGCGTCGAGTGCTGAGACCCGGCGGACGATGTGCGTTTTCCGTGTGGGCGCCGCCGGACGTGTCGATGGGCTTCGGCATCGTGCTCACGGCCATCGAGACGCACGGGCGCATGGACGTCCCGCTGCCCGCCGGTCCGCCGTTCTTTCGATTCAGTGACGCCGCCGAATCGTCGCGCAGCATGATCGCCGCGGGCTTCGTCGAACCGCACGTGCAGACCGTGCCCCTGGTGTGGCGCCTGTCGTCAGGCGCGGCGCTTTTCGACGCGTTCCTTCAGGGCGCCGTGCGGACCGCGGCGTTGCTCAGGGCGCAGACACCGGACGCGATGGAGAAGATCCGCCGCGCGATCACTGCCGGCGCGGAGCAGTATAGAAAGGACAGCGGCATCGAGCTGCCGATGGCGGCCGTGCTGACCTCTGGAGTCCGTACGTCGTGTCCGCCTTTAGGCGGACCTGTGGCGTCTAACAGCCGAGGAGGCACGTCATGAAGCTTTTCGCAGCCGCCTGTCTCGTCGCCGCGTCGCTCGTGTCGCTGGTCGCGCAGGAGGAAGGGACCGTCCTCCTCGACGTGGTGGTCACCGCCGATGGCGCAGTCAGCGACGTGAAGGTCGCCACGTCGCTCGACAGCGTGTTCGGCCTCGATCGGGAGGCCGTGAAGGCCATGAGGGAATGGAAGTTCAGGCCGGCCGCGAAGGACGGAAAGAATGTCGCGGTGCAGGTCGCGGTACAGATGACGTTCACGCTGAAATAACATGTTCTGAATGCGACTTTGCCTCGGGCTCGCCATGGGCGCGGCGGTGCTGGCCGTCGTGCTGGCGTTCGGCGTCACCGATCGCGCCGCGGCTCAGACCGCGCCGCCCGCCCTCTCGGACGCGGAGTTTCATGCGCTCGTCACCGGTCTGTCCGAGCCGGGCGGCACGTTCGTCACCGACAACATCGTCTCGAACGAGATCGCGTTCCAGGACGTGCTGCCCGAGTTGCAGCGGCGCGAGCGTCAGGGCGCGTATATCGGCGTCGGTCCGGAGCAGAACCTCTCCTACATCGCGGCGCTCAAGCCACCGATCGCATTCATTGTCGACCTTCAGCGCGGCAATCTCCGGCTGCATCTGCTGTACAAGGCGCTCCTTGAGATCTCGAACAGCCGCGCCGAGTTCCTGTCGCGGCTGTTCTGCCGGATGCGGCCGCACGACCTTGGCACCGAGTTGTCCGCGCCCGCATTGTTTGCGGCATATGCGTCCGCGCCAGTGCTGCCGCATCTCGATGACATTAATCTCGCGTTGATCTTCAACCGGCTCACGCGCACCCATCACTTCCTGCTGACCGACGACGATCGGAAAGGCATGGCGCGCACGTACCGCGCGTGGTGTGCCGGCGGGCCGAACCTGCGAGGCGATTTTGGCGGCAGCCCGGCCATCCCGTCGTGGGTGCCGTCGTACGCGGAGATGATGTCGCAGAGCGATCCGGCGGGACGGAATCAGAGCTTCCTCGGATCCGAAGAGCGGTTCCTCACGCTCAGGCAGTATGAGTTGAACAACCTGATTGTGCCGATCGTCGGCGACTTCGCGGGCGACCAGGCGCTTCAGGCGGTGGGCGACTACCTGAAGCGGCGTCGCCTCGTGGTCGGGACGTTCTACACGTCGAACGTTGAAGACTATCTGTTCCGGAGCGACGCGTGGAAACGCTTCTTCCGCAACGTCAGTGCGCTGCCGGTCGATGATCAGTCGATGCTCGTCCGCACGTACTTCACGCAGGGCCTCGAAGGCATGCGCGAGTACCTCGATCCGATCCGCCCCATGCTCGCCGCCGTCGCCAGCGGCGACATCAAGACCTACGACGACCTCATCACGCGATCGCGCGTGCCGCGGTAACGACGACCTAAAACATCGCGAGGGGATTGACGAGGGATCCTGAGCTGCCGGGTGCGCGCAGGGGCGCGACGACGAGCATGAAGGTGTAGCGGTTCAGGCGCGCGGCGGTGTCGGCGAGTTCCTTCAGTTCGATGCCATCGAGCAGGTACGTGCCGAGCGATACGAGGACGAGGCGATGGTCGGCGTGGTTGTCGTCGGCGACAGCGCGCACGCCGCTCGTGACGGCGACTCCGCGCGCCTTCATCCACGGCGCCACCGAGATGTCGAAGCCGCCGTTGCGTCCGTCGTTGTAGACGAACAGCGCGTCACCCGGCGACACCTTGATGCCGGACTGTTTCTCCCAGGCTTCGAGATCCTCGACGTAGACACGATTGCCGGCCTCGCGCGGCGTGGTGCGTCTCAGCTTGCTCATGTCAACGAGCACGCCGCGCGTGACGATGCCTTCCTTGAGGTTGTCGAGACCGAGCTTCGTGCAACCGGTGTTCTCGTTGACGGCGTCCTTCAGCGCGTAGCCGTTGTACAGCGTGCCGTCGCTGCTGTCGTGACAGAGCGCGTCGAGGTGCGTCATGCCGCCGTGGACGTGGTGCTCCTGCACGTCGCTGGTGAATCCAGGATTGCCCTGCGGGTCGTCCGCAGGAAATGTCTTGAAGCGGATCTCGTAGAAGGCGATGCCGTGCGGTTTGCCGTCGGCCTTCGTCTGTTCCGGCTTCGGCACGACCTTGAGCGGCTGCTCGAGCGAGATGACGACGCCGTCCTTCGCGAGCGCCATGGCCTCGCGCCGCTTGGCGGGCGTGATGAAGTTGAGTGCGCCGAGCTGATCGTCCGTGCCCCAGCGTCCCCAGTTGGACAGCTCGGTCATCCACCGATCGACCTGCGCCTTGTTGACGGGCGGGTGCGACGCCTGCTGTGCGAATGCGCCGGCCACCGAAAGCACTGTGAGGACGACGACAGAAATATTTCGCATGAGATCCTCGGCGGCCCTAAAAGGGCCGCCCCACGTACGGGTTTACTTGGACATCGCAATCACGTCGTAGTAGCCCGTGATTTGCCCGCGGTTGAAGGCCTTCAGCAGATCCGCGACGGAGCACAGGCGCGTCTGCGCGCGCGGACCGAAGCCGCCGGGGCCGCCCTGGAAGCCGCGGTTCGACACCGACCGGATGAACGTCGTCTTCGCGTCGATCGGCAGCGTCGCGACGTTGCCGTAGTACTTCCGCCAGTTCGTGTCGCTCTGAAACAGGTACTGCTCGACGTTCGATGTGTAGATCGCGGTCACCGTCGCCTCGTGGCTCTTGAGGTACCGCCCGACCGAGCGCAGCGCTTTCGGTCCGGCGAAGTCGCCGGTGACCGGAACGATCGCGTTGCGCTTCTCCATGCCCGCGATGAGCCGGTAGTTCTCTTCGGTCGCGAGATAGCTGCGATGCTGTCCGGTGGCGTCAGTCTCGGTCATCAGCACGCCGTACGTGGGAAACCGGAAGCCTCCACCGCCGCCGAACGGGAATCCGGAGAACGAGTAGTTCAGGTCGGGGCCCGCTTTGTAAAACGCGTTGTAGACGTACTCCATCCCGCGCACGTCGTCTGCCGTCAGCGCGAACTTGTGCGTCTTGGTCAGGTGGTCGGTCGCTTCCTGGAAGTAGCGGCGGTACAGCTCGTCGCTCGGCGCCGCCAGCTCGTACGCGTCGAGCAGCTCTTCCACGGCGGTCTTGTCTGTGAGATCCGCCGGACGCGGACGCGCGAACAGATGCGACAGGAAATCCGCACGGTCGCGCGACAGCTCCATGAACGCCTTGTACAGCAGCTGCAGGTTCATGTTGCCGCGACGGATGTCGACGATGAACGCGAGCCGCGGCTTGATGGCCGCGATGTAGGTGAAGTTCTGCTCGGGCCCGACGCCGAGGTACACGCCGCCCGCCGGGAGCGTCGACTGCAGCGTCGGGACGACGTGCTGAAATGTGTTTTCGTTCGACAGCAGGTTGTCGGATCGGAAATAGCCGTTCGGCTCCGAGAAGTCTTCGACGAGCTGCCAGAACTGCTGGTCGTTGAGCTGCTCGGGGACGGTGCGCGCCGCGAGTCCGCGTCCGTACGTGTAGAACAGGACGCCTGCGCACATGACGATGGTCGCGAGAATCGCGGCGAGCTGGCGGCGGTGATTCATTTGCCTATGAACCCCTTCGCAAACGCGATGAAGCGCTCGACGTCCTCCACGTTGCTGACCATGCCGAGCGAGACCCGGACGGCGCCCGTGCTCTTGCCGTCGATGCACAGGCGGAAGTCGTCGATGGTGAGATGCGATTCGTGCTCCGGCTGGCGGAAGCAGGTCGAGAGCTCGGTGCCGGTGATGCCGAGCGCGACTTCGCCGCCGCCGGGATTGCAGAAGCATCCGGTGCGGAGCGAGATATTGGCCGAGTTCGCGGCCTGCTCGACGAGGCGATGATCGATCGCGCGGCCGTCGGCGCCGTAGAAGTTGAACGTGACAATGCCGCCGCGCCGATCGGTCGTCGGCGGACCGTACAGGCGAACGAGCGGCTTGCCGTTGGTCTGCATCAGCGCCAGCAGCTGATCGAGCAGCCAGCCCGTGAGGCATCGGACGCGCTCGTGAATCGTGTCGATGCCGATCGACTCGATGTGCTCGAGTCCGATCTCGATCGCCGGCAGGGCGAGGAAGTCGAGCGTGCCGTCCTCGAACGCCGACGGCCCCTCCGCGAGGTAGTACTTATCGCCCTGGACCGAGGCGACCGTAATCGTGCCGCCTGAAAACCACGGACGCCGGAGCTTGCCGAGCGCCGTCTTGCGGGCGAGGAGACAGCCGACGCCGGTCGGATAGCCGAACAGCTTGTAGAACGACTGGACGACGAAGTCAGGCGCCCAGCGGCTCAGGTCGAGCCGGTTCGTCGCCGTGAACGCCGCCGCGTCCAGCAGGACGTCCCAGCCCTGCGCCTGGGCCTGCGCGATCCACTCGAGCGGATGCTGCACACCGGAGAAATTCGACTGCGCGGGGTAGGCGAACAGGTTGTGTCCGCCCGGCCGGGCGGACGCCAGCCCGCGCACAAGATCCGCTTCGTCGACACGCATTTCGGGCAGGACCACCGGCACGTAGGTCGCGGTCGCGCCCGCCGCGCGCGCGAACTCACGGATGCCGTTGACCGAGTTGTGGTTGTCGAACGTCAGCAGAAACCGATCGCCGGCGCCGAACGGGTACGACTCGCCAATGAGTTTGAGGGCGTGGCTGGCGTTGCCGGTGAACACGACCTCCCATTCCTCGGGAGACGCGTTGAAGAACCGGAGCACCGCGCGGCGGGCGCTCGCGACGTGCCCGGTCGCAACCGACGAGGACGGGTTGGTCGAATGCGGATTGCCGAGGAGCGTGTGCGTCAGCAGTTCGAGATGGCGGGTGACCTGCGACGTCGCGTAAAGATTCGCCGCCGTGAAGTCGAGGTAGGTGTGCGACGCGAGCGCCGGGTATTCCTTCGCGCGCAGGTCGTCCAGCGCCGTCGTGAGGGCGTACGACGGATAGAGGTCCAGGAATGTCGCCGCCGGCTTCAAACGTTCCGCAGTGGACACGTCAACGTCACCGTAACACAGCTGACGGCCCTCCGGTTCGCCGGGCCTGGCGATCAATTGCTTGACATCTTCCCGGATCGGCTCTGGAATAGGGCGCAATCGTCGGCAGTCGCCATAACCGGGAGTCGACATAAAATGAGGCCCATGAAAACCCACTTCTTTTGCGCGTCACTGTTGGCCGCCGGTGTGTGGATGTCAGCGCCGGTCGCCGCTCATCACGGCGATGCGGGGCGCTACGATGAGACGCCGTTTGTCATCACCGGCACCCTCGCGGAGATCAAGCTGACCAACCCTCATTCGATCCTCTCCTTCGACGTGACGGGTGCGGATGGCAAGACCACACGGTGGCAGGCCGAAATGGGCGGCGGGCAGCAATTGACCAGGCAGTTTGGCTGGACGAGGGACAACCCCAAGATCGGCGACAAGGTCACGCTCAACGGCCGGAAAGTGAAAAACGGCGCGCCGTACATGAACATGACCGAGAAAGCCAACATCATCCTGACGGACACCGGCAAGGAGATCTACCGTACGCCGAACTTTGGCGAGGCCGCTCCGGCACCTCCGGCACCTCCGGCGCCTCCGGCGCCTCCGGCGAAGCCATAACGGGTTTGGAGGCGGAATGAGACGTAGAGCAGGTTCAGCGACGGTTCTCGCGGCCACGGTCCTCGGCGTCGTCGCCTATGCCGCGCAGTCGCCCTCGTCGGCTCCGGGGCCATTGCGGCAGATTGCCTATCTCAAGGCGTCGAACCCGCTCGAGGATGCGCATTTCGGCTGCGGGGGTACGCTGACCGGTCACGCGGGAAACGCCTCGGCCATCAGTGCGGATGGCAGCACCATTGCGGTTGGAGCGCCGCACGAAAACAGCGGCGCCGTGTACGTCTTCACGCGGCGGGGCGGCGCCGTGGCGCAGCAGGCGTCTATCAAGGCGTCAAACCCCGGCGACGGCGCCAGTTTCGGCTCCAGCGTGGCCTTGAGCCGCGACGGCAACACCATGGCCGTCGCCGCCTACTACGAAGCCAGCAACGCGACCGGCATCAACGGCAACCAGGACGATCGCTCGATTCCCGAAGCCGGTGCCGTCTACATCTTTACCCGCACCGGAAACACCTGGGCGCAGCAGGCGTACATCAAGGCGTCGAACACCGGCAACGCCGCCGTCGGAAATGGTTTCCCCGAAGGCGACCAGTTCGGCTACTCGATCGCGTTGAGCTCGGACGGCAACACGCTGGCCGTCGGCGCCATCGGCGAAGACAGCACGGTCATGGGCGTCAACGGCGATCAGACGGACAACTCGGCGAATCAATCCGGCGCGGCGTATGTCTTCACCAGGACCGGCAGCGCCTGGTCGCAGCAGGCGTACATCAAGTCGTCGCTGACGCGTCCGAACGTGCTGTTCGGCTACTCGATCGGCTTGAGCGGGAACGGCGACACGCTGGCCGTCGCCGAGTACGACGCAGACCGGGGCAAGGGCGCCCTGTACGTGCTCACGCGCACCGGCGGCATCTGGTCGCACCAGGCGCGCATCCAGGCGGAGAACGCGGAGAACGGCGACTCGCTCGGCTACTCGATGGCCATCAGCGAGGACGGCAACACCCTCGCGGCCGGCGCTGCCGACGAAGACTGCCCGATTCCGGGGATCAATCCTGCCGGCTGCGAGAAAGACCAGCCGCTCGATAACTCCTCGGGTGCGGCGTATGTCTTCGTTCGCACGGGCTCGACGTGGGCTCAGCAGGTGTTCCTGAAGTCGTCGAACCCGGCGAAACAGGACTGGTTCGGCGTCCGCCTCGCGATTAGCGGCGACGGCAACACCGTGGCGGTGAGCGCACCCAACGAAGACAGCGCGTCGAGAGGCATCAACGGCAAGCAGGATGACAACACGGCTCCGGAAGCGGGGGCGGTGTATGTGTTCACTCGCAGCGGCACGACGTGGGTCCAGCAGGCCTACGTCAAGAGTTCGAACGCGCGCGCCGGTGACGAGTTCGGAAGCTCCATCGCGCTCAATCGCGACGGCAGGACGATGCTGGTCGGAGCGCGCGGCGAAGACAGCAACGCAAAGGGCGTCAACGGGAACCAGGCTGACACGTCGACGCGAGACGCAGGGGCGGCCTATCTGTTCGTCAGGTGAAAGTTGAAAGTCAGAAGTACTTCGCACTTACTTTGAGCTTTGCACTTTGTACTTTGAACTTTCTGCTCGGAGACATCTCGGAGACATCTATGACGAGAGTGGTCAGCATCACTGCCGCGTTCGCCCTTTCCGTGCTGACGCTTCGAGCGCAGCAACCGCCAGCCGGTCGTGATCCGTCCTGGGCGTTTCCCGCGATCAACGGCGCGGTGCCGGCCGAAGAGCCGGGACCCAAGAGCCTGCCGGGCAGCACGAAAAGCTACACGCCCGTGCAAGTTGACGACTTGCTGAATCCGCCGGATTGGTATCCCGACGAACACGCGCCGGCGCCGCCGATCGTGCAGAAGGGCCATGCGGGGGCGCTGGCCTGCGGCTCCTGCCACCTCATGTCCGGAGAAGGGCATCCGGAATCCGCCGGCTTGACGGGATTGACGACCGCGTATCTCGCGCAGCAGATGGCCGATTTCAAGAGCGGCGCCCGCAAGGATTCGGCGCGGATGAATGCGATCGCCCGGGACGTGACGGACGAAGAAGTGAAGCAGGCGGGCGAATGGTTTGCCAAACTCAAGCCGCTGGCCTGGACGAAGGTGACCGAGGCGGCGATGGTGCCGAAGACATTTGTCGGCCAGGGCCGCATGCGCTTCGTCCAGCCGGGCGGCGAGGTCGAGCCGATCGGCAATCGCATCATCACGGTGCCCGTGGATCAACCCAGAGCCAGGCTGCGCGATCCGCGCCCCGGCGCCGGCTTCATCGCCTACGTGCCCGTCGGCAGCATCAGTAAAGGCAAGGCGTTGACTGTCACGTGCACCATCTGTCACGGTGATGCGTTCCAGGGTCTGGGCAACGTGCCGCGGCTGGCCGGCCTGCATCCGATCTACCTCGCGCGTCAGCTGTATCTGTTCAAAGACGCCACAAGAAATGGCATCGACGCGCAACTGATGAAGAAGCCGGTCGCCCGCTTGACCGACGACGACATCCTCGCCATCTCGGCGTATCTCGGTTCGCTGTAACAGGGAGAAAAGACATGCGTCAACGCGCCTCGATTGTTGTGACCGTCGTTCTTGTTGCCGTGGCGATGCTGCTGGTCGCCGGCCGGCTTGCGCCTGTTCAGGGACAAGCCAGGCAGGACGTCAGATTGGCGGCGGTGCCGAGCGAGAAGGGCGGCCAGGACATTTTCGGCGCGTACGACATCGTGCCGAACTGGCCGAAGCCGATCACGAGCCTGCCGGGACACGAGAAGTGGACATGGGGAGCCGGGCAGAGCGTCTTCGCCGAGAGCCCGAATCGCGTCTTCATCCTGCAGCGCGGGGAATTGCCGCAGATGGCGCGCCCGGCGACGATCAAACTGCCGCAGCTCGGGCCCAACATCGAATTCCCCAACTTCCGGCTGCCGTGGCGCGATGCCACGGTCGCGAGCCCGCCCGGACGGCTCGAGAAGGCCCCCGGCGTTCCTGGCGAC
>Ga0315281_10002065_pt1 | contig 29873 bp, 25 predicted proteins | sample YL17G07_0_MG_FD_204540 | JGI IMG/M metagenome (GOLD analysis project Ga0315281, IMG submission 204540) | Sediment microbial communities from Yellowstone Lake, YNP, Wyoming, USA - YL17G07_0 | ecosystem: Environmental > Aquatic > Freshwater > Lake > Sediment | place: USA: Wyoming | collected...
CAATAATTTACTTCTTGACAATCGTGTACGACTAACGTATAGTTTGGGCACAATTCTGCAAAGTTCCCACATTGTCGGCGAACGAGCACAATTTAAACACATTGAGGGCAATCTTTAACAGAGGGTTGCCGGGTTAAAAAGGCTGTGCAATGCGAAAGACAGTTTTGGTCGGGACAATATTATTACTTATTGTGGTTCTTGCAGTAGGATGTCATCGCGTACCTCAAGAGGAATTTGATGCCGTTATAGTCGAAAAGGAAGCAGCACTAGCCAAGGCAATGTCTTTACAGGAACAACTTAATGATGTCCAGAATACTTTGAATTCCGTAAATGCAGGAAAAGAAACCATAGAAACCGAGGTAAAAGCCGTCCAGGACCAATTGACTAACGTCCAGGCTGAAATTACACGAGTGACGGCTCAAATCGATTCTTCCAAAGCGGAGATTATTGAGCTGAAGGCGAAAATCGACGTCCTCGGATTAAACATCAAAAATTTACAAAAAGAAATCGCCTACCCGAAGGTGACAGAAAAGCCACAATATGGAGGCACAGCTACCATTATGCTTTCCACCGCTCCAGCGGCTTTTGATGAGGCTTTTCAAAGTCAGATTCTCACTCCTACCCTTCATCTGACCAATGATGAACTCCTGCAAGGCGATTGGACAGAAGGTCCCGCTTGCACAGGTAAATCTGACTTTATTCTCCCCGGTATTAACTCTTTAAGCCTTAAAACAAGCTCTCTGGCGGTGAGCTGGGAGATGCCTGGGAAAGGCAAAATGATTTTCCACATCCGTCCAGGTGTTCACTGGCATAATAAAGCGCCGACAAATGGCAGAGAATTGACCGTTGACGATGTCGTCTTTTCGCTAAAAAGAATATGCATTCAGCCGACGTCATATATTAAGTCGATGTACCCTAACCTGTGCAATAGCGTCAGTATCAAGGGGGACGTAGCGACCAACGCAGTTACGATTGAGTGCCCTGCAGATGAATGGGTCAACGCTATAAGCGTGTTCCCTGATTTTGTCATGATTGTACCGCGCGATGCAGTAGAGCAATTCGGTAACCTGAACGATTGGCGAAACAGTATTGGTACTGGAGCATTTATTCTGACTGATTATGTTGCATCTAGCTCGGCAACATTCAATAAAAATCCCAATTATTGGGAAACCAACCCTATCGGTCCCGGTAGGGGAGACCAGCTGCCTTACCTAGACAGTATCAAGATGCTAGTTGTCTCTGATGCTTCTACTCGAATAGCAGCCTTTCGCACACGGAAGGTAGATAACATGAGCGGCGAATACGATTTCGTAAAGGCAATCATAGATGACCCTACCATCAAACGTGTGGAGTATACACCTGATTACAGTATGGTCATATCTATGAGGACTGATAGAACTGATATGCCGTTCAGCAAGAAAGAAGTCCGGCAGGCATTGACATTGGCTATCGATTTCCAATTAATTAAGAATGCATACTATAGTGGTAAAGCGGACATCTTTAATTGGCCGATATGCTACGTAAAAGAATATTCAGGCGCTTATGTTCCCTTAGAGAATCTGCCTACCAGCTGTCAGGAATTATACTCTCATAATCTAAACAAGGCTAAAGAGCTCCTCACTGCTGTCGGTTATCCATACGGTTTTCCCGTCACGATAACAACTCCTAATATCCAGAGTTACTTGGATTATCTCTCTGTGATAAAGAGTATGTGGACTGCAATTGGAATTAATACGACTATTCAGGTCGTCGATTTATCTGTATATTACGCTATGGTCGCAACCAGGAATTACGGAAGTATGATATATCATTCTTCCTCACCGAATTGGATGAAGATGCAAAACTTCACCGGGACTAGTCAGTACAATATGAGTTATGTGAATGACGTTTACTTAAACCAGGCGCTTGCCCGGGCTATGGAATTTATTGGCACTGATGAGGCGCAACTTGCCCAAAACTTCGCCGATATCGTGCCTTATGTCGCGGAGCAGTGCTTTCAGATATCCAAACCAAATCCCTACAATTACGTTCTCTGGTGGACTTGGGTAAAGAATTGGAATGGTGAGTTGAATGTAGGTTACTACAATTATCCGTCCTATCTGAAATATACATGGACCGATCAGGCACTATATAAACAAACGACAGGAAGGTAACTTATTAAGAAACCGCGGATAAAATCAAAAATGAAGGACTAAATGAAGAAAAAAACGTTAGTCGGAATTTCGTTAATACTATTGCTGTTGCTTCTGGCAGGGTGTAGCGGCGTATCCCAAGAAGATATGGATGTTGCCGTAGCTGAGAGAAATGCTGCACAAGTGCAAGTTACATCTCTTCAAGCTCAGATTAGCGAGGTACAAAGCGATTTAAACACTGCGAATACAGCAAAAGCCAAGGCTGAAAGCGATCTGGCTGCGGAAAAGACTGCTTTATCGAAAGCGAACGATGATTTAGTCGCTTCCAGGTCGCAGGCTACCAGTCTCGCCAGTCAGGTGAGCACATTAACCTTACAAATTACGGACTTGCAAAAACAAGTAATTGACTTAAAAGCTCAACTTGGAGGGCGTTAAAGCCCAAGGAGATACTGGAAGGCGTAGATTCCTGTCGTTATTATTTCTGCTAATAATTTGCTAATGGACTGAATGATACGGATTAGCATTAGTTTGTATTCTACGCTCAAAAGACTTCAAACGCCTTAAAAGAACCAACACCAATTTGAACTCAACTACACCAAATAGCACGATAAGCAACCGATTGGGAAACCGCTGCTCCTCTGATGATTTAACATTTCATCAAATTGTGACGTTTCATCTTTAGTGAAATCTTCGTGACATCGATTTGCGAGATTTTAAGTTATCATCCCGGTACCAATTGATAATGGCAACCATTTGAAGATGACTAGGGCACAGTGTATGTTTTCAATTCGATCGATTCACGGTACTCGGCGACAGTATTTCCAGCAATATCTTCTGCAATTAACACAAGTGGAATATTTTGATTGGAAGAAACTAATGAATCATAGTGGATTTGAAGTGCTACCCACTTATTACACGATTTGTATGGCGGCACATCAAGTGGAAGTATTAAAAGTCCTGATTCTTCAATTTCGGTGCCTACATGCTGATCACCCGTTAATGAAATTCTAATCAGATTGCTCTCATCGTTATCGTAATTGGGTTTAGAAACGTCTTTCTTACCTGGCGCGCCCAGACCTAGATGGTAAACAGTGATCCCGCTTTTCTGCGGATTAACAAACGTTAACCGTAGCAGAACTAAATGAATTCCTTCGGACGATCCTATATAGTGCACCTCTCGCACTTTTAAGTATATTCCTTCATTATATTTTTGAGTCGGTAACTTCGAGGTATTTTCATCGATTGTCTTTATGGATTCGCCATTTCTTTTCTTTGCTAGCAGATCGACAGCAGATTTCAGGCTGTCATCTGTCACCGCAAGGTAAGTCTCTGTAGTACCCAGACTGGCATGTCCTAAAAGTTGCTGAACTGCCCGGATATTACCACCCATATCAAGCACATCGGTTGCAAACTTATGACGCATGCTATGCGTATGAATTGATGGAACACCAGCTTTCTTTGCCCAATAGGTAAACTTCATCGAAATGGTCTTGCTTGAGATGTTAAAAACGCTATCAGTGGGTTTTTTATCGGCGACAAAGAGCGCTAATTTTTTTGTTATATAAGGATTAAGTGGAATGATTCGATCTTTATCTCCTTTACCCCTTCGCACCCTTAAACAAGGCGTCTTGCCATCCAATTGTAGGTCTCCGACCTTTAAGTGGTCTTTGGATAGTTCCTCGCGACGCAAACCAGTATGATAGGCTGTCTCAACGAGCAGGATGTCCCTCTCAGCTTTTTTCTTATGTGTCTTTCTACCTGCGATCGCCGTCAATAACTTTTCAAAAGATTCGTCAGAGACTTTTTGAGGAACTGATTTGGGTACTCGGATTTTAAATGGTATTCCTTCACCGTTGTACCACTTGAAAAAGGCACTGAACACGAAGTAATAGCGGGATCTCGTTCTTGCAGCAAGACCAGAATAGCGCGTAAAGAATTTTGTAAAAAGGTCTATTGAAGGAGGGAACTCACCCAAGAAAGTACGGAATTGACTGAGGAGCCGCTGAGTTTCGTAGCACCACTTTTCTGATTTGCTACTTGCAATCAGGTTTTGATAATCCGAGAAAACCTGCTCGTTTGTTTTGCCGATGTTCTGCACTCGCCTTCTCCATTCATTACCCATCAGGAAAATGATTAGTTCGCGGAGTGGCAGATTTTCGAGAACCGAGGACGTGGTGGGCCATTGTGGATTCGAACCACAGACCCCAGTCTTATCAGGACTGTGCTCTAACCAACTGAGCTAATGGCCCAATACCCAATAAGAAGGGATGATTTCCAGGCGCAGGTAAAAATTGACCTTAACCTCTGGATAGCGGAAGGAAGAATGAATTCCCAAAATTAATTGGGAAACCGACCTAGGAGAAATTATCTCCCTAGAAAGGAGGTGATCCAGCCGCACCTTCCGGTACGGCTACCTTGTTACGACTTCGTCCCAATCATCAACCCCGCCTTCGGCGACTGCCCCCCTTGCGGGTTAGCCCATCGACTTCAGGCGTTGCCGACTTTCATGACGTGACGGGCGGTGTGTACAAGCCCCGAGAACGTATTCACCGCAGTCTGCTGACCTGCGGTTACTAGCAACTCCAACTTCATGCAGGCGGGTTTCAGCCTACAATCCGTACTGAGGATGGCTTTCAGGATTAGCTCCGGATCGCTCCCTTGCTACCCATTGTACCACCCATTGTAGCGTGTGTGTAGCCCAAGGCATAAAGGCCGTGCTGACTTGACGTCATCCCCACCTTCCTCCCCGTTTTGCAGGGCAGTCTCGCCAGAGAAAATAACTGGCAACGGGGGTTGCGCTCGTTGCAGGACTTAACCGAACACCTCACGGCACGAGCTGACGACAGCCATGCAGCACCTGTGGCGGTTCCTGACTTAACAGGTCGTCGCCCTTTCGGGTTCCTACTTCCGTCATGTCAAACCTTGGTAAGGTTCTTCGCTTTGCATCGAATTAAACCACACGCTCCGCTGCTTGTGCGGGGCCCCGTCAATTCCTTTGAGTTTTAACCTTGCGGCCGTAGTCCCCAGACGGGACACTTAACGCGTTAGCTTCGGCACAGAGAGGGTCGATACTCCCTGTACCCAGTGTCCATAGTTTACAGCGTGGACTACCAGGGTATCTAATCCTGTTTGCTCCCCACGCTTTCGTGCATCAGCGTCAGTAACAACCCAGAGAGCCGCTTTCGCCACTGGTGTTCCTCCCGATATCTACACATTCCACCATTACACCGGGAATTCCACTCTCCTCTGTTGCACTCCAGCCTAGCAGTATCGGATGGTCCCTCCCAGTTGAGCCAAGAGATTTTACACCCGACTTGAAAAGCCGCCTGCGCACGCTTTACGCCCAGTAAATCCGGATAACGTTCGCCACCTACGTTTTACCGCGGCTGCTGGCACGTAGTTAGCCGTGACTTATTCCTCGGGTACTGTCATTATTCATCCCCGAGAAAAGGAGTTTACAACCCGAAGGCCTTCATCCTCCACGCGGCGTCGCGAGGTCAGGCTTTCGCCCATTGCCTACTATTCCTTGCTGCTGCCTCCCGTAGGAGTCTGGGCCGTGTCTCAGTCCCAGTGTGGCTGGACGTCCTCTCAGACCAGCTACCGATCCTCGCCTTGGTAGGCTTTTACCCTACCAACTAGCTAATCGGACGCAAGCCCCTCCCCAAGCGCCTTACGGCTTTCCTGATAGAACTCTACTTCCATCATCACATGCGGTATTAGTCCACCTTTCGGCGGGTTATTCCCCACTTAGGGGTAGGTCACTTACGTATTACTCACCCGTTTGCCACTATCTTCATCTTGCGAAAAAGACCGTGCGACTTGCATGCATAAAGCACGCCGCCAACGTTTATCCTGAGCCGGGATCAAACTCTCCACAAAAAGAGAATTTGTCCGTTTACAAAAAAAGAATTTACTTGTTGAACCTTCCTTCCGCTATCCAGTTGTTAAGGTACTTTGCTCTTTGTGCAATTAATAACTATATCAAAGCCATCCTGGTTTGTCAACAGGCTCGATAGTCATTTTTCAAAGAGCTCCTGGAACCCATTGTTTCCCTTTTTGAACCAGGACAAAAGCAGAGAGGGCTTATCGCCCTCTCTTACGAGTTCCAATAGTTATTATAGAACATCGATCTATAATTCTGCAACTGGTAATCAGTATATTTTTGCATATTATTTGCATGTTATTCGTTTGGAGATTGTTTTACTTCCGCTTTTAGCCGTAGTACAATGAAGGTACAACTCAAAACCAGAGCTTAACAAAACCTCCAGGAGAATCAGCATGTCAAAACTAAACAAAGCTACAACTATAGGTGAATTAAGAGCATCCGGTTATGTCCCCGTAACTGTTAAAGAAGAGCTAAGACGCAACCTGCTGGTAAAAATAAAAAATCAGCAGGAAGTATTCCCAGGAATTATTGGGTATGAAGATACAGTTATCCCGATGATCGAAAATGCCGTAATTTCCGGCCATGATATTATCTTTCTAGGCGAACGCGGCCAGGCGAAATCACGAGTGATGCGTAACCTGGTTGGACTCATGGACGCCGAAATTCCAGCCATTAAGGGATGTGAAATTAACGACAATCCCTTCGCTCCTATCTGCAAACAGTGCCGCGATAAGGTTGCTGCTGAAGGTGACCGAACTGAAATCGTATGGCTCGTTCCCGAACAGCGGTATTCGGAAAAATTGGCAACACCCGACATAGCGATCGCCGATTTAATCGGGGATGTTGATCCTATCAAGGTAGCCGAAGGCAAGTATTTATCGGATGAACTTACCATTCACTATGGTTTGATCCCCCGTACCAACCGCGGTATTTTCTGCATCAACGAACTTCCCGATCTAGCGGAAAGACTCCAGGTAGGCTTGTTTAACCTCATGGAAGAACGTGACGTACAGATTCGTGGTTACCGGATTCGCCTGCCTGTAGATATTCTACTTGTTGCCAGCGCTAACCCAGAGGATTATACCAACCGTGGACGCATAATTACTCCTCTTAAAGATAGGTTTGGTTCTCAAGTCAGGACGCACTATCCGACTAGCATTCGCGATGAAATCACCATTATGGATATGGAGCGACGCCAGTTTACGGAAACAGGCATCGAGAATTTTACACCGCCATACATGAAAGAAATTCTGGCAGAAATCACCCACCTGGGGAGAAAGAGTCCCGATATTAACCAGCGCAGCGGCGTCAGTGTCCGCATCTCTATAATGAACTTTGAGACTATCGTGTCGAACGCGGTCAGGCGCGCGGTCACATTGGGTGAAAAGATGGCGGTACCACGCATATCCGATTTACCCTTTATCTACTCATCGATGGGCTCAAAAATTGAGCTCGAAGGTTTCGAAGAAGCCAAGGAAAGTAAGATCATCGACGACCTGTCGCGCAAAGCAGTATTCAACGTATTTAACCGTCGTTTTCAGGTGTTAAATCTGGAACCGATTATCGCTCAATTCACTGAAGGTATAAGCGTTGAAGCTGGTGATATGATGCCTGCAAAAAATTATATGCGTATTACTAAAGAAATCAACGGCTTATTAGATGTCGTAAAACGAATAGCTGATACGGAAAGACCTGAGATCTTAGCTTCTGCAACAGAGTTTATCCTCGAAGGGCTACACGTTAATAAACGACTTAATAAGACAAAGACCGAAGGCAAAGTGATGTACCGCAGGTAAGTACCATGAAAAGTTATCGCTATTCAGAATGGGACGGTACCCAGAATATCCCGGAACTTGATAAAGACGACCTCATGAATGAGCTCGCCAAGGGTTTAATGCAGGACGGAAACTTATCTTATTCTCTCTGGAAGATGCAAAGGCAGGGATTCCAGGGGCAAGGAAGGCGTTTACCGGGACTGCAGGAATTATTACAGAGGCTTCGCCGCGCCAAGCAGCGCCAGCTCGATAAATACAACCTGTCTTCTATCATGGACGACATCAAACAAAAACTGGAAGATATCTTGAAGACAGAGCGTGATGGTATCCAGAAAAAAATTGATGATGCCAAACAAAAAGCCGACAAAGGTTCTCCTGATGTTAGTCCGGAAGTCGGGCAACGATTGCTGAAACGCATGCAGGACATAGCAAAAAGCAGCCTCGAAAAATTGGACAATCTTCCCCAAGACGTCGGCGGCAGGATTAAAGACCTGCTCAATTATGACTTCATGGATGAAAACGCCCGCCAGCAATTCAATGAACTTATGGAAATGCTGAAACGCCACGCCGCTGAACAATATACCCACGAATTAACTCAGCAGATTAAAAACATGGACCCAACCCAGATGGCAGCGTTGAGAAATCTTATAGAAGCCATCAACCAGATGCTGGAGCAGCGCCTTCGCGGGGAAGAACCTGATTTCGACAAATTTATGCAGCAGTTTGGTCAGTATTTTGGCCCCAACCCGCCTAAAAGCCTTGACGAATTAATCGAGCGTATGCAGCAGCAGATGAGCCAGGCGCAATCGCTGTTAGAAAGTATGTCCGACGAGGACAGAAAAGAGCTGGAAAACCTACTTCAAGGCATGCTTGATGAAGCTACTCAATATGAAATGGCAAAGATGGCGGCGAACATGGAGGCTATACATCCCACCGAACGACAGCCGCGCAACTATCCTTTTTCAGGGGAAGAATCTATCTCCTATACCGAAGCCCTGAAGCTAATGGAAAAGCTCCAGGAGATGGACAGCCTCGAAGGTCAGATCAAAGATGCCCAGTTCGACCGTAATCTCGATACAATCAATGAACAGTCAGTACGAGAACTGCTTGGCGAAGAGGCTGCAACCGAGTTAGAGCGTATAAAGGAAATCACGAAGGTTTTGGAAGACGCCGGTTATATTCGCCAGAAAGGAAAAGGTTACGAATTAACACCACTTGGCATGAGAAAAATTGGAGAAAAGGCTCTTCGCGACGTCTTTGCGCAGCTACAAAAGGACAGGCTTGGGGGACACAGGCTTGACGAAAAGGGACCTCTTGGTGAGCGCGCTATCGAAACTAAAAAATACGAGTTCGGTGATACGTTGGATATCGACTTGAAACAAACCATTATGAACGCGCTCCTTCGTGAACCGCAACACCCACCGGTTAAGCTGACTCCCGATGACTTTGAAGTATTCGAAACCGAACAGCTTACCAGGTCAGCGACAGTTTTATTACTTGACCTTAGTCTTTCAATGCCCATGCGTGGTAATTTTTATGCCGCCAAACAGGTTGCAATGGCATTGGATAGTCTCATACGTTCGCAATATCCAAGAGACAGCCTTTACATCGTTGGATTTTCATCTTATGCACGTGAAATCAAAAAAGACGACTTGCCCACCATGAACTGGGATGAGTTCGATCCGTATACAAATATCCAGCAAGGGCTGGCGCTGGCACGCAAGCTATTAGTCAAAGAACGCTGCCAGAACAAACAGGTCATACTCGTATCGGACGGCGAACCAACCGCACATATGGAAGGCGGACAAATTTTCTTCCAATACCCTCCGAGCACGCGCACGATTCAACTGACATTGAGAGAAGTCGAATATTGCACCAAGGCTGGAGTCACAATTAATACCTTTATGCTGGGTGAGAGCTATTTTTTGAATGCATTTGTAACCAGGGTGGCACAGATAAATAAGGGCAGGGTATTCTTCACCAGCGCTGACAACCTTGGGGAATACATGCTGGTGGATTACATTTCTAACAAAAAGAAAGGCGTGCGATATTAGTTATCGGCACGCCTCAATTTTATACGCTAAAACGAATTCTGAATTTAACTTCCCGCTGCAAGAGCTTGCTTTTGTCTGATATAGAAATCCGCAAATCTAGATGCGGTACGTGCGGCAGATTCAATAGAATCAAAAACAGGTAATCCCTTAGCTATTACCGCCTGACGCATCTCGAGCAGTTTTTTGGCAGCGTCCCCGGTGTCGTCGTTCAGATGTCTTCCACGATCATCAACCACAACAAACAAAGGTTTTTTAATGTCTTCGAATCCCATTCGGTCGAACATGTCTTTTAAATTGTTCGGAGGTCCCATCCCCGGTCGATTGTTACCACGCCAATTAGGCGGATTTACGAACATTAACAGTAAATCAAAACCAGGATGACGGGACATCATCCCTGCAATTTCTGAGATGTTGTTATCAGCACCCATTGAAATTGAAAAATCAACCGGATTGTTGATCCAGTCCCAGATTGGATTACCTTTAGCCTTCATTTCTTCACGGATTTCCTGCGGGAAAGGAATCACATCGAGCCCGGCTTCTTCACATAGGTCAGCCGACATTACACTAGTACCGCCGCTGCCGCCGGCGACTCCTACACGCTTCCCATAAATTGGTGGTAAGTAGTAAAAAGCGGCTGCCATATCGAGGAGCTCATCTATTGTTGAGACTTCGATCGCGCCCGCTTGTTTGACGATGGAATGCCAGATTTCCATTGCACCTGCCAGTGAAGCTGTATGAGAAGCTGTGGCACGAGTGCCCGCTTTACCACGACCACCCTTGATGATAATGACAGGCTTCTTTAAAGTGGATTGAGATAAGGTTTTAAAGAACCGTTTGCCGTCCTTAACACCCTCGATGTACATAAGTATAATTTTAGTTTCTTCGTCTTCGGTGAAGTATTCGAGATAATCGCTTTCGTTCATGTCGATCGCATTACCATAGCTAATTCCTTTGCTGAAGTGCATACCTTTGGTAAGTCCCATCTCGATGATTTCACCTGTGACTGAGCCGCTCTGTGAAGCTAACCCGATAGGTCCAGACTCTTTCGGCATACTGTTATTAAAAGATATGCCCCAAGCAGGGTAATACACCCCCATGCAATTAGGCCCAATAATACGAATATTAGCCGCTCGGGCTCGTCTTAATACCTCTTTTTCGAGGGCAATTGCATCAGGTCGGCCTGTTTCACTAAAACGTGCAGTAAAAAAATGAATACCTTTGACTCCCTTGGCAGCGCAGTCGTCGAGCAAAGCCAGTACTTGGGTCGCAGGGATCGAGGAGATAACAAAATCGACGGGGCCAGGAATATCCCGAACTGTAGCATATGCTTTTAGCCCGAGGATTTCTTTACCGGCATACTTAGGATTGACCGGATATATTTTACCTTTAAATCCGAGTTCCTGCAGTGGCGTTACAAAACCTGCGCCACGCCCATCCTCTGATGCTCCAGCAACGGCGATTGAATTCGGGCGCAGAATTTCGTGTAATGGGTGACGCGACATAAAAAAGCCTCCTACTCAATTAACTCAATGTGAAAAACACGGAATCGAATCAACTATCTGTTATGCATATGATAGACATTATGTGTACTGATTTCATATTTAATCATACACAAAGCTACATCACGTGTGCAAATATGATAGAATAACTCTGTTTCAGATACTCCCGTAAAAGTCTTATGTGAGCGACTCGTGCGAAGGCTCTATATGAGAAAATTAAATAAACATACATGGATTCAATCGGTCATCCTGGCTGCTATCCTTATAATAACATCGTTATTACCTGGCTGCTCTCGACCCCCAGTTGCAGAATTTGGAGCTAGCATTACGGTTGGACAAGCTCCCTTGGTTGTAGAATTTATCAACAAATCAAAAAATGCTGATGATTTCCACTGGGATTTTGGCGATGGCACCGTCAGCGAATCTGTGGATACCACTCCCATTAAGCACCAATATACTAAAGCTGGTTCATTCGAAGTCGTGCTTAGTGCGTCGGTAAAAAAGGGTGACAATTCACTTGTTAATACTTCAACACTTACTATTGAGGTAAATCATGGTCAATTAGCGAAGGTGGATATTTTACCAGACCAGATACAAGCACCATGTGGTACTGTTCAAAAGTTCGTCGCTGAGGCAATAGACGCGTATGGTAATCCAATTCCCGAAGCGCAATTCTATTGGTCAATTACTACCGATGCTGGAAGTATTGACAGCATCGGCACAGTTGTTCCTTCCACACATACCGGCACATATCTGAATTCTGTCAAGGTTATTGCAAAACTTGATAATAAATCTGTTGAAGATACCGCTTCAATATTAATCGTTCCCGGATCCCTACATCGAGTTTTAGTGATACCCCAGGCAGCTTCTCTTAACCCGGGGGAAAGTCGCCAGTTTTCTGTTGAAGCACTGGATGCATACAATAACCAAATTACAGATGTTCAACTTCTTTGGCAAGTGTCTCAGGGCACAGGAATAATCAATCAGAATGGATTGTTTACTGCAGGAGGCACTACAGGTTTCTTTGATCCCGGCATTTCTGTAACCGCTAAAGTAGGGACTGATTCTGTCACTACATCCTCTTCACTAACCATCAGATCGGGAACGATCTCTCCATCAGGTACGCAAGTATTGCGTGTCAATCTGGGAGGCGAACCCAACACAATAGATCCCAGCCGTGCATCCTGGGCTCTTGAGCGCTCTGTAATTATGCAGTGCTTTGATGGTTTACTGGCGTTTAATCCCGATCTACGTTTAAAGCCAATGGTTGCCAAGGAGATCCCAACAATCGCTAATGGAGGCATTTCTTTAGATGGAAAGACTTATACATTTAGATTGAGGACGGACGTAACCTGGAGCGATGGAAAGAAAGTAACTGCCAGGGATTTCGAATACGGCATTAAGCGGATGCTCAGCCCTGAACTAGGAGCAGAATACGCTTCATTTTATTTTGATATCGTAGGGGCGGCGAATTATTATTCTGCCAGGGAGAAAACTCCAGTTGAGAAAGTGTTACTCAGAGATGCTATTGGCGTCAAGGCAAAAGACGACTATACTCTGGAAATCGTATTAACCAATCCACGTCCGACTCTACTTAATTTAATGGCGTTAACTCCTTCATATCCCATTCGCGAAGATGTAGTATCTCAGTTTGGGGACAAGTGGGTAGAGCCGCCTTTTTATATTGGCAATGGTCCTTTTGTTTTGAAAGAATGGGTCCACAACGACCACATGACTTTTGTGCGGAATGACAATTACTGGGGAGATAAGCAGTATCTTACCCAAATCGACTTTAAGATGATCACTGATGCAAATATTGCGTTAGCTGCTTACCGTAATAACGAACTCGACCAGTCTGGCGTGCCGGGCGGCACAGAGAAAGCTACTATGGCGGACCCGATTTTGAGCAAAGATATTGTTCGAGATACGCAATTGGTTACCTACGCTTTTCAATTTAATGTCCTTAAAGCGCCGTACAACAATAAATTGTTTAGACAGGCACTTGCCACGGCTATTGACCGGACAGCTTTTATCGATCAGGTGAGAGGAGGTGTCGGTACACCGGCTTTTAGTTTGATTCCCCCAGATATGCCGGGCTACAATTCAGAATTAGGTAAACAATATGCATTTAATCCCACCAAGGCTAAAGAACTCCTGGCTCAGGCAGGCTACTCTGATCCCACGACCATAAATATCAAATTCCAATATTCAAATTCAGGTATCAATCCGGCTATAGCTGCTTTTCTTAGAACTCAATTAAAAAATAACCTTGGAATTGATTTGACTCTCGAATCGATGGATCCCAAAACATACACCCAATTGGTCAACAGCAAGCAATTCGATTTTTGTTACGCTGGTTGGGGATCTGATTATCCCGACCCAGACAACTGGCTGCCTCAACTATTTACCACCAATGCGGCTAACAATAAAACCGGTTACAGCAATTCGCAGTTTGATACTTTAGCAGCTCAAGCTTTGAAGGAGTGTGATGAAACCAGCCGTCTTCAATTCTGGGCAAATGCTCACGCAATTGTCGTCGAAGATTGTCCCATGATATTTCTCTATCATCGGGATATTTTTGTCTTGAAGAAGTCCTGGGTTAATGGAGAGAAAACAACCGGGATGGACGGACAAATCCCTGGGGACATGTATTTCCGTGAAATATATATTGAGCGTTAAAATTATACGTAAGCTTGACTGCACAATTTGATTTGAATACTTGAAAATAGAAAGTCGATAATGAAGGTTTCTTACCGTTTTCTGATTATTACAGTCCTTTTTGTCACCTGCTTGATAACAGCAAATATTATCGGAAGCAAGGTAATTGCTTTTGGGTTTGTAAACTTACCAGCGGCTGTTGTTCTCTTTCCTTTTAGCTATATATTCGGAGATATATTGACCGAAGTTTATGGTTATCAGCAAGCCCGCCGCGTGATCTGGCTGGGTTTTTTATGTAATCTTATATTTGTCGTTTTTGCCTGGATCGGACAGAAGCTACCGCCTGATCCACAATGGACAAACCAATCGGCTTATGAAGCGATTCTTGGCTATACACCGCGATTGCTCGCAGCATCGTTTCTCGGGTACCTAGCCGGCGAATTCGGAAACTCATTTGTGCTCGCCCGGATGAAAATTATTACAAAAGGCAAATGGCTGTGGTCGCGCACAATTGGCAGCACGATTGTCGGACAGGGGTTAGATACGGTTATTTTTATTACCGGCGCTTTTTGGGGTGAGCCTTTTTTCACGCCGATGATGATTTTATACCACTGGTCTGCTAAGGTCTTGATCGAAATTCTAGCAACACCTCTTACTTATGCTACCGTGAATTACTTGAAGAAAAGAGAGGGTGTTGACACTTACGATACTGCAATCGATTTCAATCCGTTTATATTTTGGCGTAAAGAAAAAAATTCCAGCGCTGATATACGGCGGTGAGAGATGACTGGACCACGCTTGAAATTCATCGTCGACCATAACGTCGCGAAGCTTGCACGCTGGTTGAGAATGATGGGATATGATACCACCGTCTTTAGCGAGATCGATGATTGGCAGATGATACGGACTGCGTTGTCAGAAAATCGCATAATAATTACCAGAGATACCGGAGTGATAAAACGACGCGTCATCACATCAGGAAAACTCAAGGCACTACTCGTAATCGGGGATGATCCAGAAAACCAAATCAAGCAAGTCGTAAATGCGTTTCAACTTGATACTCGAAAGTCGCTAACACTTTGTATAGAGTGTAATGTATCTTTAGTATCCATAGACCAAGAGGCGGCAAAATCACGAGTTCCACCTTATGTGTACCAGACTAAAAATAAGTTTTTCGAGTGTCCAGTCTGTCACCGGGTTTACTGGCAGGGCACCCACTGGGAAGCGATGCAGCAAACACTTAAGAAATTAGACAATACAAATAACCCTACTGAAAAACAAATAATAGACCAGAAAAACAAAATCTCGGATAAAAATTAAATCCAGTAAAATATTACGGGAGTGGAAGATGGTGCAGCCCTCTTTATTAACAACCCTTGCCCTTGTAGGTATGGCGAGGGTAAGAGCTTGCCCCGTACTTGATACGGGGGTGTGGGTCGTTGTGTCAGAATCGTACATGCGAATTAAAACCTAGATCAGCTTTAACAGGAGTGATAACTATCAGGCTACTAATTATTACATAACTATTGACCTAAGGCTAAGCAATTGGTACACTGGGCATAAGCGAACCTTTTCAAAAGACCGAGAAATCCAAAAAGAAATAGTCTCTACCTGAAAGGAGGGAACGATGTTCTTAGCGATTGATATCGGCAACACTAATGTCACTCTTGGTATCTTTGAGGGCGAAAAACTCCGATGTACTTGGCGGCTTGAAACAGATATCCATCGAATGCCAGATGAATACGCCTCTACCATGCTGAATCTCATGATTTTTCAGCGAATTAAGGTGACTGATATCAAGGAAATAGCCCTATGCAGCACTGTTGCTCCACTCATTCCAATTTTCACTGAATTGCTAAAGAATTACCTCAATATCACGCCGTTGATTGTTGGACCCGGAGTCAAAACTGGCACTCGCATCCGTATGGATAATCCCCGGGAAGTTGGTTCCGACCGTATTGTTAATACTGTAGCTGGTTTCCGCCTTTATGGCGGGCCAACAATTGTCGTTGACCTTGGTACGGCAACTACATTTGATACCATCTCCAAAGAAGGTGATTTTATCGGCGGCGCGATCGCACCCGGCCCGATGACAGCTGCTGAAGCATTGTTCTCACGGACAGCGGCCTTACCGCGCATACAGTTCGTTCATCCCCAGAAAGCTATCGGTACAAATACGATTACAGCAATGCAATCAGGCATTATGTTCGGCTATACCGGGCTAGTGGAAGGCATAGTTGCCCGCATCGAAAAGGAATTAGGTGAAAAAGCAACTGTTGTCGCTACTGGTGGCTATGGAAGTATTTTTGCGAAAGAAACAAATATTTTTAACGTCGTTAATCCTGATATCACCCTCATCGGACTGCGAATGATCTACCAGATGAATCAGACATAATTGATCTGTCTTTGCGAGTGAATGCGAAGCAATCTCAGGGAGGTGGAGGAAAATGACAGGAGGAAAGAAAGATGCTGAAAAATAAAACAGTGGTTCTTGGTGTTACCGGCGGCATCGCCGCTTATAAAGCCGCTGATCTAGCAAGTAAGCTCTCCCAGGCTGGCGCTGTTGTGAAAGTCGTCATGACCAAATCAGCCACAGAATTTATCCAGCCAATGACTTTCGAAGCCCTTACTGGTAACCCTGTCGTGACTGAAATGTTTGGGCCCGACGCTCCCCTCGGTATTACTCATATCATATTAGCAGACACTGCGGATATTGTTGTGATCGCGCCTGCCACTGCCAACGTCATTGCTAAAATCGCTGCCGGTATTTCAGACGATATGCTTACATGTGTCGTGCTGGCGACAAAAGCTCCGGTCGTTATCGCACCTGCAATGCATAATAACATGTACACCAATCCGATCACTCAAGAAAACATCGAGATCTTGAAAAAGACCGGTTTTCACGTTATTCCAGCCGCACATGGGCGACTGGCTTCAGGCGATATTGGATATGGACGATTACCAGATACAACTGAAATTATGGGACATATCCAGATGGTGTTGGGGAAAAACGGTGATCTCGCTGGTAAACGTATTGTAGTTACTGCCGGCGGTACCCAGGAAGCAATCGATCCGGTCCGCTTTATCAGCAACCGTTCATCAGGCAAGATGGGATACGCCGTGGCAGAAGCAGCGCGGGACAGAGGGGCACAGGTAACGTTAATCACTGCCCCGACTTCTTTGCCTGACCTGGTCGGAGTAGATATAGTAAAAATAAAAAGTGTTGTTGAGTTACGTGACGAAGTTGTCAAGGCAGTGAAAAAGGCTAATGTACTTATTATGTCGGCGGCTGGAGCAGATTTCATTCCGAAGACGGTAGCCACCCAGAAAATCAAAAAGAGTGATGCCGGACTTACATTGGAAATGGTAAAGGCTCCGGATATCCTGAGTGAAATCAAAGAAGGTAAGTTCATCAAAGTTGGATTTAAAGCAGAGACCCAGAACCTGGTGGACAATGCTAAAGAGAAGTTATATAAAACGAACCTTGATTTGATTGTTGCCAACGATGTCACTAAAGAGGGAAGCGGTTTCGGCACGGATACAAACGAGGTCACTATCATCAATAAAAAAGGCGAGTCCGAACAGCTGCCATTAATGTCCAAGCGGGATGTTGCGGATAAGATACTGGATAGGATTGTGAAGCTGCTGGGAAAAAAGAAATAGAGTCAAGCATATCCGTCGAGCAGGCGTCCTGCTTACCGTGTGTCGTCGAGCAAGCGTCTCTGCTTGCGGCCATAGAAGATTTTGAATAATGGAACCAAAAGATAGACTTAAACCAGTACACGAATTCCGCATATATCGGAGGAAATATCCTCATTGGGAACTACCAGGCAGTGTGTATTTCATAACATTCAATTCCGAAAATAAATTCCCATTCTCAGACGATACTAAAGACATTATTCTTGAAACCTTTCATTTCCACGATGGGAAAAAGTATATATTGCACGCAGGCGTCGTCATGGATACGCACTCGCATTGTATCTTACAGCCACTAGAAGAAACCAAAGGAGTTTTTTATAGTCTGGCAAATATCATGCATAGCATAAAAAGCTTTTCAGCTAACCGTATCCAAAGACATCTAAATGAAAAAGGAACAGTCTGGCAGCACAAAAACTACGACCGAATAATAAGAGACGAAAAAGAGTATTACCAAGAGATGGATTACATAGCTAATAACCCGGCAAAGGCCGGGCTTGTCAAGAGATCGGAAGACTACAGGTGGCTGTATATAAATCACAAGCACGGAGGCTTGTGACGACGTAAAATATATCGTCCTCGTCGATCAAGCGTCCCTGCCTGCGGGCGTTGACATATCACACTCACTTATGGTAACTTAACTTTAATGATAAGAATCAATTTATACGTCGTAGTTACCTAGTTAAGCCGGCAAGTGGGACAGACGCCCACCATAAATTTTGGCCGTCCCACGAGGACGGCTTTTTTGTTGGTATAGAGCTCTCGAAAGCTAGTATGGAGTATTAAAATGACAGACACGCCGTTAATAGAACCTGAAATGCCTAAAGCTTACGAGCCTCAAAAAGTCGAAGATAAATGGTATCAATTTTGGCTGAAAAACAACTATTTTCGGGCCGAAATAGACCATAATAAAAAGCCGTTCACAATCATTATGCCTCCGACTAACGTTACCGGTGAATTACATATAGGACATGGTCTTACGATGACTCTCGAGGATATTATGGTACGTTGGCACCGGATGAAGGGCGATCCTACACTCTGGCTTCCAGGTTTCGATCACGCCGGCATTGCCACACAGGTAGTCGTTGAAAGAGAGCTCGCCAAAGAAGGCACTGATCGCCACAAGATTGGCAGAGAAAAATTCGAGCAGAGAGTCTGGAAATGGGCGCGTGAATATTTGGAGACTATTAAAGAGCAAAAATATAAACTCGGTTGTTCTGCAGACTGGTCACGCGAGCGTTTCACGATGGATGAAGGTCCTAGCAAAGCAGTACGTACAGCTTTCGTTAATCTTTATAAAAAAGGGTTAATCTATAAGGGCGAACGTATCATTAACTGGTGTCCGCGCTGCGCTACCGCTCTTTCCGACCTGGAGACAGAACACGTAGACGTCAGTGGTAATCTCTGGTACGTACGTTATCCACTTGAAGATGGTAGCGGCTTTGTCACCGTTGCTACCACACGCCCGGAGACTATCCTGGGTGATACCGCTGTTGCAGTTAATCCTGAAGACGACCGTTATAAAAATGTTGTAGGTAAGAAAGTTATATTACCTTTTGTCAATCGACATATCCCGATTATTGCCGATGAAGCCGTTGAAACAGGTTTTGGAACAGGTGCCGTAAAAATCACGCCGGCGCACGATCCGGTTGACTTTGAAGTTGCTCAACGCCATAAATTACCGCTAGTTCATATCCTTAATAACGATGGTACGATGAACAGGAATGCCGGACCTTATGAGGGAATGGACCGGTTTAAATGCCGGGAAGCAATTGTCACTGACCTTGAAAAGAGTGGGCAGCTTGTCAAAATCGAACAATATGCTCACGCGATCGGCCACTGCCAGCGGTGCCATACGATTGTTGAACCGCTAGCTAGTAAGCAATGGTTCGTTTACATGAAACCACTCGCTAAGCCTGCTATTGATGCTGTAATTGATGGGCGTGTGAAGATTATCCCCGAACGCTTTGATAAAGTGTACCTCAACTGGATGGAGAATATCCGTGACTGGTGTATCAGCCGGCAGCTCTGGTGGGGACACAGGATCCCTGTCTGGTACTGTAAGGATTGCGATAAAATGACGGTAGCCGTAGAACCGCCTGCAAGGTGCCAGCACTGCGGAAGTAAGAATATCGAACAGGATCCAGACGTTTTGGATACCTGGTTTAGTTCGGCTTTATGGCCTCATTCCACTCTCGGTTGGCCTGATAATACAGAGGACCTTCGTTATTTTTATCCGACGACTGTCATGGAAACTGCCTACGATATTTTATTCTTCTGGGTTGCCCGTATGATAATGATGGGAATCGAAGATACAGGGAAAATTCCGTTTCATACCGTCTACTTGCACGGCCTAATCCGCGACGAAAAAGGCGAGAAAATGAGCAAGACCCGCGGTAATGTGCGTGATCCGGTTGATATTGCTTCCGAATATGGAACGGATGCCATGCGCTGTGCTTTTCTTACCGGTCTAGCCCCTGGCGCCGATAGCAAACTCACAGATGTGAAACTTGAAAACGGCCGTAACTTTGCCAATAAGCTGTGGAACGCTACTCGATTTGTATTGAGAAGCTTTCCGGTCGGTCAAATTGACCTGAAAATTAAACATGGTTCTTTACCAACTGAAGATCGGTGGATTCTAAGCCGTCTTAACAGCACGATCGCCTCTGTGAACAAAGCTTTAGAAGAATTCCAGTTCGGTGAAGCTTTAAGCCAGATATATGACTTCCTGTGGAGTGAGTATTGCGACTGGTACATTGAGTTAGCGAAAATCCGCTTGAGGCCTGAATCAAAAGAAACCTCCCCGTTGCCTGTACTGGTGCATGTTCTTGAAGCCTCGTTACGCCTGTTGCACCCGTTTATGCCATTTCTAACTGAAGAGCTCTGGCAAAACCTCAAACACCGATTACCTGACGATTGGCAAAAAACGGAATCAATAATGATTTCCAATTATCCTCGTACAGATACAAAAATGTTGGATACAAAATCTGAACAGGTTATGGATACTATCATTGACATTATACGCACGATCCGTAACACCCGCTCGGAATATAAAGTAGAACCCAATCATTGGGTGACAGCTGAAATCTACAGTGGTGACCTGACTCGATCTATTACTCCTTATTTAGGAGCAATGCAAATCCTGGGGCGTGCAAAGCCTATTTTCATTCATGAAAATCGATTGAAAAATACTATTAGACAAAACGCCATCATATCTGTTCTTAAGGACACAGAAATAGTAATTCCAATGGAGAGCATGGTTGACATCGGAGCTGAAAAAGATCGGATTAAGAAAGAGATTGACCAGCTTGAGTTGGATATAGCTCGTCTTGAATCACGACTTGCTGATAGCTCGTTCTTGGGCAAAGCACCCACACAGGTAATTGCTAAAGAGAAAGAAAGACTGGTTGAAAGAAAAGACCGTTTGGAACGACTGCGTCAACAGATAGAGAAAATTGATTAAAAGGTTTGTCCCGCAATTGTAGACGTTTGTCCATTGAGAAGATGGTCAGGTAATCCGTGGCGTTGCACCCAATCGAGAGCTTTCCGCGTATCACTGGCAACTTTTTCTTTATCGCTGTATTTCAAGCGGTATTTAAAAAGCCAGTACGTAAACTCTTTCAATTCTCCCAGGCTCATTGACTTAAGTCGACGGCGGTGCTTTTCTTTGCGGAATTTTTCAAGAAGGACCGACTCTTTTTCTCCATAAACCCGATGGAAAGCTTCATCGGCATTATCCCTGTCTGTAATATATCCAGCCACGTGCCTTTCTTTACGGATCTCGTCTTTTACTGATAGTACCAGAGCTCTCTCTACCGTCACCCCGTAGTAATAATTTAGATATTGTCGATATCTTACAGATCCTACATGATTGCGGAATTGCTCATTATTTATATCAAGTGGATGCTGGTTATGCAGGAGCAGTGCATTTTTCTCAACGTCAGGAATCAATCCGTCAACAGTTTCGCACAACCGTTCTGCGAGCAGCTGCCAGTCGAAAGCTTCCCCATCTATAAGATAGCAGTAATTATGACCTTGGTATGTTTCTTCTGCTGAGCTCCACATTTTTATAGCTGCCAACAGAGCAATATACCAGTGTTCACCTGACACAATCGCTGCGTGGAAGCGTCGGATGACTTCTTCATCACATGAAGTCAATCTTATGGACCCATTATCATTATCGGGACTTTTCAATTTTTTCTTCCGCGATTTCTGATTTTAATCTTTCGATAAGTTGAAGCTTACCGGTAGTTAGAATTTCCTTGATTTTCTTTTCAATAGCATCCCCGACACCGGGAATTTCCCGCAGACGATTTTCGTTTGACATCATGGATATGTCTTCAGGCAATTTCTCTATTTCTTCAGCTACTTTACGGTATGACCTGATTTTGAACCAGTTCTCTTTTTTTTGTATGAGGAGGTCGGCTAATTCACGAAAAATAGCAGCGATTTCTAAATTGGTCATATATTCTTAACCTTTGGTAATGTTAAAATCGCCAAGGTATTTAACTAACATATTTCGGTTATTTATAAAATTTACAAACTTTCTGTCATTCGTCCAAAATTCACACTGTATTGACTCTGAAACCGCCAAGTAAAACATGTCGTAACACACTGGCACGTTGATTTGAGATGATAAACGCCATGCTGCTTTAATGATTTCCACTCCATCTATTATTGTTACTGGTATCAAGGAAAAGATTGAAAATGCTTCTTCTCCTTCCTGTTCCGTAATGTGTTTGAAATAAACGCGTCTTCGTATCGCTGATGTGACTTCTGCGTGAAATAATGCTGGAGCAACCATTTCAATATCTGCCTGATACCATATCTTTCTTATTGCGTCGGCTTTGCTGCTATTTGGTTCTTCGAAAAGCCATGAGATAGCGACGCTTGCATCGACGCATACTCTATCCGATTTCACGCATCCGCTCCTCGCGTATTTCCTGGATTAATTTTGCGGAATTTATTGGTTTAACTCCTCTGGCTTTCATTCTGTTGCGAAGAGCCTTAGCACGGATCACCCACTCTTCGTCTTTTTTCGTGTCTCTACTACCGAATTGGAGATGACTCAAGTCACTTCGCTTAATAAAAAGCTGATTACCAAGCTTTTGCGAAGGTAATTTCCCTGACCATATCCATCTTCTGATTGTTTCAGGATTCTTGGCGCACTCCTTGGCGGCTTCCTTGACTGAAATATATTCTCTGTCGATATCGATAGCCATCTAGATCCACCTTAATAGTAGTAGTCTACTACTATATATTAAAAGATATTATCGATCGAGTCAATTCGATCCAATCATTTATTTTCCACAGCACTGCTTATATTTTTTACCGCTGCCACAGGGACAAGGATCGTTTCGACCAACTTTCTTGCCATCGACTTTTGCTGATTGCTTAACGTCGTTTCCTCGGCTGGCAGCCGCGACCTTTGCCATTGGAGACACCGGTTGTTTTATAGCCTGGACAGCAGGTCGAGTCTGCTGTTGGGTTCCTTTTTGCTGCGGAGGTTGTCGCTGAATATTAACGTGGAAAATCATATGAACGACATCATGACGTATGCTTGCAGTCAGACTGTCAAAAAGTACTCCCGCTTCTCTCTTGTAGTATGCCAACGGGTCTTGCTGTGCAACAGCTTGCAGACCCACACCTTGACGCATGTAATCCATCGTAGTCAGGTGGTCAACCCACAGATTATCGACAACACGCAGCATAACCAATTTTTCTAACATTCTCATATTGTCGGTGCCGACTGCTTTTTCCAATTGTTCGTAAAGAGATTCTGCATTTTTCATCAGGCGTTCTTCAAGCTCATCTGATGGTATAGAACTGATCGATTGAACATTCAGGTCTTTAGGCAGTGGCATAATGGTACCCAGCTCAGCGAGCATGGTCGTTTTTTCTTCATCGCTTGCATCAATGCTGTAATGTGCAGCGACGATGTTTTGAATTTCTTCCTCGACCATCGATAGGATGTTGGATTTCAGGTCGGCATCACTTAGAATTTTACGCCGTTCCGCATAGATGATTCCGCGCTGAGTGTTGATAACATCGTCATATTCCACAAGATGTTTTCGGATATCGAAATGGTAGCCTTCAACACGTACCTGGGCGCTTTGAATAGTGTTGCTTACAAGTTTATTTTCGATGGGGATATCTTCGCCAACCCCTGCCCATTCCATGATTGTTTTAATACGGTCACCACCGAACCGTTTCATCACATCGTCTTCGAGAGATACGTAGAAACGAGAACTTCCCGGGTCACCTTGACGGCCGGAACGACCACGCAGCTGGTTATCAATACGACGAGCCTCATGACGTTCGGTGCCGATCACATGCAAGCCACCTAGTTTGACTACCTCGTCGTGTTCTTTTTGCCAGTCCTGAAGATCCCTTTCAGATAGACTGCCGCCGAGGATAATATCGACGCCGCGGCCTGCCATATTGGTAGCAACGGTAACGGCTTTAAGCTTACCAGCCTGGGAAATGATAACCGCTTCTTTTTCGTGCTGCTTGGCATTCAAAACTTCGAGCTTTACTCCACGCCTTTTTAACATGTCGCTAAGAATTTCAGATTTTTCGATAGATACCGTACCAAGAAGAACAGGCCGACTTTCTGCGTACATTTGTTCGACTTCTTTTACGACAGCTTTAAATTTTGATTCCTCATTCTTATATATCTGGTCGGATAGGTCTTTGCGAATCATAGGTTTGTTGGTTGGGATCTGCACAACTTCAAGTTTATATATCTTGTGAAATTCTTCAGCCTCGGTTATGGCTGTACCAGTCATGCCAGCCAGTTTACTGTACATGCGGAAATAATTCTGGAAAGTAATTGTCGCATAGGTCCGCGATTCCTCTTTTACCCTCACCCGCTCTTTAGCTTCGATAGCCTGGTGTAATCCTTCTGAATAGCGCCTTCCATGCATCATTCTTCCGGTAAATTCATCGACGATAATAATCTGTCCGTCTTTGACAACGTATTCTTTATCACGATGGAACATGAATTGGGCTTTTAGAGCATTGTCAAGATAACGGCTGAGTGCGGCATTCGACGGATCATAAAGATTTGGTGAATTCAAAACTCCCTGGCTGAGAAGCCAGCCTTCCATGCGGCTGATGCCAGTATCGGTAAGGCTCACGGACTGATGTTTTTCATCTATAGTGTAGTCATCGTCCTTTTTGAGATTTGGCACGAGGCGTGCAAAAACTTGGTACTTCGGAGTAGCTTCTTCAGCTGGTCCGCTGATGATAAGCGGCGTTCTGGCTTCATCGATAAGTATATTATCAACTTCATCGACGATGGCATAATTTAACTCACGCTGTACGCAGTTTTTCAGATCGATAACCATATTATCGCGTAAATAATCGAACCCAAATTCATTATTTGTGCCGTATATGATATCAGCTAAATAGGCTTCCTTACGTGTAATAGGTCGCATATGAGGCCAGCGCTTATCCTCAGCTTCGAATGCCGGATCGAACATAAATGACACGCCGCCCTGGGCTCCGGCTGTCTGCTGCCCCTGGATACTGGCGACGCTCACTCCCAGGGTATAATAAATCGGTCCCATCCAGTTAGGGTCGCGTTTAGAAAGATAATCGTTAACCGTAACCAGATGGCAACCTCTTCCAGCAAGTGAATTCAAATATAATGGAAGGGTTGCCACGAGAGTTTTACCTTCACCTGTTTTCATCTCAGAGATTTTGCCCTGGTGGAGTACCATGCCGCCCATTAACTGGACATCGAAATGCCGTTGTTTGATGGTACGTTTTGCAGCTTCCCGAACAGCAGCAAACGCTTCGGGGATAAGCTCTTCGAGGATAGCGTTTTCAGTTTTCTTCTGTTCTCCATCGAGTTCTGCTATCCTATCCAAATACCGTTTCCGCTGGGCTTCCAGTTCCTCTGCGTCGGTATTTTCAAGACTGCTCGCAATCTTTTGCTTTACCTCTTCGAAACCTGTGCGAAGACCAGATAGTTCCTGCCTGATGCTAGATGTAGCATCGGAGATCCGGTTTTTAAACTCATTGGTCTTAGCCTTCAGTGCCTCCGGGGTAAGCTTTTCATATTCAGGTTCTAGGTCGTTTATGTTATCCACTATTGGTTGCAATCGACGAATTTGTTTTTCGTTCGAATCAACCAGACCTCCAAGCCATTTAATCATGTTATTCCTGTTCCTCTTTGATTAGTTCGCGTGCATCTTCGGCATCTTCCTCTCTAACCAAAATTGTTACCTGTCCCAAGCCGTCTATCGCAAAAACATGTACAGAGGGTGACGCTTGCGCTTTGATAATAGAGGGAATACCGTAAGTATCTAACAATCCCCTGATGATGTTTGCTTCAGCTTCCCCTTTAGCTATATATACTTCAACGTATTTTTTACTCGGGTTCAAACATTGCTCCTACTGAGAGTCCGGTATGAATTCGGTGAATTGCCTCCCCTAGTAACGGAGCAATTGGTAAAACCTTGATTTTATTGGTTTTTTTATCTGCAGGCACCGGTATAGTATCGGCTACTACTACTTCCTTCACAGGGGATTTAGCAATTCTTTCAAACACGTTATCGGAAAAAACGGGGTGTGTCGCGCAGAAATATACCTGTTTTGCTCCGTTTTGTTTGACGATATCCACCGCGTTTACCAGGGAACCGCCCGTGTCAATTTCATCATCGAAAATGATAGCTGTCTCTTTATTAACGTCCCCAATAATATTTAACGTCTCAGTCTTGTCCACGTTGCCCATGCGCCGCTTTTCAATAATAGCAAGTGGCGAATTTAACCTGGTTCCCATATCGCGTGCCCTTTTCGAAATCCCTATATCAGTAGCCACTACGACGCTGTCTTTCAGCTTTTTATTGATAAAATATTCGCTAAGTAAGTATAGAGCCGTAAGTTCGTCTACCGGGATATTGAAAAAGCCCTGTATCTGCGCCGCATGTAAGTCGACCGTTAACAGGCGGTTAGCTCCGGCAACAGTTATCAGGTCGGCGATCAGTCTTGCGGTAATCGGTACGCGGGGCTGGTCCTTTTTATCCGACCGGCTGTAAGCATAATAAGGCACCACTGCTGTAATTCTTTTCGCCGAAGCCCGCTTGAGAGCGTCGAGCATAATGAGCAGTTCCACGAGGTTATCGTTCACCGGACGGCTCAGTGATTGCACGACAAAAACGTCTCGTTCGCGGACATTTTCCAATATTTTTACGAAGGTATTGTCATTTTGGTATTTAAAGACCTCTGCCTGCCCCAATGGGATTCCGAGGTAATCACAGATAGACTTCGCCAATTCTGGATGGGCATTACCGGTAAAAACCTTGAGGTCGTCCATTATTCTCCTTCTTTTTATTGCAAACTTTTAGCACTTACATTATAACACCAGCAGCCACAAACCCGTCTTGCGCCCAAATATCGAATCTCGAATGTCGAATATCGAAATATTGTAAAAACAAATATTAAAAATGAGTGACACAGTAGAGGGACGAAAAAGAATATTGAAAAGTGTAATGATAGGAATGAACAAAATAATTTATAAGCGTGGAATGACCAAGTAACAACGGCCTGTCCGACTTAATCGATGCTCGGTACAGGGAAGCGGGTGCACATCTGTTTTACTTCGTCCCGTACCTGTGCTTCAACCGAAGTATCTCCGAGATGACCGATTATCTTTATTATCCAGGCTGCAATTTGTTTCATCTCGGATTGTCTGAGACCTCGGGTAGTAGCAGACGGTGTTCCCACTCTAATGCCGCCTGTGGTCCAGGTAGATTGCGTATCGAATGGAATCGAGTTGCGGTTCACCACAATACCTGTTCGCTCGAGTGCTTCCTGCGCGTCTTTACCATTGACTCCTGTGCTAGTTAAATCAACCAGTATAAGGTGGTTATCGGTCCCGCCGGAAACTAAACGAAGGCCGTCGTTTCGAAGCGCTTTTGCCAACGTCAGCGCATTATCCAGTACTGCTTTCTGATAATTGTAAAACGCTGGTTGTAAAGCTTCATAAAAGCAGACAGCTTTAGCAGCGATTGAATGGACCAGCGGACCTCCCTGCATCTCCGGGAATACAGCATGGTCGATCTCATGAGCATAGTCTTTTCGACAAAGAATGAAAGCGCTTCTAGGTCCTCGCAATGTCTTATGTGTCGTTGAGGTGACCACATCTGCATATGATACGGGCGTCGGGTGCAGTCCGACTGCCACCAATCCAGCGATGTGTGCCATATCGACCATCAATTTTGCGCCAACTTTATCGGCAATATTACGAAAACGTTCAAAGTCTATGATGCGCGGATAAGAACTTGCGCCTGCGACAATGAGCCTGGGTTTATGTTCAAGAGCGAGTCTTTCCACTTCGTCATAATCAATCCGTTCAGTCTCTTTGGAGACACCATAATGTATGAAATTATATGAACGACCGGAGAACGTAATCTGGTCACCGTGTGTCATGTGACCACCGTGTGCGAGCTTCATTCCCATCACGCAATCGCCGTACTCAAGTAAAGCAAAGTATACTGCCATATTAGCCTGAGCGCCGGCATGTGGCTGTACGTTACCATGATCCGCTTTATATAGCTTATGCAATCTCTCCAGAGCCAGTGTCTCGATTTCGTCTACATTCTCGCAGCCGCCATAATGCCGGTGGTGCGGATATCCTTCGGCGTATTTATCGGTAAGAAACGAGCCTAATGTCTCAAGGACAGCCTTACTCGTATAATTTTCTGAAGCAATGAGATTAATGGTTTCGCGCTGGCGTTTCTTCTCTTGTTCTATTATGCGACTCAGTACAGGATCAGTCTTTTGCAGATAACTCATAATGCCCCCTTGTTAAAGAGAAGTGTACAACGGTCAATTCATGGTGTCAATGAAATCATAGCTTAAGAATTAGCAATCTTAAATGAAATTTCGATTGACTTGAATTCATGAGAGTGCTATCATAGACAAAAGTCAAAAGAGCGAATGGAATAACCATGCAATGTCAGCACTGACCGACCTCTACAAAGAAATTGCCCTCTGCCGCAAGTGCGAGATTGCCAGACACAGGACAATGGTTGTCCCCGGCGAAGGTGCCGAAAATGCTGACATTATGTTCATCGGAGAGGCGCCTGGTTTCAATGAAGACCAGCAGGGACGTCCCTTCGTAGGGGCTGCAGGTCAATTCCTGGAAGAACTACTCGCTTCAATAAATCTCACGCGCCAGCAAGTTTATATCGCTAACGTAATAAAATGCCGTCCACCGAATAATCGTGATCCCTTGCCAATTGAAATATCCAATTGTCAACCCTGGCTTGAACGTCAAATTCAGTTGCTTTCCCCGAAAATTATCGTTACGCTTGGCCGTTATTCGATGGCGAAATATTTTCCGGGAAAAAGCATCAGCAAGATACACGGCACATTTCAGGTTGTGAATGGCTTAACATATTTTGCTATGTACCACCCCGCAGCAGCTCTGCACCAGGGCAACTTGCGATCAGATATAATTAAAGATATCCAGAAACTTCCCGGTCTGCTGAATAAGGTACAAGCCCCGCAAATAAAAGATAGTCCTGAGAAGAATGAACCTCAACAGATGAGCCTTTTTTAAGAATAAGGTTTGTGAGGCTACACATCAACGATGCGGGATAAAGAGATAATTACCCTGGATGAAGCACAGATAGCAGCCGAACGCTTTCTTGAAGACAGGCTCAAAGCTCTTAAACGGCTTTCCATCGATAAAGTGAAACTGACCTCAATCGAAGGAATTGTAGCTTATGATGTCGAAGGAATGGCGATTATTGGAAGCGGCTTTTTCTCCAAGAATATCGAGCGTCCATTCAAAGTCCAGGTTGGCGCCGCGGATGCATCTATTTTAGGATTTGAAACATAAGGAAAAAATGGCAAAACAAAAACTGAAAATAATACCACTCGGCGGACTGAGCGAAATCGGGAAAAATATGATGGTCATCGAGTATGAAGACGACATCATACTGATAGACGCCGGATTAATGTTCCCCGAAGAAGATATGATGGGTGTCGATCTTGTTATCCCTGACATATCATACTTGATGGACAAGACAGATAATATCAAGGCTTTGATCATCACTCACGGTCATGAAGATCATATCGGTGCGATTCCCTACCTGCTCCCTAAATTAGGATGTCCCATTTATGCTACACGACTCACCTGCGGACTCATCTCGGTCAAA
>Ga0315281_10002066_pt1 | contig 29862 bp, 27 predicted proteins | sample YL17G07_0_MG_FD_204540 | JGI IMG/M metagenome (GOLD analysis project Ga0315281, IMG submission 204540) | Sediment microbial communities from Yellowstone Lake, YNP, Wyoming, USA - YL17G07_0 | ecosystem: Environmental > Aquatic > Freshwater > Lake > Sediment | place: USA: Wyoming | collected...
TATCTGGCGGAATTTTGCTACCGCTTCAACCGGCGCTTCTGGGAACCCCAAATGTTTAACCGGATGATCACTGCGTGTCTTAATGCTCAAACCGTTACCTTTTCGGAACTAAGGCAATAAGCGTTTAAAATAATTATCAGGCAACGGCGGTTGTCCTTGGTGGTCTTGGTGGTGAAATTATGGCGGGCGATCTTATAGCCTTGCGGTGATCCAGGTTGCCAGTCGGCTGCCGGAAATAACAAACAAAGAAATGATAAGAACCTCCAGGGCCGCTTTGCGGCTAATAGCCCCCAAGATTAAGGCGGACAGCAGGTCGGTAACAATGGCGAATCCCAGGGCAGCCGCGAATCCCCAGCGTTTCAAGATTGAAACCATGATAATCAACAAGGGAATGCTGACGAGGGTACCTAAAATTACCAGAACAATTAAGTTACATGTGACGTGCCGGTGGCATATATTAGTCATGGCTGCCATGCGAGGGCAAACGATAAACAAGGCGAAAGCTGCCGACGCCAAAACATAAGCAAAAAAATCTTGCGACATAATGACCTCCGTAAGTTTTTATGCTCAGAGAAATGTGGGGATAAGGGTGAGGTGCCCTTACCCCTCGATTGGTTTGGGATCTGCGATCACAGACCCAAAAAAGTCTTGACTTTCTTAAGCACTTCCGGCCGCTGCGTGGGTTCGAATTCCCACATGGCGGTCTGCTGAGGGGCGTCCTTGTCGTCGTCCATGCAGTCGCCGAAGCCGCAGACCGCGGGTTTCTCCCGGGGCGGGCCCAGGATTTGGGCCAGGCTGTCGGAAATTCCGGCCACTTCGCCCCGGACCGGCCAGACGCTCAGGACCAGGTGATCCCGGGCCACCCGCAGGTGCAGGTTGAGGGCCCCCTCCGGGTCGGCGTGGCCCGCCTCGATGCCTTCAAAATTGGTTCCCCTGCGGTCTTCATTTACCTGGAAGTCAAATTTTATGGGCAGCATGTTTCTCCTTGCGCAACATTTTAAGGGAATGGTGGGCAGTGCCCACCCTACATTTCCTTTTCAGCCCCCTTTGGGGGGTTGGGAGGGGTTTTAGGGGAGGGCGGGGGGCACTTACAAAAAAGTCCCCCGGCTCTCCCCTAAAATTACTCCTCCAACTCTTTACCGGCGCAGCGCCGGCACAGGAGGCCGCCTGGAATTTCCCGGTGCCAGCCCTGGAGGACCACCGCCCCGCAGTTCGCACATATGCCCAGGATGGTGGGCGGGCCCTCACCCCAGGTCGGCAGGCCCTTAACGCGCCAGCCGAGCCTCTGGAGCAAACGCCGCCACCAGCCCCGGAGATAATCGGATGCCATCTCTTGCATTATAGCAAAGATCTTGTTATTTTCCATTTATCCAGGGAAATCGAGCTATTTCCCAGCGTGGCCTGAACCGGCAGTTTCCCCAAGGTTTTAGCCTTCTTGCTTTCCATGTTTTCTGCCGCCGCCGGAGATGGCTGACAGATATTCGGGCATGAATTTTCTTTTTGAATCTGTTCACAATATCATGGTATGAAAAGCCACATTTATATAAGAAATCCGGGGAAATCGGAAATTCGATCTATCTAGATAAGGAGAAGAGGGACATGGCGAAGCAAGCAGTCAAGGAAGCCAAAAAGCGTTATTGCTATGCCTTCGAGGAAGGCGACGGCACCAATAAAAAACTCTTGGGAGGCAAGGGCGCCGGCCTCTGCACCATGACCCAGATCGGCTTGCTGGTGCCGCCGGGATTCGTCATCACCACCGATGCCAACCTGGATTACTTCGCCCAGGGGTCCCATTTCCCCCAGGGCCTCATGGACGAAGTGCACGACTACATGTCGGCCCTGGAGGCCAAGACCGGCAAGGGGTTCGGGGACCCCAAAAATCCCTTGCTGATATCGGTGCGCTCCGGCTCCGCCCTGTCCATGCCCGGCATGATGGACACCATTCTTAACCTTGGCCTCAGCGATGAGACCGCCAAAGGCATGGTCGCCCTGACCCAGAACGAGCGGTTCGTCAACGACGCCTACCGCCGGTTCCTGCAGCTCTTCGGCAAAATCGGCCTGGGAGTGCCCGACGCGGAGTTTGACAAGATTTTGGAAGAAGTGAAGGAAAAACACCACGCCACCGTGGACACCGAACTCACCGCCGACGCCCTGGCCGAGGTCTGCGACCGGTTCAAAGACCTGATCAAAAAACAAACCGGCAAGCCCTTCCCCCAGGACCCCTGGGCCCAATTATATATCGCCATTGACGGGGTGTTCAAATCCTGGATGGGTAAGCGGGCCGTGGATTACCGCCGCCAGTTCAATATTACTCCGGACCTGGCCAACGGCACCGCGGTGAGCATCTGCACCATGGTCTTCGGCAACATGGGCAACGATTCGGCCACCGGCGTGGGCTTCACCCGGGACCCGGGCACCGGGGAGAATATCCTCTACGGCGACTATCTGATCAACGCCCAGGGCGAGGACGTGGTGGCGGGCATCCGCACCCCCCGGCCCTTGCGGGAGCTGCGCACCGATATGCCGGCCCTCTACCGGGAGCTGGCTCAGATGCACAATATCCTGGAGAAGCACTACCGGGAAGTGCAGGACTTTGAGTTCACCATTGAGCGGGGCAAACTCTACATGCTCCAGACCCGCAACGGCAAGATGAACGCCTGGGCCCTGTGCAAAACCTCGGTGGACATGGTCAAGGAAGGCCTGATCACCGAGGAGGAGGCCCTGCTGCGGATTGAGCCGGACATGCTGGAGCAGTTTCTGCACCGGCGCATCGACCCCGATGCAAAAATCGAACCCCTGGCCGAAGGCATCTCCGCCTCTCCGGGGGCGGCCACGGGTAAAGTGGTGTTCGACGCCGACCGGGCCGAGCGCCTGGGCAACGCAGGTGAAAGGATCATCCTCACCCGCATCGAAACCAAACCGGAGGACATCCACGGGTTCTTTGCGGCCCAGGGCATCCTCACCAGCCGGGGCGGCAAGACCTCCCACGCCGCAGTGGTGGCCCGGGGCATGGGAAAACCCTGCGTTTCCGGCGCCGAGGGGCTGGACATCAATTATGAGCTGAAAGAGGCCCGGGTAGGGGGCGTGGTCTTTAAGGAAGGAGACATCGTCACCCTGGACGGCACGGCCGGCAGGGTTTACTTGGGCGTCGTCCCCATGCTGGACCCGGAACTCCCCAAGGACCTGGGCATACTGATGGAGTGGGCCGACAAGCTGGCCAAAATCGAGGTGTGGGCCAACGCCGACACCCCGGACATGGCCATCAAGGCCCGCCAGCACGGCGCCCAGGGCATCGGCTTGTGCCGCACTGAGCGCATGTTCAACGAAGCGGAGCGCCTGCCCCTGATGCGCAACATGATTCTGGCGGACACCCCCGAAGAGCGGAAGCGCTGGGCCGACCAGCTTACGCCCATGCAGCGCCAGGATTTCGTGGAAATCTTCCGGGCCATGGACGGCCTGCCCGTCACCATCCGCCTGCTGGACCCGCCCCTGCACGAATTTTTGCCCAGCATCGAGGAACTTATTAATGAAGTCAGCCGGCTCAAAGAGTTCAACCAGATCCTCAACGCCCTGGAGCAGTTGCCCGGCACCTTGACCATCCTGGACCCCGAACTTTACAAGTACGTGCCCAGCATCGAGACGGTGGCCCGGGAGTTCAGCGAGTTCAGGGCCAAGGGCCTGGATCAGAAACTCCTTAAGCAGAAAGAAAAGGTGCTGCGCCGGGTCAGGGTGCTCACCGAATACAACCCCATGCTGGGCAACCGGGGGGTGCGCTGTGGCATCTCCTTCCCGGAAATCTATGACATGCAGATCCAGGCCATCTTCGAGGCCGCGGCCCTGGCCCTGCGGGAAAAGATCGACGTCCGGCCCGAAATCATGGTGCCCAATGTCTGTACCCGCCAGGAGCTGGTGTGGGTCAAGCCGCGGGTGGAGAAGATCCATAAAGAGGTGGAAAAACGCTACAACGTCAAAATTAAATACAAGTTCGGCACCATGGTGGAAATCGCCCGGGCCTGCGTCCGGGCCGCACGCATCGCGGAAGTGGCGGAGTTCTTCTCCTTCGGCACCAACGACCTCACCCAGGGGGTCTTCTCCTTCTCCCGGGAGGACGCGGAGAACAAGTTCCTGCCCATCTACAACACCGAAGGCATCCTCAGACACAACCCCTTTGAAATGCTGGACGAACTGGGGGTGGGCTGGCTTATGCAGCACGCGGTGCGGGAGGGGCGCAAGACCAGGCCGGACCTGAAGATCGGCATCTGCGGCGAACACGGCGGCCAGCCCCAGGCGGTGGAGTTCTGCCACCGCATCGGCCTGAACTACGTGTCCTGCTCGCCCATGCGCATCCCCATCGCCCGCATGGCCGCAGCCCACGCCATGGTCAAGGAGCAAAAGGGCCAGACAGTGCGGTCCAAGTCGTTGTAAGAAATCTGGGGGGAGGGCCAGGGAGCGGGGCTCCCTGCCCTCCCCCCAAGCCCCCCTCCCAACCCGCATAAGAAGCTGGAAAGGCGGGGCCTATGGCCCTGACTTTCCAGCCATTTTTGCACTCTGGTTTCCAAGCTGAGCTTGGGGCCTCGCCAATGCCAAGCCAAGCTTGGTGACGAGTGGTCGATTAGGAGGGAATATGAACGAGAAGCCAAAAGGGGGCATTGGGTGTTTTGGGTTTTTCGGTATTATTTTTCTCGTTCTTCTTGTCCTCGGATTGTTTATTAAAGGCATAGAGTATATGGCCCAGGCTTTTCGCCCCTCCCCCGCTCTCCAAACGGCCACAAATGCTGAACCGGCTAAATCTCAGGCTCAAAAAGAAGAACCACCTCCATCCCTCCCCAAAACCCCTGCCGAGAACTTAGATGCTGCAAAAAAACAATTATCTATGAAATCAGCTAATTACCCTTATGGCGACATTTATCATGCCGCCTACCTTTTATCCCAAATCCCTGACAATGCTCCCGAATATAAGGAGGCTCAAGCTTTATTAAAAAAGGTCAACAAGTTGAAAGAAAAAGATTTGGCCGGAATTCGTGAGGAAACAGCTAAAGATATGCGGGCCAAACGAATTCTCTATGCTCCACTCTTGGAAACCAGGTTTCTGGATAAGGGCTATGATATTTCAGTGAAAATCCTGGGTAAAGATGCAACAACCCTGCAATTAAGGTACGTGCTCACCACCCGAGTTATGGTTCATCATATTAGTAAGGACGCAGAACTTATCAAGACCTGGCGGGATATGGGATTTAAAAAGGTGATTTTTACCGATGGTTTTCGCTCTAAATGGATTATGGACCTATAAACTGATATCCCTTCTCGTTCCCAAGCTTCTGCTTGGGAACGAAAAGTTTTGCCGAAGTTCCTGCTTCGGCAAATTTAGCCTGGAAACCCAATGGAACCCACGTAAATGTAGGGTGCGCAATGCGCACCTTGCGGTGCCGATCAAATTATCTCCGCATCAGTTGCTGGCGAAAAAGCCTTCACCTCCCGGGCGATCCTGTCCGCCAGACGGTCCGAAGCCACATCCAGGTCATAGTCCGCTTGGAGTCCCAGCCAGAATTCCGCCGAGGTGCCAAAGTAGCGGCTCAGCCTCAGAGCGGTGTCCGCGGTGATGCTGCGTTTGCCGTGGACGATCTCATTGATGCGCCGGGGCGGGACGCCCAGGTCCCGGCCCAGGCGGTTCTGGCTCAGCCCCAAAGGCTTTGTGAATTCTTCCAGCAATATTTCCCCGGGATGAACCGGAGCCAACTTTCTCGGGGTTCTCATATCGTTATCCTTTAGTGATGTGTGCTTCATAAATAGTATGATGGCAAATCATATGAAAATCTGAGCTCAATGAGTCTTAAAGTCCCCCTTTGAAAAAGGGGGATTTAGGGGGATTTTCATGAGGTTATCATAAAATCCCCCCTACCCCCCTTTAGTAAAGGGGGGTTAAAAAACCGCGGTTTTAAATGTCATAGTAATTATGAGGCGCCCCATTAGTGATAATCGACTATTTCGACCTGGTAGACGTCGCCTTGTTCCCACACAAAGCAGATTCGCCAGCGGTCGTTGATTCTGATACTATACTGCCCCAGGCGGTCTCCCTTGAGAGCTTCCAGGCGGTTTCCCGGAGGAAGTCGCAGGTCATCGATGGTTTTCGCCCGGTTGAGCATGCGCAGTTTGCGCAGGCCGATTCGCTGAATTTCCGGCGATAATTTTCGTGACGGTTCGCGGTTAAAGAGCCTTTCCGCCTCTTTATCCTTGAAACCCTTTATCATTGATATAACATATAACGAATAACGTTATATGGCAAAATTAATTTATTATTTTCATTAATATTGTAGCCATATCATTTTCCGATGTTGGTAAGACGCATCCGCCGGATTTTGCTGGAGGAAGCAGCCCGGGATTACGAGATGGCCCGCCGGGTCCTGGCGCGTCTGCCCGGGGTGCCGGTCACCGTCATCGAGGACCGGGAGACGCTCAGGGCCCCCGGGCGGGAGCGGGCCGCCTGGCTGGCCGAAGCCAAGTCCACCCTGCTGTTGGCGGTGCAGCGGGGCCCCTTCCGCCGTCCCTGTCCCGGCACCAAGGATTACCTCTGCTGCGGCTACCAGGTGCTCCAGGTGACGGTGAACTGCCCCATGGACTGCACCTATTGCGTTCTGCAAGGCTACGTCAACGCCCCGGCCATCACTATTTTCGTCAATGTGGAGGACCTGCTGGCGGAACTGGAGGCGGGGTGGGCCGAAAATCCAGGGGCGGTGTGGCGCCTGGGCACCGGGGAGTTCGGGGACAGTCTGGCCCTGGACGGGCTCATGGGCCTGAATTCGCGGTTGATCCCCTGGTTCGCCGGCCGGCCGCGGGCTTTACTGGAAATCAAGAGCAAGTGGCCCGTGGACGAGGATTTACTGGCTTTGGGGCCCAATGCCCAGGTGGTGTTTGCCTGGTCTATCAATCCGGAAGAAGTCATCGCCAGCGACGAGAAACTCACCGCGCCCCTGGAGGTGCGGCTTAAGGCCGCGGCCCGGGCCGCAGCCGCGGGTTTCAGAGTCGCCTGGCACTTCGACCCCCTGATATATTTCCCCGGTTGGGAAGAAGCTTACCGGCGCACGGTGGCGCGGCTGGGGGGGGCGGTGCCCTCCCGAAGTCTGGCCTGGATCAGCCTGGGGGGATTGCGGTTTTTGCCCCCCCTGCGGGAAGTCATCCACCGCCGCTTTCCTTGGAGCCGCCTGGCGGACCAGGAGATGGTCCTGGCGCCGGACGGCAAGCTGCGCTACTTCAAAAGCCTGCGTCTCGAGATGTACGGCCGGCTGCGGGAGTGGCTGGCCCAGGCCGCCCCGGGGACCCTGGTCTACCTGTGCATGGAAAGCCCCCGCCTCTGGCAGGAGGTTTTCGGGTTCTCTCCCGACGCAGGTGAACTGGCCCGGATGCTAGATAACCGGGTTTAGCTTGGGCCCCGCCTTAGCGAGCCTGACGGTGATGCCGAATTCCTCGTCCTCGACAAAGCCAGGGTCGAAAAGGCGAAAAGGGGAAAAGGCGAAAAGGGGAAAAGGCGAAAAGGCGAATAGCCAGGTGGTCTCGACCAACTTCCCTGTTATTTCCTTCCCCCGGGGTTGCGAATTTCTTCCGCGTCCTTTTAAGCCGGGGGGGTGCCGCTCACCTGGCCGGATTTGGGTTTGCGCCGGACGCCGCTTTCCCGTCCTTTGGCGAAAAGCTCCACCAGGCGCAGGCGCACCCCGTGGGAGGTGAGGTGCTCCTGCTCCAGCAGGCGCTTGATGGTCCTGACCCGGTCCAGGTCTTCCAGGGTGTATTCCCGGCGGTTCGATTGGGTGCGGCCCGGCCTGAGGCAATTGTCGAAGGACTTCTCCCAATACCGCAGGGTGGATTTGCGCACCCCGGTGAGCTGGGAGATCTGGTCGATGGTGAGCATCAGATTGCGGGTAACTCCTGGCATCTTCATGGTGTCGGCCTCTCGGTCCTGCTATCAGTTTGTGGAGTAGTGAGGTCTTGCCTCAAATTGATTCTGGCAGATTTGATCTGACCCAACCCGCAGCCTGGTTATGTCTGCCACTACCAGGTAGCGGCCATTCTTTCGAAAATCTTGGCACTCCCAGCGGTTGTTACCCAAGACCAAATTTTAGGCCCTTCGCCCCTGAAACCGGTTGCCTCTTTACCGCCACGGAGTCATGTCGCCCCGTCGCCATGGGCCTCTCCCCTCCAACCTCCAGGTTAACTTCTTTCGCCGGGACGTGAGGGAGGTGTTCTCCTAATCGAAATTTACCGGAAAAACTTTAAAAATCTTTGCAATGTTTTAAGTAAGGATGGCGAAGGCCAAGCTGCCGGTCATATTAGGGACGGGTGGATCCTCAGGAATCAAGGAAGGGCGCCGGTTATTGGTTTGATGGCGCAGAGTCGCGGAGGCACAGCCGGGCTTTCAGGAGACCAATTTTAAACTTGCCTCGGGGAGCAGGCGGCGGCAAACCGGGCATTGGGGATCGGGTTTTATGACCCTTTCGGTGAACTGGAAGGGGTCGCCCTTGAAGGTGATCACGCGGCCCAGCAGGGCCGGGCCCAGGCCTCCCAGGATCCGCAGGGCTTCCAGGGCCATAAGGGAGCCAAGGATTCCCGGCAGGGAGTTCAGGAGCGCGGGCTGGCCCACCTGGGAGCCCTCGGGAAAGGCGCAGGCCAGGCAGGGGCCCCGGCCCGGCCAGGAGGTGGCCAGGCAGCCGCGCATCTCCCAGACCCAGGCATAGATCAGAGGGATGCGGAATTTGGCCGCGGCCTGGTTCAGAAGAAATCGCGCTGAGGCATTGTTAGTGGCGTCGATCAACAGGTGGTGGCCCGAGGCCAGGCGGGAGACATTATTTCCGGAAATTTTTTTCACCTGGCCTTGCACCAGGACAAAAGGGTTGATCTCCTTGAGGCAGCGCTGGGCCACCGTGGCCTTGGCCTTGCCCAGGTCCTTTTCCCGGAACAGGATCTGATGGCTGAGATCCGAGAGTTCTACCCGGGAATCGTCCACCAAGCGGATGGTTCCCACCCCGCCGGCCAGGAGGTAGAGCGCCGCGGCGGAACCCAGGCCGCCGGCTCCGGCAATTAGGACCCGGGAAGACTTCACCCGTTCCTGGGCTTCCCGGCCCCAGCCCTCCAGGGTCATCTGGCGGGCGTAACGGGTTACTTCCGCGGGGCTCAAAGTAGATGCGACCATTTTCCCTTCATCGGAAAAGCCAGGTGGCGGTGATCTTTCGGCAGAGATGCGGCGAGGTGCACAAAGGGTGTAGTGACTCCTCCGCCCCCTGTGTCATTATCGGCAGTCAGGGGGGCTCACTTTAAATTCGCGGCAGCCGTGGTTATAATTATTTCGGTTAACTGCCGGAGCAGCCGCGGGGGTTTGCAGTGATTGAGCTGATGGAGGTGGGCAAGGTGTACCGCCGGGGGCCCGAGGAGATTCAGGCCCTGGAAGGCGTCAACCTCAAGATCACCGCCGGCGAGTTTGTGGCCATCACCGGCAAAAGCGGCTGCGGCAAAAGCACCCTGCTGCACATCATCGGCGGCCTGGAGGCGGTGAGCCGCGGCCGGGTGGTCCTGGACGGCCGGGACCTGGCCCGTCTGCGGGAGCCGGAACTTACCCGCTTCCGGCGGGACCGGGTGGGGGTGGTGTTCCAGTCCTTCAACCTCTTGCCCCTGTTGACTCTCCAGGAAAACGTGGCCCTGCCCCGGGTCCTCCAGGGAGCGCCGTATGAGGCGGCCCGGGAGGAGGCGGTGAGGTGGCTCACCGAGGTGGGCCTGGGGGGCCGGCTCAACCACCGGCCGCACCAGGTCTCCGGCGGCGAGATGCAGCGGGCCGCCATCGCCCGGGCTCTCATCAACTCCCCGGCGGTGGTCCTGGCGGACGAACCCACGGGCAACCTCGACTCCGTCACCACCGCCAGGATTCTGGAGCTCTTTTCCCACCTGCACCGGCAGTGGCGTAAAACCGTGGTCCTGGTGAGCCATGCCCCGGAAGCAGGGAACTACGCCTCCCGGGTTTTGCCCATGCAGGACGGCCGGCTGCGGTCATGAAACCCTGGCTGTTCCGCATCTCGCTGAGCCACCTGACCCAGCACCCCGGGCGCACCCTCCTGGGGATCCTGGGCATTGCCCTGGGCACCGCGGTGTACCTGAGCATCTCCCTGGCCGCGGTCAGCGCCCTGAAGAGCTTTGAGAACGGGGTGACCGCGGTGGCCGGCAAGGCCCAGTGGCGTCTCCAGAGCCCCGGGGCGCCGCTCAATGAGGCCCTGTTTGCCGAAGTGCGCCGCCTGCCGGAGATCAAGGCCGCGGCCCCGGTGGTGGAAAGCGTTTTGGAGCTGGCCGGATTTGATGGCGGCCCCGTGCTCCTCCTGGGCATGGACCCCTTTTCCGAAGGGCCCTTCCGGGATTACGAGTTTGCCCCGGGCAGTGGCCTGGGTGATGCCGCCTGGATCGATTTCCTCACCCGTCCCGATGCCGTCCTGATCAGCGACCCCCTGGCCCGCCGCCTGCACCTTACGGCCGGGGATTCCCTGCCGGTGCTGGTGGGGGCCAAGAGGCAGGTTTTGCGGGTGGCCGGGGTCTTCAGGTCTCCCAGCGGGCTTTATCCCCTGGACGGCTCGGTGCTGCTCATGGACCTGGGGGCGGCCCAGGAACTCCTGGACCGGGTGGGGGGCCTGGACTACATCGACCTCAGGGTCGCGGGCGATGAGGCCCAGCTTCCCGCGGTCCTGAAAAAGGTGCTGCCCCCGGGGGCGGAGGTGGTGCGCCCGGCGGCGCAAGGGAGCCGCACCCAGGGGCTGGTGGCCTCCTACCGCCTGAACCTGGCGGTGCTGAGCGCCATCGCCCTGTTCGTGGGCATGTTCCTCATCTACCAATCCGTCACCCTGTCGGTGGTGCGGCGCCGCCGGGAAATCGGCCTGTTGCGCACTCTGGGCATGACCCCCGGCCAGGTCCTGGCCCTGTTCCTGGCGGAAGGCCTGGCCAGCGGGCTGGCAGGCGGCCTCCTGGGCCTGGTTTTGGGGGTGGCTCTGGCCCGGGGCGTCCTGGCGGTGATGACCCAGAACCTCACCTCGCTGTATATGCCGGTGGTGGCGGCAGAGGTGGGGGTCCAGGGGGGCCTGCTGCTCCAGGCCTGGGGCCTGGCGGTGCTGGCCACCTTGGCGGCCGCGGCGTTGCCGGCCCGGGAGGCGGCCCGCACCCAGGTCCGGGCCGTGTGGCACCGGGAAGAGCTGGAAGAGAAAATCGAGAGCCGAGCCGGAGCCATCTTCATGTGGGGCCTGGTGGCCCTGGCCCTGGCCGGGGCGGGGGCTGCCTGGAAAGTAGGCGACGGCCCCCCCTGGCCCGGGTTCGTGGCCGCGTTCCTCATTTTGCTGGCCTTTGCGCTTTTCACCCCCCTTGCCGCCCGGCTCCTGGGGCAGGGGCTGCAGCCGGCTTTTCGCAGGCTGCTGGGCCCCGCCGGGGACCTGGGCTGCCGTTACCTGGCCGGTTCCCTGAGCCGCAGCGCGGTGTCCATCGCCGCCCTGGCCTGCGCCCTGGGCATGCTCATCGCGGTGACCGTGATGATCGGCTCCTTCCGCCGGACGGTGAACGATTGGGTGAGCCGCGCCATCAGCGGCGACATCTTTTTCGGGCCCGCGGTCTTCTCCACCGCGGCCTACGACCAGTACCTGCCGGGCGAGATCCTGCCGGAGCTGCGCCGGGACCCGGATATCGCCGATATCTACCTCTACCGCTGCGTCCGCATCCCCTACCAGGACCGCTACATCCTGGTCATCGGCGGCAGCTTCGAGGTGCTGGCCCGCCACGGCGGCCTCTGGTTCCGGAAAGGGGATGCGCAGGAGATTATGGGGATGGTTGGGAATATTGGGGGAAGGGGCCAGGGGCCAGCGGCCCCTGCCCCTTCCCCCAAACCCCCATCCCCAACCCCTTATAGGGGGTTGGGAGGGGAGCTTGAGGGGAGGGCGGGGGAATCCCTTACAAAAAATTCCCCCGGCCCTCCCCTCAACCCCCAGGTGGTGATCTCCGAGCCGTTGGCGGAAACCTTTCATTATCAAGAAGGAGACGCCCTCACCCTGCCCACCCCGGCGGGGCCGCAGCGGCTCACGGTGGCCGGGGTCTTCTACGACTACCGCACCGACGGCCCCAGCGTCTGGATGGACATCAAGCTCTTCCGCCGCCTCTGGCAGGACACGCAGCTCAACGCAGTGCGCCTCTATCTCCGGGACCCCGGGAAGGTGCCGGAGGTCCAGGCGCGCCTGAAGCAGCGCTACGGGGCCCGCTACCGCCTGGTGGCGTTGTCCCACCGGGACCTGCGTAACGGCATCCTAAAAATCTTCGACGAGACCTTCGCCCTGACCTATGCCCTGGAGGGGGTGGCGGTGGTGGTGGCGGTCTTCGGCATCATCACCACCTTCCTGGTGCTCATCATGGAGCGGGAGCGGGAGCTGGCGCTGCTCCAGGCCATGGGGGCCGCCCGGCGCCAGATCCTGGGCCTGGTTCTGGTGGAGTCGGGGCTGGCCAGCTTCTTGAGCTTTCTGCTGGGGGCCGGCTGCGGCTCGCTGCTATCGCTGTTGCTCATCCTGGTCATCAACAAGCAGGCCTTCGGCTGGACCATCCATCTGTACTTTACGCCGGGAATTTACTGGCAGACGCTGCTCTTGGTCATGGCCCTGGGCCTGGGGGCCGCGGCCTACCCCGCCTGGCGGGCCATCCAGCCCCACCTGGCGGCGATTTTGAAAGAAGAGTGAGTAGATTCCCTTTGCGTCCTGGCGTCTTGGCATGAGAAAGTATCACGCAAAGTCGCCAAAGCGCAAAGGCGATGGAGTCCGCAGGAGGAGAGGAAGCTATGGTGCGCTTCAAACGCTGGCTGTATATCCTTTTGGGCGCGGGGCTGCTCTTCGGAGTCCTCTATGTCGGCTTCGGCTTGGTGTACGCCGACTTCCTGGTGGACTCCTGGTGGTTCAAGTCCCTGGGCTACGAGGGCTATTTCTGGCAGCGGCTCACTTACCGCTACCTGGTGTTCCTGGTCTGCACCCTGCTCTTTTTCGCGGTCTTTTTTCTCAACTTTTGGGTGGCCTCCCGGTACCTGGGCCAGGCGCCGCCCTCGCAACTGCGCACCGGCCTCACCTCCCGCCTGCGCGCCGGCCAGGTGGTGCAGCATTTCCGCACCGGGTCGCTGAAGGTTTACCTGCCGTTTTCCCTGCTCCTGGCGGTGCTGGTGGCCCATCCCCTGTACGAGCAGTGGGAAGCGGCCCTGCTCTATCTCTTCGCCCCCGCGGCCGGGGTGCCTGACCCGGTCTACGGCCAGGACGTGGGCTACTATCTCTTCGCCCTGCCCATGTATCTGGCCCTCCTCTACGAGCTGCTCCTTGCCTTTATGCTGCTGCTTTTGGGGGTGGCGCTGCTCTACTGGCTGGAGGGCCGGGTCCTTGCCCGGCAGCAGGGGGTCCTGCCCCGGGGCGCCAGGATCCACCTGAGCGTCCTCCTCCTGGCGATCTTTGCCGTGGGCGTTTGGGGCTTCCTGCTGCAGCGCCATAATCTGGTTTACAGCGAGGCCCATGCCGCCCTGTTCTCCGGCCCCGGTTTCGTGGAGATGTGGGTGATTCTGCCCCTCATCTGGCTGTCGCTGGTGCTCCTGGCGGGCACCGGAGTCTCCCTCTTCTACTGGCTTAACACCCGCCGGGGCTTGAAGGTCCTGGTGGCGTTTGCGGGTCTGTTTATCCTGGCGGCGGCGGCCCGGTATTCCTTCTTTCTGCCGGACCTGGTGCAGCACTACATCGTCAAGCCCAACGAGATTTCCCGGGAACAGCCGTTCATCGCCAACAGCGTCAAGGCCACCCTGGCGGCCTACGACCTGGACCGGGTGGAGACCCGGGAGTACCGCCTGGACGAAACTCCCTTTGACCTGGCCGGCCCCCCGCTCAAGGCCTCCCTGCGCAACATCCCGGTATGGGACAAGGAAGTGCTGCTCACGGTCTATGAGCAGTTGCAGGAGCTCCGGACCTACTACAACTTCACCGCGGCGGACGTGGACCGCTACACGGTGAACCGCGTCTACCAGCAGGTTTTTCTGGCGGCCCGGGAACTGAACCTCAAGGAGCTGCCCCGGGCGGCCCAAAACTGGGTGAACCAATGGCTGAAGTACACCCACGGCTACGGGGTGGTGATGACCCCCGCGGCCCAGGGCGGCGAAGAGCCCATGACCTGGTTCATCCAGGGCATCCCGCCCCAATCCGATTACGGCTTCAAGATCGAGGAGCCGGGCATCTATTACGGGGTGGGGTCTTATGGCCCCTGCATCGCGCCCAACGACAGCCGCGAGCTGGGCTATCCCACCGAGGAAGGCCACACCCTGACGGATTACCAGGGCCGGGGCGGGGTCCCGGTCAACTCCTTGTTCCGCAAGCTCATCTTTGCCTGCTACTTCGGGGAGAAGGACATCTTTTTCACCACCAAGACCAACCCCAACAGCCGTCTGCTGTTCCGCCGCAACCTGATGGAGCGCATCAGGCACCTCACCCCGTTCTTCCGTCTGGATCAGGACCCGTACGTGGTGGTGACCCCCGGGGGCCTTTTCTGGATCCAGGACGCCTACACGGTATCGGACCGCTACCCCTGTTCTCAGCCCCACCAGCAGGGGTTCAACTACATCCGCAACTCCGTGAAGATCGTGGTGGACGCCTACCACGGCAGCGTGGACTACTACGTGGCCGACGAGCGGGACCCCATCGTCCGGGGCTACCGGCGCATTTACCCCGGTCTCTTGAAGAGCCTGAGCCAGATGCCGGCGGAGCTCAGGGCCCATGTGCGCTACCCCAAGGGCATCTTCGACGTCCAGATGAGCATCTACGCCAAGTACCACCAGACGGACCCGGAGATCTTCTACAAGCAGGAAGACGCCTGGGACTTCCCGGAGATCCAGCAGAATAAAGAGGCGCTGCAGATGAAGCCCTACTACCTGACCGTCAATCTGCTGGACCAGGAAAAGGCGGAATTCGTCCTGCTCTGCCCCATGACGCCCAAAGCCCGGGCCAACTTGAGGTCGTTGGCGGTGGCGGGCTGCGACGGGCCCCACTACGGCAAGATCGTGGTCTACAGCTTCCCCAAGGGCTCCCTGGTCTACGGCCCCTCCCAGGTGGACGCCTTCATCGACCAGGACACGGTGGTCTCCGAGCAGTTCACCCTGTGGAACCAGATCGGCTCCCAGGTGGAGCGGGGCAGGATGCTGGTGCTGCCGGTGGGAGGCTCCATCGTCTACATCCAGCCGGTCTATCTAAAGGCCGCGGCCCGCTTGAAGATCCCCCAACTGAAGCGCCTCATCGTCAGCCAGGGGGAGATGGTGGTGATGGCGCCGTCCCTGGAGGAAGGCTTCGCCAGGCTGAACGAGCGCCTCAAGGCCAAGGCCCAGCGGCTGCAGCAGCGCCTGCAATTGCTGGCGCCTCCCGGGGGTCCAACGCCTGAGGTCCCGCCGGAAAAAGAGAAAAAGGATTAACCATCAAGACCACCAAGGTCACCAAGAAATAACTTACAATAAATAGGCCCAGGCGGCATTTCCGCCTGGGCCTATTCTTGGTGTCCTTGGTGGTTAAATTTTTCTGGCAATGATATGTTAATAAAATGCTGAAACGGACCTATGTCCATCTTCCCGGGGTGGGACGCCGCACCGAGGCCCATTTCTGGCGCCAGGGGCGGGGCACCTGGGAGGATTTTTTGCACGCCGACCGCATCCCCGGGCTTTCCCGGGAGCGGGTGCGGCGGCTTCAGGAGCAGGTGCGGGAGTCTCTGGAGCAGGTGGCCAACGCCGGTTATTTCGCCGCCCGGCTGCAACCCGGGGAGCACTGGCGGCTGTTCCGTTACTTTAGGCAGAGGGCCGCGTATCTCGACATCGAGACCACCGGCACCTTTTGGCCGGGCCTCACGGTGACGGTGGTGGGGCTCTACGACGGCCAGGAGATGCGCCAATTTATCCACGGCTACAATTTGCACGAATTTCCCCGGGCCCTGGAGGGCCTGGACCTGCTGGTCACCTTCAACGGCACCCAGTTCGACCTGCCGGTGCTCCGGGCCAATTTCCCAGAGCTGCGGCTTCCGCCGGTGCACGTGGACCTGCGCTTCCTGCTGGCCCGCCTGGGGTTCAGGGGCGGCCTCAAAAAGATCGAGCCTCGCTTCGGCATCACCCGTCCCGACGAGGTCAACGGCATGGACGGCTACATGGCGGTAATCCTGTGGGAGCGCTACCAGCGGGGGGACCGCACCGCCCTGGAACTGCTTCTCAAGTACAACCGGGAGGATGTCATCAACCTGGAAGTGCTCATGGAGGAGGGCTTCCGCCTGTACCGGGAGCGGCTGGTTTCCTGCTGCCAGGATGCGGGCCGGGTCCAGCCGGGGGCCCTGGCCCGGATGTAACCGCGGCAGCCCAAGGTTCGGGAGATGGCACCGCCGGGGCGGGTGGGGGCCGCTCCTCAAAGAGTAACTATGGATTTACCGTAGGGGCGTGATTTATCACGTCCTTCGGGGGCGCAATGAATTGCGCCCCTACTGTTGAATCGGAAGGTAAAAGGGGCACGGCACGCCGGGCCCCTTTTTTTGTTGCGGCCCTGGACGCCGCGGTGGCGCCGGGCGGCGCCGCAAAATTGCCCTTAAATTGAGTTGTGATAGAGGTGGATAGTATCGTAAGATAAATATGATAAAATAAAGGTGTTTGGGGTGCTTATGCTGTTTTCGCGGATGCTCGTTCCCACCTTGAAAGAGACCCCGGCGGAAGCCGAAGCCGTGTCCCACCGGCTGCTGCTGCGGGCCGGGATGATTCGCAAGGTGGCCTCCGGAATCTATAACTATCTCCCCCTGGGCCTGAAAGTATTGCGCAAGGTGGAGAACATCGTGCGCGCCGAGATGGACCGGGCTGGGGCTCTGGAAGTGCTGCTCCCCGCGGTGCAGCCCGCGGAGCTGTGGCAGGAGTCGGGCCGCTGGGGGATTTACGGCAAGGAACTGCTGCGTTTCATGGACCGCCACGAACGGGACTACTGCTTCGGTCCCACCCACGAAGAAGTGATCACCGACCTAGTGCGCCGGGAGGTGCAGTCTTACCGGCAGCTGCCCCTCAACCTCTACCAGATCCAGGTGAAGTTCCGGGACGAAATCCGGCCCCGCTTCGGGCTGATCCGCTCCCGGGAGTTCATCATGAAGGACGCCTACAGCTTCGACGCGGACGAAGCCGGGGCGGAAGCCTGTTACCAGCGCATGTACGAGGCCTACAACCGCATCTTCAGGCGCTGCGGCCTCAACTTCAAGGTGGTGGAGGCGGACACCGGCCCCATCGGGGGCAGTTTTTCCCATGAATTCATGGTGCTGGCGGACACCGGCGAGGACCTGCTGGCGTCGTGTAAGAGTTGCCACTACGCCGCCAACCTGGAGAAGGCGGAAATCCCCCTGGATTTGAGCGAACCCGGGCTGCCGCTGGGGAAGAAGCCGGCGCCGGTGTCCACTCCCAACGTGCGCACCGTGGAGGAGTTGGCCGCCTTTTTGAGGGTGAGTCCCGCCGACATCGTCAAGACCCTGATCTACGAGACGGGAAAAGGGCCGGTGGCGGTGCTCATCCGGGGCGACCACGAAGTCAATGAAGTGAAGGTGAGAAATCTGCTGGGGGTGACGGACCTCATGCTGGCAGGTCTCATCCGGGTCCAGGAGCTCACCGGCGCCGAAGTGGGCTTCGCCGGCCCCGTGGGCCTGCAACTCCCCATCTATGCCGACCAGGCCGTGGCCCGGATGAACGCCGCGGTCACCGGGGCCAACCGGGATAACTACCATCTCACCAAGGTCCACCCGACCCGGGATCTCGAGATCACCCAGGTGGCGGACTTGAGGACGGTGACGGACCGGGACCCCTGTCCCCGGTGCGGCGGGGCGCTCACCGTCTTGCGGGGCATCGAAGTGGGTCATATCTTCAAGCTGGGCCTCAAGTATTCCAAAGCCCTGGAGGCCACCTACCTGGATCAGGAGGGGGCCGAGCAATATATCTATATGGGTTGTTACGGCATCGGGGTGAGCCGCATCGTGGCCGCGGCCATCGAACAGGGCCACGACGACCACGGCATCATCTTTCCCATGGCCCTGGCCCCGGTGCAGGTGGGCCTCATCCCCATTTCGGTGAACGATGGGGCCATCATGAGCTGCGTAGAGAAGCTGCACGCCGACCTGGAGGCCGAAGGGATCGAGGTGCTGCTGGACGACCGGGACGAGCGCCCGGGGGTCAAGTTCAAGGACTGCGACCTGCTGGGGATTCCCCTGCGGGTGGTGGTGGGCGCCAAGACTTTGGCGGCGGGCGCCGCGGAGGTGCGCCACCGGCGGGCCCCGGAAACCAGGCTGGTTCCCATCGAGGCGTTGAGCAATTATCTCAAGGGACTTATCGCCCAGGAAGTGAATGACTAACAGGATTATCCGCCTTCAGGATGTGGTGGAGGAGGTGCTCAAGCACCATCCCGGAGCGGACACCTCCATCATCGAGAAGGCCTACGTCTTTTCGGCCAAGGCCCACGAGGGCCAGTTGCGCCTGAACGGCGAGCCCTATCTCTCCCACCCCCTGGAAGTGGCCTACCTCCTGGCCCAGCGGGGCCTGGGGTCCACCACCGTCACCTGCGGCCTGCTCCACGACACGGTGGAAGACACTGCCGTCACCCTGGACGACCTGGAGGAATATTTCGGGGAAGAAGTGACGGACATCGTCAACGGGGTCACCAAGATCGGCCAGTTGACCTTCGGGGATCAGCAGACCCAGCAGGCGGAATACATCCGCAAGATGATCCTCTCCATGTCCCACGACATCAGGGTGCTGCTGGTGAAGCTGGCCGACCGGGTCCACAACATGCGCACCCTGGGTTTCATGGAGCCCCCCAAGCAGAAGCGCATCGCCCGGGAAACCCTGGAAATCTACGCCCCTCTGGCCGGGCGGCTGGGGATGTTCCGCATCAAGGCCGAACTGGAAGACCTGGCCTTTTTTTACCTGGAGCCCGAAGCCTATCAGCAGATCCAGGAGGGCCTGGCCCGGAGGAAAGGCGAGCTGGAAAAGTACATCCAGGAGGTCTGCCAGTTCATGCGGGAGAAAATGGCGGAGCATCATCTCGAGGGCGAAGTGAGCGGCCGGCTGAAGAATTTCTACGGCATCTATCGCAAGCTCCAGGCCCAGCAGATCACCCTGGACGAACTTTACGACCTCCTGGCCTTCCGCATCGTGGTGGAATCGGTGCACGACTGCTACGAGGCCCTGGGGGTCATCCACGCGGTGTTCCGGCCGGTGCCGGGCCGCCTCAAAGACTACATCGGCATGCCCAAGGCCAACATGTATCAGTCCATCCACACCACCGTCATCGGCCAGGTCGGGGAGCGGCTGGAAATCCAGATCCGCACCCGGGAGATGCACCGGGTGGCCGAGGAGGGCATTGCGGCGCACTGGAGCTACAAGGAGCGCCGGGCCTACCATGAGAAGGACGCCCAGCGCTTCAACTGGCTCAAGCAGATGGTGGACCTCCAGAAGGAGCTGAAGAGCCCCCAGGAACTCCTGGAAGGGGTGCGCCTGGAGCTGTACCCGGAAGAGGTCTACGTCTTCACGCCCACCGGCGAGGTCAAGGAGCTGCCCCGGGGCGCCACCGTGGTGGACTTTGCCTATGCCATCCACTCGGAGGTGGGGGACCGGTGCACCGGCGCCAAGGTCAACGGTCGCATAGTGCCGCTGCGCAAGGAGCTGGTGAACGGCGACACGGTGGAGATCATCACTTCCCCCCACCACCGCCCCAGCCGGGACTGGCTCCAGTTTGTCAAGACCACCAGGGCCCGCCACAAGATTCGCCAGTATCTCAAGGCCGCGGAACGGGAGCAGAGCCTCACCCTGGGGAAGGAGTTCCTGGACCGGGAGCTGCGCAAGTCCGGGGCCAGCCTGCAAAAGCTGCTGAAGGATGGCGACGAGCTCAGGCGGGTGGCCCAGGAGTTCTCTTTCGTGGGCATTGACGACCTGGTGGCCGCCATCGGCCACGGCAAGGTGTCCCCCGGACAGGTGACCGGCCGGCTCTTTCGGGCCGCGGCGACGGCGGCGGCGGAAGAGGCCCCGCCGGAGCCCGAGGTGCGGCGGGAAAAGGTGGAGCCCAGCGGCCTCCGGGTCAAGGACCTGGACGACCTGCTGGTGCGCCTGGCCAACTGCTGCCAACCCATCCCGGGAGACGCCATCATGGGCTACATCACCCGGGGCAAGGGGGTCACCATCCACCGGGCCGACTGTTCCTACCTGGCCAGCACCGAGTCCTTCCGCCACATCCCGGCGGAATGGGACGGGGGCGGCGGCCCGCAAAAGCTCTACCCGGTTAAGATTCAGATCATTTCCGTGGATAAGCCCGGCCTCCTGGCGGACATCACCAGCGCCTTGAAGATCGCGGACGTCAACGTGATCCGGGCTTCGGTGGAGACCACCCAGGCCCACAAGGGCATCGCCCTGTTCACCATTCAGGTTTTCGACCAGCAGCACCTGGAGAAGGTGTTCACGGCGCTGAAGCGCTTAAAGGAAGTGATTTCGGTGCGGCGGATGATGGGATAGTGAGGGGGGGAGAAAAGGCGAAAAGGTCAAAAGGCGAAAAGGGGAATTAAATTAGTGGTTTTTCTTTTCCTTTTCGGCCCTTCGCCTTTTCCCCTTTTTCCCCGGTCCAGCCCAGCTATAGGGCGTGCCGTGCACGCCATCCCTGCACATTTCGGCGGCCGCAGGCCGCCCTATAATCTCATTTTCTAAGGAAGGTTTATTAACAATCCTTTATAATTATGCCCAACAAACCAGAAGAATGGTTGCTCGCGGAGGATAAAAGTTGCTTTGCGCAACGTGTAGAGCGGCTGGATTGGCTAATCTCGAATGCACCTGATGCACAAATCTGGAATTTCCCTGGCGGATTGGTAGGGAAGCAATTATTTGAGGAAGCACGTTATTGCTTCGTATATGGCCAGTTTTTAGCAACTGCAATTCTTGGTTTTGCATATGTCGAGCGCACACTGGCCGCAATGTTTTACGGTGCTGGCCGAAACGACTTGCAGCGTGCTACGAGCGAGGGCCTTTTCCAGGAAGCCCACGCAGCAGGTTGGCTCACAGAGCAAGAACTTGAAGCATTTGACAAGGCACGCCGCTTAAGAAATCCACTGGTTCACTTCCGAAAGCCTTTACACAAAGATCTGCCGGAATTTAGGGCTATTCAAGAGGAACGGCGCCCATACGAAGTAATTGAAGATGATGCAAAACATATTCTTATGGTTGTTTTCCATCTCGTGGCACAAAATGCGGTTGGTTAACAAGGAGCTTAACTGAAACATGAAATTAAAGTGGACTGGGCCTGTCTCCCTGCCAGGGAAGCTGGGAGTCTCAGAAAGATTTAGGGCAGGCGCGGAGGCCTGCCCCACTGAGAATTGTCTTTTTTAGCTGACCGCTGATAGCTGAAAGCTTTCTTAGGCCGGTTTGACTACCAACCCGGAACGTAAACAGCGGGTGCACACCCGGAGGTAGCGCACCGTGCCCTGCTGCAAGGCCCGGACCCGGCGCAGATTGGGCTTCCAACGGCGCTTGGTGTGGTTGTTGGCGTGGCTGACGTTGTTCCCCACCTGGGGCCGTTTGCCGCAGATATCGCAGGCGTAAGACATGAGAGATCCTCCCCAAACTTTTCAAGTTTAAATGATATTTCCTGAAAAACAAGGGGGCTGGGGCGGTTTTCGGTTTTCGGTTTTCGGTTATCGGTTAGAAACCTTGCTTAATCAATAAGTTAACCATAATTTTGGAAAATCATTTTGTCATTCTGAGCGTCGCGCAGAATATCGTATTTTTGAGATTCTTCGCTCGCTTCGCTCCCTCAGAATGGCAATGTTACTGACTTATTCCCTCTCCCCCTATGGGGGAGAGGGTAAGGGTGAGGGGGAAGGGAGACGGGTGAAAGAGATGAAATTCGTCAGAGCGCTGCATTTTGGGGGAGTGGCGCTGATTCTGGGCTTGGTCCTGGGGCTTGCCGGGGCGGAGGCCGGGGCCCGGCAGCTTAACTCCAGGGAAGAAGCCGCCCTGTTTTCCCTGGCCGATCTGGGGCCGGTGGATCTCTCCGTAAAGACGGTGACGGTGGAGGTCTACGTCTCCCCGGCTGCCGAACTGCTTGAGTGCCGCCGCATGTTGGCCCAGGTCTGGGACCAGGTGCAGCGCTTCTATGCCCCCATGGGCGTCAACCTGGTGTCCGTCCCGGGAAACCCCGGGCCCGGACCGCTGGCGCCGGCCCAGCGCCTCCGCATCGAACTGCTGGCCGACAAGGAATGGCTGAACAAGAGCTACAAAGCCTTCGACGTGGCGCCGCCCTTCCGGCTGCGCTTCCTCCAGGTGTGCCGGGACAAGTGCGCCTTTGCCCATCTGCCGCTCTCCGTGGTCCACATCTCTTTCAAGCGCTTCAAGGACGCGGAGTTCAGCTCCGACCCCCGGAAGGCTGAGTTGAACCGGCACTGGCTGGCCAACCTGCTCATCCATGAGCTGGGCCACTTGCTGGGCCTTTATCATTTCCATGAATTCACCGACGACCCGGTGGCCACCGCCCCCAGGGAACGGCGGGTTCCCAATTTCATGGGCCATGGAATCGCCTTCAAGCCGGCCCTGGGGTTTGTGGAGGTTCAGAGGCGCCTGATCCACAGCTATTTGGGCAGGGGCAAGGTCTATCAGCAATATCGGCAGGTGGACTTCGACCCCCTGCGCTACCTGGAGCTGGTAAAGCTGCACAACGGCTTCCACGAGCCGCTGCCCAAGGTGGCGAAAATGGCCCAGAGAGTCAAGAAGGGCAGCCCCAAGACCTTCGACGGCGACGACGACGAGGACGATGACGACTGAAAATAGGGGGCAGGGACCAGGTGGTAGGGCGGGCATCCCCGCCCGCCGCATTCGGTGCACAGGCTGGAAAGCCTGTGCCACCAACAGAAAACAGAAAATGTAGGGCGGGCCCGGCCCGCCTTTTTTTTGTGGTGGGCGGTGCCCACCCTACATTTTTTGGTACAAATATGGTAGGGGCGGCTCGCGAGCCGCCCCTACGGTTTTTTGCCTTTAACTCGAAACTAAAAACTCGAAACTCGAAACTTAATGTTTGAAGCACCGCTGGCCGGTGAAGACCATGGCCACCGGCGGCTCCGCTTCGTTGCAGGCCTCGATGACTTCGTAGTCCCTGACCGACCCGCCGGCGTGGGCCACCGCGCTGATGCCCTGGCGGATGCCCACGTCCACCCCGTCCCGGAAGGGGAAGAAGGCGTCGGAGATCATCACTGAGCCCATGAGCCCGCCCTTGGCCTCCTGGGCGGCCAGGTCGATGGTCGTCCGGTCGGAGGCGTCCCGCTTGGCCTGCAGGATCTCCAGCTCCAGGTTCTTGTACGGCAGGCCGAACTGCTTGAAGCACAGGGCGTCGGCGTACTTGGTGTAGGCTTTGAACACCGCGATCTCCGCCACCCCCACCCGGTCCTGCTCGCCGGTGCCGATGCCCACGGTGCAACCGTCCTTGACGAAAATCACCGAGTTGGAGGTAATGCCCTGCTCCACCCACCAGCCGAAGAGCAGGTCCTGGTATTCCCGCGCCGTGGGTTGCCGGGTGCAGCGGTATTCCTTGCCCTGGTAAATGGCCGTGGCGGGCTTGAAGTCTTCCTTCTGGAGGATGGCGTTCAGGGGCGATTGCTGGACGATGAGGCCGCCGTCGATGAGGCTCTTGAATTCCACGTAGCGGGCCTGCACCAGTTGCTCCAGGCGGTCGAAACGGGGGATTTTGATGATGCGCAAGTCCTTGGCTTTTTTCAAAATCTCCAGGGTCCCGGCTTCAAAATCCGGCGCCGCGATGACTTCCAGGTAGTTTTGGGACACCAGCTCGGCGCAGGTCTTGTCCAGGGCCCGGTTAAAGACCGCGGCGCCCCCGAAGGCGGCGATGCGGTCGGCCAGGTTGGCCTTATCGTAGGCCGCTGCCAGGTTCTCGGCCCAGGCGGCGCCGCAGGGGTTGTTGTGCTTCAGGATGACCGCCGCGGGCTTTCTCTGGAGGAACTTGATGATGTTGAGGCCGTTGTCCAGGTCCGTCAGGTTGGTCTTGCCGGGGTGCTTGCCGGCCTGGACCATGGCCGCCTCATCGATGGCGCTGGTGAGGCCGCTGCCGGGGTCCAGGAAATGGCAACCGCCCAGGGTGAGGTGCCCCCCCACCAGTTCATAGAGGGCCGCCTCCTGGCCGGGGTTCTCGCCGTATCTCAATCCCATCTCGATGACCTCGCCCTTGGAGTCCGGCAGCTTCCAGGTGCGCTTGCGGTAGACCAGCTTCTGGTCTCCAAAGGCGATGGTCATCTCCGGGGGGAAATGGTCCGCCATCACGGTGCGGTACATGGCCTTGATGTCGCTCATACGGGTCTCCTCCGGCATATGAAAATAGTTTTCGGTTTTCTGTTTTCGGTAAAAGCCGCCAAGCCCGCAGGATGAGTTTTCCTGGGTTCTGGGGTTAATCCTTAATAATTCCGAAAAGGCTCAGCGGCAATTCCATTTTCCGGTGCGAGCCGGTCTCAGGTAGGGCCTTCTTATTGTGGCACGAGAGGCCCCTCCTTGACAAGCGGCTTTCACTCCCGGGGCCAAATTGACAACAGCCCCGGCAATTGCTAATATTTCGACGGTATTAGCTGGGCGCAATGGCCTTTACCGAAAACCGAAAACCGAAAACCGAAAACAGCCGTTCAATGGAGATCAAGGCGCTGGACTTCTTTTTGGGCGTGGCCCTGGGGGCCGGGCTGGGAGTGGGCCTGACCTGGGCGGTGATCAGGGTCCGGGGTTGGTTGGGCTACTCCGAGGCCGGTCGCCTCCGGGAAGAGAACCGCACCTTACGAAAACGCCTGGCGGAGAAGGACCGCCATATCGGCCGCATGCTCAGCGAAACCGAGCGCCTGGCGGAGCGGCTGGGGAAGAAGAGGGTAAATGAGATAGATTGAGGGGAGGGGGTAAGGGCAACTTACGAAAAAGCCCTTAGCCCCCTCCCCCAAAACCATAAGGAGGGATCATGCCCAAAAAAGACATTTCCGTCACCGGCGCCCTGGTGGGGGCCCTGGGGGGCTGGGCCGCCGAAGTGGCCATTCAGGAGTTCACCGGGCACCACATCACCACCGGCCTCTTGGAATTGTTGGGCGCGGCCGCGGGGTTGTGGCGCCTGGACCAGCGCCTGTGCCGGTCCCTGAAGGAAACTCTGGAGCGGGCCCAGGACGGGGCGGACCAAGACTACCGGCAGGTGAAGCAGCGCATCGAGGAGCTGACCCAGGATTTGCCGGAGCTGCGGGAGATCCTGCGCGACCTGGTGGACGCGGGGATTCAAGCCCAGAAGGCTTGAGATGCTGGGTTTGAACCTGCTGGCGCGCCTTACCCGGCACCTCCTGGCCGGGCCGGTGGCGGACGCAGGAATCCTCCCCGCCGGTTATTACCGGCACCTGGCCCTGGCGGCCATGGAAGAGGAGGATTTCACCGGGGCCTTGCGCTTTCTCAAATGGGCCGAAGACCCGCTCCTGGCGCAGATCCTGGTTTTCCGCCTGCGGCTGCTGGCCGGGGCGCATCGCCGGCAGCGCCAGGCCCTGCAGGACGTGCTGCAGACCTCCCTCCAGGAAGAAACCGCAAAGAGGTGCCGGGCCTTGCTGGCCCAGGAAAACCGGGCCCTAAAGTTGCTGGGGGCTTACGAGGCCCAGGCTCTGGGCCTGGTGCGGCGGGACCGCCAGGGAAGGGTTTGACGGGGATGGGGGCTACAACCTCGAGGTCGGCATAGCCAGGCCGGCACCCTTTTGACATAGTCATTGAATGAACAATTAATGGATCTGTGGTGCGGGGGGGGTCAACCTTGACCCTGCCTTTTTTTGCGCCGTTAAAATCCTCCCATTTTCAACTTCTTGATTTATAATAATAATAATGAAATCTGATTTTTATTATATGGGCGAAGCTCTGGCCCAGGCCAGGCTCGCCCTGGCCGCGGGCGAGGTGCCGGTGGGGGCGGTGGCGGTGGGGGAGAGGGGCGAGCTTCTGGGCCGGGCTCACAACCGCCCCCTCACCCTCAGCGATCCCACGGCCCACGCCGAAGTGCTGGCCTTGCGGGAAGCCGCCCGGTTGCTGGGGAATTATCGATTGTTGGCGGTCAGCCTTTATGTTACCATCGAGCCGTGCCTGATGTGCACCGGAGCCCTGCTCCAGGCCCGGGTGCGGCGGCTGGTCTTCGGCGCCCCGGACCCCAAGGCCGGGGCCTGCGTCTCTCTGTACCGTCTTCCGGAAGACCCCCGGTTGAACCATCGCCTGGAGGTCTTGGCCGGCGTCCGGGAGGCCGAGTGCCGGGAGCTGTTGCAGGAGTTCTTTCAGGCCCGGCGAGGTTAAAGCAGTGGTCTGTAGGGTGCGTCTTACGCACCTAAAATGGCTTGGTTTTTAGGAGCCTCAAAGTCCCCCTTTTTTAAAGGGGGATTTAGGGGGATTACCTACGGTTTATAATCCCCCCTACCCCCCCCTTTAGGAAAGGGGGGTAAAATCCTTATATTTTGGAGTGAAACTTCCCAGCCGGAGGGGTACCGAAGAGGCCGTAACGGGGTCGACTCGAAATCGACTTGGGGGCTAATCACTCCCACGTGGGTTCGAATCCCACCCCCTCCGCCATGAATACCGTTTTTGGTTTTCAGTTTTTGGTTTTTGGTAAAAGATTAAAGAGAAAAACCGAAACGCTCCCCCGGGAGGTTCCCATGGGACTGCAATACATCAACAAGAATTGTGAAATTTACCTGGGTCAAGATAACGTTTACCGGGAGGACATGGGCAGCCTGCCGCTGGATTGCATCCTCACCGAAGAGGAGTATAATGCCCTGCCGGAGCATAAGAAGAAGGACTACGAAGTCCTGGTGCCCAAGCCGAAAGAATAGTTGCCAGTTTCCAGTTGCCAGTTACCAGTGATCAGTAGTTAACTAGTTGATAATTCCCCAGACTTGGCCGCAGGCTTTGACCTGCGTTTTCGCAGCAAACAGTTTAAGATTAAATAGTGGCACAGGCTTCCAGCCTGTGCAAAAAGGGCACAGGCGGGACGCCGGTGCCACCAAATTGATGGCAAACCCGCGGAGAGATGCCCGAGAGGCTGAAGGGGCACGATTGGAAATCGTGTGAGCGTCTAAACCGCGCTCCGAGGGTTCGAATCCCTCTCTCTCCGCCACTGAATACGGTTTTCTGTTTTCGGTTTTCGGTGGGGGAACTGAGCCAATATCTCCCTTTCAGCAAGATGAGCGGCGCACCCAAGGCTGGCCGCAGGTTTTAATAAAAAATCTTAACTAAATTAAATTACTTAAATTGCAAAGACTGGGTTCTGGATTAATGACAATTTACCCCATGAGCTACTTTCTTCTAGTCTCTAAACAGAAAACCGAAAACCGAAAACTGAAAACGGTCTTTCCATGGCATACCAGGTCTTAGCCCGGAAGTGGCGGCCCCAAACCTTTGAGGAGGTGGTGGGCCAGGAGCCCATCACCCGCACCCTGCAGAACGCCCTGGCCCAGGGCCGGGTGGCCCACGCCTTTATCTTCAGCGGCCCCCGGGGGGTGGGCAAGACCTCGGTGGCCCGCATCCTGGCCAAGGCCCTCAACTGCGTCCAGGGCCCCACCCCGCACCCGGACAATACCTGCCAGGTCTGCGTCGAGATCACCAACGGCTCCTCCCTGGACGTCCTGGAAATCGACGGCGCCTCCAACCGGGGCATCGACGAGGTCCGGGACCTGCGGGAAAAGATCAAGTACATGCCGGCCCAGGGCAAGTACAAGGTCTACATCATCGACGAAGTGCACATGCTCACCGATCCGGCTTTCAACGCCCTCTTAAAGACCATTGAAGAGCCGCCGGCGCACGCGGTCTTCATCCTGGCCACCACCGCGCCCCATAAGGTGCCGGTGACCATCCTCTCCCGTTGCCAACGCTACGACTTCCGCCGCATTCCCACCGCTCTCATCGAGGCCCACCTGGGCAAACTGGCCCAGCAGGAGGGCTGGAGGGTGGACCCCGAAGGCCTGGCCCTGGTGGCCCGGGGCGCGGAAGGGAGCATGCGGGATGCCCAGGGATTCCTGGACCAGGTTGTGACCTTCGGGGGCGAGGCGGTGGCTGCCGCAGAGATCGCCCGCATCCTGGGGGTGACGGACCGGGAGGCCCTCCTGAAAGCCCTGCAAGCCATAATTGAGCGTCACGGCCCCGACCTGCTGGCCCTCATCGAGGGGCTCTACAACCAGGGCCACGACCTGCGGCGCTTCTACCAGGACCTGCTGCTTTACGCCCGGCACCTGCTGCTGGCGGGGCTCTACCCCGAGGCCCGGCCCCTGGCGCCGGTGGCCGACTCGGAGTGGGAAGCGCTCACCCGCCTGGCGCGCCAGACTCCGGCCATCCACCTGCACAACCTGCTCAGCGTCCTGCTCCAGGGGGAAGAAGAACTCAAACGGGCCCCCCAGCCCCGGCTGGCCCTGGAGGTGCTGCTCCTCAGGCTCATTCACCTGGAGCCCCTGCTGCCCCTGGCCGCTTGGCTGGGCCGCCTGGAGAACCTGGAAGCGCGGCTGGCGGCCGGGGACCTGGTGTCCCCCGAACCCGCGCCGGCTCCCGCCGGCGCCCCTCCTGCTGAGACGGCTGCGGTTCCCGGGGAGGCCCCGGAGGGGGACCTGAGCGAGAAATGGCAGGCGTTTTTGGGTTACGTCCAGGAAACGGAAGGGGGGCCCCTCTACGGCAAGCTCTCCACCTGCCGCCTGGTGGGAATCACGGACCACCGCCTGAAGATAACCCCGGGGCGCACCTGGAACGCCGCGGGACCCCGCCATGAAGCCCGCCTGCAGGAGCTGGCCCGGAAGTTTTTCGGGCCCCAGTACTCCCTGGAGATAGAAGCGCCGGAGCCCAGGCCCACCGGGAAGAAGGCGCCCGCAGCCAGAAAGCCCCTGGACCTGGCCAAGCTCCAGCAGCAGGCTCTGGAAATCTTTGGCGGCCAGTGGACCGCGTCGGGGCCGGCGAAGGAGGAACCTGAGTGAAGAATATGATGTCCATGATGAAGCAGGCCCAGAAGCTGCAGGCCAAGATGATGGAGATGCAATCAGAGCTGGGCAACCGCACGGTGAGCGCCCAGGCCGGCGGCGGCATGGTGGAGGCCGTGGTCAACGGCCGCCAGGAGCTGGTGTCCCTGCGCATCGATCCGGAAGTGGTGGTCCCCGACGATGTGGAGATGCTCCAGGACTTGATCCTGGCCGCGGTGAACGAGGCCTTGAACCGGTCCCGGGAAATGATGGCTCAGGAAATGAGCAAACTCACCGGGGGGATGCAGATTCCCGGTCTGCTTTAGCGAGCGGTAAGCAGTGAGCAGTAAAATATAGGGCGGCCCGTGGCCGCCTTCCATGGCGCACACGGTGCGCCCTATAACTAAGGAATTAACATGGCAGGAAACGCTTACCCCGCGGCGCTGCGGCGGGTGATCCTGGCCCTGGGCAAACTCCCCGGGGTGGGGGAGAAGACCGCGGGGCGCCTCGCCCTGCACCTGCTCCGGGCGCCGGCGGGCGAGTCCCTGGAGCTGGCCCAGTCCCTGGCGGAGCTCAAGGAGAAAATTAAGCTTTGCCGGCGCTGCTTTGCCTTTGCGGACCAGGAGTTTTGTCCCCTCTGCGCCGATGCCGGACGCCGCCAGGGCCAGATCCTGGTGGTGGCGGAGCCCGGCGACCTGCTGGCCCTGGAACGGGTGGGCTGGTTTAAGGGCCTGTACCACGTCCTGGGCGGGGTGATCTCCCCCATCGAAGGGGTGGGGCCCGACGATATCCGCATCGTGGAGCTGCTGGACCGGGTCCGGCAGGAGAGCGTCACCGAAGTGATCC